>TARA_R110000751_G_scaffold1976_1_pt1 | contig 61739 bp, 91 predicted proteins | sample TARA_R110000751 | Tara Oceans TARA_R110000751 (sample SAMEA4398001) | marine metagenome | biome: Polar Biome; feature: [MES] marine water layer (ENVO:01000295) within the mesopelagic zone...; material: water (ENVO:00002006), including particulate matter (ENVO:01000060) such as...... | reverse complement strand
TTTACCTTTATTGTTTTCTATCAACACCGATTTAAAAAACGAGTGAGGCACAACTACATCATCGCCAATTTTACTAAAAGGTTTTGATATATCAAAGACGGGACCGCTGATAGCATACACTTCTACTATGTCGCGCTTTAATGCTACCTTACGCACTGCCGCTTCTAGCATTCGCCATGTGCGACGGTTCATGTCTGGGGCTTGAGGACTCATGTTAGATAGTAGAAAAGTCTCGCTATTCTCCAGACGGGTATCATTACTGTCCGCTGAAGGCACTAAATGCCCCCTGTCGTAACCTGAAGCGGTATAATCAGATAGAGTAGCCCTGAACATTTCAGGCACTCTTAGATCGGGCCTGAAGCAGTCCTGACGGTCCACAGAAACATCTGATTCTGTACCGTTAATAACTTGCATAGCCCATCGTGGCTGCCTGAATAAATAGGAATAGCCGATCAAGTAATTCCTGTTTGGAAGAATCTGATCGGCGGCAGGCATCCCATATCGCGTTTCGCGGAATAAACTTGGTATTTCCATTATGCAAATGCTCCTTTAAATTGTTTATTGTGTACAAATCTTCTGAACATTTTCTGAGTTCTACAAAATAATTCAGCAGTCATTAAAACATCGCTAAGCGCATCATGGGCCTCACCTTTTGAGTAGCCCATATAGCCACGAACTAAATTATCATTAGATAATGAATTAACTTCTTTATTGTTTTCAAAACAACAAAACATTTGATCCATTGTATCTACAATGTTAATGGGATTGAATAGCGACTGCCTTCTGCCTTCTTTATCTTTTGGTCCATAACCCCAAGGTTCTTGGCAACATATTCTATGCACAATTGGTAGATCGAAACCACGAATATTATGACCAACAGGAACTGGTGCGTACCAGGCCGTTTTCTTAAAGTTATACTCATTTACATAATCAGTAAAATTTGCCCAAACTGATTTTAGTGATGGAGCCTTCTTGAGCATCGCTTCGGTTTTGCCATGCACAGCAACTGCACCGTCTTCCAATGGATCAACACCAGCTTTGGCGCATTCTTTCTCGTCGAAGATAGGCTGGATTAAAGATTGAAATTCGGAGTTGGGAATGACTTCCAGCTTCCTGCCATGAATCGCCACAGCAGCAATTTGCACTGGCTGAGTGGTATCTGGATATTTACTGGTAGTTTCAAAGTCGAAAACAATGTAGTCTTTGTAATTCATAATAATCCTTTGTAAGAAAGTGGGGCGTCTAGGTGAGGGTTTGAACCCGGACTAGACCGGATGACGCATTGAACCTAGACAACCCCACAAGTTTCATGTATTTTCTTTAATAAATTAACGCCGAGGATATCGAACTTGACAGCACCAATAGCTTCCAAGTCATTCATTTCCATTCCCGCGATTTTTTCATTGCCACGAGTTTCTTTTACCATTGGGCATAGGTTGTTTAGATCTATAGATGATACTACCACACCAGCGGCGTGTTTCCCCTGACTTTTGAATGTACCTTCGATTCTAAGAGCTTGTGCGAATTCTCTAGCAAAGTCGCCTTGTAGTTCACCATCTTCTTCCCAACAGTATTCTCTTAGTGTATCCGGGTCATTTTCCAAAGCCCATCTAATAACGGAAGGTTCATCCATTTCTTCCAGTTTATCAGAAATTGCAGCTTCTTGTGGAATTTTATTTGTGATATCATTCATTTGGTCAAAGGAGCAACTCTCATTAACTCTTAGAACTTCTTTTAATGCTGACCTACCTTGTAGTCTACCAAACGTCAGCATCTGGCACACTCTATTATGCCCGTATTTTTCTTTTAAGTAAGTAATAACATTCTCACGTTGGTCTGGTGGAAAGTCAATATCAATATCCGGCAAAGACCCTTTTCTTGCTGAGTTGAAAAACCTGGAAAAGATGAGACCATACTGAATTGGGTCAATTAATGTGATACCCATTAAATATGAGATCAGACATCCCGCCGCACTGCCGCGCCCCGGCCCAACTAAAACGCCTCTACGCCGGAATTCATTCACATAGTCCGCGACGATGAGGAAGTAGCCTGAAAGGTCCGCATCTTCAATAACGTCCAATTCTTGGACAATCCTGTCTTTGTAAATTTCTATGTTTTTCGGGTCTTTAACTTTCCCTGTGGGCATGAGTATATTTTTCCACCCAACCCTGCATAGCTGTTTTAGTTCCTCAATTTGCGAATCATTTTCAGTTTCAACTTGGGGAAGTCGTGGACTAGCTAAAATTGTGTAAGATGAACATTTTTCGTTTATTTCGCCAACAGTTTTGATTTGCTCTTTTGAATATGTTTGCACTTCTTCTTTAGAAGGAATATAGTAAGAGTTAGATTTAAAATATCTAATATGCCTATAGTTGTCTTCTTTTAGAAGATCTTTGTTTACTTTGTTCAGGGTTGTTCTCATTTTGGAACATAGTAAGATCCTATGATCTTTAGAATCCGCCATTTCCCCGTAGTAAATATTCGCACCGGCAATTAGATTTTTAAAACCAATACTAGCTGACACCTCATCAATACAATTAGAAACGAGCTTAGTAGCGGCAAAGGTTTCTGAATCTAGCTTATTAATTTCGAGGTAGTAATCGTCACCGAACTTTTCTCTGAATACACCTATATGGATCACCGCATCTTTTTTATATTCTCTTTTTAAACATTTTCCGGCTTCATCATATTCTGAGCAACTGTAGATACATTTATTATCTTCTATTAGTTCATTAAATAATGCGCTACCAACATAACCATCTATACAAATGAAATTATCATCAACAAGTTCAAATAGTTGATCTATAGGAATGGCTGGATGTTTCTTAAAGTTATCTGCATCATTACATACGGAAACTATCTCAAGAAGTTTCCCCCAACCTTTTTCATTTTTACAGATGAGTGTAATTGTGGTATTGTTTGATGTTTTAAGAGGAATCTCGCAACCAAGAATTGGCTTGATATCATTCTTCTCACACTCTTGCACAAATTTAACAGCGCCAGCCACAGATGCAAAATCTGTCAATGCCGCAGTTTTGTATCCAAGATCTTTACATATCTTTACAATTCTTTTTGGTTTTAGGGTTGATTGTAATAGAGAATAGTGCGAGTGTATTCTAGTTGGGAACCACATTTACTTGTCCTTTGCAACTTCATACCATATCAATGCACAGTTTGCCAAAAAATAAGAAAACCACATCATACAATGCGGATAGTCTTTTTGTCTAAAATTGGAAATGGCTGTAACTAAATAGCATATAGAGGCTATTGATATTGCCCAAGTGCTCATTGATTTTTTCTACTTAGTCCTTTTTCATATTCTATAACAATTTCTTCCATAGATTTTCTTAATCGTGCTGTTGATAAATTAAACCTTGAATACAAGTTCTGCTCGGTTATTATATCTATTGGTAAAATTAGATTTTTATGTGCAATAGCATTCTTAAATGGATCGACAGTTTTGGATAATATCATCTTGTCATTTTTATCCACTAGTTCAGAACCGGATACTACAATTATAATTTCATCAAACGGTAAAATATCATTTCTAGAATTATAATCATATATGAAGTAGTCTGTAAATCCACCTATTTTTTCAATAGTACTTCCTGTTTTATCTTGGTGTTTTGTTTCCAGGCAATATCTTCTATTATTTATAAATAATATAAAATCACATATTTTTGAAATACAATTGTTAAAACTGGATATCTCATATCTAACTTGATAATCATATTTTATACAATTATTATCAAATGTATTTATATATTGTAGTTCTTTATCTTTTCCGCTACATTTCATATTATTGTCCTAAACTAACTATTAATTCCTTGACTATTCCACCACCGCCAATATTTCTAGTTACTTTTATCTCTTCGTAATCTAGACCGTGATATAAATCCAATGTTTTATCGCACAAAGAATTAGATATTATAACTTTACATCCTTTTTCTACAGCTTTTAGTGATAGATCTAATAAGTCTTGCTGATCTTTTTCTGTAAATGTACCGCCAGCATATTCTGTAAAGTATGAAGTGTCACTTATTGGAACATATGGTGGATCACAATATATCATATCGCCGGGGTTAACCATGTCAAAAATTTCTCTAAAATCTTTATTTTCTATTTGTATATCATGATTATTTAAATGACTCTGACAAAAATCTAATTTATCTTTTGGGCAGTTCACCGTTTTATAGTTTGCATAAGGCACATTGAATTTAAGAAAACCATCTTTTGTAGTGCTATATCTACATAAACCATTCCAGCAATGTTTGTTCAAGTATAGAAATAATGAAGCTCTTTCAACGTCATGCTTTTTAGACTTTTTATTTTTTTCCAATTGGTTGAATTTTTCTCTTAATTCATAATATCTATCTTTTTTATTGTTTTCTTCAGTAAATAATGAACAGCATCTTTCTAGAAAGAAAGGTCCGCGTTCTTTGACGCATGACCATATGAGCGTCAGATCGGGATTGATATCATTTATTAAACACTTATTATATTGAATATTTAAAAAAACAGAACCCCCACCAAAAAAAGGTTCAACAAACCTTTCTGATGGCTTAAAATGTTTGAGTATCTTTGTTAAAATCTTTGTTTTCCCACCAGCCCATTTTAAAAATGATCGATTATAAGTCTGTATGTCTTTAACTTCGTTTAGAATATCATACATTTATTTAACCCTATCTTCTGCTAATCTACCACCACCGTCACCATATTTTGATATTTTTGAAACATCGCCATATTGTTCAATGGTCTTTACAATTCCTTCTGATTTTACCATATCTCGAAAGAAATGGCAAGTAGATTTACCTGAATTTTTCCATTCTTCTGAAAATTTACACAGGTATTTACATTTCCAGTGTGTGTTTTCTCGTGATAGTAGTTTTGGTTGTTGTACAGATTTAATATACTCAAACTTTTGTCTGAGTATATCTTCTGCTTTTTGGTAGTCTTCTTCGTCGAATACCATACTAAACAAACCACCGGGAGCATCCACCCCGTCTATCTTTGAGTCGTTAATATAATAAATACTAACAAAGAATTCCCAATCCGGGTACATATTTTTGAGCGCATAATAGTACAGAAGAAGCTGCGTGTCTTTCTGTAATTTTTCCGGCGTTTTAACTTCTCCAGTCGCCCAATCAATTCGTTTGCCCGTTTTGTAATCTAATACCTGAAAGTACTTATCATCTTCTTGGGTAATTAAATCTATTGTTCCTTTAATAGATAAATAACCCTCTAGCACTTCTCCGTCAATTTCATATCGGTATTTTGCCCAGGGTTTTTTGATTTCAATATCAAAGAATAACTCTGTGGCATGAACATTTTGATTTCTTGGGTCTAACTCACCATCATTATATGCTACTGCCTTTTCGACCCATTTTATGCATGTTCTTAAATCTGCTTTTGTTAGTTCTACTTCTGGTTCATGTTCTGCATAGTAATCAAAACATAATTCAGTTATGTGCGGTAGGTCGTCACATTTTTTGTAAGACAGGTTGGGGATATCATCATTGACAACCTTACCGACCTTGTTCTTCTGCGCCAGATTCTTATCTGCCAATAACTGCAATGCGCGATGAACAACCGTACCAAGAAGTGCCTTCTTGTTGGTTTTATCGCGTAATGACAGATTGTATTGTAGAAAGAACTTCTGTTCACAAAATTCTAACTGACCAAGTGAACTAGATCTGTGATAGCATACTAACATAATTACTCTTATAAATTATCGAGGGGTCTAGGTGAGATAGTGAATCTGGATTAAACCAGATGACATATTGAACCTAGATCCCCTCGATGTATTTAGGTAAAATTCCCCATGCTTGAATCTGTTCAAGCACAAACTTATTCTGTTCTTCTACACCAATATTTGTATTATCAATAATACAATCATAGTGTTCTTTATATTTAGATGCTTTTTCACTATCATGACCATCTGAGGTTTCTGAATTTCTGGTAAAGTAAATAACCTTACCGCCAGCTTCATGAACAATGTCAATTTCGTTTTTGAATCGGCAGTCGCCAATGAGTGCCAGGTTGGGGTTTTGATCTTTGATCTGGTTAATGCAGAGAGAAACCCATATATCGTTTTTGATTTTACGACAGATGTTTGTCCCAAAAGTTTGCATGAACTCGCGGGCTGTCATTGGACCGGAATTTGGCTTACTACCATCAAAGGTTTGAAACTTACCCTCTGTTAGCACAATGGGCATATCGTCCCACAGAATATCGGTCAGACTGTTCTTTTCTTCATCTGTACCATAACACTGCTCACGAGTCAGACCAAAAAGACCCACACAGATTCTCTTTAGCGGGTCTGCGAAATTATAAGCCCTGACGAAAGGCCAAAAAGTGCTTGATGCATAGTCCACAAAACTTTGACTATCCTGAAAAACATCAAACACACCCATAGATTCAAATTCTTTGTCGTTATCATCTAGGTATTTAGCATTAACAACTAGTCTACCGCCCTCATCTACAAAAAATTTCTTAATGAAACCATGAGATTTCATTTCATACCCATGAAGAAAATTTACAGATGTGGTTTTACCGGATTGTTTAGCACCAGCAAATGCTACGATGTTTGACATTAAACATATTTCTTTATTTGTGGTATAATCTGTTCTTGGATTTCTTCAACCGTTAGCTCGCCAATATCTTTCTTGCTGAAACTAACAGTTTTTAAGTTAAACATCTTACCGTATTTTTTGATAATCTTATCTCTACCCTGTTGTCCAGCCTTGTCATTATCAAGGGCGAGGATTATATTATCTACTGATGCTCTTTCCAGCAAGATGCTTTGTTCATCATTTAGGTCACAACCAAAAATTCCAACACAATTAAGAATACCCGCCTCGTATAACCGAAGAACATCGCCCTGACCTTCTACTAGCACCGCCGAGCCGGTCCTTTTCATTCTTTCGTATGCTTTATTGTATCCAAACAGATTCTTACCAGCAGAGAAACCTTTGCTAAATTTCCACTTTTCCTTTGGATTCTTTTCTATAGATCTACCGACAACACCAATGATCTCATTGTTATCAAAATTGCCAGGATTGAAAATCGGAAAAACACTCCGGTTATACATAGGTTTTGTTTGGTCGCTGCAAAACCCAATACCAAATTCTTCCAGAACTTCTTTTGAGAAACCTCTATTTGTAAAGTATGGACAGGGGATGGTTAGGGTCTTTACAAACCTGTCTCTATAACAAAGTATGTTATTATTGGTCTTTTTGCTAAACACCTGATGAACTACATCATAGTTGTTTATATGCACAGCGGTTTTATCAACAGAAATAACAGATTCTATATAATCAATTGTTTCTTTAAACGAAAATTCCTTGTTCATTTTTCTGCTCAAAATACCTTGGATTAAGCCAAGTATGTCATTAGGGAACTTCTCATGACATTTCTGTGTATTACAAAACCAAGCACCAGCCCATTCAGATTCTGGATCAACATTAATATTGAAGCCAGACGGGTTATCGCCGCCATGAACAGGACAAGCCCCTATTAGTTTATCAGCACTATGAAACAAATCTATATCAAGAGCCTTCGTCAATTTCTCCACCTGAAGAATCGCTGACCTCTTGATCTGCTTCTTCTTTATCTGGGAATCCATCTTGTTTTTCTCTGTATATTCTTTCAGCATCTCGTTTAGTACCTATCTCTTCTAATCTTGCTAACTCGCCTGTCATTCTCATGAATATACTGTTGCCGTCCATACCAGGACCGTGCCTTGCGACAACAGGTATTAATCTTCTATTAACCCCGTTACCTAAATTTTCTTCCGCTATTTCCTCTGGACTTCTGGCTTTAAAGATAGAGAATGATGTACACAACCAGATCAATCTATCCGACCCAGAAATAACATCTTCAGATTCTCTAGTAATACCCTCTCTATTTAACTGTACAAATGCCAGGCAGGGCACATCATGTTCTACACAGAAATTATGTAATTGTGTAATTTGGAAACCGAGTGCCTGAAATTCTGCAACATTATTATTGATACTCTCAGAGGTCATTAATTTAAGATAATCATAAATTATCAAACAGTCATTCATCCTGCCTTCGTCATTGTACCCGACATGTTTGAATAACCACCTCCTGGCAATACCTATTATCTCATCAAATGATTTTCCAGCAACACTAATATAATGGTACGGTATTTCTTTTACTTTTTCGGCGGCTTCTTCAACATTATCAACAAGCTGTTTTTCTTTATTGAATTTACTGCTTGATATATCATTGATGGCAACCCCAGAGAGGTTAGCCAGAAGTCTGTTCCAGTGATCTTCTTGACTCATTTCTGTATCGAGAATCAATACTGGTATTCCGCGATCAGCAATACTTAATGCCACGTTATCTGCTAACGTAGACTTACCACATTTTGCTCTCGCCCCAATTAAATCTACAGCACCGCGACGAAACCCGCCACCAATCGCTTTGTCATAAATGGGAAACCCGCTACTGACTCCAGGATCGGTTTCTTCATTTGCTTTTAAAAGGTCGAGGTACTCATCTAAATCTTTACCAATCAACTTGGTAGTACTATTGTCTTCCCGAATATATTTAAGACAGGCGTTTTGTATTCGCGTTTCTGGTATTGAAACAATTTCAGTCACTGTCTCATCACCATCTACTTCTGACAATGATGAATAGATTACTCTTAACTCATTTTGTAAATCTCTAGTTAATTGTAGTTTGCGGATTTTCTGTGCATGTTGCCTGATATTCTCGACATGGACATCGTAATTCATCAAGTGTTTAATGTGGTTTAAAACATCTTTCTTTTCAACATACTCAGACAGGTTAAGCTGCTGAGCCGCCGATAAGATCGATGTTAGATCTACATTTTGCGATGTTTCAAAGATTTTAAAAAGACATTTGTATATAACCTTGTTTTCATCAATTGTAAAGGTCTCTTCTTCTATAAGACCTGTAACATCTAAAAAAGCATCATAACCATACCGTATCATCCCAGACAATACGGCTTTCTCCGAAGCAACGTTATTGACTGACGGGACATTTCTGTCCGAGCTTGATGAAGTCACAGAAATATGGTTCCTTTTTGAACTGCGGATCAACTTCTATATTCTTTTGGCAATCTTGGCAAAATACTTTTACATTTTTATGAGCTTTTCTTGTTCTCTCCGTAGGTTTAATGTTGTCGTTTATAAGGTCATAGCCGTCTTCTTCGTCGGCGTCAAGACCAGGATCAAATTTATTTACAAATTCTTTTTTTTCAGCATTTGTTGTATTCTTAGCTCTTATGTGATCCATTGTGAAATCCGACTCGCTGTTGGTTATTAGGATTTGCACATTTTCTGGTTCAGGAGTGTATGTCTCTATTGGTATTGAAACTTTTTCTACAGTTTCTGGCTTGTTGGCGATATCGCTGGGCGGAAAACTAATTTCCTCACCAGTGAGTAATGAGTAGCCTTCTTCAATAAGTGCGGTGTTACCAGTCTCAATACCTTCTTTTAGTTTTTGTAGGCTCTGTAATAGTTTCATTTTGTTCTCCCTACATTATTTAATGTGTCCGACATCTTCTTTAAAGGTTCGATAATGTCGTCATACAGCATTAATGCGCTTTGTGTTTTTCTCATTAATTCTCTTAACTTAAAAGCCATTTCATTCTTCTCGCAAACCATTTGTTCTTTTGCCTCATATTTTGTATAATCGGGGAACGTCATGGATGGAAGATAGTGATTAATTGCGTCTTTATATGCGGCTTCTATTTGAAAAAGTATTATCTTATTTCTATTTTTCTGGTTTGTTATTTTGCTAATATAAGCCTGTATTAAATAAGCGTTGTGATAAATATCTTCGGAGGACATTTCCGCCATAGCCCCTCTGTCAATATTTAACGACTCACAAACTGCTGGGTTTAGTTTGACCAAGCCCAAGTTTCCACCAATCTCATATTGACTAATAAATGCTTCAATCTCTTCAATAACCTTTTTTTCTTCTTCGTTTATATTGAATCTATGATCAAGTTTTTCCATTGTTCTTCTTTATTGTAAGGTAGTATGATTATGGTGAAATCGTTTAACCCGCACCACTCTATTTTCTTTTTGTCTCTTTTGCGAGACTTCATAAAACTAGCTTTTGTTTTGTGAAAGTGCTGGGAGTATTCATAGTGCTGCTTACCATGCACTTCTACAACTATATATTTATTTGGAATAAGAAAGTCTGCAAATAGCAGACCTGTAGAAATGGTTTTCGAGCCGGGGAGAGTTACTTCTTCGTATATCTTCTCGTAAGAAAATAACTCAGAAAGTAACTCTCTGGCACGCAAGTGATGGGATGATTTATTGTCTCGCTTAGAGTTTCCCCTAAACCTTTTAAAGGTCAGAGTATGTTCTCTCCCATCAAAACCTGTCACTCTCATGTGATATATTCTTGTAGCTCAGTTTCAAGATTTTTCATAGCGTCTACGTTACTTTCCAGAAAATCGTAGAGTTTGTTGACGCCCTGAAACTTATACTTCTTTTCTTCATACCCTTTGTCATATTTGGACATGAATGGTAGAGAATACCATGCGCCAGCCTTTTCGACAATATCAAATGAGTCCGCAAGCTCAATAATCTCTTGAACTCCATCAAGACCTTTACCATACCGGAAATAGCTGGTTGCTTGTGTTCCACTAGCTCCTAGTGATGAAGTCCCAATATCCCATAAAATGATCTGCCCAACCTTTTGGCCGTCTACCATCCAAGGCTCACTTTTTTTAACAGTGATCATAGTATCAGCCTGATACTGAACCTTTATACCGCCGTCAGCGACGTGCTTTTTGCCCCAACCACTAGTATTAGCGATTAAGTGTCCAATTAAGATAATGATGGTTTTGGTTTTAGGTATAACCTGCCCCATTCTCTTAGTAAAGTCTGAAAGAATTTTCGGGAGTCCGGGTCGTCGTTCACCATCCACCATTGTTCCCAGATCTCTAGATGGGATAAGGCTGGACATAGAATCCACAATTACTATGGCTTGTTCATATTCTTTCTGCTGAATTAAATTCTCAAGAATGCTCAAAAACTCTTCAGCGCTCAGTATCTTATCGTCGGGAGACCTGATGATTTTCATAGTATCCAGATCGAGACCGTTTATCCCGTCTAGGTTGTGACTCTTTAATCTACCTTCGGCGTCTAGATAAATTACTTTCCTTCCTTCTTTTTGAGCGTTTGCTGCTAATTGCAGCATAGAACTCGTTTTACCAGTTTTAGGCAAACCAGTAACCGTCACCCAAGACCCCTCTTGCACACCACCATTCAGAGCAAAATCTAATGCTGGACTAATTTTTAACGTTTTTAAATTCTTTTTCTCTTCGTACACTTCTCTACCACTCACTATACACTTACCGATGTTCTTAACTAATTTCTTAAGTTCAGCCTGCTTCTTTTCTTTTTCTGACATAATTCTTTTCTACTCTAATTCTGAAAATAAATTCTTCTTACCTAACGGTCTTCTGGTTTTCCTAACACTCTCATTTGATTTTTCAATAATAGTGTTATCAACTTCCTTCTGATATTTCTCAATAATTGGTATGAGCTTCTTGTTACGAAATGATAATACATATTTAGCATCTTTAGAATCAATAGCCTTCGATATTGCCAGCATAGAGTATTTTTGGAGCAATTTATTCGCGGCTACTATTTGACCTGTGTACGAGCCTTTGTACTTAGGCAGATTCCAAAATTTATCGGGTATTTTACCTTCATTACTAACATTTGCTCTTTTTTGAAATATTTTTTCACAAAGACGATTACCATCAGTTATTTTTGCTTCTTCATTTTCAGAAAAGGCATCAAACTGACTATCGTATTTTTTTGACGGCATTATTATAATACTTACTTTTCAAACCCGCGCCACGAGACGCATCACCCTGTTGTGAAGCGGCCTCTGTCATAATAACCACACCACGTCCCTCTTTTTTGATCATAAAATCATCTGTTGTGGTAGGCTTCTTTTCTTTATTCTGCTCATCTTCTTTTTTATTATCTCTTTTTGCTTTTTTTTGATATCTATCTATTACTGCTTCTGGTATACCAAGCTCTATTGCTAGACCTTTCGCGTCTGAATCCATGTGATGATCTATATAGAACTTTTCTAGTTTACTCATCCTGTGTCTAGTGTTCTCTTTTTTCTTAACCATATTGTTTTCTCCTAGCGATAGTCAAAAATCTTTGTTCTCTAGTTTTTAGATATTTTAAATATGCCGTAAATGATTCTTCAGTTACCTTCTTAAAAGACATTTCTCTTAATTTTCTTCTTGAACAATCCTCTCCCCAAGGGTCAATTATTGTATTCATCTTACAAAGGATGTGGTGACTAATTACATTAATTTGGTCTGAAACTTTTTCTATCTTCTTAGCGAAACAATGTTCATTTTCTACACATTCTTTACCTTGATCGTTGTAGAACATTTCATCATAACTTATTGGCCTATAGAACTCATCCATTATCAATATATCTTTCTTGTTGAGTTTCGCTCATTTTTCCTATTTGTTTAATCTCTTCCTGATGCCTTTTTAGTCCAGCATCTGTGTCTTCTTTAGTTTTAGCTCTTTTGTCTTGTAGCTCGTATCGCCCCATCTTTTTTGTGTTTTGTTCGGCCAGTTGACCTAAAGTCGTTGCTTCCCCCCTCACAAAGGGCTGTAGTCCTCCAGAAATTAATCTTTCGAGTGTCATCTTGCTGCATTTTGGGCATTTCTTCTTTGGGGCTTCATTAATACTTTGTATAACATCAACCCATGAAAAACCACAATGAGTACATCCATAGTCATATTTAGGCATTTAATAGCTTCGTATAAAATAATCGTGCATGTATAAGAATAACCATATTTGAAAAAGAAAAACACCCATCGTGATTCTGTGTGTTCTTTTTCTTCCTTCTCTCTTTGATAGTAAAAAACAATTTTGTAACATTCCTAAAACCAAAACAGTACCAGCAACCTTAAGCCCCATAAAAAGCGATACATCATTTTCATCATACTCTATGAGCATTCTGCCTATGGGATTTTCTTCTAGTTCAGGTAAGCATTCTCTCCATTTTATTGCGTAGTAAACATCTATAGCTGAAATAAACCCAATTAAATACCACATGATGTTAAATGTCAAGACTAAATAGGATGTTCTTCCATCCTTACAAGGTCGCATTCTATTACCTTAATGCTATCATATGATAGTTTTTTAGTCTTGGGTAAGTGTTTGTTTTTGTTCTTTATATAGTTCTTAGCAGCCGCTTTTGCTATGCCGAGTGTTTTATAACACCACGTTTTTTTGTAGGTACTAATTGGATTATCTTGCAGATCTCGAATAAGAAAAATCTTGTTCATCTTCAAGCGCCACCAGAATAGAACTAATTATTGAATTTCGCTGTATATCACTGTGGTTAAATTCACAAATACCAACGCCCTTTATCTCTGTTAATTTATTTATACATATTTTTAAACCACTACCGTCTTTTAAATCGGTTTGTTTAATATCACCATTAATAATTACTTTACTGTTTTCTCCAATCCTAGTGATAAACATCTTAATCTGATCTAAAGTACAATTCTGAGCCTCGTCTAGAATCATGTAAGAGTTGTGAAAGCTCGCCCCTCTCATCAACTCCAATGGTTCGAACTTTATTATATCCTCGTCCATCAACTTTTTAAAGTTTTTATTGCCCAGAAAGAATTTTAAATTCTCTTCCATTGGTTTTAGGTAAGGCTTGACTTTATCCGCAACCTCACCCGGAACTGCTCCAAGGCTCTTTCCCGCACAGACTAAAGGTCTGGTGACAATTATTTGCGAGGTTTTATTTTGCATCAAATGTTCAGCAGAAATACCCGCCGCTACAAAACTTTTTCCAGTTCCGCTAGGACCAAAACAAAATGTAATATCATTCTGTACAATAGAGAGTATATAACTCTTTTGATTTTTAGTCTTTGCTCTTAGTGATTTTGCTCGATCTCCCTCACCTGATTCCTCTTGAACTTTTTTGTCTTTTCTCATATTATTTACCTGATGACCCGAAACCTGATGAACCACGATCTGTATCGTCTAGTTCCTCGGTCTCCACCATGTCGAAGTGCGGCACTTTCTGGAAGAGAATCTGCGCAATCCTGTCGCCTCTGCTTATGAAGTACATATTGTCTGTAAAATCGACATGTCCAGGTCTAGCATTATATAATGCGACCTTCACTTCCCCTCGATAACTGGAATCTACCACCCCTGCGTGACGATGTATACCTTTAGTACCAAGTCCAGATCGGTCCCAGATTAGTCCTGCATAACCATCCGGTATAGCAAAAGCAATTCCAGTACTAATTAGTTTTGTGTCTTCTGGATAAAGCGCGATGTCCTCATCTGAGTACAGGTCATAGCCAGCATCTGTTTTTCTGGATTTCGTTGGTATGGTTGCTGTGCTAGTGAGTTTTTTAACCTTAATGACCGTTTCTTCATTTGTTGGTGGAATCCACACAGGTCTACACCCCTTATCTTTCCAAAAGTTGAAGTTTTCTGTCATAATTTAGTGATTTCACACTGACCACCGCTGCAAGCCGATTCACCTTCAAAATTTGTAGCATCATTTTCTTCAATAACGTTTTTAAAATCTACATCCACATACTCCCTTTTGAGTTCTGTCCATAATTTATAATTATAAACATCTTTCATGCAGTATGTCAGATTTTTAACCTCTGAGTTAAAGTATTTACCAGAAAATTTCTTGCATCTTTTTACCCATTCATGTTTAGCCTCTCCTTTTGGTTTAGAGCCAATACCAAGAATAGAATCACAAGCGGCCCATAAATTGTCTTCCCATAATTTTAATGCGACCTCAATTAGTCCACCAACAAAAATAGCACCATCCCCATAATGAGAAATGATTTTACTTGGGAGATAAATTGCAGTAAATGGTGCTTGGGGGTAATCTTTATCTCCAGTTACTGGTAAAAGAGATATACCACAGAACCATTTTCTATTCTCGTATATAAACTCTTCTACTTCTTCCCACTCATCGGCACGAACATTAATCGTGTTGCTAACATTGTGTACCAACCAAGGTTGAGTACATAGACTCTTATTTGTCCCACCAATAACCCAATTCTGCTGGGTGGATTTTACAGATTTAAGCAACTCAATAGCGCTAATTTGATTCTTTGTTTTTGATCCGGCGGGAACCTCGACACAGAATGAAATCACATCATCGGTATCATTTGCTGACCAGACGGACTCTTCACATGCCCTAGGGTTGATGGAGTGGAAGTGTTTATAGATCTCTTCCATCTTATTGGCCTGAACACGCCTGATATACCGTTTGGCGTGATGTGGATGGATTCCAGAGGAAGTACCTAAGATGCAACTCGCCGTCCCTTCTGGCTTAACACAGGTGCATCTGGCGGCTTGATTGATACCAATCTTACTGGCGATTTCTTTATTTACTTTTTTAACAATTTTGGCCGCTTCTTTTTGTAAGATGGGAGACAGACATATCTCATGCTGTTCCATAATCCCAGTCATGGAGACACCAATAAGAGCTTCTCTCTCAATAATACTTTTGCTAGTATTTTCTAAATAGCCCACATCTGTAAAACCGGCTTGTAAAGTACCAATGATGGCGGCGGCTTTTGCGGCTTCATAAAAATCTACCTCATCTTCAATCTTAGAGCAATTAATCGTAGAAAGGTTACACGCCTGCCAACCAGACTTTCCGGTTTTCTCACATACAGGCCAAAATGAAATTTCAACACAGGGATTTACCAAAAGCTCAGTACTGTCAGAGAAAACAAATCCCGGCTCACCATATTCTTTGACGGATTTCATCAACTCAGAGAATTGTTCTGGTGTAGTCTCATCACGAACCAATAAAGCAGAATTATTACTACGCCCCCGTTGCGGGTTTTCTTTAAACCAATTTCCAGTCTTTGCCTTCGCCATTTCTGTATCATCTGGTGAGAATACAGCAATTGTCGCTGATCGTCTAACCCCACCAGAAATGACAGCGTCGGCACTATGCATTACAATATCATAGCATTGAATTGATCTTAAGCGTTTTTGATCTTTTATAGCGTTGTCAAGAACTTCTTTGATTTTACTAAGAGCTTTCTTTAGGGGTTCTGGTCCAGGGGCTTTACCTCCATGAGATAGTGGCGTTCCAGCTTCTCTAATAAGAGAATAATCAAAGGAGATATTTCTGCCCAAATATTGGTCTGCGGTGTGGACATTATCGCCCCAATGAGGGGATTTGATATTAAAATAAGATCCAACCAATACACCAACAGCCTCTGACCACCCTTCAATAGAATCTTCAATCATCCATTTTCTACTACCGCCCTTTTCTTTTACTAGGGTTGGTAGCTTTTTGATGTGATGATTTTGTACTGAAAATCCTGTGCCACAGCCACACAGTAATAAGTACATGCACTCCTGGAAGAATCGAGGTCTATCACAAAAAGAGGAAATGCAATTAAACATCCTCATATTATGTTTGAGGATAGGCGGGCCGCCAAATTGCAAAGCTCGTTGTGAACCCAATGTGCGGCGTTTGCGCATCATTTCGTAAGCCCATTCAATATCTTCATGGACATCTGGAAAATCAGCATACTTTTCCAGCATCATTTGTTTGACGCGGTCCACGGTCTCGAACCATGTTTCTCTTCTTTTTTTATCCGTTAAATGTCTGGCATACTTAGAAACAAAGGTGTAGTCTTGTAGCGCTTTGATCGACATTTTTAGCCTAAGTAAGAAAAATATTTATTATTATTTTGTATAATCTCTGTCAACCTATCCATATCAAAGTCAACATAAGAAATCTTAAGACCGCTTCTCAATAATAGTTGTAAAATTTGTTCTTCCTCTTCTGAATAATTTTTAACCCTTATTGGAACTTCATCAGTATTGACACAGCCTGTTGGAACATACCACTCTCTAACATTATTTTGCCACAATAATTTAGAGCAATTTAAACATGGCATTCTAGTACAGTACAGTGAAGCTTTATCGATTTTTATTACTAAATTTGATAAAGCATTCGCCTCGGCATGAACGATATATTTGTATTTACCGGGGCGGGTTGTGTCAAGACCATTTTCCTCAATTCCTGAACAAAATCCATTATATCCTCTAGAGACTTCTTTTCTCTCTGAGTTTACCAAAACCGCTCCAACTTTTGATTGGTCATCGTGACTACGAAACGATGCCAAAAAAGCCGAGGCCATAAAATATTCATTCCAATTTGGTCTCATCGCATTCCCGGTGAAAAAGACATTACTCTCATTTGTTGTGTATAATCAACACCGTTGTGTATATATTTTCTTGAATTGTAGTTTTTTATAAACTCTTTTTCTTTATCATTTAAGTGTTCGCCTCTTGCTAATTTAGAAAGATTGTTAGTAGCAAATTTAAAAGTCAAGCCCAAAAGAGGATCTTTTAACACTCCTAGAACTGTTCCTAAAGACCCTCCTATACCCATTGATATTAAGAGGGATGCCATACGTTACTCCTGTGGTGCGAGTTTTGGTTTCTCTTCTGATTTTAGTCCAAGTTTTTTCATCGCCCTGTTGGCAATAAAACCTCTAATTCCACCAGTAGCATGACTAGCACCTATTAAGGCAAGTAATGCGGCAGTGATCCTCTGGAAAATACTTCTCTCTTCCTCATCTTCATCTTGAGATTTCTTTAGTTCTGCTATAGCCGGTCCCAGATTTTTAATAACGGTCCCGGTAATTTCATCTTTTGAGGGGATAACAATACCGGCGAGATTGCCCTTAAGATCACCAAGGTCTTCTTTAAGTTCAGAAACGATAGCGTCTTTAAGAGAAACTTCTTTTTCTTCTGGTGTCTGATCTGCTACTTTGAGAGATTCCGTAATGGCCGCATATGAGCCTTTATGTACTCTTTCAAAGATAATTTCAACTGGAGTGTCTTCTGGGATTTTATCTTTGATAGACCTCTCCACTTTACCGGCAATTAGCCCTTTAAGTCCTAGACTTTGCTTCTGTACCAGCACTATTATATAGAATGGGTTTGGATCAACTCCCGCAGCCCCGGTAAATGAAGCGTATTTATTGGGCTGAGTTCTTTCGTCAACGAAGAATAAGTTTGCTTTACCTTCAAAAATTTCAGCATTTGCTCTTTGTAGTGGTCCTTTTATTGCTTTAAGGGCAATTGAAGCGACCTTGCTTCTGACATAACTTAATCCGGTTTGTTTGGCGGCTATAATTATTGAAACATTTTCCCATTCAATCACCTCTGTTTTTGGCGATGGCGGGTAATCACCAGGAGGTGACGGTGGGAGAAGATCAATATCCTCATATGCATCCGGCACGTTGGGAACTTGAGGCGGTGCAGGCGCTGTTTCTGGAAAAATTTCTCCATCCAGGTTATTACCAAATAGTAAAACGCCTATAGATTTAAAGCCGTTTATAATAAAACCAAGTAATGACAGCCTTCTTCCAGACGTGTAGCCTGTCTGATACTTATCAGTACCTCTAGCCCAGACTGTAGGTATTCCGGGGATATCTGTCCCTGTTTTTAATTTGAATTCTTTCACCAAATCCGGATCGGACCACCCGTTTGTTTTGCTCTTAACCTTAATGACCCGCAAACCCTTACCATTAAAATAAGAGGCGGGCATTTCTTTTTCTAATACTTTACAAGACGGACACCAATCAGCCGTGAATATAACAACATCGGCTTTGTATTCTGTGTCTAAGCGTTCCGAAGCATTTGATGTTGATTTTTTAGCTTCGTATAGAGCTTCTTTGATTATACCCCATCCGCCAAAATACGAGTTGTTACTATTAATTGGAACGTCTACAGCTTGCGCAATACCAACAATTTCATCCTTTTCATTTAATAGTGGTCCACCAGAATTTCCAGGTGAAATTCGCATAGACGCATAATTAACATCTTTTCCATTTCCTCCAGAAATTTTACCATATGTAACAGCATAATTTCCACCAGGATAACCTATAGTATGAACTAAAGAATTCATTGGTGGCGCGAAGGATGCCAGTGTAAAAGATTTATACCCCTTTTCACCGTCAGGTGGAAGATAGTAAACAATAGGTCCATCTGACTGATTTGTTACATAAACAAGCTTTGCAACTATATTTTTACTTGGGTCTTTTCTACTTTTAAAGGTAATAGTCTTTCCAAGCCCATTAAGACAGTGCTTTGCGGTGAACAGGTAGTTTCCCTCTACCATAAACCCTGTGCAACCATCTAGTTTTAGCACTCTAGAGTCTGTTTGGATTACATTCTGCACCTCTGCATAAGCTTGTGATGTTAGTGATAAGGCGACGATTAGCGACAAAAGAGTTTTCATTTTATGTTCCCTGTGTTAAAGTATTACCTTCCATCTATTGTAAATAGATATTGTAAAAGTGGGCTTCTTGCTAAATCAGCGGGAGAAACCCTGTCATCTGCAAGGTAAGGAACAGGGTCCATATAGTTCCGTCTCAAAGCGACAGTAACGGCGGTGGAGCATACTTTCGCTTTTGCTACTTCGTCGTCATTAAAGTTTTGTTGAAGAAGACGAGCACCCGGAATGAATCTTAAAAACATCTTCCATATGTTTTTCCAGCCGTAAGGCTGACCCGTCCATCTTATTATATCCTCGGTCATGGCCGAAGCGATTTCTTTTGTGTAATTTTTCTCAATTAGTTTAAGATTACCGTCTTTATCCATTTCTTCATATGATATAGATTTAACAGGTCTGAAAACATCTATACTCAGCGGGGCGTTGTCAACCTGACTTTTCAGAGAAACCGATCTACCCCCCATAAATTCCCTAAATTCTACACACTCTAGAATATTTCCGTCTTTATGGGCTAACGCCACATGGCTATGTACGCCAGCAGTATATCTTTTAATTAAAAACCCAATAATGCCAGAACCTCGAAATAAAAGAATATCACCCTCTTGAATTAATTCTTTGGCCCGACCATATTTAATTGGATTCATCTATTTCTCCAGTTTCTTTTCTATACGTTCTAATATATCAGCTATGCGAGTTTGATCATTTACTATCCTCTGCATTACATCCTTCATATCTTTTTGAGTTTCTCCCCAGCTCCTTGGCACATAAACCATCGGAACACCATCATTATCTTTTTCTTTATGGATACTGTAAATATAAGAAAGTTTCATTCTTTCTTGTTCAGACATGGCGGATTTTTCCGGCATGAATTTCAATAATAGAATTTCACAAATTTTACCAAACGATATAACAACAAAACCCAAGAGGGCTAATGTTGGAATTTGAACTATATCCATAGTGATACCGCCATAAAAAATAGCCCCGCAGAGTTTCCCCTGCGGGACTAAAAAAAATTAATTACCCACCAGTACGTTCTTTGTATTCGTCCTGGTTAGCGTCCAATGCGCCGTACATGTAGGCAAGTTCACCAGGAACAGCCTGTGTACCAACAGCTCCATCGGGAACGACGGTGGCAGAACCCGTAGCTGGATCAACAAAATTAGCCACATTCATAGCGGTAGGAGCAACGCTCCAATTTGTTCGCTGGGCAGTAATGCCAAGCGGCATCCATTTTTGAGCAGCAAAAGCTGTAAGCGTTTTAGCACCGATTGGCTTGACAGAGGCTCTGTCACCATCAACAGTAGCGTCATTACCATTCAAGACCAATGCTGTACTAGCACTGTTGTTGATCTTGTTATTGGCCTGATTACCAATAAGGATGAACGCTGATTGATCATAAGCAAAAGTACCAGTAGCAGCTAAGGCTGTTACTGTAATGTCAGTATCTTTAGGAGCAGTTCTCCTATCAACACCATCAGTGCCTTGTGTCTTCAGATCAAAAACTTTGGTAACAGGGCTACCAGCCGTAACGGTAGTAGCACTAGTAATACCAATCACGACGCCGCCAACCTTCTGTGCTGTGAAAGCAGCATCTCCAGTTGTAGCTCTCTTGTACGATGAAGGAATTGTCATTTTTTTTCTCCATGACTGCGACCTTCGTTCCTAATTTTTCCTAAGATATATAATATTCCAGTTCCCGCTTTATATTACACCATTTTTGTGATCATCTGATGTTATCAGGATAGAGCTTTTATCTTTTTTAAAATCCTTTAGTTTTAGCTCAAATTCTTGATCGTCTTCTTCATTTGTGGCAATGTAGTCTATAAACCCATCTCTAGAACAAAAAACAGCCCATCTCTTAAATTCCATCAACTGGGTTTTTAGTACTTCTATTACCTCTACGTCTTCCATGCCAGTTGAAATTGACGAAGATTCACCGCCAATAATATCTTGTACTGTTTCTCTGACATCTCTAAAATCAAATAATTGCGCAACCCCTATAAAGAAACGATACCTGGACAGCACCTTGAAAGCCTCAATTCCGGGAATCTCTTCTAATTGCAGTGCGATCTCACTAGTTATATCAAAATTAGTATGACCTATCCAGCAGTCAAACATTTTTGATGGTCTAAGCGGATCGTCAATAGAAAAAACCCCTAATGGAGTCCTTATCCTGGGAACGGGCATCATCGGGCCAAAATTTAATTGAGACATTAGATCTTCTTCCATTTCACTCTCTGGAGAAAATGGTTCTTCAGTCTCTTCTGGAAGCTCCATTTGGGGGAGATCAATGTCTTCCCACTTTTCCCATGCTATTTTATTTTTCATGGCCGCCCCTAAATGCTGAATTCTGACGCTGATATAACAGGTTTTTGTTTTTCTGAATTCAAATTATTAGAAGACTCTGTCAATAATTGTGATACAAAAAGATTTTTAATTTCTGGATCGTCAATTTCTTTAAAAATTAAATCGATTACATCTTTTGTTGCAGACCCAGAAAGAATTACGCATAGAATATTCAGAAATATGTCCATATCTTTTATGTTGTATTTACATTTTAGATCCTCTCCCCCTTCTTCGATAAAAAAAGTTATATAGTTTTTATCGTCAATATCTTCCTCATTCAAAATAATTTTTAATCCATCTAATATATTAATCTTTTTGCTCCTCCTGTAGCTCATTTATTTTCTTTAGAAGAATATCTATTCTTTCATCCTGTTGATCTACCTCCTGTTTAATGACCTGTTCTTGACCATCAAAAGACTCGATATAGCTATTGCCGCCAACACTACCACCCATAATAATAGCCGCAGCAGCTATTAATGTTTTAGGGTTTAACATCTTAAGAACTTTTTTCGCGCTTTCTACTTCGTCAATAAGATCTTCTACTGAGGTCATTCGCGCTTTAAGTTCTGAAGTTTTACCTTTTAATTCATCTAATTGAACAGAAATTTTTATTAAATCATCTTTTGAGTTTTCATTTTTTTCGATTCTATCTTCTAGATTCCTGCAAAAGGTTTGCAACTTTCCAATGTTTACGGCTAGACCAACTGGATTATTTGCATCACCAGACCAGCCCAATGTTTCGCCACTCATATGACACACCTTTTAAAGAGTTACGGTATGTCCTAAAAATAAATCCTTCTTATCATCTTTACTTACCGGTCTTTATTACTACCGTTTTTACATTTTTCACACAACATAATGTCACCCCGTATAATCAGTTACAGACTTTTTGGATTCCCACATCTTACAAGACCAATATCTAGCCTTGTATTTTGGTCCTGGACTATCACACTTATGACGCGCCCTAAAACTTTTTCTCCTTGCTGGGTCATCCCTCTTAATTTCCATATTTGGGTCGCCAAAATTAACTTTGACTACATTACCTTTTTCGTTCTTTACATATACTGAAAACTTTTTAGGTCCGTCTTTTGTTCTAAAAGGTTTGTTGAGCTGCACTTTCCTGCCTTGATATTCCGAAGCTTCTGATTTTTCTCCAACATCTATATATTCAGAAGCCGCCCTCTTAACAAAAACAAGCATTCTTCCTTGTTTTTTATATGGACCTCTCCTTGAGTAGTGATAGAGTTCTCCGGTTTTAGGATCTCTGTATATAAAGACCGCTGCATTTGACTCGTCTTTATCTTTATTTTTTTTGTAGTGATAGGGCGCTTCTGCGCCATGTTTGTCATGCCAACTCTGAAATTCTTCCATATTTTTACCAGGCATGTAAACGGTTTTACCATCACCTGTTTTATGCTCATGGACATCTTTGAGACCAATTTTTTCAGCCATCTTCATGGCTTCGTCTTTGGAGTCAAAAACGTATTCATTCATAGGACCGGCATCATGCGCTTGACTACCTTGCATACAAACTGCAAGTCTTTGTTTGTAATCATATTCCTCACGCATTTTTGAATCTGACATGCAACGTGACATAAAGTCAGATTCTTGTTCGCCGTCTCTTTTCTTTGGAATAGGCATTATATTTTTTCTAATACTTTAACTATTTTTTCTGCTGATTTCGTCCACGTAAATTCCTCTGCTGTTTTAATCCCCTCTTTATTTTGTTCTAACTTGTTATCCTGCTTTAGCTTATGAACTTTCTTCATATAGTCCGCAAGTTGATTAATCTGCTCATCGTTTAAACAGTACCAATCACCCTGACCATTAAAAAACTTTCCATCATAAGCCAATTCCATATCATTTACATCAATTAACATACTGTTGTTTTTATTGCAAAATTCAGTATGTCCCGTACAATTTGTAGTAATAACAGATTTGCCGCATGACATCATTTCCAGAAGCTCAAGGTTCCACCCTTCCGCCCTCGCTGGAAAAACACCACAATCCACCCCTGTCATAGTATTATACACCTCTTCTTGGGTCTCCTGACGTTTTATAAGCTTAACCTTAGACCCAAGTTCGGTGTTTACATAGAAATCTACCCATTCCTGTTGTTCATACGGTTTTAGGAAAACATTTTCACATGACATGAATAGTTCTACATCATCATCTGGAGTGAAAGCCCTATTAAAGGCTTCAATTAAAACGTCATGACCTTTACGCACTTCCCACTTTCCGTAATTCACAAATCTTGTGGGACCACTATTAATGAATGGCACCCCTTTAAAAGTCTGTCTATCTACGCCCAGTGGGACAACATGAACAGTTTCTTCTTTTCTGTCTATATTTGACAGTACTGTTTCTTTAGCCCACTGAGAACAAACGATTAAATGGTCTGGGTATTGTAGGTTGTGTTTTTCCACATCTGTGAATTTGTTTAATTCAAAAATTGGAAACCCTATGGTTGGACCTTTGCCAGCAAAATTCTTCATATCAAACTGATGCCAGATTTTCAGGCAGGGGGCATCATGATGGAAATTTAGATCAAATCCATTAATCGCTTCTTGAATATAATGGAATTTAGGTTCTGCGGCAAAAGTTGATTTATGCGGGAAGCACTGGGCGGAAACATCCAATAACTTACTTAATTCTTCAAATAAATAGCATCCAACATAACCATAAGATACGGTATTGAAAGGACTTATGAGATTTAATTTCATTCTTCGTAATCCGGTATAACGCCTAGTTCAGAAAGATGTAAACATATAACCAACATGACATCGCTGGGACTGTCGGTTAATTCTCCGTCAAGTTCTACTTCGTCAAATGGGCATTTCTCATAGACAGACGTTGCAAGCTCAAGTCCATCAATCAAGAATTTTTCATCTTGGGTTTTATCGAAATTTCTTAAATGTCCTATAAAATGAGTAGCGTCAGATTGTGTCTGAGCGCTATCATAGAAGTTCGTTACTTTATCTAGGTCCGCTTCGTGAGGCTGTACCATGAATGTAATCCATGTCTAAAAATCTCCACCTATTCATATGGTCAACCTTTTCGCTAGTGTTGATAAAATTAAGGTAGTTTTGTAAATCTTCCCAATTAGAAAACATCATCTCATGCGGCATAACACCAAATAGCCAATTTGGTAAATTGTTTTTACCTTGTTTACACATGGTAAGCACTGGTTTTTTTTGGCTTATTGCTAGGAACGCCTCGTTGTATGAGCCTGTCATATGTATATCAATATCGACATATAGAATTAAAAAATGCGCTATATCCACCATTCTCAAATCGATAGCGCAAATCGGTTTCATTAATTCTCTAGCTTGATTATATCTACCTTCTGTCTTTAATAGGTCAACTTTTTCTTTAGTCTGTTCATTTTCCTCGCCAAAAGCACAGGCTTTATCGCAAGGGTCTAAAATACCAACCTTTAAGTCCAGTAAAAGAGGTTTTAGATTGTTTCTCCACTCCGTCGCCGCTGTCCAATCGGTTCGATCCATCGGTCCACTGAGGTAGCATAGTTGTCCTTTTAATCTATCCATTTAACATACTCCGACATCACTTCTTCTGAAGAATAGATATTTTCAGTAGTGTCTATCCAAAAAGGTTCTCTATCTAAAACAAAACCCCGCTCACTAACCGTGAACGAGGCTGATATCATTACGTCTGTATCAAAGTATTTATTTAAGGATCGCAAGCAAGCATCAAATTGCGACTTTGCCATAAGTACCGTTTTTAGCTCACCTGATTGTGTATAGTATTTATTCATTATATGATTTCCGCATCAGGGTTGCGTAAGTAAGTCACTAGTTTTCTTCAGACTCTTCATCGTTTACTATCGGGTCTAATCTTTCCCGATTTTCATATTGGAGTTTTCCAAGTTCTCGCTTAACCTGTTTGTCTTCTCTAAGAGCTTCACGTTTTTTACGGAGTTTAATTTTGACCCGCTCACTTCTCTCTTGTAGCTTCTTCTCTTTTATTTTTTTCACTTTTTAGGTTCCGTGTGTGTATTTGAGAACATTTAATATTTAGTCTTCTTCAGGAAGTGTTTCATTAAAATCCTCAATTAATTCCTCAAGTTGATCACAAAAGTCTTTAAGTTCCTGCGGTGTTACCTCTTTGCCATTTTCTGCAAAAAGATTTCTCATTTCTACTGGATTTTCTCTATAATCTTTAATACCTCTTGTGAGGGTTTCTTTATTGTTGAAAAAATAAGCAAGAGCGATGACTTTTTGCATTTCATTCATCTTGAATACCTTTGTTCATGATTGTATTCTCCAACCTATTAAGCCTTTTTTCTATGTCGTATATTCCCAGAGTTTGTTTCTGAAAGTAAAGGGCGAAATAGAAAAACCCAACAAATATTGCAATTATAAAACACCAAGCAATTACAGTACCCGCTGCATAAGCGGCACTATTTTTCTGGTTTTGGGGCATCTTTTTTCTTTTCCTGTGATTCTTCCAGTTGTTTCATTCTGGATGATTGATCATGCGGAATCTCTAGCTTTGGTTTGTCTGGCATTGATTTATCTCGTCTTTAATATCATTCATTGAAACTTCCAGATATTCCATTAGGTTCTTTCCTTCAAGTGAAGACCCATCAAATTCCCACCAGTCTAGAATTTTTTCAATGTTTTTAAAATGATTGTCAAAAACTTCCTTCTTTAACATGTTACACCTAAACCTCTTCTTTAAGAATTACGGAACCTTGCCAGGATCGCAGAGTGTGTTGAAATGGCTTATCAGGAATCGACATGACGCACTGTAACATTATATCCGCGATCTGACGAATCTCAAGCTGTGCTTGTGGACTTCTGCGAAGTTTTAGAAAATTAGCGAAGGACCGCATGTTAAACATCACATCGGCTTGAATTTGACTGTTGTATGTTTTGAAGAATCTTGCTGACTCTTTAGCTCGTTTACGTCCCAATACTGGTTCAAGGTCTGCCAAGCAAGCATGATATAATCTATTACCTTCTTCTGTATATTCTGCCAGCCTTTGATGCCAGTCGTCAGATGGTGTATTTAAAGCCTCTCCATTATCTGAAATTCGGATGCCTTTCCAATCTTCCGGCAGGAAGTACTTATCTTCCTTCAATTCTTTATACCTAGCAGACTCTGCATTAAGACTAACGCCAATCCTATGTTTTATTAAATGAATGTGTGAAGCAATATCGGTATTAACCAGAAAGTGGACAGTCGCTTTCTCAAACGGGGTCTCATGTCCGTCACGCCACAGCATATCAATAAGTTTAGGGATTCTTGCCTTTTTACCCGGAGTTAATTCACGAGAGGTCGAGGTCCAAGCTGAACAGGCAATTGTTTCATCACTACCGTAGTATCCAAGTAATTCAACTGTATTATTCATGCTCATCGCCACCCCCAAAAAACTCCGACGACGGTATCATAACCTTTTCCTTTTCTCTTTTTAACATAGTTTCTAATTTAGTAATTTGGTGTAAATGACCAAATGTTAAACTATCTATAGAGCTTTCTATTTCTCTTAGGTCTGCCATAACTTGTTTATGAGTTTCTTCTACCTCATCTTCTTCCTCTTCAATATCGTCAACCTCAAATTCCCTACCGGAGCATTCCGGACACATGTGGTTTCCGCCCTCATGTTTGTCTGTGTAGTGACTCAACCGAACCAACAGATCACTGATTGCAGATTGTGTAATAGCTACACCGGAGATAGATTTGATAATCTCAGTATTTTGTTTTATGATATCAACGCGATGGTCTTCGTTCTTATGTTCACAATAAGAATAACCCAACACCCCGGAAAGTAAACATCCAGAAATATACACAACAGCCGTTTCAATTAAGTATAGGGTTCTTGTTTTCATCATCTTCTCCATAAAAAAAGGGTGAGGGTGTTACCCCCCACCCTTTTGTCTGTCTCTAAGTGAGAGATTGAACCCGGACTGAACCGGATGACAGTGTGAACTTAGAGAGCGAACTATTCTTTTGTCAACTTAACCTTCTGGTCATCAATAAGGTCTTTAATCTTTTTGTCAAACTCAGGTTCTAAAAGAACCCTAAGTTTAGCTCTGCCCTTGATGATTTCAGGATCAAGCGATGGCGTTTCGGTAATGTCTTGGGTTTGTTCTCTCTCTGTATATTCAGGGTGGATCTTACCCGAATCTTTTAGCGCATCTTCAATACCGTTGTGGTAACCTTCCTTATATGAAGATGTTGTTACAGATTCAATAGAAAAATCTTTCTGGTCCATACCTCGGTAGTAACCATCATGCCATAGTGCGTGATATTCATCGGTAACTTCCGGGTCTTTAATGGCGACCAAAATCCCCTCTGACCGACCTTGGTTCTTAGCAAGTTCCAGATCGTTTTCATTACCACGATTAATCATACTGTACATGACCTCTCGCAATTGGTCGTCATTAATACGACCACGCTCCGTAATAACCATACTAAAATGTTCTAAATCCTGAATGGTATTATGCTGATGGATTGTCAAATGGATAAAAAATGACACTACCAACACAAACACAGCGTCTACAAAAATCTGACTTCTGTTCATTTCAATTTTCCTAAGTAAATTTTAAGTAACGGTAAAAGGGTAATACCGTACTCCTTGACAAAATCTTTGAGTAGTGCCGACTCAGCTTCTACTCGTTCAGTGTAGCTTAATTGCTGGTAGTCTATCACGTCGTCCAGGAGGAGTTGGACGGAAGAAAAGGGGTCTGACATGAATTGGTCTCGTAAAAGGTGCTTTAACTATTCGATGAATAAAATCAAATGTAGTTACAACGCCTCTTCTTGTCTTTTCTGGAATGTTGTATGTCTTCCAAGTTTTGACCCAGCATGGATGACAAACACATCTTCCAGTTTCATAACAGTTACACAGACACTGCCGATAAGTCGTTGTTGCGCTTACCGGATCATATGTCGCCGTAGTAATCGAAGGGTGATACACCCAGGTTTGGGCATTAGCAACTGTTGTAAAAAACAAAACGCTTACGAAAACTAAAAACCTCATGCGAAATCTCCACTGAAAGTGTTAGAGAAATCAATACTTTGGGCAGTGATAGAGTAATCACTAAATTTCCGCCCCTCATGTTCTCTTTGTTTTAAATGCAGCCTACCGGATACATGAACTTGTGTACCCTTTTTAACATACTGGTGCGAGATTTCTGACAGTTCACCAAAACACGCCACATCAATAAACAGCGGGTTTTCTTTATCTCGCCGGTGCTTTGACATCATTCTAAACACACCAAAATTTTCTTTGATCTGCTTGAAGTCACGAACAGCTACACCACCAATAGTAATCACGTTATGATCCATTAATCATCTCCACTAAGTCATCAATATCATTTTTGTTTTTACGTTTACGCTTTTTCTTAGGAGGTTCGGGTTCATCCGGTGCATAATTAAGCTCTATATCCTTAATCGCTTTAACTATGACCGGATCACCCACATCTTCTTTTATCATTTCCCCTTCATATGAATTGGTTTTGATAAAAGCTGGGCAGTTTAACAATTCAACAACATCCTCGTCGATGACTTTAGCTTTTGATTTAGCTTTTGCAACAGTTTCTGCCCGTACTACATATTCAGTATAACAAGTTTGTATTTCTTTTACAAGATAATACTTCACAAATTTCTCCGCTTTTCTAGGAGTCCATACCCAGACTACGGAGGATGCGGCCCCGCATAACCTGTGCATTACCCCGATTTGAGGTACACAGAACAGACCCTGCTGTTCCCTGACTTAGCCCAAGTTGGCTGGCGGCTCGTGTGGTTCCACGCTTTGTGTTAGCGTAAGTACCAAGTCTCTGAGTACGCGCAACCGCTGTTACGGCATTAAACGACTTACCTCGGTCTGCACCATTACGCGCCACGCCGACAACGCGGTTGCCTTCGTATGACCAGTTGTAAGAGCTACTCGTCTGAGACAGTGTCTGTAGAAATTGTTCCTGATTCACTTTTAGCTTCCTTTAAAATATTGTAAAGTCTTAGTTTTTGTGCAGGGGTTGTTGTTGGAAATTTTGGCATCTGCACACTATGCCGATCAGAAATTGCTTTTGTCAGTAAAATTAAGTGGTGAGACTTCATTGAATTTAAGGCTTTGTGTAGGTCTGCATGAATTTCACCAAGTACAGATTCTGTAGCAGCAACATATTCTGATTTTTCTTTTGGTCTCATAATTATATCCTTGCAATTAATTTCGGTGTCAATTATTTTTCTTTGGGAAGAAATTTTTCTTGTTTTTCTTGTTTTTCTTATAAAATTTTCTCCAATCGTGCCAACTTTTGAGTGCCTCTCCGTACAGGGGTTTGCCGCTGATGCATTCGTAACCTTTTTCCCAACGACTGGCATATAATTGTATTCTTCTTTCTCTCTCTTCGTCAAACTCCACTTTTGTCTCAAGGTCTAGACTTGGTCCAGTTGAGACATATGATTGTTCATAGTTGTCTTTGTTTAGTGTCGAAGATGTAGTGGCAATAATTTGATCACTAGCGAGTTTGTAAGCCGGGTCCATAAGCAATCCTTTTCAAATAGGGTGGGGAAGTGCCGAGTTCTGGAATTGAACCAGTTTATCTGAATACCAAGGGGATAGAGTTCAAATCTTGGACCACCAAGTAATCGGCATATCCGGCGAGCCGGAATCGAACCGGCGACTAATGCTTTATAAGAACACTGCTCTCACCACTGAGCTACCGCCGGTTATAGTGGTGAGTGTCCTGATGATCCCTAGCCGACATGTCCACATGTACGAACTCTTAGTAGGGGCAGCATAGCATCCAAAGACAGACTTTAGCACATCACTTGCTGTGTGTCAAGGCCAAATCTTGAATATTTTTAAATTCTTCTTTTTTCACCATATAATTCCAAGGTCCGAATCCACCTTTGTTAAGTGGAATTCTCTCCTTTTCTCTGTTCGTCAAAGTTTCTTTAGTTACCCAACCCTGTATATAAGCAAGACTCTTTCTAGAGTTATAGTAACATGCAATGAAGATGTCGCAATTGTCAATCTTTTTTTGATCTTTTTTGTATTGTGCTGGAACTTTCAACCAAGGGTTCATGTATGCCGCACCACTAACTGCGGTTTTAACATCTGCTTTAAGTCCAGCGATTATGAAATCATAACCCGCATCACCGTGATCATCATATATCTCAGTATCTAATTCAATGCCGAAATATTTGGCGATAGCGATCTCGCCGTATAGACCATCGGTATGCGCCCTCTCCGAACTCTTGCTTAAATTACCGTGTCTACCTGCGCCGAACTTTTCCTTCTTGGCATCCCTGGCTCTTGCTAAAGTTTTTGCTCTTGTTACATCTTGATCGGTAATCTTAACTTCTACATAGTTATTCATTTGTATGCCACCACTATTGTACAGACTATAATGAAACTGATTGTGAGAAACGTGTCTAATTTGTTATTCATCTTGATATCGTTCTAAAAAGAAGTGCGATGGGCAAACCTATGGTAAACCCTATAAAGGTAGAGATCACTAAGACAGCAGCTAACCAAAGTATAGTTTTAGTGATTACCTCAATTGGGTTGGGGTACTCATTCATTCATTTCTCCTAGTTTTTCTCGGTATAGTATTTGCGCCGTCTTCATTTCTTCTTCTGTGTCTATATCAACGTATGGTCCTTTTGCGATCCACATCGTTGACTTTGGTGAGTAAGTGTAGTGATATTTACTATAGATTGCTGGAGTAGATACGCCCATTGGGGTGATATAGTAAGATTCAGACAAGTTTTGTGATGGGACATGCCAACTACCTGGATTAAAGTTTATACCCTGCATCTTCTCGTCTACTAAGTAACCAGCAAATTCATATACCGGAACTACTGATTCGTACTGCACTAACTTTTCTTCCGCAAAAGATAAAAAGTCTTGGATGTTGTTGTATAACCAGAAGAGTGGGGTGACGCACTGCCATAAACATATAGGTTCATCAGGTCCAAAGACTTTATTTAAAGTTCCAGATAACTCAATTAACATTTCGGTCCAATTGTTTGAAATATTATTTAAAGCTATATGGTTTACTTTGTGTCTTCTTATTAGTCCTTTAGTTTGTGAACCATCAACACAAGCCAAGTATATGTCGTGATTGTATTTTAGAAAGTTCTCTATTGTTATGTCCAGTAGAGACTTACCATTAAAGAATTCCCTGACATTCTTCTTTGGGCAGCGGGATGAGTTAAACTTAAATGGTATTATTACTTTCATCTAATTCCAGTATATTGATCTTATTTTTTCTATGGAGTCTATTTAACCAAATTATATCCGTATTAATATTGTGAGGATCATTTGAAAGACTCTTATCTTTTTTGATGTCCCAATAATGATAGAACTTATCTTGTTTTCCATTTGACCCATGACCAAATCCAACTATATTGACATTGCCGTAAACTTTTCTGTAATATTCCACAACCAAAGTTCCACTTGTTGGAATTCTAGAGAACCCCCTTTTTCTCCACTTTTTTATAGTTTCAAACGTCTCAATAAAACTAAAATTAACTTGGTGATCAATTAAGTGACTGATTTCTTTGTAAAAACTATGAAAATCATAGGTTAAACCGGCAGGATTGCTTTGCAGAACGATTGTCCTTTTGTCTTCAGGTTTTAACCTATTAAAACAATCTTCGTTTATAACTGATTCTTCTCTGGGTTCTCTATTGTCTATTTTAGAACTACAGAGTGCGCACACATTTCCTTTTGGAACCCATCCAGCTATTTGCCACGGCGCAATAAAAGAGTGGGTTATGCGAGAGCCTGCATCTTTTTCAAATCCAGAAATTTCAGGTTGATTGATTCTTATAATTATATCGTGACTGTCTATCTTTCCCCCAAGACCTTTACCCGTTAGGCTATCGGCACTTCCCACTATGCATACTTTATTCATGACCCCATACTTTTCTTATACTAACTAAACTATCGCCATACTTCTTCTTTAACTCATCATAAACTTCTATACTGCTAAAAACCTCTATAGTTTCTTCTATGTGCTTAATGCATGAGTCACCCCAAACAAAAAAAGAAACTCTGTTAATAACCTTTTTCACAACCCATCCTTATTCAAAAAAGTTTTGGTCCCGACGCATCGTTAGCGTATAGTTTGTTCAACATTAATATAGACTGCTTAACAGAATCATTCTCTGTTACATCAGCAACGTCTTCAACTAATTCCCCAAACATCTCCTTTGCTTCATCTTCGCTGAGGTAGTAGCTAACTATCTCTTTTATCTCTCTGGCTTCTTTATTTGTTATTGGCATTTTATGTTCCGAAGTGTTTTCCCAGGGTTTCGATGCGGTCCTCTGCATCAATCAGAAGATCTAAAGCCTCGTCTAGATTTTTATAAAAATCTCCTGTGCTATGATCTCCAATTCCTACTGCGTTTTCTGTTAGAAGCTTTAAAGACATAAGTGCCTTATCTCTATCCGACAATGCCTTGGATTTAAGATATCCTACTGCTAATTCTTTCATAAGTACTCCTTGTGTTGATTAATAGTTTGCTCGTAAATGTTTGGTACACTATATCCGTCATCGAATGATTGGGAAACCGCTTCCGCTTTTTCGAAACTATCAAAAACTCCAACAATTCCATCGAAACCAAAATTATCATTCATCATGTAGACAACGTATACTTTTTTCATCTTTCAATCCTTTTAATCAATTATATCGTCCAATTACAGGCAGGTCTGAAGAAATTCCTGCAATTTTCCAAAATCGCAGTTGACAATCTCCCCAACTGCCGAAAGGATGACAGGTCCGAACCCCTGAGTCAAGGCAATTTTTCAGAATTTCTGGAATTTTTTCAAAACTTTCGGGATAGGATAGGAGTGCCGCAAGGCTCCAGATGAGAACCGAATCGCGTCTGGGTTATCAAATATCGGCCTGAAATACAGTGCCACTCAAGAAATTCGGTGAGGACCAGGGACCAGGCGTAATAAAACCAGCTAAAGAACCTGAGACGACAAATGTACCCGTTATGCGGTTGGGAGCAGTCCCGTAAATTAATTTGTTAAACTGGTCCGATATATTTTTTTTAAAATTCTAGCGTTCTTCTTACGCGAATATTCTCAAGAAACATAATTTTAAGTGTTCTTTTGGGTAAGTAAGTTCTTCGGTAATAGATTATCTTATAACAAATCTCCTTATAAAGGGGAAAAGTTAATGATCTTGGGCAAATCTGGGATACAATATAGGCGGGCATTTCCTTTATCCTTTACTAGGATTTCACGATGAGAGCAGCAGTTGAGACCAAAGATAAACGCTGGGGAAAAGAGATCTGGTTTGCCAATAACGAAGAAAAAGATTACTGCGGTAAGATCTTGGAAATAGATCCCGCTAATGAATTAAGCCTTCACTTTCATATGATAAAAGAAGAACACCTTTACAATATGAGGGGTGATTGCCGAATTACATTCTTAACACAAACGGGTTCAGAAATCAAGCTTGATCTTAGCGAAGGTCAGAGTTTTCACATAAAACCCGGAGTTGTCCATAGATTTTCAACAGAGAATGGCTGTACTCTCCTAGAGGCTAGTACTTTTCATAGAGATAATGATAGCTATAGGGTAGCTAGATGATAGATTTTAGTATAGTTTTGGTGTCTAGATCTAGACCAAGTATGATGCTAGACCTATATAGGTCAATAGAAAACACCTCAACTTTAAATAACGAAATACTTATTGGATTAGATAATGACGATGGCAATTTACATAAATATGTAGATATATTCTCAGACATTGATAATGTAAAACTATTTATTGAGGACAGGAATACAAATCTTCATACTAGGATAAATCAATTATTACCCCATGTTAAAGGTAAGTATATATTTGTATTAAATGATGATTGTAAATTGATGGATAATTCTTGGGATAAATACTCCATAGAATTGTTAGATTATTTTGGTGATGTGGTATATGGTAAAACATACGACAATAGTATTGATAGGGTTAGCAATACTTATGCCGCATTTCCTATTGTTTCAAAGACAGCCGCCAAGAAACTAGGTTTTATAATGGATGAAACTTTTGGCAATCATGGCTCAGACGTTATGACCTATAGAGTTTACGAAGGTGCAAATAAGATTGTTGATCTACCTGGGGTTAGGATTGATCACGTACTACATAATTCAGAAGAGGCTTTGCAAGATAGGAAGAAAGATAAAACAGCAGTCGATATGATTAATAGGACTTTTTCTGATAATAAATTTTCAGTTCAAAAATTATTCAATATAGACATTTCCAGATTTTCTCAAAGGTTATTAAAATGAAAGATCCAAACACTCGCCGGTTACACGGCAATTATATTAGAAATACGGATAAAAATAAATGGTGTTGGGATTATAAGATATCAATAGTTATACCAACTAGAGGGAGGATTGATCTTCTTGAGAAATGTTTGGTTTCAATTTTAGATAAATCTTTTAAATCTGAGAGACTATTTGAGATCATACTGGTTATAGATTATGATGATGATGAAACCTTAAACTTTGTTAGAGGATTTTCAGATAATTTTAGATTTAATTGTCCAAAGACAAAGATGTCGCTTAATAGTCTTTCGGTTATATTAACTGAGAGATCTGAGTATATGCAAAGAGATTATAATAATGTCGGGGCTAATGTTGCGAAAGGTGACTTGGTATTCATTTTAAACGATGATTGTTTAATTACAACTGATAACTGGGATAAAAAACTTGTAGATTATTATATTGAAAATAAACCTGATGATGATATTATGCTTATATCCTGTAGTGATAATACGCATAACGGAAATACTATAGATGAGTCAAGCGGCAGGGTAAGGACTAATGACACTTATGGATCATGTTTCCCAATTTTCACAAAGAAGTTTTGTGACATATTTCATGGGGTTATGCCGCCAGAGATTAGAATGTGGGGTGGTGACATCACAATGAATAATTTCTTCAAGGCACTTGATAGAAAATTTAGTTTTCCTGATTTAAATGTTAATCATATTAGTTATCATTCTGACACTAGAGATAAAGATGAAATTAATGGACATGTTAAAACCATTAGCGAAGAAGATCCTGCCTTAACCACCGCATGGACTGATTTTAGACCATACATAATAAAGATTAAAAGCTTTTTAAATGATAACACAAACTAAAAACAAATTTTTAGAAAATCGCGGAAGTAATTATACAATCTACGATTATAGAGATTATGATATAGAGTTTGTTCAAGACAAAATATCAAAATCTTTTCAAGGTGTGATTAGAGGGTTTCACGGTGATCATAAGACATGGAAATTAATAACATGTTTATATGGTAAAATAAAATTAGTTACTTATGATATAGAAACTGATGAAAGAAATGAGTTCTTTTTAGATGGTGACGATAAAGATTCTGTGTCTGTATTAGTCCAGCCTGGGGTTTTAAATGCCCATCAATGCCTAAGTCTTAATTGTATATTTCATTATAAATGGAGTGAGTACTACACATCTCCAGAAGATCAGTTTAGTATTCACTATAACGATAAAACTATTAACCCAAGATGGTTTAATTTACCACCTATAGTTTCAGAGAGAGATAAAAACTCAAAAAGTCTACAGGATTTTAAAAATGCATAAGCAACAAATAGTAGATTTTGAAAAAGAAGTGCAAGAACTGTATGAGGGTGGGAATATTCGTGGACCCATCCATCTAAGAGATGGAAATGAAGATCAATTAATCAAAATCTTTGAAGATGTCAGAACGGAAGATTATGTTTTTAGCACATGGGGTAATCATATACACGCCTTATTGAAGGGTGTGCCACCAGAATCTGTGAAAAATAGGATTTTGGAAAGCGAATCAATGGCGATGAACTTTCCGGAACACAGATTTTTTACATCAGCAATAGTTGCTGGTATTCCACCAATAGCTTTGGGTACATCGCTGTCACTTAAAAGAAAAGATTCACTAAATAGAGTTTGGTGTTTTGTGGGTGACATGGCGTTCAGGACGGGTATATGTCATGAGTCTATTATGTATGCCATTTCACACGATCTTCCAATTACATTTGTTGTAGAAGATAACGGTAAATCTGTCGGTACACCCACTCAAGATGCTTGGGGTGAAGTAGAAATCGATAAACTGTTCAAATTCTACAAGAGTTTAATTAATCTTACGAGCTTGTGTGATATAATCTATTATCAGTATTCACTTACTTATCCACACTCAGGAACTGGAACTTTTGTTTCCTTTTAAAATATGAAATATCTAGAAGAAGTAGATAGAGGTATGAAGTTGTTGGCTGATAGTGGCACAACCATTATTGGTCAAGCTGTTGCCTATAAAGGACATGCCATCACCAGACAGGCAGAATTTTGGGCTGAAGATAAACGTGTTGAGCTTCCTGTAGCTGAAGAGATGCAAACAGGTATGGCTCTAGGTATGTCTTTAACAGGTGATATTCCAGTTTCAATATATCCTAGAATGAACTTTTTGATTTGTGCTGCCAATCAACTTATAAATCATTTAGATAAGTGGGAGTTGATGGGTGGTGGTGTTCCTCATGTTATTTTAAAAGCGGTGGTCGGTAGTGATTGTCCACTTGATCCTGGTAATCAGCATAAGGCGAACTGGGCTGATGAAATTAAGAACATGTGCGAGAAAGTACAAGTTCATAATCTTATTTACGCGAATAAGGTTTTTCCTGCGTATGAGCACGCTATTAAAAATAAAAACGTTCACTTAATTATAGAACATGGGGATTTATACAGTGCTTGACCTTTTAGTAATATCCCCGTCCTCTGCCGGATTATACCAAGATCTACAGAAAGACTTTTCAGCAAAAGAAACAAACATATGGTCTGGATTATTAGCTAACGCTGCGAGGAAAGACCACAGCGTTATGATCTATGATATGGAAGTGGAAAAACCTCCCGCTGATAGATTCTTACAAGACGTAAAAGATATAAACCCAAGCTTAGTTCTCTTTGTAGTAACAGGGCAAAACCCAAACGCTTCTACAGCGTCTATGGACGGGGCCACTAAAGCATCCCATGTTTTAGGAGATGAGTTTAAGATAGCATTTGTTGGACCTCATGTAAATGCGATGCCGATTGAGACTCTTGAAAAACATCCAGAAATAGACATTGTATTCACAAACGAAGGAGTTTACGCATTAAAGAATCTACTAAAGACAGATCTTGAAGATATTAGCAACGTAAATGGAATAGCCTATAGAGATAAGTCTGGCGAGATAAAGTTAAATCCACCAGAAAAGATAGTTCCACAGAATCTTTTAGAGCAAGATCTTCCAGGGGTTGCCTATGACTTGATGCCAAGTCTTGATAACTATAGAACATCACACTGGCACGCAAACTATCAAGATAATAGATCTCCATTCGCTAGTATATATACTAGTCTTGGTTGTAGTTTTAAATGTAATTTCTGTATGATCAATATCATCAATAGAACAGAAAATGGCAGCGATAAATATGCTGGAATGTTTAACAAGTTTAGATATTGGTCTCCAGAGTTTACTATAAAACAACTTGATTATTTAGCGGATAGAGGCGTCAAGCACATTAAGATAGCTGATGAGTTATTTCTAAACAGTCCGAATAAACACGCCATGCCACTTTGCGATTTAATCATTGATAGAGGTTACGATTTTAATATATGGGCTTATACTCGTGTTAATACAGTTAGAGAGCATCACCTTGAAAAATTAAAAAGGGCTGGAGTTAATTGGCTTGCCATAGGAATTGAAAACATACGTCAAAACGTCAGACAAGAAATAGAAAAAGGGGTATTCAAAGATGCGGATATTTCTAACGTTGTTAAAATGATAGAGACTGCTGGAATAAATGTCATACAAAATTATATTGTTGGACTTCCGGGTGAGTCTGCTGAAGATGCTCGTGCTAACTTAGATTTTGCTTTAGACCTTAAGTGTGCCGCATACAATGTATACCCATCTATGGCACTGCCGGGATCGCAGTTGTATACCGAAGCATTTACTAATAATCAAGAGTTACCAAAAAAATACTCAGAGTTTGGATTTCTTAGTTATGATTGTTTTCCACTCACTAATGGAATAATGACTCGTGAAGAGATATTAAAAATAAGAGACGAAAGCTGGCTTAAATATCATACAGACGATAGCTTTATATCACTTACTTTGGATAGGTTTGGAAGTGAGGCTGTTAAAAATTTAAAAAATATGGCATCTCTAAATTTCGATAGAAAGTTAATATCAAATGTATAGTGTTCTTTTTTCGTGCAGGATGGATATTAGAAAAGAGCCTCCGTTGGAAAGACTTTTAAGGTCATTCCAAGATCACGCTACTTTTATGGAAAAACATTTTAGTGAGTTTTTGATTAAATTTGATTCAGATGATAGTGGTATACCTGATTCAAAGTTTTTTGAACAGTTTGACTTTAAAGTAAAACCTTTTGTTTGGGATAAGCATTCTGGTAGGTCGTCGTTACATGAAGCTCAAAATGTTCTATTGAATTATGTTAGTGATACTTGTAAACTTCTTCAGGTTATAGCTGATGATTTTATTTTTACTGAAAATAATTTTGTATCAAAAATGTTGAAATACCAAGACGACTATGTTATAATTGGTCAGAAAGGTATTACTCATGATTTACCTCCTGCTGGTTCAGGTGGATATGCGCCATGTTTTACAAAAAAGTTCATAGATGCAACAGGAGGCTTTGGTTCGCATTGTAATTCTGATGGATTTGCTTTTGGTGTTGCTGATCATTTGAAAAGAAATTACGGGTATGATCCGATAGTTGATTTTCCTTTGTACTATAGAAGATTAGACCCAAACAGTACACAAGATCCCAATTGTAAATATATAGAACACTGCCACCATAATTCACATAAAGTTTATTCAATTGCTGCTAGAAATATTATTACAAACTTAGAGTTTGATAAAAAATACGACACAATTAAAAGGTCTGATTTAGAATGAACAATGTACTCATAACTGGAATTACAGGCAGCGGTGGTAGTTATTTAGCTGAATATATATTAGAAAATCATACTAATTATAATGTTTGGGGCATATGCAGATGGCACAGCACTGGAACTTTAAATAATATACAAAAAATATCACACAAAATATCTGTAAGAGAGTGTGATCTTATGGATTTTAGTTCAATAATTAGAGCTTTAAAGGAGTGTAAACCTAAACGTATTTTTCATCTTGCTGCATATGCAAATGTGAGAAAGTGTTTTGATACGCCACTTTCGGTTATCAATAATAATATTATGGGTACTGCGAACCTGCTTGAAGCAATAAGGATGGTTTGTCCTGAAACCATAGTGCAAATATGTTCTACTTCTGAAGTATATGGCAACCCTGTTGAGACCCCAATGACCGAGCAGCACCCAATACAACCAGTTAACCCTTATTCTGTATCCAAGCTGGCTCAAGAAGCTCTTGCTTATTCATACCATAAAAGTTGGGGGCTAAATACAATAATTACCAGAATGTTTGCATACATAAACCCTAAAAGAAGAGATTTGTTTGCCACGTCATTTGCCAGCCAAGTAGTAGAAATAGAAAACGGTAAACGAGACGTTCTTATTCACGGCAATCTTAAATCAGTAAGAACACTTATAGATGTTAGAGATGCTATGAAAAGTTACTGGCTTGCATGTGATCATTGTACTCCAGGTGAGGCTTACAATATAGGTGGAAAAAATACTATCGCTGTCGGTGAATTTTTAGAAATATTGAAGTCTAAATCCAAAATACATATTCACTCCGAAGAAGATAGTGATTTATTAAGACCTGTAGATATAACATTGCAAATACCCGACATTTCTAAATTCACAAAGGTCACGGGATGGACCCCATCAATATCTTTAGATGATAGTATATCATTTCTTTTGGATAGCTGTAGACAACAAAATTTCACTTAAAAAAGGTGTGTATCGTGTATTCTTTAATATTTTCGTCTAGATTTAATGAAAACTATAATAGGTCAACAAATCCATTGTTTAGGTTGTTGCAATCATTTAAAGACAATACTACAAAGGAAGAAAGAAACCTTACCGAATTTCTTATAAAATTTGATGATGATGATAAAAACATTCCTACACAAGAAGAACTCGATTCTTTTGGTTTGAATATACAAAAATTTGTTTGGGGTAGACACGGCGGTAGGGGTTCTCTGCATGAAGTACAAAATATATTGTATAAATTTGCTGATAAACGATGTAAATTTGTACAGTTTATAGCTGATGATTTTGTATTCACTAGGCCAAATTTTGTGTCGGAAATACTTGAATATTCTGATAAATATGTAATTACCGGACAACCGGGGATGACTCATTTTCAACAACCTCCTGGCACTCACGGATATTGTCCAGCTTTTTCTGCAAAAGTTATTGATGCACTATCATGCACTACCGGCCCACACTCAAATGGAGATGGTGTTGTTTGTGGAATAGCAGATGCTCTTAGAGAGAAGTATGATTATGAAATAATGTTCTCTCCCGGTGGAAAACCTGGGTATTATTTAAGAACAGACTGTGAAACTAGTAGTCATGATTCAACAGATTATTTTACAGCTCTTACAGGTCCAACATCAGACGAATCACTTAAAGGTAACTGGCGTGACTATTGGAATATATTGGCTGATAATATTTTTAGATCTATGATTGTTGATAGTATCGGCGGAATAAGTAATTTACAATCCATTATTTTAAATAATACAAATAAGTAACGATCCAAATATGACACAATTAAAAAGTCTGATTTAGAATGAATAATGCGCACATAATTGGGATTACAGGCAGCAGTGGGGAGTGATCTAACATGATAAAAACAATATTTTGTGATATAGATGGGACTCTTCTAAAACATCATGGGGATCAATGTCTATATAACATTATGAAAAAACCTCCAGAATTACTGCCTAATGTCATTGAAACAATAGGTTGCTGGAAAGATAATGAGTATAAGATTATACTGACAACAGGCAGACCAGAAAGTATGAGAAAGCTTACTCAGGAACAGCTAGATACGGTGGGCATATTCTATGATATGCTTATAATGGGGCTTCCTCACGGAGAAAGAATTGTAATTAATGATTCTAAACCTAGTTTGAGTTCTACAGCTATTGGTGTTGTAGTAGAAAGAAATAAGGGTTTTAGTCAGGAGCATAAAGAGTTATAATATGATACTTTTTCTAAATACTTATTTAGTTCCCACAAAAGCATATTCATCCTGCGTATGGGATAGAGGGAATTTAAATAACCCATGTAAGCTGGATGTCTTCAAGTATTCAATCTCCAGTCTTTCAAAGGCATACCCTTGGTCAAAAGTCATAATATATTTTTCGCTCCATGAAGAGTATAAATCAAGAGAAAAAGATCTCATAGATTATATAAAAAATGAATTTGGTAGTGTAAAAGATGATATTGATGTAGTAATAAGAAATACACGTAATGAATATCAGAGCCAATGGAAAGAGACCTATGATCTTCTTGATGATGATTTAGTCTTTTATTGTGGCAATCATGATCATATTTTTGTAGGAAATGAGCATCTTTTTGGGCTGGCTATAGAAGAGTTTAGATCTCAACTGTCTGCTAATGAAGGTCTAGTATCCTTAAGATTTTCTCACTTCCCAGAGATGTTTAGAGCGGGGGTGTTTCAACACTGTCAAGATGATAATAGATATCCACTACCAACCAATATACACAAGACTTTAATTTGTAATTCTGATGCGATACAAATATTAAGCAAAGATTTATATCATAAATGGTTTTGGCATAATGACACTGACCGCCTGATGGGAAGAACTGATGGTCCCGATACACACCTTTCAGAAAATATTTGGACCCCTAAATTTGGGTGGACTGTTTATGCTATGAACCATGAGCATATAAGACATTTTGATGGTTATAACCATGTAGAAATACCAAATTGTTCTTGCCCAGCTCTAGATATACCAGAAGGGTACTTTGATAATAATATTGTAGTCAGAATAGGTTATGATGATCGTATTGACGGCACTTTTAAAATAAATCCATTTCAAGAAAAGTCACTCGCTGAAGATGCTAATGGCGTGGATTTCCCCTACCACTTAGAAGATCTCCCTCAACATATACGCAGTAGAGTTTCAGATATTGATATCAACCCAAGCTTCCACACCAACGACAATAAAATAAATAAGCAACTATACCTTAACAGGCTGGGATTTGTTTATCGTTCATGCCTAAAGCCCTACGGAGGAGAACACAACCTATTAAATAGAGTGGGGATTCGTAGGCACGATCTAAATCATTATATAGATTATGATGGCGTTAGAGAAAATGGATTATCAGGACTTTCTATTTTAGACAAACATATAAACTATTACTATAAGAGATACGATATTGAAGGTACTAATAACAACTAGCGGATTAGGCACTAGGATAGGTGAATACACTAAGTATATCAATAAGTCTTTAGTGTCTATAGGCGATAAGCCTGCGATATGTCATATAATAGAATCTTATTCTAAAGAATCATCTTTTGTGATTACCCTTGGATATTTAGGAGATCTAGTAAAACAATTTATAGAAATGACATACCCAGAAAGAGAAATTTATTTTTCATATGTCGATGTGTATAAAGGCGCTGGGAGTAGTCTTCTTTACTCAATAATATGCGCAAAAGAATTTCTTCAGGAACCTTTTATATTCCATGCTTGTGATACAATAATTAGCAATCCTTCTGCTATAACTGAGAATTGGATAGGTTGTTCTAAAGTTGTACCTAACAGTAGTTGCTACAGGAGTGTTAATGTAGATAATAAATATATTAAGTCGATAAATGATAAAGGAGAAATTACATATGATTACGAGTTCGTGGGGGTATTTGGCATAAAGAACTATGAAAGATTTTGGGATATCTCCGACGATATTTTAGAAGAAAAGGATTGTCCTTCAGATTATGATATTCTAGATATTATGATAAAAGAATTTGATTTTGAATATCAGGTATTTGATTATTGGTTGGATATAGGTAACTCTAATTCTTTAAGCATAGCAAGAAAAGAGACGCCATCACAGTTTAATATACTACCTAAAGAAAGGGAGTCTATCTTTTTTGTTGAAAATAAAGTTATTAAGTTCTTTTATGACAAAGATGTTTGCAGAAATAGAGTTGATAGGGCATTGAGTCTCAAAGGAGTAGTGCCAGCAATAACCTCATCATCTGAAAACTTTTATTCATATTCTTTCACTGAAGGGGATCTATTCTCAGAAATAGTAAACCCTAAAAAAATTAGCGACTTGTTGACATGGGCCAAACAAAAACTATGGTGCAAATTTGATGTATATGATAAAGCGACATTCGTTGATAGTTGTTATTCTTTCTATAAAGAAAAAACAATAAATAGAATCAATGAGTTCTTTACCATTAACTCTTCATACGATAAAGAAGATGTTATAAATGGAATGAAAATCCCTACTGTAATGTCAATGATAGAATCAATAAATTTTGAAGTATTGTGCGATTCAGAACCTACGGTGTTTCATGGGGATTTTATATTAGATAATATAATTTATTCAAAAGAAGAAGGATTTACCCTGATTGACTGGAGACAGGATTTTGCTGGAGATCTGCACTTAGGAGACATGAAGTATGATTTAGCAAAGCTTAATCATAGTATATTTCTTAATCATAAAATACTGATGCAAGATAACTTTACCATAGAATACTTCGATGATAGTATACTAACTGACATTCTAGTCAGTAAAAATCTAGTTGATTGCAAAAATGTAATTATGAAATTTTGTGAAGAGAACAATATATCATATAAACAAATAGATATTCTAACGTCTCTAATATGGTTAAGTATGGCTCCTCTACATCATCATCCATTAGATAAATTTTTATTCTACTTTGGTAAATATAATTTATACAATTCTCTAATAGGTCTAAAATAATGACAAACCATAAGGATTTTAGAAAAATAAAATATTTCTGTGGCTCTATGAGTATTGAAATCGTAGATGCGATCATAAAATATTATAAACAAAAACAAAATGTCGGTATAATATCTTCAAGAAGGCAGGTGGATACGGATTGTGGGTACGTCAACAACTGGAGTACATCATCCTTTCATGAGTATATTAGGCCAATATCTAATATTGTAACAGCGAGAGATCATGGAGGACCAGACCAAGGAGACTCAAATGATAATGGAATAGAATCTCTAATTAATGATTGTATTTTTTTTGACTTAATTCACATAGATCCTTGGAAAGTTTGCGATTCAATTGATGATGGAGCCAAGTTTACTGAAGAATTAATAAAAAAATGTTATAAAAAAAACAATAACATTTTATTTGAAATAGGCACAGAAGAGAACATTAAAAAAATCGATCCTTTAGAACTTGATTTTTTAATATCATATTTAAAACAGAACTTACTCGAAGATGAGTATGATAAAATTATATATGCAGTAATACAAAGTGGAATGAAAATTAAAAATGGTCAAAACTCAATAAACTTTTCTACTTCAAGAACAAAACAATATCTGCATATTTGCAAGAAGCACAACATACTATCAAAAGAGCATAACACTGATTACTGTGACCCTAAAATATTTAGAGAGTTATTTTCAATGGGTCTTAACTGTGTTAATCTAGCCCCTCAGATAGCAAAAATTCACTCAAGCTGTATGATAGACGAGTTAGAAGATGATCAAATAGACGATTTATTTGGGTTATGTTTAAAAACTAACAGGTGGCAAAAATGGTTTGATGAAGGATTTAATCCAGAAGAAAACAGAAAAGCTCTAATATTATCATGTGGTCATTATGCATTTTATGAATTTGGTCGAAAAATAAAAAACACTGAAGCACTAAACACAAAACTGAGTTCATTTCTAAACATCGCACTGCCATGAGGTTATAGCATATTATGGAAAATTTAAATAAAGATAGAAACTTTGTATCTAAAGGCTGGGGGTACGAAGACTGGATAGTTAACACCGAAAGATATTGCGGTAAAGTTTTGTTTTTTAAAAAGGGGAAGAAGTGCAGTTGGCACTATCATAAGATCAAAGATGAGACTTTCTATGTGCAGTCAGGAGAAGTAGAGCTTATTTATGGATATGACGAAGATATAAACAGTGTGAGTACCCAAACCGTGATCTTAAAAGATGGCGATAGTTTTTACATACCAACCGGCCTAATCCATAGAGCTGTAGCAGTCAAAGATACTTATGTGTATGAATTTTCTACGCAGCACTTTAATAGCGATTCTTATAGGATAATAAATGGTGACTAAATGAAAGCTATAGTACCGGTAAAAGATAACTCAACAAGAATTTCAAACAAACAAATGTCTATAGAAGAATTAAAGGAAAAAATAACCCATGAATAGAATAGAATTCGGTGAACTCAGGATAGGTGAATATGCCCGGCAAAACTTGATGCATGTTTGTGACACAAATTGGGCTAGTGGTGGACCAAAAGTAAAAGCACTCGAAGAAAGATGGAGCAATCTATTTGGTTACAAAAGAAGTGTAGCTATGAGTTCTGGAACTGACGGCGTTACTAATGCCTGCCTTTCTTTATATGATATTAAGAACGCTGAACGCGGTGTTAGTGAGGTGATAGTCCCGGCGCTTTCATTTATCGCAACATCAAATGGTGTTCGTGCCGCTGGTCTTGTGCCAAAATTTGTTGATGTAAGAAAAGAAACTTTAAACATTGATGAATCGAAGATAGAAGAGGCTATAAATAAAAACACCGTTGCCATTATGCCTGTACATACTATGGGGCGTATGGCGGAAATGAAAGTTATTTGTGACCTTGCTAAAAAGCACGATCTAATTGTAATCGAGGATTCTTGTGAGGCTCACGGCGCATCGTATAGTGATGGTTTTAATAAAGAATTTGTTGGCAACTGGGGCGACATGTCCATCTACAGTTACTACATTGCGCATTTAGTATGTTGTGGTGAAGGGGGAATGGTATCAACAAACAATGACCATATTGCCGATGTGCTTTCATCCACAAGAAGTCATGGTAGACCTTTTAATTCAATTTATTTTGATCACCAAAGGACCGGACTTAATTCTAAAATGAATGACCTTGAAGCATCAATTGGTCTTGAGGCTGTGGATGTCTTCTGGGATACTTTCTGGACGCGATACGCATCTATGAAGAAAATGCGAGCCGCAGCAGAAGGCTTTGAAGGTGTTGCATGGTTCTCAGAAGAAGACGAGCATAATATAAATTGCCCACACGGTTTTAGTATTACCTGTAAAGGTGAAGGCAGAATAGATAAAGTCGAAGCTGCTTTTGATAAATACAACATTCATCATAAAAGAAATTTTGGATGTATCCCAACTCAACATGCGGCTTTCGCAGATATGGGATATAATCTAGGAGACTTCCCCAATTCTGAATGGGTGGGTGATAACGGACTTCATATTGGATGTCATCAGTATTTAACAGAAGAAAATCTAGATAGAATCTGTACAGCTATAAAAGAAGGATTATCATGAGGATAGTAGTTACTGGTGCTGCTGGTTATATTGGCAGTAAGCTATGCAATAAACTCTCCGAAATGGGGCAGGGGGTAGTAGCATTTGATAATCTATGGTATGATCAAGGAACTCTTGTCAGCAAGGTTTTCTGTGATAACAAGGTTTCCTTTTACAAGGAAAATATTTTAGACTGGTCAGAGAATTTAGTTAATCATATCAAATCTGCGGATGTAATAATACCTTTGGCGGCATTAGTTGGTGCGCCATTATGCGATAAGCATGAGCAACTTGCAACTGATCTTAACTATGGCTGGTTTGAGGAATTACAGAAACACCTCAACAACCAATATGTGATTTACCCAAATACAAATTCTGGATACGGTTCCACTGGTGAAGAAATCTGCACGGAAGAAACACCATCTAACCCTTTATCTTTATACGCTAAAACTAAACAAGACTCTGAAAACCTTTTAATGAATTATGAGAGATCTATCTGCTTTAGACTGGCTACAGTTTTTGGTTGGTCATACAGACCAAGAATGGATCTACTTGTTAATAATCTTACTTATGTAGCAAAAACTGAAGGACATCTGACGGTATTTGATGGACACTTTAGAAGGAACTATATTCATGTGGATGACATTGTAGAGGCATTCATTTTCTCAATTAAAAATTTAGGGCGAATTTGCGGCGATGTTTACAATCTCGGTAATGATAACTTAAACACAACTAAACAAAACTTAGTCGATAAGGTTTGTGAAATTACAGGTGCTACAAGTTCTGTAGATGCCACAAGAAGTGACCCAGATAAAAGAGATTATTTAGTTAGTAGCGAGAAGCTTTACAATTTAGGGTATCAACCATATAGAAGTTTAGAATATGGAATAAGGCAAATGCTGAACTTTTATGATTTGCTGTCTGAAAGCGATAAAGAAAAGTGCAAGAACTACTGATTATATGCGCTATAGAAGAAGAGTTTCGATCTAAAAAGTATGCCGGGATAACACACTATTCTGGTATTGGCAAGCTCAATGCTATTAGTGCTACATATAGATTAATAAGCCAACATAAACCAAAAACAATTATTAACGTTGGAACAGTTGGCGCATGTGATTATAAACTAAACGGCGTTGTCGATTGCGGATTTTTTTACGAGAGAGATAATACTTTTGATAAAATAGATAGAGGAATCATAGCGGATTCTGAAAAAGCAAAATGTGGAACCGGAGACTCCTTCCTTCTTTTAAGAGATATAAAGTATGATGTAGTTGACATGGAAGCATATGCTATTGCTAGAGCCTGTAGAGATAACGATGTTGAATTTCTATGTTACAAGTATGTAACAGATTATGTTGGTAAAAACTCTAGGGAGGAATGGAACGATAACTTAAAAGACTCGTCCAAGTGTCTAGAAAAAAGACTAGATGATTATTTCAAAAACCCCATTTAGGGTTTCACTATTTGGTGGATCTACAGATTACGAATCGTATTATAGCAAATATGGGTCACTTCTTGTAGGGTTTACTATAGATAAATACTGCTACACTATGGTAAGGAAGACCCCTAAGATACTAGGGTACAAGACACGAGTTTCTTATTCTAAAGTTGAAGTGTTAAATGATAATTCAAGAATTGAACATAATGGGGTCAGAGGAGTACTGGAGTATTTGAAAATAAAATATGGTGTTGAGATAGCCCATATTTCTGACATACCTTCACAAACAGGTACTGGTTCCTCGTCATCGTTTATAGTTGGTCTTTTGAACGCCTTTTATGCCATACAAAATAAAAAACCAACTAAAAAAGAATTAGCCCAAGAAGCAATTTATATAGAAAGAAAATTATTAAACGAGAGCGGTGGTATACAAGATCAGATTTGGGCAGCATATGGCGGAATTAATTCTATAGACATCAACAAAGAAGGCGACTTCCAAGTCAAACCTTTACCAGTTAGTTCAGAGTTCATAGAAAAATTCTTCTCTCGTTGTGTTTTAATTTACATGGGCAAGACGAGAAAATCTTACAAAATCGCCAAATCTCATGACTGTAATAGCAAATACAAAGAGAATATACAAAAAATAGCTCATAAAGGCTACAAAAGTTTTTTAGACCAAGATATAGACGGCGTTGCCACTTTATTGAATCAATCATGGGAAGAAAAGAAACGTGTTTCTGAATTAGTATCTAGTGATGAGATAGATCTAAGATATAAAGAGTTAAAAGAAAATGGTGTTATTGGCGGTAAATTATTGGGTAGTGGTGGTTCTGGATTTATGTTTGGTGTTTTAGGTGATGGCATTACCAAATCTGATTTTAAAAAGAAATACAGATCTAATTTTTTAGACTTTACTGTTTCATTAAATGGTTCGGAGATAATTAATGGTTGATTATTCTACAGAGACAATAACTCTAAGAAAAACCATATTAATTGATATAGATGGTACGATCTTCAAACATAATCAAAACCTCAGCAAGATGGCTACTGATAAACAAGAGCTAATTGAAGCAACTGTTGAAAAGTTTCTAGAATGGCGAGCAAAACAATATTATATAGTAATAACCACAGCCAGAGTTGAGGGGTTGAGAAGAGTAACCGAAAAACAATTAACTGATGCCGGTCTATTTTATGACCAGATGATTATGGGGCTGCCTAATGGTTGCCGTGTTCTAATAAATGACGATAAACCAGACGGGACGATTACGGCTGTTGCTCACTGCATAAAAAGAGATGCTGGCATATCTAATATAGATGAATAGACCTATGAAAACATACGGTATAGTTTCCGGTTATTTCAATCCCGTCCATCGCGGTCATATAGATTACTTTGAAGAAGCAAAAAAACACTGTGACTACTTATTCGCCATCGTAAACAATGACCAGCAGGTGAAGGTTAAAGGCTCGAAACCTTTTATGGATGAGCTTGAGCGTCAGAGAATTGTCGCCGCCATAAGATACGTTAATGAGGCGGTGGTCTCCTTAGACAGGGACTCCAGTGTCTCTCAGACAATCATCTTTGTAAAGGAAATAATCTCCCGCATGTGCAAAGAAGATCATACTATTCACTTCTTTAACAGCGGAGACCGAGACCCTGGAACTTATAACTTTGCCGAGAGTAACGTGTGTCAAAAGTATGGGGTGATACCGTTCTTCTTAGATCTGCCTAAAGTCAATAGTTCCAGTAAGCTGCTTAAATAAGTCAACAAAAAAACCCCGGAAGAACCGGGGTTTAGCGTTAGCGATTATTTAAACCTAACACACCAATAATATCGCCCACTCTTACTTTTATAAACTGCCGCACCAATCTTCGTATATCTCTTATCTAAGATATTACGCCTGTGGCCTGGACTATTCATCCAGAGACTCAAGATTCCTTTAGGGCTTACATTTGCCCTTGCAATATTCTCCGCACCATAAGTAATTCTAGAATGCACTAAACTTTCATTACTCGCCATCCATCTGGCGTGTCTGGCCGCTTCATCTTGAAGTTTAAAATCAATATCAAAAAACTCAAGACCATGTTCCTTGCGCACAATATTATGTTCGTCCATGACCTGAAAGAACAACGCTGACACAAACGCAATTGTCATGTTCCGCCTCCATTAAATTTTGCAAAAAAAGGCGGGGCAGAAAATCCACCCCGCCAAAGACATTACACCAACATTACTTAAATCGAGTCCCAATCAAGAGGAAAATTGATTTTCAATTTTCCTTTTGGGGTCTTGAATGTCACATCATTTTGATCAATATTTCGGGTTGGAATATCCTCTACCCAATTCTTGATAGCAAGAGCGGCGACTGCATGAAAGGTTTTTTGTCCAGTCATTCCTCTAGAAGAGAGGTAGTTGTCTATAGCGAACTTTCTCAGAGCAAGAGCCGGATCAGCGTCTTTATTGAACTTCTTATTTACTTCTCCAGTCAAGAATGTTTTATGGAAAAGATCTGCACTTGTAGGCTTTTTATTAGCAAACTTAACAACTGCCGTATTGATGGTTGTAAAATTCCTTTTACAACCATCTGCTTTTAATTCATCTCCATATTCCTTAACATTATCATCCACCATTTCCAAACCGTCATAAAAGACTTCAATTGTCTTTTGGACATCTTTTTCCGATACCGTCTTGCTTCCGGTGCTTTCGTATTCGGAAACTTTATCATCCTCAGCAATTTTTGATGCTAGAGAATGAATCTTATCGTTTTGAGCGATGGATTCATTTCGCCTGCTCAAAAGATTGTGTTGAGATTTATAAGTTCTCTTATTTCCTTGATCCATTTTCGATTGTGAACGACATGGAACATTGAAATTAATTTGAACAGCAAAAAGAGGAAGATCCTCTTTTTTTAGATTTGGATAGGCTTTGAGAATAGAGTGACAAAATGTTAAAAATGCCAGAAGCCTATGTTGACCATCTAAAACGGCGTGTTCATGTTCACTATCTGAAATGACAATTGGCATCACTCCCAATCTCCAGTCATTCTCAAGCATTTCTTTGGCGTACTTCTTAATTGCTGCGGTGTTGGTTGTTCTATTATAGTGATTGAAATATGCTACAAGATATGCAGTTTGTGCATAGGTTAAATCAACAAAACAAGAATAAATTTCGCTATCACCATACTTACAACTTACATAATTTATACCAGAGTCTTTGATTGTTTCTGGGGTAAAATCATGTAGATGCGGCATCGATCCATGCTCTTTGTAATATTCGCTTCTTTGCTGCACAGAATATGCCTCTTTAGCACATTTCATAACTTCTCTGGTCTCAAGTTTAACTTTATCATTAATCCTGAGAAAGTCTTTAACAAAGCTAAGGTTAACAGTAATTTTCATAATAGTTTCCTAGTTTCAAGTTAAATTAAAGTTTAAGTAACACAGGTTTCAAAATCAAACAACACTAACTAAAAATTATCAATTCATGAGGCATCCTCCTTTAAATTAGAATTCTTAGTGGAGACCCAGCTTTTATGGATTATTTCTTGAGTCGTCAGGCAGGAGAAAACGATCTGTGCCATACTTTTGCCCGTCTTACAAGAGAGAAGCCTCAAGGAATCGCGTAGGTCGCTTGGTACGTTAACCTGAAGTCCAACAGCCTTGCCATTAAATTCGTTGCTACTACTGACAATAACTGGTGAGGTAGGAGTTTCGGGATTTACCATTGTTTGTTCTAGATCTTCATTCGTAATATAATTTAGTATAGCATTGGCTTGTTTTTTCGCGTCGTTGTTCACTGAAGTCTCCCAATTTAAAATAACAAATTTTGTCTCGCCTGAACACATCAAGCCTGTTACGTCAAGCATTTTAGCATGTTCTGAAGGCTGGTCAAGGTGTATTTTGAATTTTTTAAAAATTTACTGGAAATTTTTTTAGACCATCTTCTTTTCGTATCGACCTTTGAACCACAAAACATGAAAAGGAACGGGCAGGATATTTTTTTCTACCCTAAAATGCCACAACCCATCCTTCTCTTTTATCATCAAGTGCGGTATTAAAGTTCCCGGCCTTGTTCTAATAACAGGGATTCCGCGAAACTTTAATTTATACCACAGGTAGAACCCATTGAAGAAACAATTTCCGCTTCCTCTGACGCCGTGCATGTCAACCCCACTGATTAGCCATAGCCTTTGCTATGCCCCTAAAGGTAACAGATCTATTCTTGCCCCGATCTTTACCACTCATGTAATGAATTCTGTCTGTATCTTTTTTGGGCATATCCTTCATTACGCTTTTAACATTCTCTGTCTCTTTTAAAAGGGGTAGGTTCTTCAGCCATAGACAGGTTCTTTTAGTTTCTGGATGACCAAATTGCCACGGCTGTATAGTTTGACTATATTTACCCATAAGGTTTGAAGCATAGCAATGGGGGATGGGGTTTTCCAAACATAGCTTAGGGATGTCCGCGTTTTTTAAACGCACAAAGAAATCTGCCCCAGCATACATGTTTTCCCATCGCTGCTCATCGCGGCCATTTTCTTTTTTACCAGAATTGTACAGCCATTTAGAGCCTGAGTTAGCGAGGAACTTACATGTTGGATGGAATATTGCTAAATCCCAATCGCCTGATGTTTCTTCTAAAAGGTCGAAGATATCCATTTGATAATGGTTACCTTCACTTTCAGTTGGGAGTATATCACAAGACCATGCGTCATGACCCTTTTTAGCAAACTCGTCTCTTACAACACCACTAAATTCACAACCTATCAATACTCTCATAACACCTTTTCCATTTCCTATAGTATTACGCTTGCCTCACCGTCTAAAAGATAGCGAGGTCTACCTGCTTGGTCTATTTTTTGAATCTTAGAGTCAATACCAAAATGATCAAAGATAGTAGCAGATAAGTCAAGTGGCCCAAACTTATTGCTAGAGGGATAATAAGCCCTATCAGCCTCTCCAATAACCCTACCGTGACTGTAATTACCACCAGCCAAAAGTAATGTGGTAATTGAAGGCCAATGGTCTCGTCCACCATTCGCGTTGAGCTTCGTTCTGCCAAACTCTCCTGTGACGACGAGCATTGTGTCCTGTGTCATCCCACGGTCTTCCAGATCGTCAACCAGAGCGGCTAACGCCTGATCTAGAGGCGGAACTTTACTCTGGAGTGCGCCGCTGATATTACTGTGCATGTCCCATCCACCATAATGGACGGTAACAAACTTTGTACCAAATTCTGATAAGCGTCTAGCAAGCAGTAATTGTTCGCCCACAGAGGACTTACCATACTTATCTTTAGTAGAATCTGATTCTTGTTCCAGGTCAAAAGCATCTTTAGCATTACCAAGAATAACATCATATGCTTGGTCGCCAATCTTTGTGAAAGAATCAGCAGTTGATGATAGGAACTTTCTGCTTTTATCAAACCCGTCTAATAAGCCTTTACGTTCTTTAAACCTGTCTTCTTTAACTTTAGGAATCAGGTTTTCTTTATTTGATGGGTCAAATGGCTTATAAGCCCCACCTAAGAAGGTAGGGTCTTCACCTTCAATTCTACCTTGTTTTACATAAGTGGGTACACCATTATGGGGGTGGTTTGCGCCAAAAATTGAAGAAACAATCGCCCCATGACCAGGGAACTCGTGACCAGCGGTTTGATCTCTTTTTGCATTATACTGACCCGTCTGCATAAACTGAGTGGCTTGTCTGTGTGATGAATCTCTATGAGAGAATGAGTTGACAGAAGTTAGTTTATCGCCACGTTGGATTAATTGTTTAAATAAACCGCCAAATGCAAGACCATTGGGATGTGTAACAAAACCATCTACTGGTTGAAAGATATCTGGTACGGGGTCAGTTGGCGAATGAAATGTTTCAAATTGAGTGGGGCCGCCGCCTAACCAGACCCATATGACAGATTTATCTTGTAGTGGAGCGTTTGCGAAGGTTATGTCTGAGAAGGTTAGACTTGAACCAATAACGCCTGCTTTTAGGAAGGTTCTTCTGTTCATGGCGGGAATCCGTTTGGGGGTGGGGCTTAGTTGCTAGATTGGTGACTCTCTATTACTTCTGAGATTGTATCAGCGGCGTATTGGCAGCAGTCTTTAAACCAAGAATGAACTAAAATAGAATCAGTTAGCCCAAGGCTTTGGTTAAAAAGAAACATTTCTTCTACTTTTTGTTCAGCCATTTCTTCAGAAAAATCATCTGGTCTTTTAAGAAAAGTATATTTAGCGGCTAATGAATTAGCAACAACTTCATATACAGATTCATAAATTGTTGGGTACTGTGATACGATTACTTCTAAAGCGGGATTCATAAAGAATTGTCCAAAAAATCTGATTCCATTTGGCGTGAAATTAGACTGTAAAATTGTGATGCGCCAACTAAATAACCCTTTATATATTCTTCATCTCTGTGAATAGTCACAGTTTCTAATAAAGAAAATAAGACAGGGTTATTTTCGCGTATATCTTTTATAGTATTTTTGGCATAATCGTCTTCGTCACGAAGAGTTGCTAAGGTTGAATCTATGGTTTCATTAGTTACTTTTGGCATCATAGTGTTTACCTCCATTATAAGATACACCCTTTTTTACCTGTTGGGCGCATATAATAGCATGGAGGATGTGATAACTCTCTAAAACATGACCTGATCCCTTACCTGATCCCAGACCTGATCCCTGACCTGATTAATTGTTTTCATTTGCTTGACCCCTGACCTGATCCCAGACCTGATCCCTGACCTGATTAATTGTTTTCATTTGCTTGACCCCTGACCTGATCCCTGACCTGATCCCTGACCTGATTCCTGACCTGATCCCAGACCTGATTCCTGACCTGATCCCAGACCTGATCCCAGACCTGATGCCAGACCTGACCATAGACCTGATTCCAGACCTGATCCCTGACCTGATCCCTGACCTGATCCTCGACCTGATTAATGTTTTTCATTCACCTGATCCCTGACCTGATCCCTAACCTGATTCCAGACCTGATCACCGACCTGACTCCCGACCTGATGAATGACCTGAACCCTGACCTCACCCATATTCGTGAATCCTATCACCCTGATCTGCCTCACGACCTCACCCATATTTTTCATGATTACCCTCATTCTATAAAAAAAGCCGGAAGAAACTATATCCTTCCGGCTCTTTAGTTAAACAACTAATCCTTTGCCCGTCTTTCTCTGCGAAGCTCAGTATCGTACTCACGTTGGTACATAATTTGCACCTCGTTAAAACATGAGGGAACAGATACATCCCCGTGCTTCGGGTGGGACACCGTCATCCCATTTGAGAGAAGAAGATATGGACCATCCAGAGACGTTTCGTCCCAAACTTTTGGAACCCACATCTCTATGCCCTTGGCAGACTCAAGACAGTGTCTTGACCCAATCGTTTTGTCTTTACCGGGAACAAGACAAAGATCCTCAATCTTTTCCACCTTCTGATATCCTTGGGGAACTCCACCAGAAGTAATTCCAATACCAAGATCCCCCTGCCAGATCATATCTCCGTCACAAGCCGCATCAGAGAAAGTTTGAGGCATTCCCGGTTTGACGGTATCGTGACGACCATCAGAGATGGTTTCTGCGTGCTTGACTACATCTTCGATTGTTAGTAGACTCATAATAATTTCTTTCTAAATCTAATTTTAAGTACGTCCTATCGTCTGAAACTTTTTACGATTATCACGCTGATAACCAGACAGCCAATTTTGAGCATCTTCACAACTATTTATGTTCTCACCCGGCGGTACTCCTTTCACAAAAACACGCCCTGTGGGACAGGTACAAAATAATCTCAACCCAAAGTTCTTAGTTTGATACAATACTTCTACGGTATTTTCAATATCATTCCTTCGTGAGTCTAATAGTTTTGATTCGCACTGTTCTATATACTCCCGCCAACCGAACCTATCCACCATAATTGTTTGAATGTCAGAGTTTTCCTCCTTGTGAATCTGCTCAACAGTTAGGGTTTTGGGGTTCATTACAATTTGCTCTGTAACCCGATGACCCTCTAAGCTCCACACTGAAAATCCATCCTTAAACAATACAGATGGACCGTCACCATTATTCAGAAGGCCGTTTAGCATATGAACTTCTATCGGCTTTCTGCAAAAATAAACAGTCCTTGTATCCTGTTGAATATAAACCCAACAGGTATGTTCAGCCATAGTGATGAAATCATTCATTCTTTCGTCTAATTTTAACCCGCATTCGTCTCTAAAAAACTTGTAATAACTTATCCAAGTTGCTTCCCACTGCCCATAAGAGGACTCGGAAAATAGTTTTCCCTTGTCTGCACCCTTAGATATCATGTCTAGCGGCGAGTCGCAGACAATAAACCCTTTTAGTTTTTCCTCTGTTAGAGTTTCCACGGCATGGAAACATTCCGTAAAATCTTCATTGGTTGAATCCTGATTAGTGCATAAACCTTTGGCTATCCACTCTTCACGATACTCACTCATCTTGGCCGTTTGCTTCTTCGTTAGCTCTGTAATTTTTTTCATTTTCCTGTTCCTATTCCTGTTCAAAAGATGTTTGTTACTCGTCTATTATAAGATATATGTCGGCATTGTCAAGGGGTTTCTTGAGTTTTTCTCAAAGAATCACTGACCTGATCCCTGACCTGATCCCAGACCTGATCCCAGACCTGACACCTGACCTGACTCCAGACCTGATCCCTGACCTGACGCCTGACCTGACTAATGTTTTTCATTCACCTGATCCCTGACCTGACCCTTGACCTGACGCCTGACCTGACCCCTGACCTGATCCCCGACCTGATCCCAGACCTGATCCCAGACCTGACGCCTGACCTGATCCCTGACCTGATGCCAGACCTGATCCCTAACCTGATACTCGACCTGATTAATTGTTTTCATTTTTACTCGATAGATCAATAAGAAGGGGCGGTATCAAAAGACAAACTGTTTAGCCTACCCCTGTTGACGAATGAATGCTGGAGGTTTTAATGAGGGTAACAATACGGCACAACCAGAGACTGGTGAAAGGAGGTCCAGTCTATCATACACAAACTATTGCCTCAACCTTATACCCAGCAACCCGAACAATTTCTACGGGCAAAATACTAATCTACATTTCTTAAGAACACATGGGAACCAATAAACGCCACAATTCTACACTTATAGTTTTTACCACCTAGCGATGGGTGGGTCCAAGATGGGGAACATTTTATCTTGCCTTTATATACATGGTAGTGCGTTCCGCCCTCAACTGATTTATGCACCTTACCTTTATAAGTATTTTCCGCGATTGATTTTGCCACGTTCCAGTTAGATCTAGACTTGGCCTTTTTGACTAAATCTTGTAGTGACTTCTTTTGGACTGTATGAGGGTTGAGGCAGGTGAATTGATATTTCTTCAGAAGAACTTTTCTAATGTTCTTAGGATTCTCTTTTGCCCTATTCCACACAACATTGTTAATTGCCATCATACCTTTAGTAGTATTATCTTCTAAAGTAAGAACGGTGGCAAGTAGATCAACACTGGGAACATTAAGTGCTAATAGAGAGGATAACATAATTGCGTTCATTTTCCAAACCAATAAAATTTTTCATTAAATTCGTCTATCTTCCATGAACCAACACCGCTATTTATAATTGCTTCAACATTGCGGATATCTATAGTCGTCATATCTTCCTTGTGCATCATGTGATAGTTGTCAGCTATTGATAATACGGCAAACCTTAATTTAGAATATAGTTTTTCTGTTTCGTAAGTGTTAGGCATTGTTAAATCCTAAAGAATTTCTTTTTAAACATCCATAGCAATGTTTTTAGCACGCTCTTATATTTTACTGTGTCGTTTGTTTCTACTAAACCAAAATGGTCTAATGAACATTGTTCACAAAAATAGTCTTTACATATCCGACATCTGTAGGTATTATTATGTGTCAATTCTTTACCACAAGAGCAAATGTTATTTTTCATAGACCTGATCCCAGACTTGATCCCCGACCTGTTGCAAGACTTGATCCACGACTTGAGCCTCAACCTGATGCCAGACCTGATCCATGACCTGATGAATGACCTGATCCCTGACCTGATCCACGACCTGATGCCTGACCTGATACCAGACCTGACTCCTGACCTGATCCCTGACCTGATTAATATTTTTCATATTTTATTCATAAGAAAAAGAAGGGGCAGGTTATCCTCACAGGCGATCAAGCCTCAGATAACTTTTCGTAGATCAACACTAGCCCCTTCAAACTTCCCAACCACGAGAAGATATTAGAAATCTTCGCTAATGAGCATACCTTCGTCGTCAAAAGTATCTTCTACTAGAAAAGAAACTGGAGAAATAGATGAATCCAATTCGTCATATTCGTCGTACACATCTTCTTCGATGATATCACGAGCAACTGAGAGAACAGTATAATTGCTGACTCGCATCTTCTGATGCTCACAGTCCGATGGAACGCTAACAATATCTGCTGGATCAAATCGCACAAGGACAACCTTTCCACCAGACCCAGCCCAACTACAGGCGTAGTCATATGTTCCAACGTGGAGTCCTTGGCCGCAACCCTGAGTACAGTCGTCACTGACTTTACGTCGGTTCATAGAGCAATCATCGGATGGATTATTACGGAAGGAGTTCCCAGTATGCTTGTCAACCAAGTCTCCATCTTGTAGAGGACGACCCATTTTATCCGTAGTATTTTCTCCATGATAGACTACTACTCCTTTGTATCCTACGAGATACCCTTCAGGAGTAAGTGGCAGACCTTTATGGGAACACCAGTTGTAAGACTCCATGACGGCACGATTAGAGACGTTGTTGTAGAGTCTATCAAGATAGGCCAACATCGGCTTATGATCCCAACCATTCTTGATTAGTTCAATAATCCTTGCAGTCGGCTGGTCCGCAACCTGCTCATCTTCGTAGTACAGAAATCCATCACGGAATTCAAAGTTTCCTTCGCTCCAGTTTTCAATGACGGTTCCGACTTCCAGTAGTTGCATAAATTCTTCAGTATCACCAGTCTTAACACATTCCACCAGACTTGCATATTCTGGGTGAGTATGGTCGAACTCGTGAGACTGGTTGTCAACAACTACTGTCCAGCGGTTTCCGTTGTCTTTAATGTGAGTAATCATTTCAATTTTTTCCTTAGTTTAAGTTACTTAAATACGTTAGTGTTTGGGTTGATAGATGGTTCAATGGTTTCGTCGTAGATGACCCCTTCATCATACTTAACGAAAAAGCTTTTAACAATTGTATATGTCGCCATCAGCCGCCCATCCTTAAATTCTTCCGTCCATACATTAATCCTCCACTTATCATTGTTTATATTAATGCTATCAATCTTTAACAGGTTAGGGACTTTACCAACAAACTCACGTAGTTCACTGTTTGAAATTGTTTTGCTTATTGGTGTAACAGGTTCTCGTTCAACTTTTCTCTTTGCTTTTTTCTTAGTGGTTGACATTCTTTTTCTCCGTTTGAGTTAAGTTTCTACTATTATATACACTTATCGGCAGTTGTCAAGGGCTTTCTTGAGTTTTTCTCAAAGAATCCCTAACCTGATCCCTGACCTGATACCCGACCTGACCCTCGACCTGATCCCAGACCTGACCCTCGACCTGACTCCAGACCTGATCCACGACCTGATCGCTGACGTGATCCCTTACCTGAACCCTGACCTGATCCACGACCTGATACCAGAACTGATCCATGACCTGCTTAATGTTTTGCATTTACCTGACCCCTGACCTGATCCCAGACCTGATCCCAGACCTGATCCCAGACATGACCCTCGACCTGATTATAGACCTGATGCCAGACCTGATCGCTGACCTGACGCCTGACCTGATACCAGACCTGACTCTCGACCTGATCACAGGCCTGACCCCTGACCTGATCAAAGGCCCGACTAATTTTTTTCATTCACCTGACTCCTGACCTGACCCCAGACCTGACCCCAGACCTGAGCCCCGACCTGAGCCCCGACCTGATCCCGGACCTGATGAATGACCTGAACCCTGACCTGCATCCAGACCTGACGCATGACCTGACTCTCGACCTGATTCCTGACCTGATTAATTGTTTTCATTTATGATATATTTCGCAATCTTGGAAAGGTTGTTTGAGGCATGGCGAGTATCAATTATACCAAAAATATCATGACTGTCAATGATATCCTTGTAAACATCATCGGCTTCATACGATTCTTCCACTTCGATTTCCAAGTTGCTAAGAGTTTTGCAAAAACTGTACTCATCCTGACTATCGTAAAGGGTCTTGAACTCGGCAAATCTCTCGTCGTCAACCATATCTGCGAGACTGCAAAACAGTTTAGCCATACTGGAATCCTCAGTAAATTTCTGAATCTTCTTTGGTGCCACCTTGGTCGTTTCCCTTTTAAGGTACTCGTCTAGGCTAATCCAATTGCCGTTCTTAAACCCTTTGCTTTTAAGGAGAACAGATTTAATACCGTAGACTTTAACGTCGCCAATGTGAGCCTTTAGGTCGTCAATAGAAGATCGAATCTGTGAAGTGTTGTTAGTAAACCATTTCTGTCCAACGATTTCAAAACGGTTAATCTCAACGTATACACGTTCTTCACCGTCTTTAAGATCAACTTCAGCTTCTGTCCAGTTTTTCCGGTTTTGGTAACTATCGTAACCATCCCGTATCGTATAAACTTTACATTTGTCTACAGTCCCGCTACCACTACTACGACTGCTGTAAACTTTTGGTAGGTCTTCCAAGTCATTGATAAGATCAGCGGGAACACCTGTTTCCGCAATTTGTTGGGTAGTCAGCAACACCAATGTTGTGTGATGAAACTGGTCTTTTAGGTGCTGCTTGATACGACTCTGGAACCGTGGCTTAGAAGCATAGTATACCACATTACCGCCCATTGGAATCTTTTGGGTGATACCCTTCTCAATCCCCCCATAGTTCCTTGAATAACCTGAGAAGTAGGTCATTTCTTCAGTAGTTTTATCAATAGCATACTCCTGAAGGTCTGCTTTAATCTTTCTTCCTAGTTCCCCCTTGTTTAATTTATCTGCAAGAACAGCCTGATCCCAAGCAGTAGGTAACGCCTCAATCTGGGCAATTGCATCTGCGGTTAGTGCCTCTTTTACTGCTGCGAACTTAGCCTTCAGTGCTTCTTTTGTTTTAGTATCCATTG
>TARA_R110000751_G_scaffold98096_5_pt1 | contig 61956 bp, 44 predicted proteins | sample TARA_R110000751 | Tara Oceans TARA_R110000751 (sample SAMEA4398001) | marine metagenome | biome: Polar Biome; feature: [MES] marine water layer (ENVO:01000295) within the mesopelagic zone...; material: water (ENVO:00002006), including particulate matter (ENVO:01000060) such as...... | reverse complement strand
AGCACGCCGGAATGACGGTATTTTAGGCTGTGTGTATTTCTATCTACTATTCACTGCTTCACTCTGCTCAACGCTGCTTTTATCTGCTTCACTCAGCTCCATTCTGCACTTCACTGCTCAACATCGATACAATCTCTTTGAATTCCTTTTTCTCTGCCAATTCAATAGGGGTGAATTGGGGCGGGTAGTAGTTTTCGGATTTGAAGTTTGCCTCGTAACGCCATTTTAGTTTTGAGGGTTCACTCTGCGTTGTGCTATTTGCGCCTAATGCTAATAAATTCGCGACTAACTCGGGTTGATTGGCTTTTACTGCGGCATGCAGCAGTTGGTAGCCATCGCGATCAAATGATTTCAGTACTTTTTGGGTTGCCTCAGGGCTCATAAGTGCATTCATTTCACTGGCAAACCAGGTTAAGAATGCATAATTTTTGGTATACACACCCAGCTGGGCCGCTGTAGTGCCATCTCTAGTTGTGGCAAACAAATCGGCTCCATTAGCTATCGCCGCTTTGACCACTTCTAGGTTGTGACTTTTTATGGCAAAAAACAACGGGCTGTAACCTTGTTGGCTTTGCTGATTAATGTTGGCACCTTTACTCACTAGGTAATTGAGATTTTCTGCTTTACCAAAATTGGCCGCCCACATTAAAGCCGTTTGGCCATCACTATTTTGGGCGTTGATATTAGCACCTAGGCTGACCATTCTAGTCAGATCCTCTGTGGTCGCCGAGCCAGCACATAATTGAAAAGCACTAGTGCCGTCTTCTATTGTGCTATTTGCATCTGCTCCCTTATCTAACAAGGCATTGATAATCTCGGTGTTACCGTATCGGCAAGCCTGAATGATAGGGGTAAAACGATTGCTGTTGGCAAGCTGTACCTTCGCGCCTTTTTTAAGCAGTAGCTCAACTAATTGGGGCTCTTGTGTTTCTACCGCCCACGCTAAAAGACTGGAGTGGTCGGGAAGTGGCTGATTGATATCGGCTTTAGCCGTTAACTTATCTACCATTGCTAGGTCTAAATTTAAAATGGCTTGTTTGGTTTCTAGTAGTAACTGCTGGTGTTCTTGGTCTGTTAATTTTGGCTCAGTGGAACTGAGTTGAGACTCAGTGTTGCAGGCAACTATGGTGGTCATAACAAAGCTAAAAAGACACATTTTGATAATGCCTTTTAGCTTGGACGTTTCGTGCTTATTTGCTTTGAGTAATCTGTTTGTTCTCATCATTAAAACCTTAACCTAGCAAGCCAGCAAGTGGTGCCGAGCTGTCGCCAAAGCTTTCTGCAGGTACGCCCATTTGTTGTAAAACCGAAAGCAGCAGGTTGCACATTGGAGTATGTTTTTCAGCGGCGATATGTCTATTACCTTGTAACCCACCTCCCGCAAGAATGATGGGCAGGTTCATGTGATCATGATCGTTAGATTCACCAATACAGGCGCCGCGGATCACAAAGGTATTGTCGAGTAAATTGGACTCTCCGTCGGGAATGTTAGCCATTTTTTCTAAGTAGTCAGCAAACAATTGCATGTGGTAGGTATTGATCTTAACCAACTTGTCTATTTTGTCGGGAATATTGGCATGATGGCTCAACTCATGGTGTCCGTCAGAAACGCCAATATTGGTGTAGGCGTGATTACTGAGCTCTCGTCCGAGCATAAAGGTACTGACTCGGGTCATATCGGTTTGTAAGGCTAACATTTGCAGATCTAGCATAATTTTAACGTGTTCTTCATAGTCGCTAGGAATGTTGGCCGGCACAGAAAAACCCTCTAAATTCATTTCGATTGTGGTTTCGCGGGCTTTTACAATGCGCCGCTCTACATCACGAATGGATTCAAGATACTGGGCCATTTTATGGCGATCGTTCACCCCTAATTTTTGATTGACCCTTTTGGCTTCTTGATTGATAAAGTCGAGAATACTGGCTTTATGAGTCAGGCGCATTTGACGGGTGGTTTCGTCGATTTTATTGCCGTCTCCAAATAGGTGTTCAAACACGTCACCTGGCGCCACCATGGCTGGCAAAGCTTGTGTTGGGCTTTTCCAAGAAATGGTATTGGTGTAGGTGCAGCTGTAGTTAATGTCACAACTGCCTAGCAAACTGGGGGGCTCGATGCCTAGTTCTAAAGACGCGAGTTGGGTGTCTTTAGCAAAATAGTTGGCGGCGACCTGATCAACGGATATGCCACAATATATGTCAGCGCCTTCAGTGGCTTTGGCATGTACACCAGTTAAAAATGCAGGACAACTTCGACCATGACCAGCTGGCGGCGCACCAAAGGCGCTAGCCTGATAATGCGCCAGACCTGAGATCACCGAAAATTTGTCTCGTACTTTTTCTAGTGGTTTTAATATGGGCGTCATGTCGTAGTTTTTACCGACTATTTTTGGGGTATAGGATTGTATTCTGACGCCATTAGGCGAATAAAATACTGTCATGCGCTTGGGGCGTTTTTCTATGGTTTTAGCCATGGCTGCGGGCACCAAAGATTCCATCATGGGCAGCGCAACGGCCGCTCCTAAGCCTTTTAGAAAAAAGCGGCGTGAAGGGCCGGTATTAACGTGTTTGAGCGATCTGTTGATTTTCATTGCTAGCCTCTGGAGCTTTTTTAAAGTTAAATGGAGTGCTGCTAACAACAGCTTCAATAATACTGTGGATACGATAACCTTCGGGACTTGCTTGTCTGGCGATAGTTCTTATAGTGGGCTGATCCGAGGGCTCTAAACCTCTGCCAAGGGCGTAGGTGAGTAGGCGATCAATAAAGGCTTGAGCGAAACGTTCTCTGCGGTCCCACAAAACGGTATTTAGGCCGTTTAATCCTTCAAAGTGGGTGCCATCTGGCATTTGTGCCGTTACATCAATTTTTTGCCCAGCGTACATAGTGCGCTGTGCGCCTACGGCATCGTATTTTTCTAATGCCAAACCAAGTGGATCCATACGTACATGACACGCGGCACAGACTGGGTCGGCTCTATGTCTAGCTAATTGTTCTCTGGCTGACAAGGCTAGTCCATCGTGCTCAGCTATCAATGAAGGCACATCTGGCGGCGGTGGAGGAGGGCTGGCTGCAAGCAGGTTATCTAATATCCATTTACCTCTTTTAACGGGAGAGGTGTGATTTGGGTTAGATGTTAAGGTTAAAATGCTGGCTTGGCCTAATAAGCCGCCACGATTAGTGTGTTTGTCTAAGGTTACTTTTCGAAACCCACTGCCTTTTACGCCCTCAATACCATAGTGATTGGCTAGCTGTTCATTGAGATAGCTATAGTCAGCATTAAGAAAATCAAAAATGCCCAAATCGTCTTTTAAAATACGGGTGAAAAACAATTCAGTTTCGCGCTTAATTGCATGCCGCAGTGGGATAGTAAATTGCGGAAACGCAAATACGTCTGGAAAATGGTGGGGAAGGTTACGTAAATACAACCATTGGCCAGCAAAATTATCGGTTAGGGCTTGGGCTTTTTGTGACTCAAGCATGCGTTTAATTTGTTGTCGCAGAATGTTGGGCTCTCGTAACTTTCCTTGTTTGGCTAAATCAGTTAATTCTTGGTCGGGTAAGCTGCTCCATAAAAATAATGCCAGTCGTGCTGCAAACTCATAGTCATTAATTTTGTAAACACTGCCCGCAGCGGCTGTGATAGGCGTGGTTTCTTGAATATATAAAAAGCTTGGCGCCACAAGTAATGCTTGTATGGTGGTGGCAATACTGGCTCTAAAATTTAAGTCTGCTCTCGCTTGCTTAAAGATATGCAGCAGCGGCTGAATATCAGCGTCACCCGTTGGGCGGCGGTACGCTTCGGCAGACAGCTTGGCAATAATCTTGGTGGCACACTCAAGTTCAGCCTTGGTGCTCTGTTTTGTCGAGTCAGCCGAGTCAGGTAAACAAACAAAAATTTTGGCAAAGCTTGGGGTTTCGGTAGTGTCAGTCTGGATTGCGTCACTTGCGCCATTTTTAAGCTGTGGTGGCTTGTTTGTATCCAAAGGGCCGATCACTTCGATTTCTAGCACATCTCGTAAAAAAGCCGCTTGAGAAAACCGCGATGACATATGATACGAGGGCACTTTTTTAGTATAAACGCGGCTGCCATTAAGGATAAAGTCTAGGTCTAACTCGGTAGGCTCGCTTTCAGGCAACACTACATAATCGGTACCTTCGCGAACAGTTGGCACATATTCACTCAGTGCTAAACTTTTGCGAAAGCTCAGGCCAATATTGTGGCTGCCCGCGGGTAAGGTAAGGGTATAACTGTGGCGGTGGATTTCTAGGCGATCTACTTCGTTATTGGTGTTGGCATTAATAAACCCAGCCACTTCATATAGGCCGGTTTTTGGCGCATAAAAATCAAAGCTGCCACCGCCTCGAGAGTCCAAAGGTAAGTCATCAGCCATTCGAAGATCAAAAGCAGGCACACCGCTATTTTGTAAAGGACCATCTTTAGGTACAAGATAGCTTTTTTTACTGGCGGAACTCCCAGCTACCCCTGTGGCAAGTTTGCTGAGTTTTCCGGCTACCGATAGGTATCGTTCTAGTAGAGTAGTTGACACCCCTAAAACATCGGCATTGTTATCAAAGCCATAACCAGAATCATCACCAGGTAAGGAATCGGTTACATCCACGTCTAGAGCGAGTAAATCTCTCACAGAATTAGCGTACTCACTGCGATTTAAGCGTCGAATGGTGGCGCGTCCAGGGTTGGGATTCTGAACGCTGTAACTATCTAAAGAAGTCTCAAGCCAATGAAGTAATGACGCTTTTTGCTCTGGGGTTAGTTGTTTTTTCTTTTCTGGTGGCATGTCTCCCATTGACACGGCTTTGAGCATGGCTTCCCATATTTTTTGATTTTTGCCATGGGAGATATCGCTGGCGTCTACGTCTTCTACCGACCAATTGCCATCAAAAATATAATCATTGTGGCAGCCTTCGCAACGTTCATAAATTAACTCGTATGCTTGCTCTGGCGTAAAGCCTTCGCCCACTGTTTCCTCAAAAGATTGAGGGTTAATCCCCAATAGGAGTAACCAAAACAAGATAAAAACAACAACAGGTGAACGCTGGGCAAACCAATTTGGTGAAGTAGTAAGGATCATTTGCACTCTCTTTGAGCAATTGCTGCTTTAAAAACAAGAATAACGAGTAAGTGCAGCCACTGAGCAGCTTTTGTGCCAAAACTTGTCCAGATGGTCAGGAGGTTGTGTCGATGCAATTAGCTAGATAATTGACGACTTATTTTGTCTATATTGTTTTGTTAAGTTGGGGGATGAGAAATTGCAGAGACACCCATTGTAACAAACCAGTTAAAAACCAATCTTAAGGGCGTCAGGGTTACTTTATATGAAAGCTATGAACACAAAGTTGAATATTGAGGTTAATCTAACACTGCCCATTATTCCGGTTGGACTTGACCAGAACAACTAGAGGCAGGTTACTCAAGCCGCGCAGTTTTTACAGTATGCAGTAAATGGGATCGCATCCAAACGTTCAGTACTGATGGTACCATGGCATTTTTCACAGGTGCCGTAGACGTCCCGTTCTATTTTTAGTAACGCATGGTTTATTTGTTCTAATTCTTGCTGTGCTTCATTTTTTAAATTTAAAAGTACTTCATCATTTTGATGATCAACAACCTGTTCAGAGAATTTTGCGGTGCTTAGGCGGCTATGCAAATCTTTATCAATTTTGACGATGCGATTGTTGAACTCTTTTTGCAAAGCAAGTAGTTGCTCTTTGTTATTATTCATAGGATCTCTCCAAGGTAAATTGACTCAAACAACATTCATTCTAAGTGATTAGTTTTACTTAGCATTGATTTGCATCAAGTTAGCTTAGTGCAGAATTATCGAATAACTGAGTTGGTTTGTACTGGGATTGCACACTGGTTAGCGAGATAGAAAAGAATGAACGATCAACTTTACAGCCACATTCATTCTTTCCAATATTTCAAGTACCCGCAGTGTGCGGCTGTGTTATGTATTTCTTCAGGTTTAATAGGTCAATTACAGTAAATTTGATTTAACCAAAGTCAACATGCTACCGCCATAGTGCGGGTTATTGACCCTATGGATATTCTTTATACCAAAGACCTCGACTCAATATACCTAATGCAGTGATAATTTTAATGGGTGCTCTAATCACTTGTACTGACATTAAAACCTAAGCCTTTGCGGGCTTATTTTTGTTATGCACAAACACCAACAATCCCAAACCTAAGATAGCTACAACTGCTCCTATAGGACGCCCTAAATCGGCAGGTAAATTAAAGCCAATAGCCGCAGTGAGAATGTAAGATACCGTGACAGCTGTTGTCAGCACCGCAGGAATACTGGCAACCCAATGAAAGGTGCCACGGTCAAATAAATACTTAGTGGCAAGCCACAATACACTGGTAGATAACAGCATGTTAGAAAACGCGAAGTAACGCCAAATAACTGTAAAATCAAGCTTGGTCATAAAATACGCTATGGTCAAAATAGGCACCGCAAGTAACAAGCGGTTGCGAATGCTTTGGGGAATACTAAATGCGTCCACAAGAGTCAAACGCAGTGAGCGAAATGCTGTATCCCCCGATGTTATTGGGAATACCGCCACAGCAACAATCGCCATAATACCGCCAAACACGCCCAAGTAACTGTTTGCAATATGATTAACCACCAAACCTGGACCACCGGTGTCTAACATGGCTTTAAGGCCTGCGTAGCCCTCTGGAAAAGCAGCAATACCGGCTAATGCCCAAACACAAGCCACCACACCTTCACAAACCATAGCACCGTAATAAACCGGGCGAACGTGTTTTTCGTTGGTCAAACAGCGGGCAATAATAGGGGCCTGGGTGGAATGAAAACCACTAATAGCACCGCAGGTAATAGTAATAAACAATAATGGCCAAGTGGGTAATCCATCTGGATTAGGTGTTAAAAAATCGTGGCCATGGTCGGCTTCAAAATAGGCAAAAAAGTCACCTGCTATAGGTAAGTGCGGCGCATCAATCAAAAGTGCGACGGCGATCATTGAAGTCATCACTATCATTAACAAGCCAAATATAGGGTAAAACCTAGTGATGATTTTATCGATAGGTAACAAGGTCGCTAAAAAGTAGTAACCCAAGATCACCAACACCCAAAACGTATTGTTTGCCAAAAAGGTATCTTGAAATGCATCTAGATTACTTAATAAACCTGCTGGACTCATGATAAAAACTACGCCAACAAAAAACAGCAACATAGCGGTAAAGAGCAGCATCACGCCTTTAAATACAATGTTGTAGTAATGCCCTGCTATTTCAGGCAAACTTTTACCGTCTTCTTTAATGCTCATCACACCTGAAAAATAATCGTGAACAGCACCGCCTAATACATTACCCAATACAATCCAAACCAATGCTACTGGCCCGTAAAGCGCGCCGAGTATCGGGCCAAAAATGGGTCCTACACCGGCAATATTTAAAAATTGAATTAAAAAAGCACGAACAGGATGAATAGGCACATAGTCTACGCCCTCACTAAAACGGCTTTGTGGAGTAGCAATAGAAGGGTCGATCCCAGCTTGTTTTTCAACAAATGGACTATAAAACTTATAACCAAGGATCAAGATGGTGATACAGATAAAAAAGATGAGCATTACTAGGTATTTCTCTTGTTATAGGACTGGTGATAAGCGCAAAAGTTACACTCGTCCTTTCATTTACGGCTTAGATTAAGGATTTTAAAGTAAGTCAAAATCAGCAGGTAATAATAACAAAGTTGAACTCAACAAAATATCAATTAAAACGACTCCCGAAATTTACTAACAAAAGAATTTGAACCACAGAGGACACAGAGAGCACAGAGGTAAAGCAAAGAAAGTTTATGTTTAAGAAGTAGGGTTTAATCGTTAATGATGTGGCTTAACAATCATTTTGTATTTCTCTGTGCAGCGAAGCGCTCGGCGCCCGACGCTCTGTGAACTCTGTGGTGAATTGCTTTTTAATTGGGTGTTTATGTGGTTTGGTATTTAAATCACTGATGTGGGTAATTCAGATATTGCCCAACCGATTACGGTCACGGCGCCTGCGTACATTAAAATACCTGCATAATTTGCCATAACCACAAGTGGAATAAATGGCAGTAACAAACTCCATGCGAGCAGTTTTCTGGCAAAAGGGGATAACACAAATTTTTTGTTAGTTGTGTTGTCTGTTTTATTAGAAAGCTGCTTGCGCCTAGGATCGGTATGGGCCAATAGAAAAACGATGACTAAACTGAAAACAATAAAAGGTAGCGTCATAATAAGGTGGTTCATTTGGCTGTCCCTTGAGTAGAAAACGCTGTGGTGTTTTGTTTAGACTTTTGTTCATCAAATTGCATTGATTTATACAAGGCGAAAAAGCACCAAACTGAACAGAATAATAACGTTATTTCAATAAACATCACAGCCAGCATATTATGTTGTAAGGCTTGTAACCAACCCGTTCCAGAGGTGGTAAATCGAAGCAAGGGTAAAATTAGGCAAAACAGTCCATTACCCGCTAATAATAGCTTTTTTAGTTGCTGAATATTTTTAATGGATAAACTTAAAACACTGATGCAAGCCGCTGCAATCACAAAGGATAATTGGGTCCAAGCACTTTGATTGGTTGCCATAGAGCCGCTAATGAAAAAGCCCACTGCACTTGCTAAAGAGCAAAGTGGAAGTCCTAAAAATCCCCATACACACATGCGACTAAACCATTGCCAACTGCTTTCGTTTTTTTCATTTCTGTGAGCATAAAGTTGCAGACCGGTAATGGTGACATAACAGGCTGCGACCCCTAAACTTATCCAAATAATTTTTGACCATAAACCTGCAAATGTGCCGAAGTGAATCGGGTAAATCAGCGACAAAATACTGCTTCCCAACGAAGGCTCGGTGCCCACTATGGGCTTATATTCAACAAAATCACCGTTAGTCCCATCGTAAACTAATTGTTCGTATCCAACCTTGCCTTCATTCGGCATAAAAAAGGCGAGTACACTGGCCGATTCGGTGCCTATATGTGAAATGGATAAAAAGGAGGGGACGGCTGATTGTCGTTGCACTGCATCTTTGAGCATAAAATTCAGATTGGCTGACTCCATTGGCGCTTCGCTTTTATGCTGTTGCTCACCTACCATGGCGTACATTAACGCTTCTTGATCGCCACCAAATGCCACTACCCCCATTGCTGGTATCCCGAATGCAGTTGAAAAGCTAAAGAAGCTGCCGGTAAAGGCCAACAAAATAGCAAAAGGAATACTCCAAGTGCCCGCCACTGTATGAGAATCACGTTTTAAAGATTGACCATCACGCTGCTTACGAATAGAAAACATATCGGTAAATAGATGACGGTGCATCATAAACCCCGACACCGAAGCAATTAGCATGGCTAGCCCTAAGATACCCGTAAGGATCAGTCCCCACGGAGAAGGGATGTGTAATTCGGTATGAATAGATACCAAAAAACGACTGAGAGCATAAGTATCATCTTGCGCATATAAATCGCTGCCAAAGCCGGTTTTTTCAGTGACAACTACCCCTTGTGAATTCAAGGCATATTGCACGCCAAACTCGTCCATGTCGCCCGAAGGATTTTGTTTGTGGGTATGAAAAAAGTACACTAATTGTTGGCGGTCATTTTCAAAAACAGAAATTTCATCTAAGTATGCTTTGGGTGTTTGCGCTGACAATCGTTTAACTGTTTTGTCCACGTCACTGCTAAGCATTAAGTGTTGAGGATAATTACTGTTTGACCATTCGCCTATTTCTTCGGCCACCACTGCCACTGTGCCGGTGAATATCACAGCGTAAAGTAACATACCCAAAACTATGCCAGACCAAGAATGTAGGCTAAGTAATGCTTTAGCTCTCGAACGAAGGGATGGGGTGTTTTCATGCATAAGGCTTAACCTAAAAATTTAAATGTAAGAATGGCACAATTCACAACCAATAAGGCCACAAGTAACCACTGTGCTTGACGCATATTTGTGGTTAGGTAAGTGTAAAAAAATATAACCGCCCAAATTAAAGGGAACATAAACAGGGGCATCATAATGTTATTTACCTTGCCTACACCAGGTGGAAACCAAACTGCCATCGCGAGCATAACAACAAGTGATACCAGCAAGGTTGCAGGCCCACTTAGCCAAAAACGCCTGTTTTTAAGAAATAATAGCGATGTTCTACTCATTGATTGTTTCCGGTCTTGGTAATCTTGCCTAGGTAAGGCTTTAAAATAACAGCGTATGAGAGACTCATTGACACCATAAGTCTCTCTATAAGCTGACGTTTAAAAATCCCAGCGCAAGGTTAGGTTATAGTCAGTAGGCGAACCATAAAACGCTTGGTCAGTTCGCACCGAGCTCAGGTATTTTTCACCAGTAATATTCTCTAAGTTTAAGCTGAGGGACAGGTTGTTGTTGAAACTGTACTGAATATATCCACCTATTAGTCCGTAGCTGTCTTGGGTGATATCGCCATAACCGCTTGTGTAATACATATCACTTTGCCACTGTACAGACATACCAGCGTTCAGATTTTCGTTCCATTTAGGAGAGTAATCAGCCAATACCTTTAAGGTTTGGCGCGGAATAAAAGTACGGGCCTCGTCGCCATTTTCATCATCCATGGTTAAAGCGGTAAAACCACCTTGTATGGACCATTCTTCTGATACCTTGCCAGATACTTCTAATTCAAAACCGTTGGAATCAACAGTGACACCACGATAAATGGAATAATCAAAATCATCGCTATAATCATCGTCATCAACGCCGTCGCCATCACCATATTCGATAAATTCATAGAGGTTTTCTTGTTCGGTTCTAAAGACGGCAAAACTAATCAATAAATTATTATCGAAGCGTTTTTTGACGCCCATTTCATAACCACGGCCTTCCGCTGAGCCTAATGGTTGCAAATCTTCGTTAAGGTAATATTGAGGTTGATAAATGTCGCTATAGCTGCCGTAAATATTCAGGCCTTGTGCCGCTTCCCAAGTAAAACCTATATATGGGCTAACGCCATTTTCTGAGGTTGAGGTGGATGCGCCCCATGATTCACCTTCGTTGTCATAATCAACAAAACTTGCACCTAATACTAAGTCTAAGTTGTTCGTCACGGCGAGTTGCGTCGAACCATAAAAGCGATTCAAGGTGACGTCTGTGTAACCTGCTTGATAGGGCTCTGCCCAACTAGGTCTTGCCACCTCGGTTCCTGTCCAGCCTGGTAATGCAGGCATTTCATCAAATCCACTCAAGGCACCAGAATCGAAATCTAGGGTTTCTGAGTCAGCTAGACTTACACCTAGATTAAAGGAGTGTTCTGATCCCCATGCTTGAAATGTACCCTGTAAGCTATTGTCCCAAATGAGTATTTTGTCGTCGGCATAAAATTTACCTGGGTAACCTAACATGCCCAAACCTGTATCTTGCTCAAGCCCAGTATTTGAATAACTATAAAATAGCTCCGAATCGTCTTCGTAATCGGTATGGGTAAGCTTACTGGTAAAGTTGAGGTTATCATTGATGTACCAACTTAATTCCGCAAAAGCAGTTTGATTAAGGGTATCCCAATAAGTCCAATCCATAGCGGTAGAGCTAGAATCAGCAAAATCCGTTTGGGTGCCATTTGAATAAATCAAAGGCACAGCACCCCAAGTTACGCCATCACTATTATTTTTTTGATAGGTGTACCCAAAAGAGACGGTAACATCATCATTTAACTGCCCATCAACTACTCCGTAAAATACTGTGCGGTTGTTTTCGTATAGATCTAGCCAGCTATCTTTATCTTGGTGCACAACCACTGCGCGGGCAGCCCAACTACCGGATTCAGTTAAAGGGGTAGACACATCCACCACTGCGCGTTTGTTTGACCAGCGGCCTAAACTTACTTCTACGCTTGCTTGAGGATCGTTGCTTGGGCGCTTTCTGACGAAGTTGACAGTGCCAGATGGGTTACCTAAACCAGTGATAAGCCCGTTAGAACCGCGAATAAACTCAATTTTTTCATAAATAGCAGTATCGAGATCCCCTACAAAAATATCGCCAAAAGGCACACCTGAACCATCTACATGCATACTGGTGATATCAAAACCTCGGGCATTGTAATAAGTACGATCAGTTTCGGTTTGGTCAATATTGATGCCGGTGATCTTTTTAAACAGGCTATTAACGTCACTGAGGTTGTAATTATCAATGGTATCGCTTTCGATAATTGATAATGATTGTGGGGTATCGAAGCTATCAAGCCCTAATCCAGTCGCGCCTGAACTAATGCGTTGCACACGGCTTTCAACGATACGAATAACTTCAATGTCATCTTCGTTAGTGGTATTTCCGTCTTCGTTGGCTAACTCTGCTGCTTGTGCATGAAAGCTCATAGCCAAGATCAAGGGCGACAATGCAAAAGTACGACTTTTATTCATGGATATCTCTGTCAGTAAGGTGTGTTTAATTAATAACTCTGGGGCATTATAAATATTAGAAACAATATTGCAAATGATAACTATTATCAATTGTATTTTGTTTTGGTGCTTGTTGTATCCGGAAACTTGTTGGGGTGTTATGAATTTAAGTGATGCAATACCTCAATATAAATGGGGGTGCATAGTCTTGGTATAGTGGGTTTGCTGTTACAACAATCAAATAAATGAACTTTCTCAGTAGCACTTATCTGTCATACTCGAAGATGAACCAACAGATTTAGCTTTGTTTTTAAATATAAAATCTCATGTTAACCTACTAAAAATAAACATAAAAAGTGTGAACGACATGATTAAATCCCTTTCTTTACTACTGTCAACGATACTTAGCTTTACTGCCTTTGCAGGCGTAGTGCAGGTAGTTGACCCTAACGTGAGTTTCCAAGCGGTTCACCGTATAGGTCAGCATATTGTGGCCAGTGGCACCAATGGTGGTATTTATCAAAGTACTGATAATGGTGAGCATTGGAGCAAAGTGACAGGGCCAGAGAATAGTCTTGATTTACAGTTTAGGGATATTCAATTGTTGAGTAATGGTGGGCTCACTGTAATGAGTGCTGGTGAAGGAAATGCTTCGCGAATATACCGCACTGTCGACGGTACAAATTGGCAGTTACAAATTGCCGGTAAACAGCCTGCTACTTTTTATGATTGCATGCATTTTATTGATGACAAGTTGGGCTGGCTATATGGTGATTCTGATGAGCAGGGGTTGTTCATATTAGCCACTGAAGATGGGGGGAACCATTGGACAAGGCAAAGTTTGGCATTGGAAGCACAAAAGGGGGAGGGCGGTTTTGCTTCTAGCGGAACCTGCTTAAACAAAGGTAGCGACAACAATATTTACATTGGCACAGGTAATGGTGTTGCGCCTCGTGTGTTGCTTAAAAAAGGCCCTAAGTGGCAAAGTCTTGATACCCCGTTTATGGGCGGCGAAGCGGCTGGCGTGTTTAGTGTGCAGCAAAGTGAGCAATGGCTTTTTATTTTTGGCGGAAGCTTAAAAGAGCAACAGAGCTCTGCCAAAGCACAACGTTACCATTTACAAAAAAAACAGTGGTATGCCTTACCTGAAGTGCCGTTGAAAGGAGCAGTATATGGTTCGGATACTATGCTTAAAGATAAAAAAATCACCTTACTTATTGCCAATCCAGAAGGGGTGGGGTTATGGCAAGAAGGCTCAGCCTCATGGACTATGTTGAGTAACCAGAATATTTGGAGCATCGCCTGCGATGACAGTTTAGGCTGTGTAGGAGTGGGTAAAAATGGTGTGGTAGAGCAATTTACTTTTCAAGGCAATCAGTAAAGGAAACGCGATATCAACAGCATCTTCATGAATAAGCCAAACTAACACTACCAAAGCGCAATATTAAATTACCCCGCAGGGGATTGCAGTTATCGATATTCCGCTGTGCAGAGTACATGTGATGCGCCAAATTTGACGTATGAATATGCTTAAAGCAGTGCGGATACAGATTTAGAGACGTTTTCTGCGCCTTGCTGTATTTCCGATATTACCGAGGTAACTTGCATGATTGGGTTGTTATTCAATTCGGCAATTTCTTTTACAAAACCCATATTTTCGGTCACTGTTGCAGTTAATGCTTCATTTAATATTCGTCAAAAAAAAGCGGGTTTTTCGGGGCTTGCATGGGCATTTTTGAGTGTTTCAGTTACGTTATTTTGTAAAATTCGCTGTTTGTTTTACGACTTTTCTTAGGGCCTCAACTATTGTGGTTGATTGATTGCAACCCGTGCGTAAACGGCTTTATACTTATTCTAAATATAATTTAGTAGAGCCATTTTTTGATGAAATTATTATATGTTTTACCCTTTGTTTTTTTGACTGCTTGTTCCTCACAGGTGCCAGCGCCTTTAGTTTCTGACGCCAAACCTGCTGTGACTGTTATAGGTGAGGAGGTTACAACAACGAGTCGCTATTATGCATTTGTCCCCACACCTTCTATTTTGATTTTTTCTGAGACACGAAATTGGCGTCATGAGGAGGGGATTGCTGGTGCCACTTTGGCGATTATGAAGGCTGCAAAAGAAATGGGGCACGGTTATTTTTCAACTGAGCATAGTGGCATTTTTAATGACAAGGACTTAGCGCGCTATGATGTTGTAGTGTTTAACAACATGACTGGTGATTCGTTAACACCAGAGGAAGAAGCTGCCTTTGCTAGATGGCAGTCTAAAGGAAACGGTACTGTTTTAATTCATGGCGCCGGTGATGCGTCACATCAGGACTGGGATTTTTATCACAACCAACTGTTAGGCACAACTTTTGTGAGCCATCCTGCAGATCCACAATTTCAAGAGGCGCGGGTTGAGGTGTTAGCACCGGCGCATCCAGTTATGGAAGGTCTACCAAGTGAGTTTATGGCGGTGGATGAGTGGTACACATTTGAAGGGCCGCCAAGTGATGATTTTATTATTCTAGCGGGCTTGGATGAAAGTACTTATAGCCCAGTCAATAATGTGTACGGCGACGTTTCTGATTTACGCATGGGGCCAACACCTGCGGATCATCCCATCATTTGGGCGAGGTGTTTTGGTGATAGTCAGGCTCGCTCGGTTTTTACGGCCATGGGACATCGCTATGAAACTTATGAGACTGAGGAAGCATTGCTGTTATTGAAAAATATGTTGAATTGGGCTGCTAAGAAAACGGATCCACAATCTAGTGGCTGTAAAAAGTAGCGACGCTTTTTTGCGTTAATTGATCCCTTAGAGTTGAAATATACCCATTTTAGCGAGTACTGAATGGGTATATTTCTAAATGCATGGGTTTTCCTGCATTTCGAGCCCTTCAATCATCACTTCGCTGATGTCTTCGATAAATTGTTGCCACGCATTAATTACGGCGTCGCTGCATTGCCCTTTGAGTTCGTACTGAATAGATAACAACAATGCTGATTTCACCACGGTAAAATGGCTGGCTTTTGCTTGGTAGCTTTTGTGCCTTTTACCTAAGGCCAGTAAGTCTGCCTTTAATTCTTCAAAATGATTGATCTTGTGCACTGCAGTGCTAAATAATTCATTAAAATGTATTTCTAGTAGTTTGCGATCGCTTTTAAACAAGGGCTTGATCAAAGGCGCCATATCAAACAAATTTTTGTAAAAAGATTCGGCTACATTACTTTTACTTTGTGTTAATTGAGAAAAAGAAAGTGTAATGGCGGCTTTATCTGCAATGCTTAGGGGCATTGGTTGATCCTACAAATGAATATATTGCAATCTTAAAGTAAAAATAACCTTTTGGTAAGTTAAATGCTCGTAATTTTATTCAATAATAGTAGTGCTGGACGGTGTGGCTTATCCCGAGCTCAGGTTAATATAGATGGGTTGTTACTTTAGGACAGGCAATTTCGATTTAGGCTATTTCCAAAAGCCTGACATCAAATACCAATAGAGCATTAGGGCCAATTTTATTGCCTACTCCACGTTTTCCCCATGCGAGTTCTGGGGGGACCACAAATTCAAAACGACTTCCTAAAGTCATCAACTGTAAACCTTGCTGTAAACCAGGAATCGCTTCTTTGAGGGTAAAACGATCGGTAAATCCGCTTTTGTAGGTATCGGCAATAACACTGCCATCAAAATTCAAAATGCGTTGATTGACGACCACTTCATTTTGCATAGTAGGTGAAGGGCCTTGCGACTCTTCCACAATACGATACATTAGCCCTGAATCATGTTGGATAACGTCTGTTTTGTTGGCATATTTTGCGACGAAGGCTTCGCTACCCTTACGGTTCTGGCCTTTCGAACCCTTGTTGAGTGCTTTTTGATTTTTTGCCATTTATTCCTCTTTTTAATCTAGGGTATAGTTTAATCTTCCCCATACATTGCAAATGGTTTTATTCGCAATGAATGGGTTGGCGCTATTTATGTTTATCGACAAACAAACCTTTATTTTCGGCAATTTACTAAGGAGTGAGTCCTGGCATTATATCAACAAAAAGGGGCAGAAATAGTCGCTAAACCTTAAATGGATAAGTCATTCACTTTTTCAATTGAGACCATGGTTTAGGGTCGAGCATATAACACTGCTTAAATTGGTCATAGAGTTGTGGATGATGGCGTTCTAGCTGGTGGGGCTTCTCAAAAAAGGTTTCAGTCACCACTGCAAAAAACTCGGCGGGGGAGGTGGCACCATAACTATCAATCACATCATCAACACCTTCAGCCCACTTTTGTTGTTGCACTTTGAACTCGGCATTTAATACTTGTGACCATTGTTGATATTGTTCTGCAGTGGGCAGTAAAGGCAGTCCATCCATAGCGGCGTTTTCTTCGTCTAGTTTATGGGCAAATTCATGCATCACCACGTTGCGTCCATCGCGACTATCTCTGGCGCCTTGTAACACATGATCCCAAGCTAATACTATTGGACCTCGATGCCAAGACTCGCCGGCTCGGGTACTGGTGTCTGTGATATGTAACATGCCATCACTTCGGGTACTACTCGCCACATAGGTACTGGGGTACACCAGTATGCTGCGAAATCCTGGATAATAATTACCTGGCCGATTGAGTATTAATAAGCAAGCTTGCGCGGCAATTAATACTCTGATCCTGTCAGTGATTTCGAGGCCATCACGGCCAACTATGTCTTTCTCATCCAAAAACACCTGAATATGACCGGCTAATATGTTTTGCAATTCGTTTGGCAAACGCAAATACAACGGAAATTCATTCTGCAGAATAGCTAAGTACTCCGGTGGCAAAGGTTGCGTTCTTAATCGTTGACGTTTTAATTCAGTTTGTTTTTTGTTGCGTTTATCTAGGAAGAACCACGCAAATAGCAGCACAAGGGGCAGACTCAATAATAAATAGACTAGATTTTGGCGCATAGACTTTTTGTGGATACTTTAAGGTTGAGTACGAGCTTTACCCAGATATTCTATTGGGCGTGAAGATATCCATGTTTGGATTATTTATGACTTAAACTTGTCAGTAATAATTTTAAACTTTGGCGATGAATATCAGAAAAATTTTGCTTCTCGCTAAAGTTATTCAGTATATACAGCGCGTCTTTGAGCTGAGTTGGGTCTAATTCTTCAGATAATCCCATATCCCAGGCTTCTATTTCTCTGGCTCTGGTTTTTGCAGTTAATAGCACTCGTATATTTTTATGTCTTGGGTCTTCGTAAATGAGATTAAAGATGTACTCAACATTATCTTGAGTACCTTCGAGGATCTGAATGAAGTGCTCTGGAAGTTCGACTAACAAACCAGTAATGCCATATTTGGCATTGTTTTCCCGGGCACTACGCAGAATGTCATTCATATCATTTGGCGTAAAAGTCGATGGTTTATCACTCACGTAGATTAGTTGATACATAGTAGCTATAAAGTTGGGTACTTAAGATAGCTACAAGTTAATTCACTATGACGCTGGGATCCATGGTTTTTATATTTTTTTAAACCTTTTACTGTGGTAACAGCGATAGTTTGCACGGTATCGGCCTATTTAAATAGGCGCTTTCAGTTACTTGTTTCTATACTTAAATTTGACGGATGAAGTTGAGTAGGAAATGTCGATTTCTATAACATTCGTTAAGAGGGTCAAGGATTGACTTTGGATTGAAATTTTCACCAGTTGTTTGAGTGAACTGATTGTAGATTCATGTTTTGTTGAGAAAAGACCCAACTAATTAAAGGGGATTTCCCACAATTTTTAAGGAAGAAAAGTATGTTGCACAGTCAGTTATTTTCACAAAACACTCGCCTCAATCAAGCTGCCACTAATTCTCCCCCAATGCGCCGTGGGGAAAACGATACCGCCGCCGTTGCCTTAGTGCAGCAGGCGCTACGCGACTTAGAAATTTCCACCATGAGGCGCTCAATCCGCCCCAATGGCACCTTTGACGGTGACTTTTCAGGTGAAACATTCGAAGCAGTACGAAAATTTCAAGAAGACAACTCTATGGCCAATAGTCGTGGTTTTGGCGATGGAATAGTTGGCGCTAACACTTTAGAAGCATTGGATGATTTGGCCGCCGCGCGAGGCTTAGTGCCTGTGGTTGCTTCTGCGCCCTCTGTTGTAACACCTAGTGTAGAAACCCCCTCCACATTGCCCGTTGGCATCCCTAGGATTCCCAGCGCAGCCAAGCTTAGGCAGGAATATAACAGGTTTGTCTCTTGCGGCGGTAAACCCTGTCAAAACTCGAATTCAAATGGGCGTATTAGAAATCAATGTGCTATCCGTCTTTCTATTGCTCTAGGTCGTGCCAATATTGGGTTTCATATGCGAGCAGCTGCGGGAGTGCGCTTGATTGTTCATGGTGCAAATAACCGGCATTGTGGAGGACACATTGAGGTACCTCATGATGCCCGAGCACAGCGACTATTTGATCATCTTAGTTCGTTTTGGCGGTTTACCACTTACCGAATTAATAGGCGGCTTTCTGGAGAGGATGTCTACAACACAGTGTTTAGAACACCTGGCATAGTGTTTTTTGACGATCTACGTGGTGGTCGTGCTAGTTCTAGTGCCGGAGGCGACCATATTGATTTCTTCGATGGCAAGAGGATCATGAATGATGAATTAAACTACGCAGCACCAGGCGAGCCAAGAGGACGTAATGCAAATACAACCTTTGTAGCAACTAAAAGTGCTATTCATTTTTTGCGGATCAATCCATAACGACCTTATGGATAGTGATAAATGACGACTTGTTATGCCGGTGCTGAATAAGATTAAGGTGACTCACCAACCTATTCATTCACCGGCCACTATAATAGACTATGTCTATCCCCAGTCACTGGCAGTTCCCCTTTAATGAATCAAGATACACATTCCTCTAATGACAAGTCTTTGCTTTTTAATACTAAGGGTAAGGTGTCCGTATGGGCGTCGCAGTACCCTTACGCCGATATTCCTGATGAGTATTTTGAGGAGACGTTTTTTAAAAAAGGTACTAGGGCCAGAAATACTTGGTCAGACAATTATAAGATCCGTTATTTTTCACCGCAGCATATGGAAACTAATGGAGCCCATACCGGTACTATTGATATACACGAAGCGGCGGGTGGTTGTTCATGCTCTAGTTCATTTATCGTTAATTTGATGAGTAAAGCCAAGAAAAATAATATGCAACAAGTGACTTGGATAATTTTACTTTTTGAGCAGGAATACAGCGTTAAGGCGAGTGGTGTATCGGCGGATGTATACACGACATTTTTAGGGGCCTTTAACTATGATGCCTCTAGTGAAAGCCTGTTGGGTGAAGAGGATGCTGAAAATGAAATGGATGAAGAACCAATAGATCCTCAATAGCGAGCTGCATAGATTATCTACCAAAAACAATGGCATATTCGGCCTTGCGAACATAGATTAATGCAAAGTTTATTGGCTGACGCTCAAAAAAATAGACTGTATTTGCCGTTCCTAACATTATTAGGTTGAATTGACGGAAATTCACGACAGACTTCACTTGTGTTTTTTACTTACCCCCATATTATTTAAGACATGAACGCTACTTTACCAGTCAAATACCCACTCGAAAATTGCACTATTAAGTGTAATCTGGCTTTATTGCTGTTGGTATTTTGGTCGGTATCGTTTGTTAACTTTGCTGAAGCGCGAGATGTTACTTCCCATGATAAGGTCTTGTACCTTGTTGATTTTCAATGTATCGCTGATAGTGCTTTTGAAGATGAAGTAGATGATCACAGTGTCGACTTCACATATGAGAATACCACTGACTTTGGCATTGCCCATAATGCTGTGGTTGTCTCAAGCAAAACACTTCCCTGCCTAAACTTTTCCTATTTAAGGCCTCTTACCCGGGCCCCACCAAAAGTCTTGATTTAAATAACTTTTAACTCTACAGAGTAATTTTGTAGGAAAATCAAACAATATTTTTGGTGAATTAAAATGAATACTTTTAAAATAATTCCTACTGTGGATAGCAGTATTGCTTGCGCAACTGTGTCAGACGAAACTCTTACTCCTTTGGATGTCTATAGCCCAGCTGAGTATGTGGTTAACGACATTAATTGTGTTATTTCGCAAATGCTTTCTCCTGATACCAGCATTGATGAAGCGTTAACAGTGATGAGGCTAAGTAATAGAAAGTCGACATTATACATTGGGATGGATTCGAAATTGTTAGGGGTGATCAGCGGCTTTACCTTGGTTAGCCGAGTGGTGTTAATGGTGGCAAAGCGAAAAGGTGTGGCAAGGGCTGATTTAACAGTGGCAGATGTCATGAGCCTCACTTACAAAATGCCCGCTTTGCGAAAAAGTCAGGTTCACAGAGCTTGTATCGGTGATATCAAACAAACCATGGAGTCACTTGGTGAAGCGCATATTCAAGTGTTGGATGAAAACAACAAAATTTGTGGGCTAATTTCATCAACAGATATCAGCAGGGTGTTGCATGAGCCTGTATACATTAATGCCACCGCACATTCCTTTAAGGACTTCTTTGATGTGATGCACGAACATGAAGAACTCATTTAAAGCGTTAATACACTGAGCTGTGTTTATTTTGGGGGCTGTGAAAGGCCCCTTTTTTAATTAAAATTACCACTAAAATAATGGGTCATTGGTCAACCCCTATTGCCAGCCTATTTGGTATGAAGTTAAACAGCGTGCTTAATTTCGTTTTGTTGAAAGTAAAAATCTATGTACTTTCCGAAACGTTATCAACTATATTTTGCAGGGCTTTCACATGGGCTTTGAAAGCGACACGTCCTTTTACGGTTAAAGACAGCCAAGTGCGTTGTCGACCCATTTCTTTGCGTTTGGTCAATTGAACATAATTTGCTTCCTCGAGTGACTTGAGGTGTTTTGAAAGCACAGAGTCACTGACCTCTAATTTCTCGCGGATTATTTTGAATTCAATCTCATCGGTGAGGGCTAATATGGCGCATATTTGTAACCTGTGTTGTGCATGAATAAGGGGATCAAAATTGGCACTAGTCATTTTTATTGACGCCTGCTTTGTAATCACCTGAAGGAAAACGGTGACTAACATAACCCAATGCTATGGCTGCAATGATGCCACCTGCATAGGATGCCCACCAAATGCCATCCTTGGATAATTCTCGGCTAAAAACAACGATCGCGCCAAAAAATATCGCTAAAATAAAACCGAATAACATTTCTGATTGACTTCTGGCGACTATCTTAGGTTTTACACCTAAAAGGCGACTGCGATATAAATAAAACCCCACTCCAATAGTAAACACTAGCGCAGAGATAATGGCACCTAAGATCCACTGGTTGTCGTGGCGAGTTGTTGCCCAAGAAAACACTCCCATACCATAAGCACAGGAAATAATAAGGTTAAGCCATAGCGGTGCTCTGAGGGAAATAGTGGTGTTTTTTTCAATCATAGCTAATGACTCTAGAGTCGATTTAGCCTCGGTTGCTGAAACAGCTTGTGTATCTTTATTCATAAAAAATCCCTAGTTACTTTCCAATTAGGAAAGTAATGTAATCTACACTTTCCAATTTGGCAAGCAATAACTTTCCATATTGGAAAGTTATTGCTTGAGCACCGTTTCAAAGTGACCACTTAGGAGATAATAATAAATTTTCCAATCATTAGGATGCGATAACTAGGGCAATAACATTTATTGTGCCTATATCCCTCGATGCCATTATTTATATCTATGGCTGGCCTGTTAATGCAGCGGCACTAGCAGTAAAGTACTTTGAGTGTGGGCAGTTACATCGGCTTCGTTAAAGTGCTGTTTCATGTATTGGCCATTGATATAGGACTGTGCCTGATCTTGATAATGTTGATCAAATAACACTCCACTTTGGCCTACAGGGTTGCTACCCAGTGCTTGGCTAGGGTCGGCAAAGTCGATTAATCGACGTGTAGAAGGGCCATAAACCACAGTCCAAGGTGCAGGACCCAATTTATGGGACAAGTTATTAGGAGTCTCGTGTCCACCAGGTGCGGCAAACTGCCCCACATTAAATAAACTATCTAAAGGTTTTTGCTGGCCTAGTGGATGTCCATGGGTGAGGGTATGTGCTGTGCCCCATTTCCAATTGGCAGTGTTGGCACCAAGGGTGTTACTTAAGTGTTCTAAACTAGCTCGCCACGCTACCTTGACGGTTTCGACACGGTCTTCGGTGGTTGCTGTGTCGCGATTATCCCACCAAGGTGAGTGGGCCTCTGCCGCTAAGCGCGGCAAGGCATAGTCGATTACGCGAGTGCGCAGCAAGGTGTTAAAAAAACTCTCGCCCATCTCGTCTGCCATTGCTTCAAATGCGAGTTGGTACACTAATTGGTTAAAAATTGTTGGCGCGATGTCTTCAAGGTTGTGCTCCCCATTCCAATTACTGAGTAACTGCACCAGTCCTTGTTCTTCGGCACTGGCGGCAGCTTGAATGATAGGTAGTAAAGGTTTAAGTAAGCGCTGGGCATAGCCGCTGCCTGTGTCGAGTTGCAATGCCTGACTGTTTTCTAGGTTCCATTTCACGCTATTGTCGGCTAAACCTTTATTTAGGCGAATTCCCCTGGCAGGTAAATTGTAGTAACCCGGCACTTCAATACCGCTGTCTGGAACGGGTTGGTAATTGGCTGAAACGATATAACCACGGGCTGGGTTTTCTTCTTGGGGATTAGCACTAAAAGGCGCAAACCCGAGTTTATCTGCTTCATAACTGCTGCCATCGAGGATAAAACTAGGGTTGACACCACTGGGGCGAAGTGGCAGTTTAGCGGCCGCCCACCAACCAATATCACCCTTAGCATTAGCCCAGACTATATTAAGTCCAGGGGCATGAATTTTCGAACTGGCAACGCGCGCTTTTTCAAGGGTATCGGCGCGGTTAAGTTGGTAAAAACCTTCTAGGATTGGGTTGTCGGTTTCAAGGAATGCCCACCACATGGCGATAGGTGTTGTGCCCGCATGTTTGCCTAGTGCATCGTTAATGATTGGTCCGTGAGGTGAGCTGCGTAAGGTGACTGTCACCGGATCTGCTCCTTTGACTTCGATTTGTTCATTGCGACTTTGTAACTCCACCCATTGATCTTGATACCAGACTTGATTGGCATTGTTGGGGTTGAGTTTTTCTGCGATGAGGTCGATATCGTCGTTTTGAAACATAGTAAGACTCCAACCAAAGTCTAGGTTATGCCCTAGTGAAGCGGTTGCAGTGAGTGCTTGATGATGGCCGTAAAGCTCAAATCCTGGGTAAGACAAGTGTGCTTCGTACCATACAGAGGGAACCGCAAAACCAATATGTGGGTCACCCGCTAACAGTGGTTTACCGCTGGTAGTGCGGTTACCCGACACTGCCCAAGCATTGCTGCCTTCAAATAATGCTAAACCACTATCTGCCACCGCTTGTTGGCTGAGTTGAGCAAGGAGGTTCAGGTCTTGCCAATCATTGGCCTCTAAGTTTGTGGCCACAACCCCTTCGGGGTGCCAAGCTAAATCAAATACATCTAAGTATTCAGAGCCCAGTTGATCACGAATAAAAGTTAATACCGGTTCAGTGCGAAAAGCTGCCGCAAAACTGTAGGCCATGTATCCAGCAACACTAACCGTGTCCTTAGGGGTGAAAGGGCGTTTTGTAATCCCCAAAATATCGAACTCTAGGGGGACTGGATGGGTGTTTTGATATTGGTTGATACCATCTAAGTATGCTTCCAAGGCTTTAGTCGCTGGGGAGTTAGGATCCATTTTTGCGGCATAGGCATCGGCATGAGCACGGATCCCCAGACTACGAAATAACCTGTCGCTGTTGAGCAGTTTTGGCCCAAGGATCGCGGCCAATTCACCTCGAGCTAAGCGGCGTACCATTTCCATTTGAAATAAACGATCTTGTGCATGTACGTAGCCAAGTGTGCGATACATATCCGCTTCGTGCTGTGCCTGAATATGTGGTACGCCACGTTCATCATAGCGCACACTAACAGGCGCTTGTAAATTGGCCAAACTTACTTCACCACTGCGCTGCGGCTGTTTACTGTTAATATACCAAGTGCTGGTGGCACCAATGATAACAACAAAAATAACGAGGATTGTTAAGAAGCGCTTCATAAAGTGGAGGTCTTTTAATGGTGATAGATTCAATAATCCTAACATCAGACCAGTGAGTTACGCACCATTTTTGTGCGCAGCGATAGACGGTCAAATTGGTGCTGAAATACTCAAATCTCTTAAAGAAACATGCCAAGGTCACTAGGCCTTTTATTTTACTGAACATCTGACTTTGCTGTTTTGAGATTAGCTGCCATTCCCAAAATGGCTGGCACATGCTGGGTGGATTACTAGGTATTCTCATGACTTTCAACTATGATTGTTTTTAATTGTCTGTTTGAAAAGGATTTTCCTGCTAATGAATTTGAAATTATTTGCATTACTGGCAACTCTTTTGTTTTCTCAATGTGCTTTTGCCATCAAGGTTATTCTGATTATTCCGGATCAAGAAGGCGCCGCGTTTTGGAACATGGTATATCAAGCCAGTATTGCCTCTGCTAAAAGTTTAGGAGTTGAGCTAGAGGTCATTTATGGGGGGGTGAATCGTTTCACTACCTTAGAAATAATCGAAGAAATTACCGCACATCCAACCAAACCCGATTATCTTATTTTTCGTCCGTATCATGGTAATACAGCTAGTGTTTTTGACACCCTTGAAGCGAATGCTATTGAATTTGTCACCTTAGAGCAGGCGTTTTCTGACAAAAATGCATCTGAGCTACTGAAGCCTAAACAAAAATATAAGCACTGGATTGGTGAAGTGGCTTACGACAACGCCCGAGGAGGGGAGTTACTGTTAAATGCTTTACTTGAAGAGCACATTAGTCGCCATCCTGACATTAAACCATCAATCACTGGAATTGGTGGAAATTTTGATTATCTGTCCAGCGCCAGAGAGCAAGCGTTAACCGCTTTATTAAGGCGTAATGACGTTGATTTAAATCAGATTTTTCCGACCTATTGGGATCCCAAAAACATTGCGGCTAACTTTGAAACTATACTTAAGCGATATCCGCAAACCAATATTTTTTGGTGTGCAAGTGGTCAACTTACAATGAAAACGTTGCAGCAATATCAACTATTGTCTAACAAACCTATGGTTATAGGTGGATTTGACTGGCTTCCTGAGGCGCTACTAAAAATTCAACAAGGTGAGATTACCGCTTCTGTAGGTGGACACTTCTTGATGGGGGCTATCGCTATTACTAAGATTTTTGACTATCACCAAACAATAGATAGATTTTCTGATCACAATTCGCATTATGATTTTGAAGTGATTAATAAAAATAATGTGACGAATTATTTAAACTTTGTACAACAAGAGAAATGGCAAGAGGTTGATTTTAATCAGTTTTCAGCATTTAAGGCAGGTACGAAAACCCAAACCTTAACAATGCAAAATATCATCAATTCACTCGAGTAATATTGCTTGGCCTTGTGAAAGAATAAAGCGTTTTCACTTTTGAGATTACAACCGCCACTTAAACTTGTTGTACTTAATGTTTTAGGGGCGGTTGTAGTAGTGATTTAAATGCCCAGCTAGGCTGAAGGTAATTTCCAATCAGGTCTAGGGAAATGGCAAGTGTACCCATCGGGCCGGTTTTCTAAATAATCTTGATGTTCTGGCTCAGCTTCCCAAAAATCACCAACAGGCTCTACTTCAGTGACGACTTTTCCTGGCCATAATCCCGACGCATCGACATCGATAATAGTATTTAGCGCTATGACTTTTTGTTCTTCGGAGGTGTAATAAATAGCCGAGCGGTAGGAAGAACCAGTATCGTTACCTTGCCTATTTACCGTGCTAGGATCATGAATTTGAAAGAAAAATTCTAAAATATCTCGATAACTGATCACGTCAGTATCAAATATTATCTCAATCGCCTCTGCGTGGTTGCCATGATTACGGTAAGTTGCATTAGCAACTTCGCCCCCTGTATATCCCACTCGAGTGGAGTGAATGCCGGGACGTTTGCGAATAAGATCTTGCATGCCCCAAAAACAGCCACCGGCTAATACTGCACGTTCAATTGCCATGATTAACACTCCTCAACTTGATCTAAATAGGCTTCATACCCTTGGTTTGCCATGTCATTTTTATGGACAAAACGAAGTGAAGCAGAATTAATACAATAACGCAGCCCTCCTTGGTCTTTAGGACCATCAGGAAACACATGCCCTAGGTGACTGTCACCATGAAAGGAGCGCACTTCGGTGCGCGTCATACCATGGGAATTATCGATAATTTCATTAACGTTAATAGCTTCTATTACTTTAGTAAAGCTTGGCCAACCGCAGCCAGATTCATATTTAGCAGATGAAGCGAATAAAGGTTCACCTGAAACAATATCTACGTATATGCCAGGTAAAGTATTATCTAATAATTCACCGGTTCCTGGATGTTCAGTGCCATTTTTTTGGGTTACCCGAAACTGTTCTGGTGTCAGTGCAGCAATGGCTTGCTGTGATTTTTGATATGTATTCATGCTTTCCTCGTTGGCATTTACGATAAATACTCAGTGGATTGTAACAGACCTGTATTAAGAGTATTTTATTGCGAATGCAGGATAAAGATCACTATCTTTAGCGGATAAATTTATTTGATCCTAAACACTTCACTTTTGGTGCTAATAACCTTGTGGTTCTTAGGAAGATTGTTTTCCTTTATAAATGCAAAAATTTTAAGGGCAAATGAAAGGACTAAAAAAAGTTGAACTAATAAGCTAATTTTTAGTTAAACCACAATTATCTGTTCGGTTAATTCAATTTTAATGATTTAACCTGTCGGTATTTTTTACACTTTTTACATCCTCTTAAAACTAGTTTTTATAACCATATGATTATATTTAACTTTATTTATCTGGCCTAATTAATGCCTTTGAATTACGTGTGCATTAAATCGATTACCCTAGAGAAAATTAAAATGAAAAATAAAATTATTTCAGGATTGTTAATAACGTTACTTAGCGTCGGGTCAACTATTGCAAATGCTACAATACTTTATGGCGTTAGTGGCGCTGGAAATGGCTCAGCATCATCACTTTACACCATAGATACTGTTACTGGTGCTGCAACTTTAATTGGGGCTACAGGTTTTGATGAAGTTACCTCCATCGATTTTAATTCGGTAACCGGTATTTTATGGGGCATCTCGAATGAAACTAAGGAGCTTATCACTATAGATACAACCACAGGTTTGGGCACAGCAGTTGCAACTATGACCTGGGGGAGAAATTCACCTGACATGTCCTTTGATTCATCCGGTGTTTTATATACGTGGAGCGAGCCTTCTCCAGATACCTTGAATACAGTAAACCTAGTGACAGGTGCCACCACAGAAATTGGCCCAAATTCAATTGGTACATCACAATTGGGCCTTGATATAAATTCTTCTGACATTGTTTACGTAAAAAACGCCGACGGGGATATTTATACCATTGATAAAGTAACAGGCGCAGAAACATTTGTTATAAATATTGATAGTACCGGAATCTTTGATAATATTTTGGCCTTCGACCCAAATGACGTTCTGTACACTGTAGATAGATTAGGTAGTGGTGGTGGCTCAACTGAGTCAAATCTGTACACTATAGACCTGTTAACAGGCGCAACCACACTGATTGGCGCTACTGGTGTAGGTACTCTTTCAGCATTAGCATTTGCACCGACACTTGCAAACCCAGTACCTGAACCAACAACACTTGTATTATTGGGGCTAGGACTAGCCGGACTTGGCTTTAGCAAGCGCAGAAAAAATAAATAATTATTGTCCTTAATTTTTATGCAAAATCACCCGCCTATATGGCGGGTTTATTATTTTTGGCCTTTAAAAGTTAATTCACTATAGAAATCACATTAGCAAATTACTGTTTTCTACCAACCAATTGGATTAGGGCGAAATATGGACAAAATGGAAATTAATGAGGCTACTTCTAGGGCGTTGTGTGAAATTTTAAATTCGTGATAATTTTCAGGAGCACATGCAGTGTGGCTCAATTCAGTAGTTTAATACTATTTGGATTGAGCACACTGATATTTTCTGTGAATAACAAATCTCGATTTCTTACAGCTTTCCTGCCTGTATTTGTGTATGTGCGTACTCTACTGCTCGAGCAGTGAGTGCCATATAAGTAATACTAGGGTTTTGTGTTCCTGAGCTGGTCATGCAAGCCCCATCGGTGACAAAAACGTTGGGCACATCATGCATTTGATTCCACTTATTTAAAACACTGGTTTTGGGATCTCGGCCCATACGTGCAGTACCCATTTCATGAATGCAAGCTCCGGGGGCAGTGAGGCTATTATAACTTCCTATATGAGTACAACCCGCTGCTTCAAGCATTTCAACAGCACTTTTTACGCCATCCTCACGCAATGCCAAATCATTTTCACGCAATTTTGCATCAAAGGTGATGATTGGCATGCCATGTTGGTCTCGTTCATCAAAATTAAGGTACATGCGGTTGTCGTGGTGAGGTAACATTTCACCGAAACAGGTCATACTCACATGGTACCCACCTGGCTTAAATATCTCCCCCTTCAGATCGGCTCCGATTTTTCCGTCTGGTATGTTTTTACCGCGCATCGCTTGTCCCTGATACCCAAAGCCACGTTTGTAATCGCTGCGTTTGCTTTGTTCATCAATATTGGTAAAGCGAGGGATATAAAAACCAACAGGTTTGCGACCTTGGTAATAATCATCTTCATGACCCGGAAGCTGCCCATAAGCCCCCATTCCATAATGATGATCCATAATATTGTGGCCAAGTTCGCCACTGGAATTACCTAGTCCATTGGGGAAGGTTTCAGATCTGCTATTAAGCAAAATTGCTGTAGTGCCTACAGTACTGGCATTGCAGAATATAATCCGAGCAGCGTAATCAATCACTTCGCCGGTTTTGGCGTCTTTAACTCTTACACCACTGGCTTTTGCTGATTCGGCATCATATAAAATTTCCATTACTATGCTATCGGATCTTAGGGTTAAGTTTCCAGTTTCGGTGGCCACAGGTAAGGTGGCTGATTGGCTACTAAAATAAGCCCCAAATGGGCAACCTCGCCAGCAACGTGAACGACTTTGACATTGGCCACGGGCGCCTTTATGAATTTCAGGATTGTATTCACTTAAATTAGCAACGCGTCCTGGGGTAACGACGCGATCTGGGTAAGTTTCTGCTACCGCTTCACGAAATTTTTGTTCAGCACAATTCAGTGGGAAAGGTTTTAAAAACACTCCATCTGGCACTTGTTTCAACCCTTCTGCTTGTCCACTGACACCCACAAAAGTTTCAACATAATCATACCAAGGTTCGATGTCGGCATAACGAATCGGCCAATCAACTGCCACGCCTTCTTTGCTGTTAGCTGTAAAATCAATATCGCTCCAACGATAACAATGGCGCCCCCACATTAAAGAACGACCACCTACATGATGTCCTCTAATCCAGTCAAAACGCTCATCTTCGTTGTAGGGATATTCATCATCTTTATTAATAAAAGGTTTGTTATCTTCGTTGACCCACCAAGCTAATCGACTTTGTTTGGGGTAGTGGCTATCGATCTCTTGTTTTGATACTTTTCCTTGATTGGGCAAATCCCAGGTATCTAAATGGGCGGTAGGGTAATCTCCATGTTGCACCATAGGGCCACGCTCTAGAACCAAGGTTTTGTAACCCTTAGTGCAAAGTTCCATTGCTGCATAGCCACCACTTATGCCTGAACCAATTACGATCGCATCAAAGGTATTCTCTTTATTCATTTTTATATTGCCCATGCTTTGCCCCCCAAATCTGCTACAGACACACAGGGTTTGTATTCTCCGGGGATTGGTAAATAGTTAAGATGATTTTCTGCTATTTGTTCTGTGCTTAGATAAAACGCAACGGTTTGCTGTTTAATATCTATATAAGACCAATACGCATTATTACGGGCATCTTCCGAACGAACCTCGATGGATAAAAGTAAGGATTCTTGTTCGCTGGAACTTAAAGAGTCGAAGTGGTTCGCAGCCAAAAAAGACTTAAGTTCATTAAAAATTCTGGTAAATTTTTGCTGATAATCTGCAGGATAAACTTCAGCAAACATACTATCCAATATGAAATTTACCTTAACGTCTGACGCCGAAGGAGTCTCTGTTCTTGGTAAAATTACATCCATTATTTGGGTCATTAGATTAAAATCTTCGGCGCTGAAAAAATCTGCTGGAGAAAGGGAAGTTGAGGTTTCTTTTAATTGACTGTCACAACCAGATAGCATGATCCCCGTCAGAGGTGCACAAATTGCCGTGCCGGTGAGCATGGCGGTGTACTTTAATATTTGTCGTCTATCCATTTTTTTCCTCTTAATTATTTGTTCGCCTATCTACGCAATATAGATTATCGAATTGTATTTCTTTTGATTTTATTATGTTTAATTAATGTTAATTATGGACTTATGATTTTTTGTTTATTCTGCCCAAGTGCATAGGCAGATAGGGTCAACAGATAGGGCGAAAACATGCATTAGTCTTCAAAAAAAATTTAAATGAGGTCTGAGCGATACCAAAATGATGGCGTCTCAGTATGTCATGCAGCGTGCCCGGTCAAGCTTGGCAGATAACATGTTGTGGAGACAGGTTTTAGTTATCCCTTATAATTTCCCGCGCTGCATTGTGCCCAGGTGCACCTGTTACACCGCCACCTGGATGAGTGCCTGCTCCACACATGTACAGATTCTTTATGGGAGAACGATAGTTGCCGTGGCCTAAGAGGGGGCGAGTGCTAAACATCTGATCTAGACTCATATTGCCATGCATAATGTCACCTTTAATCAGTCCGAATACTCGCTCTAAATCAAGGGGGCTCAAGACTTGCCTACCCAGCACCGACTGTTTAAAACCAGGTGCGTATTTTTCAACCTGATCTATGATTAAATCTGCGGCTGTTTCGCGGTGTGTATCCCAATCTATATCGGGGTCGAATTGTTGGCAAAACAAACTGGCTACATGTTGTCCTTCTGGGGCCAGAGTATTATCTAAAGTTGATGGGATCAGCATTTCAACTATAGGCGCTTTAGACCAGCCAAATTCTCGCGAATCCCGGTAACTTCGATCGAGGTAATCACAGGTGGCGCCAATGATTATTCCGCCTGTTAGGTGTTCAGCGCTGGCTCGTTGTTGTTTTGCCAAGCAGGTAAATTTTGGTAATTCACTTAATGCCACATTCATCCGAAAAGTGCCAGAACCGTTTTTGTAATGTTTCATGCGCCGCGCAAAATCTTCTGGTAGTTCTTTTGTATCCACTAATTGGTTATACAACAGACTTGGATTAAGGTTTGAGACTATCACTCTTGCTTCTACCGTTTCGCCACTCTCTAACAAAACACCATAAGCTTGACCATTTTTTACTAACACTTTTTTGACAGCTGCAGCCGTTTGGATTTCAACACCTTTGCTAACAGCAGATTTTGCCATTGCCTGAGTAATGGCACCCATACCGCCGATAGCATGACCCCAAACACCTTTTTCACCGTTTACTTCACCGAAGGCATGATGCATTAAAACGTAAGCAGAACCGGGTGTTTGGGTATCGGCGTAATTACCCACTATGCCATCAAAAGCAAAGGCGCCTTTGACATATTCATTTTCAAAATACAGATCTAAAAAATCCGAAACACTTTTAGTGAATATATCCACTACTATGCGTTCATCTTCAATAGGTAATTTGCGCAGGCGATTGCCAAATTTTGCTGCTTTAAAAATGTCTCTGATCCCACCTCCTGCATTGGGTGGTGTTTCAAGTAAAAAGTCACGAATGATATCGGCGACCATGCCAGTGTCTCTAAAATAGCGCGCTAGTGCATCGGCATCATGCTGAGAAAATCGTGCAATTTCTGCCTCGAGATTTTCTGAGCCTACCACAAATGCCAAAAAGTCTTGGTTGTCATGTGGCCATAAATTGTTGACTTTCCTATGTACAATTTTTAGGCCATTTTTATGTAGATCTAAATCATCAATTACCTTGGGATTAAGTAAGCTTACCGTGTAAGACGCCACCGAATTTCGAAAACCAGGATGGAATTCTTCGGTCACGGCAGCACCGCCTACCACATCGCGACGTTCTAACACACGTACTTTTTTACCGGCCATTGCAAGATAGTTGGCACACACTAACCCGTTATGTCCGCCACCAATGATGATTGCATCTAACATCTGTTTTCCTAAAAATTTGCACAGCGAGATTGACAGTATTGAACACTCGTTCAATACTGTCAATCTCGCTGCTTAAACTGCTTGGTTTCACTCTATGGCACTTACACAATCTGATAAATTAAAACAGCTAGTGGCTGCACAGCAACGAGGGTATTCCCTAGCCCAGTCGTTTTATAAAGACCTAGATGTGTATCAAGCAGAGGTAAAAAATATATTCTTAAAACATTGGTTATACGCGGGTCATGTTTCGCAAATCCCCAGTTCTGGCGATTATTTTACGGTTGATTTTGATACCGAATCAGTGATTGTTTTACGCACTGCAGTGGGAGCTGTGAAAGCTCATTTGAATCTGTGCCGACATCGAGGCTCAAGAATTTGCTTAGATCAGTCCGGTTCGCAAAAATCTCTTACATGTCCCTATCACGCGTGGAGCTATAATTTGGATGGGGAACTCATTTCTGCTCGCAATATGCCCGATGATTTTGCGCGTTCAGTAAACGGCTTACATCACGTAAACGTTGCGCTTTTAGGGGGGCTGATTTTTATCTGTTTAAGTAACACTCCTCTTAGTTTGGATTCTTTGCGTCATGATCTCAAACAACCCTTTAAACTGTTTGGCATGAATTCCATGAAGCTGGCCGAGCAGAAATCCTATCGGATCCTAGCTAATTGGAAGTTAGCAGTTGAGAACTATCAAGAGTGTTATCACTGTGCACCTTCACATCCAGAATTTGCACAAATACATGCCATGGCTAAGTCTCCTAAGGTGTTTCAAACAGCCAAAGTAAACTTCTCACAGGCAAATCAAGATAACCCAAAGTTTATGGCGCTCAATCGTTATTTTGATTTAGCTGAAAAGGGACAAGAAGGTTATCAATATGATCGCAATCCCTTACTTCCTGGTGCTTTAAGTGGAAGTGTAGGGGGGAAACCTGTGGCCCCCTTACTGGGGGCGCTGCAAGAATACGATGGTGGTGCCTCAGAATTGATGATTGGACCCCTTAGTTACTTTCTCATTTATGATGACCATATGCTTGGTTACCGCTTTCTGCCCGTTTCTGTTGATGAATGTATCTGTGAAGTGTCTTGGTTTGTTGAAGAGTCCGCTGTGCAGGGGCAAGATTATCAACTTGAGCAACTTACTTGGCTTTGGGATGTGACTACCCAAGCAGATAAAAGCATTATTATGAATAACCAAAAAGGTGTGGATTCAAGGTTTTATCAACCTGGAAGGCTCTCTGAAATGGAAAGTTTTCAGCAGAGTTTTTTAGATTGGTATTTGCAAACCTTGGTTTAAATTATTTGCAACTTGGTAATGCACAGGCAGCATCCACCCATTGTTCACACAAAATAACGGCTTCTTCGGCACTAAAGGTGTCGCTGGATAAGCACCACTCTAACCATAAACCGTCAATGATAGCGGTCAGTCCAATGGCGGCAAGACGAGGCGTGGGTTTAACAGCCTGGACTTGGTTTAATTCAGAAAAACTTTGTTCTAGAAAGACTCTAAAAGCTTGGTTAGATGTGTCGTGGGCCACTTTGATTTGTGGCGCTTTATCGATCATGCCCCAGAAAACTACCCAAGCTCGAAGGATCCTGCGTTGCATCACCGAATTGCTGAATGTCTCTTGAATAAAAACAGAGAGTCTTTGCCTTGGATTTTTAGAGTGGTGTGATTTATCAATCGCTTCATCTAACAAACGCAATGCTAAATTCATATATGCTGCAGCTAATAGGTCGTTGAGCGTACCAAAGTGATAATTAATCAAACCAACCGCCATCTCGGCTTTTTCACAAATTTTACGTACTGAGCAGCCATTCACTCCTTCTAGCATCAATGAGTCTAAAGTGGCTTGGATAAGCTTTTTCTGCGCTTTGCTATAGCTCGGCCGTTGAGGAATATTTAATTTTAAGTTTGTCATGGCGCAACCATAAAGTACAAAGAGTTGAATGTCATCATGAACTCTTGAGGTGCAGCTTAGTATTGACATGGGTCATTGGAAAATATTTTTAAATAAATGCCCTAAATACAGCCTCAAAATTAATTATTCAGGCCCTGTTTTGGGGCGAAATGGCAATATATTTTATTGGTTGCACCTTAGTGGGGAGTAGTTGGTGTTTTTCTGGGCATAGCGCGGCATTTTAATGGGAACAATAATTGCTTTGTCTATTAAATGATAATCATCACTTTAGAGTACAAAAGTAAATGTTAGAGCACCTTTGGCTGCTAATTTCTACTATGTTTGTTTTTTTAATGCAGGTGGGCTTCTTATGTTTAGAAAGTGGCAGAACTCGCAGTAAAAATAATATTAATGTAGCAGCTAAAAATGTCACCGATTTTATCGTTTCCGCTAGCGTGTTTTGGTTATTTGGTTTTGGCTTAATGTTTGGTCCAAGTGTCGCAGGATGGATTGGGACGGGTGAGTTTTTATTTGGTGAAAATAACACGCCTTATCAAATTCTGTTTTTTCTTTTCCAAATGATGTTTTGTAGTACGGCTGCCACTCTGACATCTGGTGCTGTGGCAGAGCGAATGCGCTTTTCAGGTTATATTTATATTACCGTTATTCTTAGCGCCTTTATTTATCCTGTGGTGGGCCATTGGGCATGGGCAGGCGCGTATACCTCGGGCAACGATGGATGGCTGCAACACTTAGGTTTTATTGATTTTGCAGGTTCAACTGTGGTGCATTCAGTCGGCGGTTGGGTAGCACTAGCGGCCGTTTTAGTGATTGGACCTAGATTAGGACGCTTCCAATCAGACCATAACTTTCCCTCTGGTAGCAACATTCCCATGGCCGCTTTAGGCACTATGCTTATTTGGTTTGGTTGGTTTGGTTTTAATGGCGGCAGTGCGCTTACTTTTGATGATTTAGTGCCTATTATTATTTTAAACACCTGTTTAGCGGGTATTTGGGGCGGTTTGGCTAGCACGGTTTTACATCAAATGACCCAGCGTTATGTAGACGTTAGTTCTAGCCTAAATGGTATTATTGCAGGATTAGTGGGAGTGACGGCGGGCTGCCATGCAGTGTCACCCATTGAAGCTGCATTTATCGGCATTTTGGCGGGGGGCATCGCACACTATGGTTCACAACTACTCGACATATTAGAAGTGGATGATGCGCTAAAAGTGATCCCAACACACTTATTTGCAGGTGCGTGGGGGACCTTGGCGGTGGGAATTTTTGGCGACCCGCTAATATTAGGTACTGGGTTATCGATGATTCAGCAAGTTGCAGTGCAATTAATGGGTATCATCACAATTGGATTCTTTAGTTTTTGTGTGAGTTATCTGTTAATAGTGCTTCTTAATCGCTTACACCCACTTAGGGTATCGGAAGACGATGAAAACAGAGGTTTAAATGTCAGTGAACATCATGCCACCACTGAGTTGATTGAATTATTAGATGATATGCAAACCCATCAAATAGACGGCAATTATAGCTCACCGGTAAAAGAAGAGCCTTTCACTGAAGTTGGCCAAATCGCAAAAAAATATAATCAGGTCATTTCAAAAGTATCCCAAGAAATGCATGCTAGAGAGCAGGCAATCAACCAATTTAAGTTGAGTGAAAAACGTAAAAGTGCCATTTTGGACTCTTCGATGGATTGCATTATTTCCATTAATTGGCAAGGTCATATAATTGAATTTAACCCTGCAGCTGAACGTACTTTGGGGATTTTGAAAAATCAAATTTCCGGTCAGAGTTTTATTGAAAACTTTGCGCAGGATGAAGATAAAGAACTCTTTACTGTAAGTTTGTCCCACCAATTTTCTTACGCTAGTGGCTTAGTGTTAGACAGGCGTTCTAAATTACAATTAAAACGTGCTTCAGGGCAAACCTTCCCAGCTGAAATTACCATTACTAGCGCTAGGGTAAGTATGGACAAAAGGCTGGAATTTACTTTACACCTTAGAGATGTCACCCAAGAGCAGAAAATTCAATCAAGATTGCACTTTTTGGCTTATAAAGATCCACTTACTCATCTTTCAAATCGTACTCACCTAATGCGTGAGCTCAACTTGGCCGTTAGCGAAGCAAAGCTCAATAAGAACGTGATTGCGCTGTATTTTTTGGATTTAGATAACTTTAAAAAAATTAACGATACCTTAGGGCATAAAGCGGGTGACTTTTTGTTAGTACAGGTTGCTGAGCGATTAACTAAGGTATGCCGCGAAAACGATGTAGTTGCGCGTTTGGGGGGAGATGAATTTATTATAGTTGTAACAGGTGCGCTGACGTCCGAGAGCATAGGTGAAAAGGCTCAACACGTATTAACTGCATTACGGGATGTCATCACCATAAATGATAAAAATTACCGCATCCCTGCCAGTATCGGCATAGCGATCTCTGATTCGGGTGATGTCAGTCCCGATGAATTGATACAACACGCCGATATCGCTATGTATCACGCCAAAACAAAAGGCAGAGATAATTTTCAATTGTATACCGATCTCATGGGAGAAAAAGCACTTGAAGACGGTGAATATGAAAGAAGGATCCAAGCCGCATTAGAGCTGAATCAGCTTAGTATGGTGTATCAACCCAAAGTAACCGCTGAAGGCAGATTAGTGTCTTTAGAAGCTTTGATACGATGGCACCATCCAACTTTGGGGCATATTTCGCCGGCTGAGTTTATCCCCATTGCAGAGCAAAGTAACCTGATTGTGGCTATTGGGGAGTTTGTTATTGTGGCCGTCTTGAAAACCCTGAAACAGTGGTTTGAACAAGGGTATCAGGTGTTGCCTGTCTCTATTAACATTGCAGGGCGACACCTTGTTAGTCCAGAATTTTTGCCTTTTATCAAATCTCAGTTAGCGCTATACAACATTGATGGAAAATACCTAGAAATTGAGATCACCGAAAGTATGTTGATTGAAGACATTGAAAACTGTGTGTCTATTTTAAACGAGTTGAAGTCACTTAATTGTAATGTTTCGGTGGATGATTTTGGAACGGGTTATTCGTCGTTAAGTTACTTAAAAATATTACCCTTGGATATCCTAAAAATTGATCGATCTTTTGTGGCAGAGAGTGATGTAAAACTCGAGGATGCTGAAATATGTGCGACTATTGTTAATCTTGCAAAAAGTCTTAAATTAACCGCTATTGCAGAGGGCATTGAAACCGCATCACAATTGGCCACCTTACAAAAAATGGGATGTGAATATTTTCAAGGCTATTATTTTCACCGACCTAAAAGTGTTGCAGAAATTAATAAGCTTTTAACTAAAAAGTTAACACATACAGGTATATAAAGGGGGAGATGACTCCCCGTTTTGCTAAGGTGTATACCGCTAATTCCCCGTCAGCTCTTTCAAAATAATGCTCCAATGATCCAGTCCATCATAAAAAGTCTTCTTAGGTAAACGCTCATTCAAACCGTGGGCAAACATTTCATCTGGGTTCATAAACGCGCTGGATAAGGCCCATGTGGGGATACCTGCTTTGCGAAAGTGCATGCCGTCTGTGCCACCTGATTCCATGTAGGCAATGATTTGTAATTCTGGATAACGTGCATGTACCGCTTTTTTGATCGCCCCCATAACGTCATCTCGCAATTCGGATATTGGGCTTTCTACCGGTGTATCTAAAGTGACAAATTCAATGGCATCGTTTTTAACGACTTTTTGTAATGTTTGTTTGACCTGCGCAACACTTACCCTTGGAAAAATTCGGCAGTTGACGGTAGCTGTGGCCGATTGAGGTAGGGCATTTTCGGCGTGTCCTGCTTTTAACATAGTGGTAATACAGGTAGTGCGAGTGGTGCCTACGTATGAGGATTCTATTTCAAGTCGGTCAGAGGCTTTTTTGTTGCTTGGATCATCTGCAAATGCTGTCATAGCTTTTCCAAGTTCGCCGCCCAATTGTGCGCCTGATACTTTGAAGAACTCACGAGTCATGTCACTCCATCTCACTGGGAAGTGATAGTCTCTGATATTAAGCAGTGCTGTTGAGAGTTCATAAATGGCATTGTCGGGTCTAGGTCTTGAGCTATGCCCGCCTTTGTTGCGCAATGTGAGTTCGAAGCTGACATAGGTTTTTTCAGCCGCTTGTACCAAATACGCTATGGCTTTGCCGGATTTATCAAGATCACCACCTCCAGCATCAGAGTTGAGAGCATATTCCGCGTTTGCCAATTCAGGGCGTTCATTAGCGAGCATTTTTGTGGTGACCATGCTGGTTTCTTCGTCGCCAGTAAAAACCAAAAACATATCTCGGTTAGGGATAAAGCCTTCTTTTTTCAAACGTATAAAAGTGGACGAGAGCATGGTGATACCCAGTTTATTGTCGATAGTGCCGCGGCCGTAAAAATACTTATCATCTTGCGCGAGCTTAAAAGGAGGGCGTTCCCAATCTTTGTCTAGGGCTTCTACTACGTCCATATGGCCGAGTAAAAGTATAGGGCGTTTAACAGTCCCATCTCCTTGGTAGCGTACAATCATGCCAGCAGTTTCACCTGTGGGAAGAATCTGAATATCGTCATCTGTAAAACCAACTTCACGGAATTCTTTGGCTAGGTATTCGGCCATTTCTGGGACGTTGCCACGACCAGCGACGGTTGGGATCTCAATGATGGTTTTGTAAATTTCCAGAGTTTTTACTGCGTGAGGAGTGTCTTTTACTGCAGCGAAAGTAGGCATTATCGCTAACAACAATATTGTGAGTGATAGAATTTTAATCATGCTAGTCTTTCCATGTGTAGATGATGAACAAGTCACTACTTTAGTCCTATTTTTTGTGAATTGCAGTTACCTACTGCACTTTATCTTGGTTTTATACTGTGATTAAGCTGACAAAGCCTTTGCTAAGCGGCTTTGAGTGCTTTAGGATCGCGCTGTTTTCATCTTATTTTTATATGTCGGTAAATTCTGTGGCTTCAGCTAGTTCAATAACTTTACTCAAAAACGCTAATGTTTATGCGCCAGATGCAATGGGTCTTAAGCATTTAGTGATTGGTGGCGGAAAAATTCTGTATATGGGTGATGACCTGCCTGTATTGGACTCGCTACTTGCCGTTGATGAACTTGATCTGCAAGGCCAAGCACTGCTCCCAGGTTTTATAGACGCCCATACTCATATCACTGGTGGTGGCGGTGAAGCGGGGTTTTCTACTCGAGTTCCCGCCGTGCCTTTAAGTCAATTTACCCTAGCCGGCGTCACTACTGCGGTTGGGTTGTTGGGCACCGATGATTTGACTCGCAGCACTGAATCATTACTTGCTCAAGTGTATTCGTTGCGTGAAGAAGGTTTATCTGCCTATTGTTATACCGGTGGATATCATCTGCCGCCCACTACATTAACAGGCTCAATAAGGTCTGATATTGTTTTTATTGAGCCTATAGTGGGGGTCGGTGAATTGGCCATTAGTGATCATAGATCATCACAACCCACACTCAATGAATTATTAAAGGTTGCATCAGAGGCTCACGTTTCTCGGTTGATGACTGGTAAAGCCGGAATAGTGCATTTGCATTTAGGTGATGGAGAGCGGGGATTATCATTAGTGCGAGAAGCCATCGCTTCGTCAGAGATCCCAGCTAAAACCTTTAATCCTACTCATGTAAATAGACGTAGAGAATTATTCGAAGAAGCCTGTGAATTAACCAAGCAAGGTTGCTGGATAGATGTTACCGCCTTTGAAACAGGTGAGGTAGGCTATGAGCCAGCCGACGCATTATTACGCTATATCAATAGTGATTTCCCCCAAGATAAATTAACCATTAGTTCAGACGGCGGTGGTTGTCTGCCTAATTTTGATTGCCATGGTCATATGACCAAAATGGATTTTGCTAATTCCATCGCTATGACTAATGTGTTTTACCAGCTGGTGGATCAAGGAACAAAAATACAAGATTGTTTGGCATTTTTTACCAGCAATGTTGCAACGCTTATGAACTTTAAAACTAAAGGTCGAATAGCACGCGGAATGGACGCTGATTTAATCGTTTTAGATACTCAAAACCGCATAAGCCACGTTATGGCTATGGGTGTTTGGCATATCTACAATAAAGAAGTTGTTAAGAAAGGTACCTTTGAGGAATAAAAATGCCGTCTCCAGATATTGAAGGCCAACAACGCGGGTTTGTGATACCCATTGGTGGTGCCGAAGAAAAAATAGATAACCCAGAAATTCTCACTAAATTTGTTGAATTATGTGGTGGCAGCGATGCAGATATTTGTATTGTACCTACCGCCTCTCAATTGGAAGATACCGGTGAGAGATATCAAAAAATATTTAAGGAGTTGGGCGCTGGGCATACTCATTGGTTACCTATTGGTGATCGCAATGATGCTAAGAAAGAAGAATATGTCACCCAGCTTGAAAGCTGTACTGGTATATTCATCACAGGGGGTAACCAATTACGTTTGTCGACTATTCTTGGTGGCACACCTATCGCTCAAACTATTCGTAGGTTAAATGCTCAAGGTGTACATGTAGCAGGTACATCAGCAGGCGCAGCTATTGTCTCGCAACATATGATTACTGGTGGCAATACCGGCATTGTGCCTACAGAAGATGGCGTTAATTTAGCGCCAGGTATGGGACTGATTAATACTATAGTGGTTGATCAACATTTTAATGAGCGAAATAGGTTATCGCGCCTATTAAGTGCAGTGTCTTATAATCCGTTTTTACTTGGCCTAGGACTGGATGAAGATACTGCTGCTTTTATCGATAGTAATAATGAATTTACCGTAGTGGGCAGTGGCGCAATTACAGTAATTGATCCTTCGGATATTGAACATTCTTCTATGGCAGAAGCGCGAAGTGGTGATGCATTGACTTTGCTTAACTTAAAATTACATATATTGGCAAATGGCAGTCGTTATAATATTAATGATCGTCAAGCCTTTATTGAGTAACCCCTCTTAAAATATGGGCAGGTATGATTTTTACCCTGCCCATATCAGTCAGATCTTTTGTTCCTAAAACATTAAAAACAATGGCGCTTATGGTTGTTTTTCTATAAGTTAGTTTACTGTGTTATTCGTCAACACTTTCTCAATGTATTCTTAATTCAGTAAATTTAAGCAGGAAACTTTAGCCTATGAAAATTCTCAGCAAAAATGTGTATGTTGGTCCAAATATCTACGCTAATTTCCCTGTCATTCGTTATCAAATCGATATTGGTGAGTTAGAAAATTGGCCTTCAGTAAAATTGGGCTCGGGCTTTATTGATGGACTGATTGCAGCTTTACCTTCATTACAAAGCCATGGTTGTTCCTATGGAGAAGAAGGTGGCTTTATCAGGCGTTTAAGAGAAGATGAAGGAACCTGGATAGGGCATATTTGGGAACATGTGGCCCTTGAATTACAAAACTTGGCTGGCTCACCCGTTAATTTTGGGCGTACTCGAAGCCTTAAAAAAGAAGGCTGTTATAACGTTGTTTATCAATATCATCAAAGAGATGTTGGCCTAGAAGCCGGCGCTTTAGGTATGCGCTTGTTAACACATCTGATGCCGGCTAACGTCCAGCAAGCTATTAGTACTGATATTGAAGAAGATTTTGATTTTAACGACGAACTTCGCAGTTTTGTGCGTATGGCGCAGCGTAAAGAATTTGGTCCCAGTACTGGCTCTCTAGTTGCTGCTGCAGAACAGCGCAATATTCCTTGGCTTAGACTTAACGAATATAGTCTAGTGCAGTTTGGCCACGGTAAATACCAGCAACGTATTCAAGCCACTATTACCAGTCAAACCAAACATATTGCTGTAGAAATTTCCTGCGACAAAGAAGACACCCATAATTTACTGAATGATTTAGGATTGCCTGTACCACAACAATTGATGGTTTACAGTGAAAGGCAAGCTGCAAGGGCAGCGAACCGTATTGGTTTTCCTGTGGTAGTTAAACCTTTAAATGCCAACCATGGTAGAGGCGTGAGCATTAACCTCACTACAGATGAAGAGGTTGTGACCGCCTATCATGAAGCGCAAAAACACGGTACCAGCAAAGCTATTTTGATAGAAAGTTTTCTGACCGGATTTGATCACAGAATGCTGGTTGTCAACGACGAACTAGTGGCGGTGGCGAAACGCGTTCCTGGCCATGTAGTGGGTGATGGCATAAACACTATTGAAGAACTTGTTAATATTGTGAACCAAGATCCGCGCCGTGGTATTGGTCATGAAAAAGTGTTAACTAGATTGGAATTGGATAGTCAAGCCGAACGACTATTGGAAGAGGCAAATTACAATAAACAAACGGTTTTGGATAAAGACCAAATTTTCTTTTTACGCTCTACAGCAAACCTATCTACTGGCGGTACCGCCATTGATGTGACAGATATGGTGCACCCAGATAACAGAGATATGGCAGTGCGCTCTATTAAAGCTATCGGTCTTGATGTGGGTGGAGTCGACTTTTTAACTGACGACATCAGTAAATCCTATAAAGAAATTGGTGGCGGAATTTGCGAATGTAATGCGGCGCCTGGTTTTAGAATGCATGTGGCACCCAGTGAAGGCACACCAAGAGATGTCGCCGGAAAAGTCATCGACATGTTGTTCCCAGTAGGCAGCCAATCACGGATCCCCATTGCTGCTATTACCGGTACTAATGGGAAAACCACCACGTCACGTATGTTAGCTAGCATCATGAAGTCGTCTGGATTTACCACCGGCATGACCTCTACAGACGGGGTCTATATAGACGGTCATTTAAGCGTTAAAGGTGATATGACAGGCCCTACCGCGGCGCAAATTGTATTGCGTGATCCTAGTGTTGATTTTGCCATTATGGAAACCGCTCGAGGTGGTATTCTAAAACGTGGTTTAGGTTATACCAGTTGTAATGTAGGGGCTTGCCTTAACGTTACAGCAGACCATCTAGGTCAAAGAGGCATTAATACAGTAGAACAACTGGCGCAAATAAAACGCGTGGTAGTTGAAGTCGCCAAAGATGTAGTGGTGCTTAATGCAGACGATCATCTATGTTTACAGATGGCTGATTTCTGTGAAGCCGAGCGTATTTGTTATGTAACCATGGACTCGGGTCATGGCCTAGTGCGTGAACATATTCGCAGTGGTGGTATGGCGGCGGTACTCGAAAAAGGTATTAACGGTGATATGATCACTATCTATGATAAAGGCGCACATATACCGCTACTTTGGACCCATTTAATCCCAGCAACAGTGGAAGGTAAAGCGATGCACAATGTGCAAAACGCGATGTTTGCCGCTGCTATTGCCTATAGTTTTGAAACCTCGCTGGAAAATATTCGCCAAGGCTTGCGAATTTTTAATACTTCTTTCTATCAAGCCCCAGGGCGACTGAATATTTACGACGAATTACCTTTCAAAGTGATACTCGACTACGCACATAATCCCGCTGCAATCGAAACCATTACCGATTTAGCAACACGACTAGATGTCACTGGAAAACGCCGCATTGTACTTGCTATGCCTGGCGATAGACGAGATGAAGATGTGTTAGCTGTGGCAAATATCACCGCTAAGGGATTCGATAGCTTTATTTGCAAAGCGGATGATGACAGACGAGGTCGTGGACACGATGAAGTCCCAGAAATGCTTAAACAAACATTGCTTGAAGCAGGTATAGATGAAGCCGATATTCAAGTTATCCCATCTGAAGAAGAAGCAATTGAGCAAGGACTGAAGGATTGTGCAAAGGGAGATTTGCTGATTATTTTGGGAGACAACATCACCCGTTGTTGGAAACAGATCGTACATTTTAAAGGCCATGCAGACTTAGATAAACAAGATGAAACACCCTCTCAAGACTTCCCTGAAAAACTCTTTGAACCTATTGAACATAAGTTCGAATTAAACGCAGGAGAGTCACTGGTGCATGACGAACGTGGGGTGCGATTGGTGGTTGAGCATGACGAAGATTCTGATTAAGGAATAGTCGACTGATGCGATTAGAACTAGACGAAGCTAGGCGCTTAACTGGGCCTAACTTATTGTGGGATCACCCTGGCGCCATTGTTGATGTGTTCATTGCAGGCATTGATAAGCAGAAAGTGGTGAATCTTTGGCAGCACTGGGTAGCAAAGCTGTTAGAGGAGTTTGGTTGGCAGTCAGACACTACCTATAGGCTGCATAATGAAGGGGCAAACTTAGCCCTTTGTGCTCCTATGGATGCACTTTATTGTGCTTGTGACCTTGCTGAACTGGCGTGGCATTGTGCTGTGGCTGAGCTAAGAGGTGAAGCGATACCAGATTGGCAACAACGGCTAAATGAATTACACCTTGAACTGGCTGAAGAACGCAATCCTGCGCTTATTTCTTTTATGGATGCAGCACAAAAGCACGGCGTAAGTTGTATCGTTGATGACGATGAAGTCAGCTTAGGGATGGGGAAGTCATCACAAACTTGGCCGAGTCGTGCCCTGCCAGAATTAGCAACTATTCAGTGGCAGCAATATCAAGATATTCCACGGGTTTTTATCACAGGCACTAACGGTAAATCTACTAGTGTACGCTTAGCATCGCACATTGCTAAAGCCGCTGGTTATGTGGCAGGCGTCACGTCTACTGACTTTATTCGTGTGGGTGATGACATCATTGATACGGGCGACTATTCAGGTCCAGGTGGTGCCAGAATGTTACTTAGGAATCCGCGCACTGAACTCGCTTTTTTAGAAGTGGCGCGAGGGGGAATTTTAAGAAGAGGCATACCTGTTGATTCGGTTAATGCAGCGCTGATTACCAACGTTGCCAGCGATCATTTAGGGCAATATGGTATCAATACAGTTGCAGAACTTGCCCAAACCAAATTTGTTGTGGCGAAGGGACTAGATGCGAACGGCACCTTAGTATTAAACGCCGACAATAAGCTGGTGGTTGAACAAGCCTTAAAGTTAGACAAAAAGATTTGTTGGTTCAGCACAGACGAAACGAATCCTCTTATCCAAAGCCAGTTAACCTCAGGTGGGGCGGCCGTATTTATACGTAATAGACATATTGTTTATGCGGCAGCTAACCAAGAAGAAGTTATTGAAGGACTGGAACAGGTTCCCATGACCCTTAATGGGGCCGCCGAGCACAATGTACAAAATGCATTAGGCGTAGTGGGTTTATGTAAAGCGCTGAACTTACCGACTCAAGCGATTCGAGATGGCTTACAGGATTTTGGTAGCAATGCTCAAGACAATCCTGGAAGGGGCAATATCTATGAGGTCAATGGTATTCAGGTGCTTGTGGATTTTGCCCACAACGAACACAGTATGCGAGCGGTTGTAAAAACCATTAAACAACTACCTGCTAAACGTCGAATAGCCATGTTTAGTCATGCTGGGGACAGGAGTGATGAGGACATTCGCAATCTTACCGCTGCCGTAACCGAGTTAGACGCCAGTTTATATGTTGTCTGCGAGTTAGAGCGTTATTTACGAGGGCGGGAAATAGGCGATGTGCCAAAAGTGGCGACTGAGTTTTTGCGACAACAAGCAGTCCCAGCCAAAAAAATACAATATGCAGCTAATCCACTAGAAGGCGCAAAAATCGCTATGGAATTCGCGCAACCCGGTGACGTAGTTTTATTATTTGTTCTGTCGGATAGGGAAGAAGTGCACCATTACTTGTCGCAATTAAAGGGTTAATACAGCTATTTTTATTCATGGGCTAGTACTGTTGCCACAGCGTTTTTAAGCTTACTCCTATTATTTTAATAGGAGTCGTGCTAACAAAGGGAAATAGACGCCTTAACCTGAGTGTGTGGTAAAGCTTAAAGTGTTAGTTGCGACTTTTGTATAATTTTACGTAAGGTGGGTTGTGTTACGTTGAGTAACTTCGCTTTTTGTTGCTGACTCACGTCGCGCTGCAGCACTATGGCATGTAATGATGCTTCTATTGACTGCCATATTGTACTTTGAGAGTTGTTCTGTAGCAGATTATCGAAAAGGTGGTGACAATTTACTGTCAATTCCTGTAACTGAGTATCATCAAAAGCCTGCGTATTCAACTTTGCATAACGACGGCGTATCGTGGACTCTGACTGATTAAGGTGTTGAGCGACTTGATACAAACTTCCCCATTTCACTACACATCGCGCTAACCAATGTTTTTCTAACCAGTCGCTGACCGAAAAATTCTCTGTCTGCTGACTAGCCACGTCCACTAAGTGAGTCATTAAATCCGACATTTGGTTTAAGTCGTCAGCATTCGTATTTGATATTGCAGCAACTGGGGGCTCCGCGACCAGAGAGTTAGTAGTGGTTTTTTGAAGATCGTTGTCTTCTGTCGCTTCTTGCTGCAAAACCAGATGTTCAGACTCAACATAATTGCCTGCACAGAGTATGACCGCGCGCATCATACAATTTCTTAATTCCCGAACGTTTCCTGGCCAAGTGTAGGTCCGTAACTTTTCTAGAGCGCTCTCGGAAAAATCGCTGATGTCTTTTTTATATTGCTGGCTAAATTTGCGTAAAAAGTGTCGAGACAATAACAATGCATCTTCACCCCTTTGATTCAGAACCGGTAAACTTAGGGTAAATACGTTTATCCTATGATACAAGTCAGCGCGGAAACGTCCTGTTGCCACTTCATCTTGTAAATTGCGATTGGTGGCAAGCACTAAGCGTACGGCCACTTTTCTGACACGCTGATCCCCAACAGGAATAAAGGTTTTTTCCTGCACAAAACGTAATAACTTTGACTGGATATCTAAAGGCAGTTCGCCTACCTCGTCTAAAAACAAAGTACCACCGTCTGCTTGGGCAATTTTACCCGGCTGACTATTAATTGCCCCAGTAAATGCGCCTTTCCTGTGTCCAAATAACTCACTTTCAATCAGGTGCTCTACAATAGTCGAGCAATCGACGGTAATAAAAGGTTTATCTGGATGTAAACTTTGGTTATGAAGCTGTTGAGCAATCACTTCTTTGCCTGTCCCCGACTCACCTATGATCAGTACTGATGCGTCGGTTGGCGCAACAAGGTGCACTTGATGCATTAAGGTACGCATGGCGGCAGATTCAAATATTAACTCGTGCCCATCCGAATGATCCGTATCAGTCACTGTACGTCTATTTTTGTCTTGCTCAAGTAGAATAATACGATCAAGTGCGGCGGCTAAATTAGGCGAAATTTGTTCAAGCTGTTCGCTACACTTGTGTATTTCAAGATTAGCTTGAGGTAGCCAACAAACCACTAAAACGGCCAAACATTGGCCTCGGGTAATAAGGGGAATAACAACATTCTGAAAAGGTGTCAGTTTAGATATAGACTGGATTTTATTGCTGTCGAGGGATCCTAGTTTAATGCTGATTTTTACCTCATTGTGAATGTTTTGAACATCAACCTTAGCTTTAGTTGTGCTACAAGCTAAGTGACTTAACTCAGCACCTTGTGGCATGTAAAGGCCCACAAATTCGCTTTGTAATCCAGTATTCAATAATTCACAGACCTGAGAAGAAAATGCCTGTAAAGAGTGGGTACTTCCGATTAAACGAATGATATCCCACTGTAAATTCATTAGTCTAAAATCATCATTGGGGGCGTCAGAAAATTTGCCACTCATGCGGTCTAAGTTGGCCAATATATTGGCATCAAATTGAGGTTGCCAACTTACCAGTTTTCCGCCGCCTACACTGCGAGCCGCTTGCAAGGCGGCATTGGCCCGGCGGAATAATTCCAATGGCAATTGCTCACCCAATTGTTCTTCGGCTTCTAGTGTGGCTAAACCAAAACTAAATTCTAAATTAATCTTCTTGTTTGAAAATGACTTAGTACGCAGCATTTGTAACATACGGGCTGCCAAAATTTGCCCTTGTTGTTCATTTGTGTCAGGTAAATGGGCAGCAAATACTGCACCGCTGAAACGACTGGCAAAGTCGTCATCACGTAACACCCCTGAAATACTCTGGATAATTTCCCGCAACACTTGGTCACCTGCTTCACGACCGTGAATCCTATTAAACTCTGAAAAGTCATCTGGATTAATCAGCAACAAGGTGACAGCGGCGCTTTGTTGATTAAGTTGTTCAAGCCATTCATGACTCTGCCAACTGGCTACTTGACGTAAAATAAGTAAGCTTTCGTTCTTAGGTAAAGGACCAACAAAACCATCGACCATCATCACAGTGTTATCTAACTGAATAGGAAAAGGTGGCAACCTAGTCATAGCGTGAGTATGGCTTAAGTCTGACAAGATATGTTGCATACGGCTTTTGGCGGTACTCGATGGAATATCTAAGCTCTCTAGCCAATTTTTTCCTATTGCTGAAATCCCTTTATTTTGCATTAAAGTACGCAACTCAAGATTCATATCAATAATGTCACCCTGTGGGCTTAAGGTAACTGATAAGTCACCTAAACAATTCGACAACAATGCCAGCTTGTGTTCCGCATACCACTTAGCTTGTGTTGCCTTGGCTTGCTGTTTTAATAGTTGCAACAGCAGGGCTAATACTTCGCACCCTCGCCAGTCGACTACTTGATGTTCTCTTGAGATTTGACTGACTTGCCAGCCCAGTGTATCTGCGGGTAACCAATAAATTTGGCAATCTACTAATGTATATTTTGCAGTCAGCTCAATTGCATCGTCTAGATTCTGGCAGACCACTAACCGCGGTGCTGCGGGGGGCAGATCTGGTGACGCATTCACCATCAGTTCACTGCTAAGAGCAACCACCTTAATCTTAAATTCTGTATTGGCAAGTTGTTCCTGCAACTCTGAAATCACAGAACTACTTGGATCTTCTACATATAATAAAATCGGTTCAAGAGCTTCATTTACAGACGGCATGTCAGGCATAGGCTTAATCATTATTGCGGCATCAAATGGGTGAAGTTTTGTTGCAGCAATGGAGAGATATATTCTGCCGCCACTGGGCGCGAGAATAGATATCCTTGCAGCAGGAGATTTTTAGTATTTTGTAGAGTGGTGATCTGGCCGCTGTATTCTATGCCTTCAGCAATGACACCCAAATTTAAGCTCGACGCTAGGGCTAAAATCGCCTCCACTATGGCAATATCATCTGGTGGAGAATTGATATCACACATAAACGAACGATCAATTTTAAGAATATCAATTGGGAATTTCTTTAAATAACTCAAGGAAGAATAACCGGTACCAAAATCATCCACCGCAAGGGTTATCCCTAGTGCTTTTAATTCTTTAAGTCGCGCAATGTTTTCTTCTGCGTCACTCATAATCACGGATTCGGTAAGTTCTAACTCTAACAACGAGGCTTGTAACTGACACTCTTTGAGTACCTTTTGCACCACTTCAGGAAAGTCAGGCTGCTTAAATTGATGACCGGATACATTTACCGCCACACGGATAGGATGACCGCTGTCCTGCCAAATTTTGGCTTGCTGGCAGGCATGATAGAGTATTTGTTGACCTAAATTGATGATCATTCCGGTTTCTTCGGCAATGGGAATAAACTCATCAGGAAAAATTGGCTGACCTTGAGGTTTGTGCCATCTGGCCAAGGCTTCAACACCAAGGATACGACCTGTTAAAGCACACACCTGAGGTTGGTAGAATGGTATAACTTCATTGTTTTCCAAGGCCTTACGTAAGTCTTGTTCAAGCTGTAATCGAGCTGCAGCTTTGGAGTTCATAGAGTCTTGATAAAACCGATAACAACAACGCCCAGAATCCTTTGCAAAATACATGGCGGTATCAGCATTCTTAAGCAAGGTTTCGGCGTTTTCGCCATCACTAGGAAACACGGAAATACCAATGCTAGGGGTGATCACTACTTCAAATTGTTCTAATTGAAAGGGGGTGCTGAAGCTACGTATTACTCTTTCAGCCACTAACATTGCTTCATTCGCGTTGTTTAGGCGACTCAAAAAAATTGTAAACTCATCTCCACCAAAACTGGATAACTGGGTTGCTTGGGGTTCTGCACTCAGACCTGTGCGGGCAAACATATCACTGTCTCGTAAATTTGCTTGTAAGCGCAGTGCTACTTTGCGAAGTAACTTATCACCGTAACTGTGGCCCATGGTATCGTTGATACGTTTGAAGCGATCCAGATCAATATACAACATGGCTGCTTGATAATCGTTGCGTTTAGCCATGGCTAAAAAGCGCTGCAAATCCTGCATTAAGTTCTGACGGTTAGGTAAGCCAGTTAAGGTGTCATAAAATGCCAGTTGATGTAGCTCTTGCTGTTGGGTCACTAGGTCAGAAAAGGCTTGGCTGGCTCGCAATATATATTTAACACGCTCACCTAGAATCGGCCATTTTATGGGTTTTGCGATGAAATCCGTTGCCCCCACTGCGTATGACTTATGGATAGATTCTAGATCATCTGAGCCTGTCACCATTATAATCGGAATGTGTTTGCCATTTTTATGGGCACGAATATATTCGCATACCTCAAAGCCATTCATTTCCGGCATTGACACATCGAGCAACAGCAGTGCAGGATTATGCTTTTCGAATTGCTCAATCGCCTGTTTACCATTTACCGCCTCAAGTATTTCAAGGGAGTCACTGGCGAGGGTTTCTTTCATTAAAATCCGTGCGGTAAGATCATCATCGCTGACCAAAATTTTAATTTTTGTGTCACTCGGCATTTCTAAATTGCTCCAATTTCTCACAACTGATAACTAATTTCGCCTGAATGCGTTGCGACAATAAAGTCATGTCGTCAGCTTGAGAATGTTTCATTTTTTCTTCAAGCTCCTTGCATAGTTCATATAAGGCTTTTGCCCCTGAATTTCCTGCCATGGATTTAAGCGCGTGGGCAATCTCGCCGATTGCCGTAAAATTTGGTTCTTCTTTACTGGTTTGTTCACTCAACTGAATGACAAGTTTCTCTGCTTCTTGGATAAATGCATCCAGTACTCGGTTGAACACTGGATTGCCTGTATCTTTGGATATTTTTAATAAAGTATCCACTGTCCCCATATCCAACAAACTTTGCTCTGCATCGTGATCTTGTTCATCAGTAGACTGAATAAGCTCTTGAGAGTTGCCTTCCCTGGATGGTTTACTCGAGATTGACTCTTGCTCTTTCTTTTGGTTCAAGTCTGAGTCATTTGGGATCTCAGAAACCGGCAAAAAGTGCAGAAGGGTTTGTTCTAATTCTTGTAGCGAGTAGGGTTTAGACATGACATCATTCATACCTGCATCGATACACTGTTGACGTAGGTTGTCTCCCATGCCTGCGGTAAGGGCTACAATAGGAATATCTGGCCAATTTTTACGGATTGCTTTGGTCGCCGCGTATCCATCCATTACCGGCATCTGGCAATCCATTAAGATTAAATCAGGTTGGCTTAGATTCACCTGCTCAACCGCTTCAGCGCCGTTATCCGCTAGCCATATTTCACAACCCATTAGCCCTAACATGCTCTTAGCCACTTCTTGGTTGGTCAAGCTATCCTCTGCCACCAGAATAGTGACGTTGAAATGTTGATGATTACGATGATTTTCATCGAGGCGTTTTTGCTCTTCATTTTCAATGCCTAAGGCACGACATAGACTTTTCTGTAAGCCTCGGTAATGCACAGGAAGAGGTAAAATATTACGTTTGTCGTTTTCTTGCCATTGTGAAGTCGGCAACAAGCAAATCCAGTTTTCTAAAGAAATCCCTGATTTTTGTATGGCATGCTGATGTTCTGCTTGACTGATCCATAAGCCATTTTTTGCGGTTGCCAATTCTGTTTTGATCCGCGAAACGTGTATCCCACGAATATTGAGTTTTCTTAACATGGTTTCAATGGATCTACCCAAACCGCTTGGCAGATTAACCAGATGTACGCTGGGGCAGTCAACAATAGGTTCAGGCTCAACCAAGGGGTTTTCAGTAAGGGGTAAATCTACCTCCAAACTAAAACGGCTGCCCTCCCCAATATTGGATTGCAAGGCTAAGTTGCCACCCATCAGAGCGGTTAATTGTTTACATATAGCTAAGCCCAGACCGGTACCGCCATATTTTCGCGTGGTAGATGCATCTGCTTGGGTGAACATTTCGAACACTTTTTGCTGACGATCAGGCTCCATGCCAATACCGGTATCTTGGACACAAAATACAAAACCGCTGTAAGTGGCTCCATCTATTCCATTTAGTGAACTTTGATTGTGGCAATCTACACGTTTAACGCTGACATTCACCTCGCCACGTTCGGTAAATTTTATGGCATTACTGGTTAAGTTTGCGATGATTTGCCGTAACCTTGCAGGATCCCCAAACACTTGCGGTAAAGGTTCAGGCGACAAGATTGCATTGATATGCAATCCTTTGTTGTAGGCGGCTTCGCTAAATAAATCACATACTTCTTCGAGTAAGGCTTCTAAGTCAACAGGCACTGATTCTAAGGTGGCTTTGCCGGCTTCTAATTTTGAAAAATCTAAAATGTTATTTAATAAGTCGAGTAATAACCTGCCAGAGCGATACACCAACTGAGCAAAGTGTTGCTGTTTGGGTTTCAATTCTGAGCTTAATAACACTTCCGTCATACCCAGCACGCCGTTCATTGGGGTGCGTATTTCATGGCTCATAATCGCCAAAAAGTCGCTCTTCTCTTTGCTTGCTTGTTCTGCCAGTCTGCGGGCTTTTTCGGTTTCTTCCATGGCGTGTTCGAGTTTTGTATTGGCATGCTGCAACTCTTTGGTACGTTCTGCTACTTTGTCTTCTAAGTCGAGCATTTGTTGTCTTTCAAGCAGACGTTTACGGCGATAACGCCATACAAAATTAAGTATAATTAAAAGCACAAATAGAGCATAGAGACTATACGCCCATCGGGTTTTCCATGGTGGTGGTAATACTTCGATAGGTAACTCTACCCCTTGGGTGTTCCATAAACCCTCATTATTACTGGCTTGCACTTTGAGCACATATTCACCGGATGGTAAATTGGTAAAGGTGGCTAAACGTCTGTGCTCTAACTCAATCCAATTCGGATCCAAACCTTCGAGTTTATATCGGTACTCATTTTGACCTGGGGAATTATAATCAAGTGCCGAAAATTCGAAGGAGATAAAATAGTCTTTGTAGTTTAATTGTAACTTTTCTAATTGCTGATAAGGTTGATCAAACCAAACCTGCTCATTGAGTTTTTTAATACGTACCAGAACAACAGGGGGGATCACGGCACTATCTTTGATGTCATCAGGATGAAAACGCACTACGCCAGTATTCCCCCCAAAGTACATAAAACCTTGGCTATCTTTGAAGCCCGCGCCAAAATTAAACTCACTGTTTTTTAAACCATGCGAGGTATCAAAATGCCGCATTTTTCCGGTATCAGGATTAAGCCGGGTTAAGCCTGCGGTGCTGCTTAACCATAAATTCCCCTTTTCATCATCAAGGATGGCGTAAATGTGGCTGCTTGGTAAACCACTGAAACCATCATAATGGGTAAATTTATTATTCAGAGCAGAAAAGTCTTGTGGCAACCATTTATTTAAACCGCCACCTTGGGTGCCTACCCAAAGTTGCGCTTTTGGATCTTGATAAAATGTCCAAGCCATTGATGCCGATAAACTATCGAAATTTTCTGCTTGATGCTCAATATGATCAAAATCCAAAGTTTTGGGATCTAACATATTAATACCTAACACAGTACCTACTACTATAGTGCCGTCGATTAGTTGGTATACCGCTAAAACTCGATCACTGTTGAGACTTCTAGGATTGTTTTCGTCAAAGCGATAGTGTACAAAATCACTGGCTCCTGCTGCAAGGAAGTTCACCCCCCCACCAAAGGTACCTACCCAAACGTTGCCTTCACGATCCGGTAAAACACTGGTGACTCCGTTGAAACTTAAGCTTTTGGGATTTTCAGGATCATGCACAAAATAATCAATTTGCATGTTATCGACGTTTAATCGCCCTAAGCCGCCATTTCTGGAGCCAAACCACAATATGTTATTGTCACCGCGCACTGTCATGATTCTTGCGTCTTGAAGTGCAGGCTTACTGTCTTTATTGATAACTTGCTGCACTTCGCCACTACTGTTTAAGCGGGTGATCCCGCCGTAACTGGCAACCCATATGGCCCGTTCACCATCTGAAGATATTGTTTCCGCAAACCCTAAAATAACATTACTGGCCAAGCCACTGTCGATATGTACAAAAGGCACCTCTATACTTTTGCTGATGCCATTGAACGTGCCAAACCACATCAAGCCAGATGGATCTTGTAAGATTGATAAGATTTTATTATCACTCAAGCCATCATCGACACTAAAAGTAGTAAATTTACTCTGTCCGTTCCATAGGCTAGCGCCCGCCTCTGTACCAAACCATAAACGTTGTCGTTGATCTTGATAGATGGTGTGAACCAGGTTCCCTGCAAGACTATTGGGTTGTTCTTCATGATGTTGAAAGGTCGTAAATTTATTGCGTTGTGGATCCAATACACTCACCCCAGCATCATAACTGGTTAGCCATAGTCGTTGCTGAACGTCGATGAAAAGTTTGGTTAAGCGATCACTAAATAAAGGATTGGCAGAGCCGGTGTGAATACGGGTTAGTTTTCTATTGTCCTTTTCAAGTTTGAGTAAGCCGTTACCATCTGTTGCTAACCATATGTTACTGCCATCTTCAATAATTGATGTAACCGCGGCCTTTTTTTCCAAATTGGGCAAAAGCAGGCGTGTATCAAAGTGTTCGAAGGTCATATCGTTAGGATTAAAACGGCTAAAGTTTCCATTGTTATAACCCAACCAAATAAAGCCAACTTTATCTAAGGCCATACTTCGAATTTGATTCGAACTAGGCGTAATTGACGGGTCAGTACCTTGCTTCCATGTAGAGAATGTTTGTTTTGCTTGATTGTATAAGTTGAGTCCACCCCCGTCTGTGGCGATCCACAAACGTTTCTCATTGTCTTCCAGCACTGCTCGTACATTAACTGAACTGAGAGAATCGGATTTACGGGAGTCGTGTACAAAACTAAGCAGTTGATAGCCATCATATCGACTCACACCTTCTTGAGTCACTACCCACAAGTAACCGGTACTGTCCTGATAAATTTGGCGAATTGTTTTTTGAGATAACTGATCACTGAGTTCAGCTGGTGTAAAACTAAAGCTGGGGTTCTCAGCGGCGTGAATCGTAAGGCAGCAAGATAGTAAAAATACACACCAAAAGTTTACTTTTGTAAACATACGCAAATGACGTCTTATTCTTGTAATTATAATCGCTAGATTAACGCAAAGACTCATTGATGCCAACACATAGCCATTGAGACAACAGACTTTGTGTTTATAAGGAAGGTCAGGATGGTTGGACTATTTTAGCGCCACTGTTATTGGGTCAGTTTTTGTAAAGCTTTATATTGTTCTGAAGGGATAATATTGCATAAAAAAAGTTTTAAGTGAAAGGAGTACAAGATGTTCCGCCATAACCAAGAGATTTGACTCAAGATTATGGCGGCAATAACAGGGTATAAGGTTATTCTTGTAACATGAAGTTTTCTTGATTCATATAGGCTTCATCCCACATGAAAGCTTCATCCCACATGAAGGCTTCGTCCCACATGAAAGCTTCATCCCACATGAAGGCTTCGTCCCACATGAAGGCTTCATCCCACATGAAAGCTTCGTCCCACATAAAGGCTTCATCCCACATGAAGGCTTCTTCCCACACTTCGAATTCGAAACCTTTGATGTAGTAGTTTCCATCTGCGTCCATACGAGCCGCACCCATGTAATGCTGCTCACCGCTTAAGTCTGCCGTAATGTCCATGCCGTTGTTAGCACAACCTGACTTAACAGACTCGACTGCTTTTATGGCATTAATAGTACCTGAGCCTTGTTGAAATGGGCTGTACGCCAATTTTCCATCAACCTGAGCCATAGTGGTGCTGCTCATCAAGCGACATTTCACATCATTAGCACTCAAACTAGGATCGTTTTGTAACATCAATGCCACCACACCACTGACAACACCAGAGGCTTGTGATGTTCCTGACATAATGAAACGGTCGTCACCTTTTAAGTATTGTGGGAATTTACTAGGTACATACATATCTTCATTTGCCAAACTAAACATATGTCCACCAGGAGCAACCATGTCAGGTTTGATAAAAGCTTCATGGGTTGGTCCCTGAGACGAGAACGACAATAAAGTGTCATCGTTTAGGTTGTCCTGTGTGTAGTTATCGCTGATGGCACCCACACTGATTACATAAGGCACGTTAGCTGGCACACCAATAGTCATTGCTTTTGGTCCTGTATTACCTGCAGAGGTAACCACTACTATGTCTTTCTCCCACAATCTCATCACAGCTTGATTGATTGGGTCGGCCCAATAGTTTGAACGAGGCGGCGCACCAAATGACAGATTAACCACTCGAATATTATGCTTATCGCTGTTATCGGCAATAAATTGTAAGCCACGAAGTGCGTCTAAATAGGTGCTGTGTCCATCTTCGTAGAAGGCTTTAACTACAACTAAGTTTGCATCTGGTGCTACACCTTGATAGAAACTACGTTTTTTTCCTTCGACAATTGCTTGATCGCTGTTGGCAATAATACCGGTAATATGTGTACCGTGACTATTTTCATCGGTCATTGTTGCAGGTCTAATTTCACTATCATTAATAGCATCATAAGCCGCTAAAATTCTGTCCTTATTTTTGGTGTTTTGACGCAAAGCTTTATGGTCAGCCCATAGGCCACTGTCGATAACAGCAACAGTCACACCGTTACCTGTTAGCCCTTTGTCGTGCAACTCATCAGCGCCTATGTTGTCTACATAATAACTATTGCTGTCTTTCTCATTTGCCTGGGTGTCATAACCTTTCACTAAGCTACGATCACAATTTTCTTCGAATTCCACATCCATTGAAAAATCACGTTGCTCGTAACTGTCGGCATCATAACGTGAAAAAGTCAGCTCTACCGTTGCACTTTCGAAGGCGTCGAGATTGCCATTACGACTGAAGTCACTGGCATCCAAAGTCAATTCACCATTTTGGCGACTGAATAAACTCCAATACACAGTTGAACCATTAAATTTAACTGAGCGCACATTGCCTAAGCTTTCTGGCCAAGTGAAGGTCATTTTTTTAGTATTAGCCTGCATTTCTTTCGCATTGTATAAGTTCCAACGGATCTTATTAGCAGTGAGGTCAACAACGTGGCTTCCATATACCAAACAATAATCTAAGGCACTAGAAGTAAAAACTGCTTCATTTTCAGTGATAGTAATCAAAGCAGGCATTTTTTTCAGTAGTGCCAATTGCAGGTCTGAAACACGAATGCCTATTCCACTTACCAGAGGTAAATCATGGGTAATGACACCACCAATTTTTTCTACAAGTTGTTTGAGCAATTCGATATCGCCACCTTGGATCAATATTTCGTTGTCCAATTTCAAAAGGCTATCGACCACTGGCAATTCAGGTAAACCTAATGATGTGGTTAATTCCGACGCATCTAAAGTGGTCACTACTTCTTGTAGATTTATGCCGAACAATCCGTTTTCGTCAGCAGTGGCTGGTAACGTTGTTAGGCTCAACATCGCTGCCGCAATCAGTGCACTTTTGTTACAGATTTTAAGTTTCACGTTAATTTTTCCTTCAAGGTTTAATAAACGAGGCATTCAATGAAGAAGCTTCGTACACCCGACTAATATTCGTCTTACAAAAGCAATGCGTATGCCAAGTTTTATCTTGTTGATTTAATTGAATTTAATCTTTTATTGAAAATTATGAATGTTTCTAAGTGAAATTAGTGGGTGTAATTTTTGAGTGTTAAAATTGATTGGTTGCAATCATTTATTTCATTTTGGGAGAGATGAATTTTATTTTTTGTAGAGGGGGAGTGCGACAATTTCATAGGAGATCTGTATTAAAGAGTGCCATAAAATGTATTGTTTTTTTTGGGGGGCACTCTGATATGTTCTCTTTTTTTGCCTAAAACAACCCTAGTATTGATTGCTTTTTAAAACGAGCGTCCGCTTTATCGCGGTAAAAGTCCTTCTCATGCCGCTACAAAATAAACGCCCAAAATTGTAGTCCTTCTTATCTTGCTGAACACCACATTTGAGCGCAAAAGTATGGGCGATTATATGTCAGCAGCATAGGCTAGTGCGTGTTAAATAACTGTTAACCAAATGTGTTATTTGTGACGGTATTTAACATAAGGGGTAGAGCACCTTTCTGGTTACACCTAATGGGTTGCGCCTTTGCGGGTTCTATTAAAACGTCAAATGTCTCGGGTAGCTAACTAAGACTAGCTGGATGTTAAAACTGTCCACCTTGTATACCAATATAACTACACACTATTCGGACGTTATCTAACATATGTATAGGATTAAAATGAAATTAACTACAGGTCTCACTTTGCTAACGCTTTGTTTAGCAAGCGCGAACGCTTTTGGCGGCGCAATAATCAACGGTGATTTTTCTAGTTGTGATTATTCTGGATGGCAAAAAGATACAGATGGTTTTGGTGATGTGTCACTCGGCAATGATTTTGGCATGGTTAATAACGGCGGAAATTGCAGCGCCTCTATTAATGTTGATCATTTTGATCCTGCTGGCGACTTTACAGGCACCGCGATAGATGAGGCGTGGTTTGCGAATACCTTGTTTCAAGAACTAGATTTTAGCGGCGCCGCAGATAGTACGTTTTCATTGGAAATCGATTTTGCTGTGGACAGTGAAATTAACAGTAACGATTTGGGATTTATCGCAGACTATTTTTTGATCGGCCTAAATGACGGTGCAGGAAATTATTACGACCAAACCGGCGGCTTAGGTTTTTTGTACGCACCTGCAGAGATTGATGGTGCATTTAGCCAAGTGCTTACTTTTGAATTAGACAATTCGTTTGTAAACCAAGTTGGATGGTTCTTAGATTTTCAATTGAATCTAGGAGTAGACGATTTAGGTTTTACCGATGCTTTTGGATCGACCTTGTTACTTAACAGTGTGTCTTTGACCGAAAATAAAATACTAAGTGATGTACCAGAACCGGCTGCGCTCAGCCTATTGTCCTTAGGTTTACTTGGTTTGTATGTTCGCAAAAAACGCAGTTAACTCACGCTTTTTCATGACGAGTCAGTGTTAGTCGCAGTTTCAATCGCGGCTTGATTTTTGTCCAAAATTAGACATTTACCTTTTACCGGGAAAATTATGAAACATTTAAAACTCATAAAAGGGGCCTGTTGCGCCCTGATGATGTTGTCTTCTGAATACGCATTTGCGGGCTGGGAAGACGTGCATAACAACGTGGATATTACCCAAACAAGAGCGGCATTAGATAGAGTCAACCGTGTTTATTTTACTTATATCACGGTTAAAAATAACAGCTCTGAAGCTATTGATGGGCCATTTCGAGTCCTGATAGAAAACGCAACGTTACCAGTGGTTAATTCACAAGGACTCACAGATGGTGGTGTACCTTATCTTGAATTAGACCAAGGGCAACTTATGCCTGGCGAGTCTCATCAGGTTAGAGTTGATTTTGAATTACAACGCAAAAGCCTCAGTTTTACAGCCTCTCTACAAAATGACGTTGCAGGTTGGGAGCTGGTTTGGAGTGATGAATTTGATGGCACTGAAATTGACACCACAAAATGGTCACATGAAATTAATTGTGATGGTGGTGGTAACAACGAGAAGCAATGTTACACAGACAGTACTGATAATTCTTACGTAGAAAACGGCATCTTAAAGATTGTTGCCAAATCTGAAAGTGGTCAACCATTGCCCTACAGCTCTGCGCGATTACGCACTATCGATAAAGGTGATTGGACCTACGGCCGTTTTGAAATCCGCGCTAAAGCACCCACTGGGCAAGGATCCTGGCCAGCGATTTGGATGTTACCTACAGACTGGGAGTATGGCGGATGGCCACATTCAGGTGAGATAGATATCTTTGAAGCGGTTAATCTAGGGGTGCCACTCAATGAAGGCGGTGTAGAGTCAAACGTGCATGGCACGCTTCATTACGGTGAAAGTTGGCCTAACAATGATCATTCAGGACATAACTATTTATTGCCTAATGGCGCTAACCCGGCAGATGATTTTCATACCTATGCGATTGAATGGGAAGCAGGTGAAATGCGCTGGTATGTTGACGGCGTATTGTATCAAACCCAACAGAAGTCAGAGGTAACCTACAACACTGAAGGTCATCCAGATGGTTTAACCCATCGTGGTTGGTATCGTGAAGATGGCGGCGAATATTTTTGGGATGAATCGCCTTTTGATAAACGCTTCCATATGATTTTGAATTTTGCTGTAGGTGGTGATTGGCCAGCAAACGTTAATCAAGGTGGTATCGACGCTTCTGCATTTGACGGTAACAATAAGTTCGAAGTGGATTATGTACGTGTATATGAATGTTCAGTTAATCCTAGTAATGGAAAAGGCTGCGCAACTGTCACTGATGGTTACCTTGACTCTATTGATGAGGGAGGTACCTTAAATGAAGGCGACGCACCTATCCCTATTCCCCCTTCTGATGGCATTGCTCGAGATTTAGTTATTTTTGACGAAGCCTTCAATGAATCTTGGCCTGCATGGGATTGTTGTGGTGGCACTATTCCTACTATCGAATATGAAGACGGTGACTACTTAAATGTTATTGAGTTTGTGGTTGGCGCGCAACCAACTGTCTTAGGATTTAATACTAACTTTGCCGATGTGCCAAAACCTTATGATGGTACACCTATGTTAGATAATGGTGTCTTGGAATTCGATCTTAAATTAGTCACACCTCCCAACAATGCAGCTGCAGGATGGAACTTAAAAGTTGAACAAGGTGGTGCTGCGACTGAGGTCGTGATCCCTCTTGATACTCCAACGAGTGATTGGCAACATTACAGTGTGCCCTTAAAAACCTTAAGTAATGCCGGCTTAAATCTTAATGGCATTGACGTCATCATGATATTTCCAGACTGGGGGCAGGGCGAAGGTGCGGTGTTCAGAGTGGATAATGTCACTATCTTAGAAGGTGAGGTGGAGATACCCGTTTACACCGACTTAGATCTAGATTTTGAGAGTGATCCTAGTTCGTATAGTTTTAATAACTTTGACGGTGGTGTTTCTACGGTAATCCCTAACCCTGATACTTCGGGAATAAATAGCAGTTCGCAAATAGTGAAAATGCAAAAGTTCGCAGGTCAATCCTGGGGAGGCACAGCTGTTCGTCTTGAAGAATTGCTTACTGTTGCAGAGGGCTCTGTATTTAGTATGAAAGTTTGGGCGGATCGAGAAGTGGCAGTCTTGTTTAAGCTTGAAGGCATGGGAGCTGAGCGTTCTGTCACACATAGTGGCACTGGTTGGGAAGAGCTTGAATTCGACTTTAGCGGTCAAAGTGGCGCAGGTGTGCCAGCTGTGACTGTTATTTTTGACTTAGGCATTCAAGGTGGAGCCGGTGATGACCCTGCTAATTGGACATTCTACTATGACGATATCAAGCTAGTGGAAAA
>TARA_R110000751_G_scaffold55346_5_pt1 | contig 61998 bp, 48 predicted proteins | sample TARA_R110000751 | Tara Oceans TARA_R110000751 (sample SAMEA4398001) | marine metagenome | biome: Polar Biome; feature: [MES] marine water layer (ENVO:01000295) within the mesopelagic zone...; material: water (ENVO:00002006), including particulate matter (ENVO:01000060) such as...... | reverse complement strand
TAGTGCGTAGTTTTCGTCGTTTGCGACTATTTAAATGCGGCTTTTTACGAGGCAAACCGCTCCTCGACATGCACCTAAAGCGTCTAGAGTCTTGTCGAATCCAAAATCAGCCCCAAGTTGTTGGTTGCAAACTACCAACTTGTACATTCTAGCATAAGCTGGTTAGCCGTGAATACAGTGTTTATAGAAATCTTGTTACAAAGCTTGTGTGAAAGTTAATTCAGCTATTATATCGGTTACAAATCAAGGGAATACGGTCATTGAAAACATTAGAACACAATCGGTCTTAAAGTCTTTCACTTTGCTTAATTGCTGAGTGGCGTATTACAAAGCGCTTATGAGCTCTAAAATTGACTAGGCGGTACAAAAGTCAGCACAAAAACGAAATTTTATAAAATACCTCGACTAAAAAGGGGATTACCCCCTTTTTCTGGTTTTAGACAATATTTGGCTGGAAAAACAGATTGAACTAACCATAGATCAATATATTTGAAGTCTAAGCGTTACGCCTTGTGTTTCATCATTCGCTCTTTATCACGGGCCCAGTCACGATCTTTCACTGCGTCGCGTTTATCGTGTTCGTGTTTACCTTTACCTAAGCAGACTTCAACTTTTACCCAGTTTTTCTTCCAATACATGGCTGTGGTAATAATTGAATACCCTTGGCGTTCAACCGAGCCAATTAACTTGTCTAGCTCACGTTTTTTTAGCAACAATTTACGCTTGCGGGTGGCATCACATACCACGTGGCTAGAGGCTTGATTAAGCGCTTGGATAGTTGAGCCAATGAGAAAAGCTTCACCCTTTTCAATAGTGACGTAACTTTCTGAAATATTAACTTTACCAGAGCGAATACTTTTTACTTCCCAGCCTTGCAATGCCATACCGCATTCGAATTTATCTTCAAGGTTATATTGGTGGCGGGCTTTTTTATTAAGCGCAATGGTGTTATTTGTGGATTTGGAGTTCTTTTTATTCATAGGGCGGTATTATAGAGATTGTATGAAGTGGTACAACAAAAATTCTATGCTATTGAAAAAGTAATGGATCTAAATGACTTATGTTAATCTACCGCGGTTTTAAATCTTGACCAATTAGGGAGTGTGAATGGCCAATGTATCTCGCAGTGCGCTAGTTGCCTACAGTGCTGAATCGATGTTCGATTTAATTAATGATGTTCAACTGTACCCAGAGTTTATCCCTGGATGTTCAGATACTAAGGTTTTGCATCAAGATAATGACAATATGCGAGCTTCAATTCTTATTTCAAAGGCTGGTGTTAACCAATGGTTTACGACACATAACACCTTAAAGCGGGGCGAGTATATTCAAATGGACTTGGTTGATGGTCCTTTTTCACAATTGACGGGGGGGTGGACAATTAAGGCCCTTAGTGAGTCAGGCTGTAAAATAGAGTTAAACTTGGATTTTGCCTTTTCTAGTAAGTTAGTTGAAATGGCTTTTGGGCGAGTATTTAATTCGATTGCTGCGAATATGGTGATCGCCTTTACCGAGCGCGCTAAACAGGTTTACGGGTAAAATTTATGACAGACCAACAAATATCATTAGAAGTAGCCTACGCTACGCCAGAAAAACAAGCCTTACTTGAAGTTGTGGTAGAACAAGGTACAACAGTGCAACAAGCTATTTTGGCGTCAGGAATTATTAAACGTTTCCCAGATATTAATCTTGATGTTTTAAAAGTGGGAATTTGGAATCGTGCCTGCAAACTGTCCGACCTACCCAAAAAAGGTGACAGGATAGAAATCTATCGACCACTGATTGCCGACCCTAAAGAAGCCAGACGCCGCCGCGCTGAAAAAGCAGTAGATGAGGGCAGAGCCAATAAAGTGACGGGAGGAAGAGCCAAAGCGGCTGTGAATAAGGAGTAATGGTTTTGTGGTGTTGTTGCTACTACCTATGAAATTGGGGTTGGCAAATTGAAGTTGGCGAGTCACGTTTGCGCTCGCCATGATTCAGCTAGATTGATAGGACAACTTAGTCAACGACTTACAATTCGTAAAAAGCATCCACCAATTTACCAATTTTTACATCTTTCACTATGGAATGACTATTCATTAAGGTTTCCAAAGCAGTTCGGTCTTCTTCTGTGGCATTGCCATAACGATCTGCTGAAGTGACAAAGCCTTCAAAAGTCTCGCTGTCATTCTCTATTGTCATATAAAGATGTTGAGTACTGACTAATTCTTCTAAACTATCAAAAAACAGTCCATAGTCGGATTCTGATGCTTTGTCTAAGGTACAACTAAATTCAAAGCCTAATATGGCCCATTCGTCTAAATGCATTTTTTTTCGTTGACGTCTGTTTCTGCTTGGTTCTTGTGACATGGGGTTACCTGTAATAGCTTAAAAGGGTGAATAGCAATCATCTTGCGCGCTAGAGTATTTAACGGCACTAAGTGATTATTGGGCGCATACTACCAGTTTTTGCTATTTCGTATTGAAGAAAAGTTATCAGAAGGCTATTTAAAAAGTATTCACTCTGAAAAAACCAAATAGGCCGCAGTTATTGGTCATCAGTATTCATGCAGAGCTTTAGATTATTGCTCTCTAAAATCGTAATCCTAACGCCTCGCATAAAAATTTTTGGAATGGTTGTGCACGACCGAAACGGCTGGCCACCATTTTGCAAAAATCAACCTGATACAAATCATTTTCCGTTAATTGGCATATCGCAATAAAGTCTTTGCGCTTTATTTCTTCAATTAAGTCATGTTCTTTTTCATAACCTTTAGGTGGACGTGTCAGTTTAGTGCCCGCCAGTTCGAAGAATTCGCTAAAGGGTTGATGTTCAATTGCGTCTACATAAGGTCCTGGCTTAGTGACTATATGGTCTCGTATGGCCGCTAAGGAGTCTCTATCAGGATGCCAAGTACCAACGCCCAAAAAGATATCATCTGCGGCTATGTGCAAATAGAAACCTGGCGCATGCACATCTTTACCCACTTCATGACGAAACTGTATGCCAACATTGGTTTTGTATGGGGACTTATCTTTTGAGAATCTGACGTCACGATAAACGCGCATTAGCGAACCGCCTACTTTCTTAGGGCTGGCCTCGTAGTGGGGAGAAATTAATTTAATCCACTGATCCATTTGTTCGATAAAAGCCAGTGCAGGGGTACGAACATTGTCTTCATATTGTTGTTTATGATCGTTAAACCAATCTCGTTCATTATTCACTTCGAGTTCTCTTAAAAACTTAAGAAGTGATGGATCAAAATGTGTGAACATCTAGCTTTTCCTTAATACTTCTTACGTTGCAAACCTGTTGTGGCTAAAATTTTCGCTGAAATCTCTTCTATTGAGAAACGTGTGCTGTTTAGAAAAGGGATTTTTTCTTTGCGATACAAATTTTCTACTTCACGTAATTCCATGCGACATTGTTGCAACGATGCATATTTGCTATTGGCCCGTCGTTCTGAACGTATTTGGTGCAATCTGTCAGCTTGAATTGTCAGCCCGAATAACTTGTCCTTAAAGCGCCTTAATGATGCAGGTAAACGCAATATGTCACCCATGTCGTCTTCGGTAAAAGGATAATTAGCGGCTTTAATGCCGTACTGCAACGCCAAATATAGACTAGTTGGGGTTTTACCAGAGCGAGAGACGCCAACTAAAATGATATCGGCTTCGTGATAATCTTTGAGGTTGGAGCCATCATCGTTTGCTAACGCATAATTGACCGCTTCAATTCGAATGTCGTAAGTTTTTTCATGAATACTGTGTGTGCGATGTTTTTCTGGCTTAGATGGCACCCCTAATACCTTTTCTAGTGGCGCAACAAATTGGTCGAGAAAATTGTAATTTATGCCTACTGATTTTGAAATGATCTTGCGAACTTCAATATTGACTATAGTGTAAAACACTAGCGGTCTTTGATCGTCATCTTGAAAACTTTCAGATATTTTCCGAACGACCTCTTCTGCCTGATCTGCGGTTTCGACGAAGGGAATAGTGATGTGTTTGAACTCAATCGTAAACAGGGAGAGCAATGCGTGGCCAAACACCTCCGCAGTAATGGCCGTTCCGTCCGAAATATAATAGGCAGTTCTCAAAACATTTCCTTAACAATGGTGTAATTTAATTACGAAAAATAATAAAATTTTACTTTTATAACAACAACATTCTAAAATCCCCTTAACGACTATTAAGTGGTTATAAGGATCTCGTTTTTTATGCTGATATTAACAGATCAAACTAAGACGATTTGCCTAACCTAACACGATTATTAAATTAGCAAACAATCATTTGGAGAAAGTGAGAATGCAAGAACACGTTTTGTGGTACCAACAATTAGGAATGGGGGATGTTGGGATAGTTGGCGGCAAAAACGCGTCGTTAGGCGAGATGATTTCAAATCTAGCCAATGCAGGAGTGCAAGTTCCTGGAGGATTTGCGACCACAGCTCATGCATTTAATTTATTTCTCGAACAAAGTGGCTTAGAAGCACGTATTCATGTTTTGTTAGACGAATTAGATGTAGAAGACATTGCCGCGTTAGGAAAAGCTGGCGAAACTATTCGCAATTGGATAATCGAAACTCCCTTTCTACCTGAGTTAGAAAATGCCATACGCAGTGCATTTGAAACCTTGCAAGGTGAAGCCGGAGATGAAGCGTCTTTTGCGGTACGTTCTTCAGCAACAGCGGAAGACATGCCTGATGCTTCTTTTGCGGGTCAGCAAGAAACCTTTTTAAATGTTAAAGGTTACGACGCAGTTATGGTGGCCATCAAACACGTCTTTGCTTCATTGTTTAACGACAGAGCAATTTCTTACCGAGTACACCAAGGGTACGACCATAAAGGTGTGGCATTGTCGGCAGGTATTCAACGAATGGTTCGCAGTGATTGCGCGGCTTCGGGTGTGATGTTTTCTATTGATACCGAGTCGGGTTTTGAAGACGTGGTATTTGTGACGTCTTCTTATGGTTTAGGTGAAATGGTAGTGCAGGGGGCAGTCAACCCAGATGAGTTTTATATACATAAGCCAACTTTAGCCAAAGGTTTTCCAGCGGTAGTGCGCAGAAACCTAGGTAGTAAACTCACTAAAATGATCTATTCAGATGACTTAGAACATGGCAAACAAGTTGAAATTGTCGATATAGATGCCGCAGACAGCCGCCGTTTCTCGCTGACTGATGATGAAATCATGGAGTTGGCTAAACAGGCTGTCATTATTGAAAAGCACTACAAACGTCCAATGGACATCGAATGGGCCAAAGATGGTTTAGATGGAAAATTGTATATAGTACAAGCCCGTCCTGAGACAGTGCGCAGCCGTGAAGACATGCAGGTCATAGAACGCTTTATGCTAAAAGGCAAAGCCAAAACTGTGTGTGAAGGACGTGCCATTGGCCACAAAATAGGTGCGGGTGTCGCTAAAGTGCTGAAAGGCGTGGAAGAGATGGACAAGATCCAACCTGGAGATGTGTTAGTCACTGATATGACAGATCCAGATTGGGAGCCAATAATGAAAAAAGCTTCGGCTATAGTGACTAACCGTGGTGGCCGTACCTGCCATGCGGCTATTATCGCTCGTGAATTAGGTATACCTGCTGTAGTGGGCTGTGGCAACGCCACGGATTCAATTGAAAATGGTGACAAAGTCACAGTGTCCTGCGCTGAAGGTGATACCGGATTCATCTACGGTGATGTATTAGACTTTGACGTTGTGACATCACGGATTGACGCCATGCCTAACATTCCCCTTAAGGTCATGATGAATGTGGGTAACCCAGATAGAGCCTTTGACTTTGCTCGATTGCCTCACGCGGGCGTAGGTCTGGCGCGACTTGAATTTATTATTAACCGCATGATAGGTGTACATCCTAAAGCCTTACTTGATTTTGATAATCAACCTGATGAATTAAAAGAAGAAATTAACGATATGATTGCGGGCTACGCATCGCCTGTTGAATTTTATATCGAAAAATTGGTTGAAGGTATCTCCACCATAGCCGCGGCGTTTTCGCCGGAAAAAGTCATAGTGCGAATGTCTGACTTTAAGTCGAATGAGTACTTTAACTTAGTGGGCGGTTATCAATATGAACCCGATGAAGAAAACCCAATGCTTGGTTTTCGTGGTGCCAGTCGTTATATTTCAGAAGACTTTCGAGAGTGTTTTGCTTTGGAGTGTGAAGCGGTAAAACGAGTACGCAATAAAATGGGCTTAACCAATGTTGAGATCATGATCCCCTTTGTACGCACCCTTGAAGAAGGTGCAAAAGTTCTGGAGTTGCTTGCAGAACAAGGACTGGTGCAAGGCGAAAATGGCCTTCGGGTTATTATGATGTGTGAGCTGCCTTCAAATGCACTTCTAGCGGACCAATTCCTTGATATGTTTGATGGTTTCTCTATTGGCTCAAACGATTTGACTCAGCTTACTTTAGGTTTAGACCGCGATTCTGGTCTGATTGCTCATTTGTTTGATGAGCGTAATCCAGCAGTGAAAGCCTTGTTATCCATGGCAATTAAAGCGGCTAAAAAGCGTGGCAAGTATGTGGGTATCTGTGGTCAAGGTCCATCTGATCATGAAGACTTAGCTCAGTGGCTGGTGGAGCAGGGCATAGATAGTGTCTCTCTGAATCCTGACACAGTGGTTGAAACTTGGTTATATCTGGGTGAGAAGCACGGACAGTAAACTATAAATAGCTAGATCTAAAAAGCCGCTTCAACGAAGCGGCTTTTTTTATGTTTTTTTAAGGGGGAGTTTAGATCTTTAGTTTTCTATCCAGAATGATCTTATCTAATTTACGAGCCGACTTAGACATGGCATTTTGACATATACGTAACCATTGTCTGGCTTTGGGTACGTCATAACTGAGCATGACTAAACCTAACAGTAAAACAAAGATCGAGCCTGGCAGAATAAAAAATACCACTCCAAATATGGCTAATAATGAGCCCAAAGTGATCCGAATTTTTTTCTTCATGTCTGTCACCCTAATTGGATTGAGATTACTTAATAAGAGTAAGACTATATCAGTTCGCTTTTTTCTGAAAATTTCAGTTGTTACAAACTATTTAATGCCGAATAGATCTAGAGACGAGATGATCATTTTAGGTATAATTAACGTTCTACTCTACTCATAAATTACTGAATTATTCCTATGCTGCCAGCGTTAGACCCTCAAGCTCTTATTGAAAATAACTACAAAGATTATTTGACCGACTTGGCCAGATCCACTTTTTCTGGTGATGTTGAATACAGTTATGGCAGTCGTTTAGCGGTATCTACCGATAATTCTATTTATCAGAAGTTGCCCCAAGCTGTTATTTTCCCAAAAAACATTGAAGATTTATCATTAATTGGGAAAACCGCCAATCCCTATCAAGACGTAAAATTTTCCGCCAGAGGTGGTGGTACAGGTACTAACGGACAATCCCTTACCAGTGGCATTATTGTTGATGTGTCTCGGTATATGAATCAAATATTGGAAGTCAATGCTGAGCAGTGTTGGGCTAGAGTGCAAGCGGGTGTAGTTAAAGATCAGTTAAACGATGTGTTAAAACCCTTGGGGTTCTTTTTTGCACCAGACTTGTCCACTAGTAACCGCGCAACCATTGGTGGCATGATCAGCACCGACGCTTCAGGTCAGGGGTCCTTGGTGTATGGTAAAACCAGTGATCATATCTTAGCCCTTACTTCGGTAATGGCCGATGGTACCATTCTCAACACCGCCCCAATGGCCATTGATGATGCTAATGTTTTAAGTCAAAAACATACACCAATCGCAAAAATTACCAAGCAATTATTAGATACCTGTGTCGGTCAGCGGCAACAAATTTTAGAAAAGTTTCCCCGCTTAAATCGGTTTTTAACCGGTTATGACTTAGAGCACACTCTGAATGATGAGCTAAGCGAATTAGATATTAGCCGTGTTATAACAGGCTCTGAAGGCTCTCTTGTTTTTGTTGCTGAAGCGAAAGTTAACATCACACCTATCGCTAAGTTTAAAGCACTCGTCAATGTTAAGTATAACTCTTTTGAATCTGCCTTAAGGCATGCTCCTAGTATGGTTGCGGCTAATGCAACATCGGTAGAAACGGTCGACAGTAATGTACTTAATCTCGCTAAGCAGGACATTATTTGGCATTCAGTTGAGAACTTAATTACTGAAGTAGAGGGTAAAACTGTACTTGGCTTAAACATGGTCGAATACAACAGTAATGATCAGGCTGATATAGAACAGAAAATTGCTACTTTGAGCGCCCACTTAGCCTCTGCAGAAAATTTAGGAGTCATAGGTTACCAAGTGACTTACGACAATAGCGACATTCAGAAAATTTACGCTATGCGTAAAAAGTCGGTAGGTTTATTAGGAAAAACCAAAGGTGATAAAAAGCCCATTGCTTTTGTCGAAGATACAGCGGTTCCACCAGAGAATTTAGCCGATTTTATTATGGAATTCCGAGCGTTGTTAGATAGCCATGGATTGAAGTACGGTATGTTTGGACATGTGGATGCAGGCGTACTACATGTGCGCCCCGCCTTGGATATGTGTGATGCTGAGCAAGAAGCCTTGGTGCCACAGATTTCAGACCAAGTCGTGGCATTGGTGGCTAAATATGGTGGATTATTGTGGGGAGAACATGGTCGAGGGTATCGCAGTGAGTATGGAGCAGCGTTTTTTGGTCAGGCGTTATTTGCAGAGCTTCGAAAAATAAAAACCGTGTTCGATCCTCACAATAAAATGAATCCAGGAAAAATCTGCACGCCGTTAGAATCAGCAGACTCTTTAGTGACAGTGTCTGATAAAAAGCGTGGCGAGTTTGATAGGCAAATCCCCATTGAGGTAAGAACATCCTTTGAACCCGCCATGAGCTGTAACGGCAATGGGTTATGTTTTAATTACGATACAACTTCACCTATGTGTCCCTCTTTCAAAGTAACGGGCGATAGGCGTCATAGCCCTAAAGGCAGGGCAGGCATGGTGCGCGAATGGTTGAGGTTATTGTCTAAAGAAAATATTGATATCAACGCGCTGGAGCACAATGAAGATCCGCCAACTTGGTTTGAACGTTTTAGAAATAGTACAGATAAAAACATTGCCCATGACTTTTCACATGAAGTGTTAGAAGTGATGGAAGGCTGTTTAGCCTGCAAAGCGTGCTCTAGTCAATGTCCAGTCAGTGTTGATGTGCCAGGATTTAGGTCGCGCTTTTTAAGTATGTATTATCAAAGATACATGCGACCTGCCAAAGATCTCCTAGTGGGGAATATTGAAAAGATGGCGCCTTTGATGGCCAAAGCGCCTGGTTTTATCAATTTTTTTCTACGTCAAGGCTGGGTCAATCAGGCCATACGTAAATCTGTGGGTTACATTGATACACCCATTTTATCCCAGCCAACCCTAAGTCAAAGGTTGAATAATAGTGCTTCGCAGCAATTTGACTTGGGAGAACTACAGAAATTAAGCCCAGCGCAGTTAGCCAAAAAAGTCTGTATTGTGCAAGATCCCTTTACCAGCTTTTATGATGCTCAAGTTGTGGAGTCCTTGGTGCAACTTATCACCAAGTTGGGTTATGAACCTTTGTTGCTGCCTTTTATGCCGAACGGTAAACCACAACATGTTAAAGGGTTTTTGAAGGCGTTTGCTAAAACGGCTAAAACTTCGGCAGAGTTTTTGAATCAGTTACATGAATTGTCTTTGCCAATGATAGGTGTCGATCCGTCTATGGTGCTGTGTTATCGCGATGAATATTCTAAAGTGTTAGGCGATACACGTGGAGAGTTTAAGGTAGAACTGGTTCATGAGTGGTTAATGGCACTTGAATTACCAAAAATCACCGAGGGCACAACCCCCAATTACGCGCTATTTGGCCATTGCAGCGAGAAAACCGCACTACCCACAAGTGAAAAACAGTGGCAACAAATCTTCCAAAAGATGGGCTTAAATTTATCAGCTGTGTCAGTTGGGTGTTGTGGAATGGCCGGTACCTTTGGTCATGAAGCCAGTCATTTAGAAGAATCTACGGGGATTTATCAATTAAGTTGGCAACAGGCCGTGAGCCAATATCAACCAGAACAAATTGTAGCCACTGGGTATTCTTGTCGTAGTCAAGTCGCGAGGTTTGAGCAATTTAAACCTAAACATCCATTACAAATATTGGCTATGAGTTTGTAGGGTTTTGGAGTCGGAAGTAGCAAAACCACTAGGGTAAGATTAGCTGCTAATCTTACCCTAGTGTGTAAGTTCTACTCTTTCGAGATTGAAGTCTTTCAGGTTGCACAACATACTTTGTCTTGCTACACCTGCATCCATAAACACTGTGCCGACTGGTCGGAATCCTTGTTGTTGATAATAGTTAACACCTTCCAACTCACACTGCACTAGAATTTCTTGCAAACCATGCTGGTGGGCAATTTTTAGCAGTGCATTAAAGAGTGCTTGATATACTTCTGGGCACCTGAATTCAGGCTCAACTGCAATGCGACCAATTTCTCCCTTGGGAGTGATACGGCCCGTTGCGACGGCTTGATTGTGTTCGTTCACCACTAACACATGAAATGCAATGCTATCTTGGTGGTCAAACTCGTATTCCGCGGGAATACGCCATTGGCAAACAAATACTTTTTCTCTAATTTTTTTAAGCTTGTGTTGTTCGTTTCCCCAATCGACGTTTATTGCAAAAAACGCCATGTAGTCACTCCTAGTTTTCATACCCAAGGGTATTTCAATCTTCAGGGAACCAATACCCTGAGTTGACCAGTGTAGTCATTAGTTGTGTAAAAAACATACTACTTTGGTCTAGTTTTGTATCATTGAGGCAAAAATCCGCTTTATTTAGTAACTCAGTAACTAAGGCTTTGTCTGCGTGTGGCACTGAAAATGCTTCACCCTGCAAATAAAAGGTAAAATCTTGAATACTAGAAGGTTGTTGTTCAACAAAGACGGCTTTGATCCCAGGGCTTCGAAAAAAGTGCACGCCAGCTTGTAATTTTTCAGTCACTTCTTGGAGGCTGAAGTTTTGCATAAACTGCTCGTCAAACTCTTGTTTGTCGCGGCTTTGACTTAAGAAGTGGGCCGTCCAATTAGTAAAGTGATCTGTTTCTAACAGTTGCTGTAACATTTCTTTGAATCTAGCGATTTCGTGTTGTTTTATTTCACCGCTAAACTCACGAGGAGCTAGTTTTGCATCTGTATAACGCGCAGTAAATAGGTTGTTATCAATGGCAAAGTCAGCAAAGGAAGATAACATTTCTTGCTGTGAAGGCGCACGAAACCCTACTGAGTAATTCAAACATTCTTCGAGTGCGATGCCGTTATGAGGATGGTTGGCGGGGATGTAGATAATGTCACCCGGCATCAGCACTTGATCGATAACGGATTGAAACCCTGTAATTTGTGACAGGTCTTTATGTGGCGTGATTGCTTCGAAACTTCCTGGCAGGCCAACTTTCCAGCGCCTTGAGCCTTTGCCTTGAATGATAAAAACATCGTATTGATCGAGGTGAGGGCCGACACCTGCATCTTTATTTGAAAAGCTCACCATCAGGTCATCCATGCGCCAGTGTGGTATAAAATCAAATGCCCGCATCAGTTCGTCTGCCTCAGGAATAAAGTGGTCAACCGATTGCACCAATAAACTCCATGCACCCACACAATAGGCGTTAATGTCTTCAAATGGCCCGTGACTCACCTCCCAAGAATTGCGTGTTTGACTAACGATCCTTGAGTCAACTGATGGCTCTTGGCTTAAACCCGCTAAGTCATTTTCGTCTAAGGGATCAATAAAATTAGCGAAACCTTGTTTAATGACCAAAGGTTGCTTTTGCCAGTATTGTGTCAGGAATTGTTTTATATCAATATTATTTAAAGAGTACATGTGTTTCCAAGTTGTTTTTTCTGCCTAATAACCAATAAGTTGTGACCCTTCCCACACCTTTCACTTCCACATTACCGCGCTTATCGAAACGAAAATATGCCTTGGTGAGTTGGTAGGTGGATTCTGTTGTTTGGATTCTATTACATAAACCGTGACTTTCCATGCGTGAAGCTAAATTAACAGCCTCTCCCCAAAGGTCATAGCTGAATTTATTTTTGCCAATTATCCCTGCCACTACTTCGCCACAACCTATACCTATTCGTAACCCTGTGTGTAGATGGTATTTTTGGCTTATACCATCAAAAGCATCCTGCATATCCAGAGCGCAGTGGCAGCACTGCGTGGCATGTATCGAATTAATAATGGGTAAACCTCCTGCCACCATATAACCGTCTCCGCTGGTCTTAATTTTTTCTAAACCATACTTTTGGGTAAGTGTGTCAAAAATACAAAAAACTTCATTTAAGAGGTTAATTAGCTGTTTTGGTGACAGGTTTTTGCATAAGGGAGTAAAGTTTTGAATGTCGGCAAATAATATACTTGCCTGCTCAAAATAATCGGCTATCAGCGTAGGTGAACATTTTAATCTTTGGGCGATACTGCTAGGTAAAATATTCAATAAAAGACGTTCTGAGCGGTTCTTTTCTTCTGCTAATTTTTGCCAACTGCGATTGACGTTTTTCCACAGATGGTAGCTACACAAAATACAAGACAGGGCAAACAAGCTGGCACATGATAGTCTAAAAACCTGTTGATGTAACGATTGTGAAATGAGTTCGAGTGGTAAATTAAACCAGATTTCAAAACCTAAAAAACACAACGACAGGCTGATTAACAAGGCGTTCATAATGTTTTTTTCATCATTGTTAAAAAAGAAAGGGCAGATGAACACTGCTAATAGAAAAAAATACTGAATGTTAAGGTTGATTTGCCAAAGTAGGCAGGACAAAAAAATGTCTATGCTGTATACCAATATCAGGAATAATTTTGCCGTTTTGTAAGCTTTAAAAGTGTTTAATATAGGTACAAAGGTCAGTAAAATCACAGTGCCTAGAACAATTTGTAATTCGTACCAAGCGGCGTCATCCCAGAAAAATAATGCGGTGGGTAGTTGTAATAAAGACACGGCAATAATCAATATTGCGACAATGTTTGTCAAACGAATTGGATTGATGTTTTCTGATGCGAGTGGGGTGATCCCTGCATTAACCCATGTTTTGAGGGCAGCTTTAACCATTTTTAAATCCCTTTAAAAATTGGAGTGAACACTAAGTGTAGTTCACTCCATCATTTTTGGGATCTAGATTTGGACTGGTGTTGTAACCGAGTAAGCCCTTATAAAGGGCAATAAAACCTATTTTTCTAGCTGTTCAACAAACTCAATTGCGCGTCCAATGTAATTGGCTGGGGAAAGCGTTTTAAGTTGCGCTTTGGCGTTATCGGGCAATGCTAAAGTATCGATAAAATCAGCCATGATTTGTTGGTTGATCTTTTTGCCTCGGGTTAACTCTTTGAGTTTTTCGTAAGGTTTTTCAATACCATATCGACGCATTACAGTTTGTACAGGTTCGGCCAATAATTCCCAATTGTTGTCTAACTCATTCAACAGACTTTGTTCGTTAACTTCTAGTTTGCTGATGCCTTTTAGAGAAGACTGATAAGCAATAACAGCATAACCCACACCTACACCTAAGTTTCTCAGTACAGTTGAGTCAGTTAAGTCTCGTTGCCATCTAGAAACGGGTAGTTTACTGGCAAGATGTGCAAACATCGCATTGGCTAATCCTAGGTTACCTTCTGAGTTTTCAAAATCGATAGGGTTCACTTTATGAGGCATAGTAGACGAGCCAATTTCGCCAGCAATGGTTTTTTGCTTGAAGTGACCCAGAGCAATATAACCCCACACATCTCGGTCGAAATCTAACAAAATGGTATTGAAACGAGCAATGGCATCAAACAACTCGGCAATATAATCATGAGGTTCAATTTGGGTAGTGAATTCATTCAAAGTGATGCCTAGGCTGTTCACAAATTCATCTGCAAAAGTATGCCAATCTAGCTCAGGGTAGGCGCTAAGGTGGGCATTGTAGTTACCCACTGCACCGTTAATTTTACCTAAGATTTGAACTTGTGCGATTTGGTCACGTTGGCGTTGCAAACGGATCATCACGTTAGCCATCTCTTTACCCATAGTAGTAGGAGAGGCGGGTTGTCCATGGGTACGTGCCATCATAGGCACAGATTTTAACTCTATGGCTAAACGTTTTAGCTCAGAAATTAATTTATCCCAGTAAGGTAAAATGACCTCATCTCGGGCTTCACTTAACATCAAAGCGTGGGACAGGTTATTGATGTCTTCTGAGGTGCAAGCAAAGTGAATAAATTCGTTCACCGCTTGTAATTCAGGGGTGTCGGCGACTTTTTCTTTTAAAAAATATTCTACCGCTTTGACGTCGTGATTAGTGGTGCTTTCGATGTCTTTAATACGCTGCGCATCTGCTTCAGAAAAGTCACTGACAATTTTATCTAATAAGGAGTTGGCTTGTGAGCTAAATGCGGGCACTTCTTGAATGCCTGCAGTGGCCGCTAATTTTTGTAACCAACGAACTTCAACGATCACGCGGTATTTTAGCAAACCAAATTCGCTAAATATGTGTCTTAACTCAACTGTTTTACTTCCGTAACGGCCGTCTACTGGGGATACAGCAGTGAGTGCAGATAGGTTCATGAAATACTCCTAATTTGGCGTGCTAATGTTGTTTAAAGTGTGTTGTGCGCTATCTATAATTTGTTGCCGATTAAATAATATATGTCGACGTTTCCCACCGAGTTGCCGCCATAATACCGCTGCACGTATACCTGCTAACAAGGTCGCCCGTACGCGATGCTGATTGTCTGGACGTTTTAATATTTCTGGATCACCGGCTACCTGAATTTTTCTGGATACAGGGCTAATGACATCGGTATAAATACTGGCTAGGTTACTCAACATTTGACTGTTAGTTATTTCTAAATGCAGCTGTTGCCTTTGTATATTAGAAATACGCTCACCTAAGACAGCCATGGTTTTTTTATTCGCGCTAAGTTTGCGTTCAATGGATAACAAATTGGCGATATAACGGGTGACTTCAACGTCTTTGTTGGTTGATTGATTACTAAGTTGGTCAAATAAAGTTTGATAACCTAAAGCAAGTTGCTTGATATCACCAAAGACTTGTTCGGTATTGTCTGAGTTAGTAATTGCGATACTATTTAACGATGTCTCTAATGCTTGTTTATCAAATTCATTACTACGAGCGATTTGTTTTACCAGCGCAGCCGCTTGACATAAACCGGCTAAAGCAATGTTACTTTCATAAAATCGATGATGATTAGGGTTGTTCATTAACGGATATAATTCTCAATTATGCCACCACCTAAACAAATCTCGTTTTGATAAAAAACGGCAGATTGGCCCGGAGTAACGGCTTTTTGTGGTTCATCGAATTTAACCAATAGACTGCCATCAGAGTTAGGCGTTATTTGGCAAGGAATGTCTTGTTGGCGATAACGGGTTTTGACTGAACACTTAATGCTTTGTTGTGGACCTTTACGATCCACCCAGTGTAACTGATTAGCGAGTAATCCAGTTGAATAGAGGCGAGGGTGGTTGGCGCCTTGGCCAACAATCAACACATTGCGTTGGATATCTTTATCCACAACGTACCATGGCTCTTCGCCATATTCTTTCATACCACCAATCAATAACCCTTTGCGCTGGCCCAAAGTGTGGTACATCAAACCTTCGTGTTTACCGATAACTTGACCTTCTGCTGTTTCAATTTCGCCTGGTTGTGCAGGTAAATATTGCGCTAAAAAGTCTTTAAATTTACGCTCACCAATAAAACAAATACCGGTGCTGTCTTTTTTATCGTGAGTGACTAAGTCTTGGGCAAGGGCTATTTCTCGCACCTTAGGTTTTTCTAAATGCCCAATAGGGAAAAGTGTTTGGGCAATATGCTGTTCACCTAAGGTATATAAAAAGTAACTTTGATCTTTGTTGCCGTCTAAACCACGCAACATTTGCCATTGACCCGATTGGTTAGAACGCTGCACATAGTGGCCTGTGGCAATGTAATCTGCGTCTAATTCTTCTGCAGCAAACTCAAGAAAGGCTTTAAATTTGATTTCTTTGTTGCACATAATATCGGGATTAGGAGTACGACCCGCTTTGTACTCTGCCAAGAAATACTCAAATACGTTATCCCAATACTCAGCCGCAAAGTTAATAGTATGCAGGGTGATCCCTAACTTATCCGATACGGCTTGGGCATCTTTTAAGTCTTCGGCAGCCGCACAATATTCATCATTGTCGTCTTCTTCCCAGTTCTTCATAAACAAACCTTCCACTTGGTAGCCTTGTTCTTTTAGAAGATACGCGGAGACTGAAGAATCGACACCACCCGACATGCCTACTACCACTTTTATTTGGCTGTTGTCTCGAGTGTCATCGCTGCTAGAAGAAGTTGTTGTCATAGAATTTGAATATAAGAATAAGAGGCTGAAAAATGGACGCGAAGTTTAGCAGTTAATTTGCGGAAAATCATCTGGTTAATCATGGAATTTGGGTATATGAAAGTAGCGGAATGTTTAGGGGAAGATGGTTATTTTAATGGTGATAAAAAGTGTCCTTGCACTAGCGCTTACCTTTTTCCTACTTTGCAAAGTAAGCTTGTTTGACTAACAGATTCACCATCAAACCCATTTATAAGAATTTTTTGTAGTTAATTATTGCGGTCCCCCAGTGAGTATTCGAATAAAAATTATTTATAAATCAAATTATTATGAATTTAGCTCTGGACCTGATGATTTTGTTGTCATAAGTAAATATCTACAGCAATCACTTAACGCCTCAAACGGACGGTATAAGATTTAAATGCCGTTGAAATCCCTAAAAGTGGCGTATGAGTGCAACATATTATTGAACGATTTTTATTAATAGGCTGGTAACTTTCTTTCCGCCAAATTAGCTTGTCTTTTATTGATTCGAATTGAAGTTGCGTCTATTCTACTGTGCTCTCAAAAACAGGTGTAATTATGCAATTTACAGTAAATTTATTGGTATTTTTTGTATGTATTAGCGCTTCTTTATGCGCTTTCGCCAGGGAGAGTATAGAGACTAATCTACTAGCAGTCGCCAATGACAATCGGCTACTTCAATATTTTGAAAACGGTGAGAGTAAAGGTCCTTCCATTGAAATCCTTCAAGCTATTTTAAAAGAAGCACAACTCGATGCCACAGTTGAGTTTATGCCCTGGGTACGTGCTTTTGCGACCGCAAGCAAAAATCCTAATACTTTGATTTTAAGTATGATAAAAACACCTGAACGGGAAGACGATTTTTATTGGCTAATAAAGGTCAGTAATTTAACAAGAGTATTTATTTCTTTAACAAGCAAGCCAGAAAATTATGTCGATAACTTGCAGCAAGCTAAGCAAAAATTGATCGCCATAGTGAAAGACTCTGCAGGATACAAGGAGCTCAGTTCAAATGGCTTCTCAGAGCAACAAAACCTGTATGTTGTCCCTGAGGGAGAACTAGCGGTGTCATTATTAGAAAATGGTCGAGTTGACTTAATATATGGCGATCCTGATAACATTAGAAATGTCTTAAATAAAAGAGGAAGATCAGACGTCGCTATTAGCTACAAAAAAATAGCACCAGAAAACCAACGTAGTAGCTATATCGCCATTAATAAAACAACAGACATTAAAATTGTGAATCGCTTACAACAAGCCGCTCGCAAATTTGAAAAAACCGAAGAGTACGCACAGCTCCTTATCAAATGATAGGATTTGAATAAGCATTTTCAATAACAATCCATAGCTATTTGGAGATCCTAAAAGTACGCTGGGAACTAGCCAATAAAATCCCACATACCAAAGTGAACTGCTAGGCCATTCAACTATCACATCGAATTTTTTGACTCCAATCCTAATTCAGGGTTCCTGTTAATGCGTATAACAGGCAAAAAAAAGCCTGATAAAAATCAGGCTTAAAAATGAGAACACACATAAAAACTATATATTCAGAGGGGCAATAACAAAATAAGTTCAATTTGTTGTGAATTATTTTTCAACGGGTGTTATCCAATTCAGGAAAATGTTTAAAGTCTAAAATAATAAATTTGATTGCCTACAGGGATGATTAGCTAGGTTTTTTCCATTCTGATGCGAGTAGGCCATAGTCGTATTGATCAGTCCATTCATCCCCTAGCAAATAGTGCTCTTTAAAAAAGGCTTCTCTTTTAAACCCCAGTTTCTCCATTACTCGATATGAACCCGTATTTCTAGGATCACATTTGGCTACCAGCTTAAAGAAGCCTAAGTCTGTAAATAATAAATCCACAAGTAGCGTTAAAGCTTCTGTACACACGCCTCGACCCGCTGCGGTTTGGCTAATGCGATAGCCAATCTCGGCTCTTTGGTTATGCCAATCTTCTACTCGAAATACTATTTCACCAATAGCAGTGTCACTACCAGTCAGACAAATCACAAAACCATTCCACTGTCCTTCTGTGAATCGCCATGATTTGCACAGTCCATCGACGATTCTTAGTGTCTCATCGTCATTCTCGGGCGGTCGAATATATCGGCAGTTTTCAGGATCTTGTCGATAGGATTTAATCGCCTCAAAATCCGACATCTTAGCAATGCGTAGATAAATATTACGGCCAGTTAATTGTTTAGGGAGCAGGTGAGAGTTTTCTTCTATATTCATAGTAATTTTCTTATGTTTTTTAGTTGCTAAAGAATATAAATATTTATACTCGTTGGCGAGACTTGAGTTGAGAAGAGTACTAATACGCAGCTAAAAGACACAGTAACTGTATCGGGTCGCTCTTGGGCTAATCTGTCAATTAATGAGTTTCATGCGGTGCTTTCTTTTAACTAGTTGATTTAACTTTAATTTTACTGGATTGTTAATATTGATGTCTCTATTAGCCAAACCACAATAGGTTTGCCGGATCCGCCACTATTATCCTGTATTTATAGTTTCAGAATAGTAAGCCATATAGAAATAAGAGTGATCCCCGTCTACTCAAAAAATAAGCCATTTTGCGGTTAAGGGGGTTGAAGTGAGCGGCTTTTTGGGCTGACTTTTTTAGCTGCCGAAAAAATTCAGTTGGACGACATGGCTTTCGTTTAAAAAAAAACTTCATAGATAAAAGTGTCTGCTAGATATGTTTTATTTAAAGCTGCCATCAGGGCAGCTTCAAGTTGTTATTCAAATAGATTTAATACCTATCATCAAAACCAAAAATAGGCTTTCGAGTCATCCACTTCCCGCGTGTAAAGTCTGGGAACTGCACAGGTTCACTACCATTAGCAATTGATTGTTCTGTAAGGCAGGTGACCGCCGCCCAAGATACGCAGTCATAAACGTCCATCGGCATCGGCTCATTGGCTTTAAGTGCTTCTACAAAGGCATGTATAACAAAGAAGTCCATGCCACCGTGGCCTGCGCCTTCGGTATCTGATTCATATTTTTTCCATAAAGGATGATCATATTTTTTCATGTACTCAGCATCCTTTTCCCATTCATGGGGAGGACTTTTACCTTCTATATAAATACCGTCATTAAGATCCATCCAAATACCATCGGTGCCTTGGACTCTGAAACCCAAAGAATAGGGTCTAGGTAGATTAGTATCGTGGGTGAGTACTATTGTTTCGCCTTTGGCACATTTAATAACAGTAGTGACTACGTCCCCAAGTAAAAAGTCTAATTCAGCATTAGGATGATCTTTACCGCCTTTAGGATGCTCAACTATATATTCATTCAGACCTTTAGCCTTGGAAGCGGTAGAGGTTAGGTAGACAAATCTATTGCCGCGATTATTATCAATATAATTGGCCACAGGACCTAAACCGTGGGTTGGGTAGAGATCTCCGTTTCTCTTCAATGAATGGTTTGTTCTCCAGCTCGCCTCGCTATAGGCCTTTTCTCCAAATTCAACACCCCCACCATATAACTGTTTTCCATTGTTGAATTTCACTTCTCTAAGATCATGTTGATAGCCCCCTTGCATGTGAATAATTTCACCAAAGAGGTTTTGTCTAACCATATTCAAAACCGCCATAATATCCCGTCGATAAGCTACATTCTCAAGGATCATAAAGGGAGTGCCGGTTTTTTCATAGGCATCAACTAAGGCCCAACACTCCTGAATATCGAATGCCCCTGCGACTTCAAGGCCAACCGCTTTTTTGGCTTCCATAGCATCTATTGCCATAGGGGTATGCCAGACCCAAGGCGTAGAAATAATGACGGCATCTACATCGTTTGATGCCAGTAACCTTTGATAATCATGAGGGCCGTTGTTATAACTTGTAGGTTTTGGCATTCCGGCGTCTTGCACCATCTGTGAGGCATTATCTACACGTTCTTTATCAATGTCGCAAACCGCAGTTACTATTATATCTTTTCGTTTCAAAGTCAGAGCAAGTTGCCCTGTTCCTCGGGCACCTATGCCTATAAATCCTATTCTGATTTTATCAGGGCTCTTTCCCATTGCGAATGTCATTGCCGGCGACGCAGCAGCGAGCGCTGCACCTGCAAGTGTTTTAACCATAAAATCTCTTCTTTGCATTATTCTTTCCTATCGAGATATTAAAATGAATTAAGATTAGTCGTTTTATAGGCCATATTAATGGTTTGTGAATAAGTTTCAATCAAAACATAATGAAGCGGTAGTGATTTGTGGTAAATTCCTAAAGTTCGCCGTGTATATAATAAAAAGTGTGTTCTAGCATAATAAAATGCGATGTACGTCATGAGTGATGTGGTCTGACATTTATAACGTATCCCATATTTTTGCACACTATGTGAGAGAACATTTAAACGGCAGAAAGTGAATTAAATCTAATGAACTAAAATTTGTGTGGATTTATATTTAATATCTCATAGTTGTCTTTTAAATTTCATTTTGTTGTTTTGCTTTCATTTTAGGTTGATTGTGTCGAGTTTGATAGATACACTGCTTGATAATTAAATTGTTATCGGCGGTTTCATGGTATTGAAAATAGCATCTAAAATGATCAGGGAAATTCAAAATAGACCTTGGTTAATTTTATTGGCTCTTTTAGGTTTATTAGGTTGCGGAGCGAGTAATTCTGAACACCGAAGTGAAAATACATCACTAAACTCAGTCATCAAATACGATGTATCTAAGGTTGATATAGTGAATCCAGGAAGAGGTTTTTATTACCCTTATGCAACTAAATCGAGTGATTTTGAGCCCTTAAAACTAGATGAAGCCTTAACACTTCGTAATAATTTCACTACGCCAACAGATGGTAATTATGAAATTAAACATACTATTTTACTACGCCAATATATTTTAGATTCCTTTGTCACTGACGAGACCTTATCGCCAGAGTTTCTGCAGCAGCTGCAAGGCGATTTTGATATTGCTAGACAGGCAGGTGTTAAAATTATCGTACGGTTTTCCTATAACAACGTACCTCCTACAGGCGATTGTGGTGCGTGGATATGTCCTCCCTATGGTGATGCGAGTAAAAAAATTGTGTTGGCTCATATCCAACAAGTGTCAAAAGTATTGAGTCATAATCATGACGTTTTATTGACTTGGCAGGCTGGGTTTATTGGCACTTGGGGGGAAATGATGTTTACCGATCATTTTGGTGACTTTGATGCCCAGGGTACAATTTATGACGAAAACTGGCAGGACCGAATCGAAGTGGTTAAAGCGATTTTGGATTCTGTACCCAAAGACATTACTGTTCAGGTTCGTAAACCGCAATTAATTCAAAAATTTGTTCACGGCGTAGACGCAGCTATTACGTCTGCAGCGCTTTCTGAGAAAGATGCTTTTGATGGCAGCGATGCGTCCAGACTAGGCCTTTATAATGATTGTTTTTTAGCAACTGAAGATGACTGGGGAACCTATGCTGATTATGGCACTTCCTCGAATGCGCCAGTTAACAATGAAAAAGTTGTGCAGACACTAAAAGAGCACCAAGCCCAGAACAGTTTGTACACGCTTGTTGGTGGTGAGACTTGCCATGATGATGATTATTCACCCCAAAATGATTGTAGTGGTGGTGTGGAGGACACAATTGACCGTTTCAATTTTACTTATCTAAATTCTGCCTATAACAATAAAGTCAATAATGATTGGCAAGATGAAAGTTGTATGGCAGATATTAAGCTTCGTCTAGGTTACCGTTTAAGTATGCTGGAGGCGCGCTTACCAGAGTCTGCAATTATAGGTCAATCTGTTCCATTTTATTTAGCAATTCAAAATTTGGGCTTTACCTCACCGATGTTTCCAATGGAGTTACGAGTCGTATTTACCCATAAAATAAGCGGTGAAACATTCTATATTGCTTTAGATCATGCACGGTACGATGTTAGGCAATGGCGTCCTGAACAACAAATAAGGATTGAGGAAAATTTACTATTACCCAATAAAGTAGCCACTGGCGAGTACAGTATGTCATTGCATATCGCGGATATTAGCAATAATGGGATTATTGCTAATCGCCCCGAGTACAGTATTCAATTTGCCAATAAAAACACATGGAATGAAGTAGAAGGTTATAACTCGCTACTGCATAACATTAACTTGACTGAGTAATTTTTGTTCAGGGTATATAGGAATTATTTTTGTTGTGGGTACTGCGTGTAAAGTGCCTGTGATAAAAGATATTAATCAGTTTACTATTTCATTTAAATTTTAATAAAAACAATAAATTGGATGCCGCTATGAGTACTGCAAATAAACCTTCTTCCACTTTAATGCCTATGTTGATTATAGGTTCACTGTTCTTCATGTTTGGTTTTGTCACTTGGCTCAACGGCTCATTGATCCCGTTCTTGCAAATTGCCTGTGAACTAGATCATATCGAAGCCTATTTGGTGACTATGGCTTTTTATATATCCTACACAGTTATGGCCTTACCCATGTCTTATATCCTGCGCAAAACAGGCTTTAAGGAGGGGATGGTGCTGGGATTATTTGTGATGGTGGCCGGCGCATTAACCTTTATTCCTGCCGCTTATACTAGAGAATATGGCGTATTTTTGCTGGCATTGTTTATGTTGGGTGCGGGGTTAACTATTCTGCAAACGGCTTCGAATCCTTATATTGTGCTGCTTGGCCCGCGCGAATCGGCTGCTGTGCGTATTAGTATCATGGGGATTCTAAATAAAGGGGCGGGGGTTATTGCTCCTCTGGTGTTTACTGCATTTATATTAACCGACATGTCACAATTTACCGAAGTTCGATTAGCCTCATTAAATGTAGAACAAAAAGCAATTGAATTAGCTGAGCTCTCTTCACGACTGGTTACCCCTTATTTGATGATGGCCTTTATGTTGTTGTTGCTTGGCATTTTTATCAAATTGGTGCCTCTTCCTAGCGTTAATTCTGATGATGAGACTTCCGCCACTGAAGATGACAGTAGTAGCAATATTTTACAGAAACCTCAGGTGATACTTGGGGCTATCGCACTGTTTTTCTATGTGGGAGCTGAAGTGGTAGCGGGTGATACCATTGGTTTGTTTAGTAAGGAATTAGGTGTGAGCAATTTTGGACAGATGACCTCTTATACTATGGGATTTATGGTGCTGGGGTATATTTTGGGATTGTTGGTTATTCCTCGATGGCTTAGTCAGGGGAAGGCCTTGGCCATTTCTGCCATTTTGGGAGTGTTATTGACGGTATTGCTACTGAATGCCAGTGCCGATTCAAATGGAATATGGGACATGATATTTGCATGGACGGGATTACCGGCTATTCCAAATGCAGTTCTGTATGTAGCGCTATTTGGTTTAGCGAATGCTTTGGTTTGGCCAGCCATTTGGCCGTTAGCCCTGAGTGGCTTGAATCAAAAAGACACCAGTACCGCTTCTGCTTTGCTAATAATGGGAATTTCTGGTGGGGCATTGTTGCCTCTGCTTTATGGCGTTTTGGTTGAGGCTTCTGGTAATGCTCAGAGTGCTTATTGGATAATGATCCCTTGTTATGTATTTATCGTTTTTTACGCTGTTAAAGGTCATAAATTGAGGCAGTGGAGCCGTGGTTAGTCAAACTTTAAAGTCTGAAAAAATGCATTATGGCCTTGATATTGGCGGCACAAAAATTGAACTGGCCATATTTAATTCGCAACTAGAACGAGTCGCGTCGTGGCGTTTGCCGACCCCTCAAGATGACTATCAAGCGTTGTTGTCTACTATTGCTCAAATGGTTGTTGAGGCTGATAAAAAGTCTAATATAAAAGGAACGGTAGGCATTGGTTTTCCAGGGTATTTGGATAATCAAGGACGTTCTGTTTCAGCTAATATTGCCAGTGTTAACGGTCAATTTATTGTTAAGGATACATGTGCAAAGTTAGGTCGAGCCGTAGCGTTTGAAAATGATGTTAAGGCATTTGCATTATCTGAGGCTCGTGGCGGTGCGGCCCAAAGTAAAGATAATGCATTGGGCGTGGTGGTAGGGACTGGTTTTGCTGGTGGTTTGTGTATAGAAGGGCAACTTTATAAGAGCAAACAAAATGTGTCTTGTGAATTTGGTCATGTTTCTCTGCCCGCGATATTGCAACAACGTTACCAGTTTCCGTTGCGTCAATGTGGTTGTGGCTTAGTCGGTTGTGTTGAGGAATATCTAGCTGGCCCTGGCTTGTTATGGATGTGTTCACATTTTAATACTAATTACACTTCAGTACCTATGTTGGTAAAGGCTTTGAGAGATAATGAAGCAAAAGCCATTGAGGTGATGGACATTTATATCGATTGTTTAGGATGTTACTTCGCCCAGCTAACCCTTATGTATGATCCCGATATCATTGTATTAGGGGGAGGCTTGTCTAATATTGCCGAGATTTATTCTCGTCTTCCTCAAGTTATGCAAAAGTATTTTTTTAATGGCGTAATTGCTCCTCCTGTTGTGGCTGCCATGTTTGGTGATTCAAGTGGTGTACGCGGAGCCGCGATCCTTGGGCGAGATAATGCCGATAACGCAGCCGTGCAAAATTAACTAACAATCTGGATTATAAACATAAATGATTAAATCAATTGTCAATGGCCATGTCTTTAATGGTGAAACGCTACTCAAAAATCATGCTGTGATTATAGATGGCGATAAAGTGGTGCAGGTATTGCCACAAGAGCAATTGCCAGCAGATATTGAGGTTGATTTCGACCTGAAAGGCAATTATTTAGTACCTGGTTTTATTGACTTACAAGTTAATGGCGGTGGTGGCGTGATGTTTAATAATGAGCTTAGCGTTGAAGGATTGCGCACCATAGCTAAAGCACATCGACAGTACGGCACCACTGGCCTTTTACCCACCTTGATTACCGACAGTTATGACGTTATGCGACAAGCAATTGCGGCCATTACTCAGGCAATACAAGAAGGCGTGCCTGGGATCTTAGGGGTGCATCTAGAAGGGCCTTTTCTAAACCCTGAGCGTAAAGGTGCTCATGCGGCAGAAAAGTTTTGTGTTATTGACGAACAAGGTTTTGACATTATTACCTCTTTAAAATTAGGTAAAACATTGATAACCATCGCACCAGAATTGACTACCGGCCCAATGATTAAACGCATTTGTGACCAAGGAGTCGTGGTTTCGGCTGGGCATACAGGCGCTGATTACGAACAAACCTGTGAAGCGTTAGAAGCTGGTGTAACTGGCTTTACGCACTTATACAATGCTATGACACCGCTGCAAAGTCGTGCACCAGGTATGGTTGGTGCAGCGCTAAATGACGAACATAGTTGGTTTGGTATTATTGCCGATGGATTCCATATGCATCCAGCTGCATTTCGCGTAGCAGTGGCAGCAAAACAACAAGGTGGAGCTATTTTAGTCACCGATGCGATGTCTACAGTGGGGGCATCAGAGAAGTCATTTATGCTTGATGGCGAAACTATCCACGCTATTGATGGGCGATGTACAAATGCCGCAGGCTCATTAGCGGGTTCTGATTTAGATATGAACACGGCGATTAAAAATGCCATGAAGTTTGCCCGCGTTGATTGGATGGAGGCTGTTCGAATGGCTACAGTATATCCTGCTCAAGCAATCGGAGTTGAGGATCAATTAGGTTTCATTAAGCCAGGCTTTCAGGCGAGTTTTGTGTCGTTGGATGCCAACCAGAATGTAACTGGGACTTGGATTGCCGGCGAAAAATAATTTTAGACGTTGTAGGTAAATTACCTCTTTAACGGTTTCGGCCACAGCGGAGTTTAATGAGTTGATGGACTTTTGTGCTTGGTTACTGGGGCGTTTTTGTCTTACTTATTAGTGCAAAACGCACATGAGCGTAAAACACGCAGGGTAAAGGAAAAAACGCAAAAATCAGCGAATATAAGCCATAACTATCTACATCAAGCTTATCAAGGTAAAAGGTCAAGGCTATCAATCACTCAATGATACCTGTCGCATACATATTGTTGTCCGTTAAGTTGGCATATGCAGTGATATCCGAAATTTTTTCTCTGTGATTTATAAATTGTTGACCTTTGTTACTTCTAAAAAAGCGACCCAATACAATTAATGGAATAAGCAGATTTAGTCGTATCTCATTGTCTGTTAATAGTGATCTTGGTACATGGAAAATTTTAGGTACTGGCTGGTCATTCGATTTTTGTTACAAAAAGCCTTTTAAAAAGTTAAAAAGGAGTTGGCTTTTGCGCATTCCTCACTTATTTTATGCACCTGATTTATTGCCTCTTACTACGCATAGTATTGCTTTTTAATGTTTGGAGCCTTTTTGAAAATTTTCATGTCCTTTTTAGTGCTGTTTTCCTCCTTTGGAATGTGTAATGACTCCGACCTTCAAAAAGAAATTATTGGCAGTTGGATTACCGGAGATCAAGACCAATATTTTGGCGCTGAGTGGTTTATAACCGAATATAAAAAAGATGGCACGGCAATTCATCGTCAGTTTAAAGACGCGTCATGTGAGACCACTTCGATTATTATTAATGGGATCTGGAATATTCAAAATGGCCAATTGACCAATATTGTTCTGGGCAGTTCAGGTGATTTTGAAATACCCTCAGGAATAATGTTAGTAGACCAAATTATCAAGTTGGCTAACGGAGAAATGATTATCTCCACAGATTCAAATCGAACGGCGTATCGGATGAGAAGTGATAAGTGTTTATAAGTCGTTTTTTCTTAAAGGCGTTGCTATCCAGTAAACTTTAGAATCGCTCTTAAAGTGCAAACAAGGTTTGTTAACCGAATGAGCTGCATTCTAATAGTTGTCATTTAAACCAGTCCCCACTTGTTATCAAGTATGCTTCAGTTGCTAAGACAAATGTCATTAAACAAGACTTCAACTTCACTTTCCTCGGTATGACGTATTTCGAAGTTAATTTGTTTTTCAGTCAATTAGGTTTTTGTAATCGATTGCTAGCAAAGTTATCTTTTAGTTATTTTCCTTCCTAGTTGAAAACTTAATGATTTTAAATATTGTCATAAAATACAATGGCTTATGTTTAATTTGTTTCTATTTTGTAAATGAGAGGAAAAGACTAAAATTGTATTTTTGTGATTTTAGTGAAACTTACTATAGTTATTTAAAATTTTCGTTTCTCAGCTAAAAAATACTTTATAAATAAGGCATTTAGTAAACTGAAATCGATTTACATGTTACTCTTTGATGTTGATTTTATTTAGGAGGTTTTTTTGTGGCAATTTTAGGAATAAAAGACATTGCAGCTTTAGCAAATGTCTCTCCAGCAACAGTCTCAAGAGTGTTTAGTGCGCCAGATATGGTGTCTAAAAAAACCTTAAATAAAGTTAAAAAAGTTATCGATGAAGTAGGGTATCGACCCAATCGTATGGGTGCCAGTTTACGTACTCGAAAAAGTGGTAATATTGTTGCGATTATTCCCGATATTACTAATCCTGTTAATGCAGGGATCATTAGAGCGATTGAGCAAGGAGCACAAAGTGCTGGTTACTCGGTTTTATTAGGTGATACTCAAGGGTTAGAAGAAAGAGAGCAGCACTACGCCGACTTAGTGAGCCATGGCCAAGCTGACGGTATTTTGTTGTTTTGTTCGCGTATTCCTTTTAAAACAGATCCCAATGTGCCGTTGATGGAACAACTGCCTCCAATGGTTAATGGCAATGAGCGAATTGATTCAGACCAAGTAGTACAGGTTGCAGTTGATAACGTGGCAGCAGCAAAAGCCGCGATTAATTATCTGATTTCTCTTGGTCATAAGCGGATTGCGGCGATAACCGGCCCTGATGATATTGCGAGTTCCAATGAACGACTAGAGGGTTATCAGTTAGCGCTTAAAGAAGCCGGAATTGAACTAGATAGTGCATTGCAATTAGAAGGTGATTACGTCGTACAATCAGGTATGGATTGCGCTAGCCAGTTATTGTTATTGCCACAACGACCTACTGCTATCTTCTGTTTTAATGACGATATGGCTATAGGTGTGATGAAATTTTTACAGAAGCAAGGGTTTGTTGTACCTGATGATATTTCAGTGATGGGCTTTGATGATATTAATTATGCAAAGTTTGTGACACCGTCCTTGACTACTGTTCATCAGCCTTTGCAAGAGATTGGTAGTACCTGTATCGAACTGTTATTGAAGCAATTAAAAGGGCAGGTGGTAGAGCCTGGAAGACGATATTTACCCTTTGAATTAAAACTAAGAGACAGTACAGGGAAAGCACCGAACTAATTTTTAGCGACGGGTCCAATCAACATGAGCAACGAATACCTAATATAGACGTTGCTCATTGAATACTGCTTTAGTGCTGCTTCTGCATCTCTTTTTTGAAAAAAGCGCCTTGTTGAGTGGGGGTAAAGTCCCAGTCGCTGATCATAGTGGGCGACCAATCTGGATCAAATACCCAAGCAACCCAAGAGATACTTCTATCTTGCATAAACTCAATAATATGTGGACCGTAGGAACCGTCATTGATAACAGGTATATGAGCACCTTTACCATCGGCTTTTACCCATCCTATCTCAGTTGCTATTATTGGGTAGTCTTTGGCAGCAAAGCCCCATACTTCATCCCATAAAACAAAGAAGTTTTCTTTGGACTTGAGCTTAGGTTTCGCTTTTTGTGGATAAGGATGTGCGGTATAGGCTATACCTTGACGGTTCACAGGGTTTTGCTGAATAGGGCGCAAATCATATGCCCAGTTAAATCCAGCGACCAAAGGAATGACCTGATTATCATGAGCATAAATAATATCTATTAACTCTTCATTGAAGGCTTTCCATTCAAGCCAATTGGCTTTTCCGGCACGACCACCTTGATCTGTGGGCTCATTAAATAATTCATATACTGCCACTGTTGAAACGCCAGCATATCGAAACGCAACGTCTTTCCAGAAGGTGCGCGTTTCTTTCATTGTGGTGTCATACATGGAATGTTGAAATAACTCCGCTGGCAAATAACCAATAGAGTGCCAATCAATGATGATATACATCTGTTGTGCGTTGGCCCAAATGATGGCTTGATCAAGTAACTTAAAGTAGTTGTCTCTGCCATGGCCTTGCCAAGACACAGGGTGAATAGGTAAGCGAACAATGTTCGCTCCCCAAGCTTTGACTTCTTTAAATAATTTTTCAGACCATTGACCTTCTCGCACCAATTTATCTGGGTCGGCGATGTTTACGCCTCTAAAAATTATCTGTTTGCCCGCCTCATCAACTAACTTGTTGCCTTGCACTGATACAAAGTCCAATTTATGTCTTAACTGGCTACTGTCGAATTGAGTCGGATAAGGATTATCCCACCAACTATTAGCGTTTTTTGATCCTGAAACTGCGGCTATATTTTGAAAGCTAATAGCTAAGGACAATATAAAGGCGCTAAACAAAAATGTTTTCATGATTAATTCTCGCTAATAATAGTGGCTATAACAGTGTGCTGGCTAGGGTAAACTGCAGGATCTACTGTATCTCCAGCAATTATTTGCCCATCAACTTCAAGTTGAATTTTGCCCTTACTTAATCCTAATGGATTACGTAATTCGATTTTATAAGTGGCCCCGCGGAATGTCCGGCTCATAGTCACTTTGTCCCAACTGGGCAAAATACAAGGATCGATACGTAAACCAGTGTATTCAGGACGAATACCCAATATATACTGGGTTGCTGCGTAATAATTCCATGCTGCTGTACCTGTTAACCATGAGTTTTTCGCTTCTCCAGGATTGGCTGAATCAGCGCCCGCAATCATTTGACTATAAACGTAAGGTTCTGTTTTATGAAGTTGCTGTACGTCTTGCAGAAACGCGGGGGTAATTTTGCTGTAATACTCATAAGCTTTTTCACCTCTGCCCAACATGGCTTCTGATATAGTGATCCATGGGTTGTTATGGCAAAAAATGCCGGCGTTTTCTTTATACCCTGGTGGGTAGGACGTAATTTCACCTAAATATTTGTTGTAACCTGTAAATGCCGGTTGATTCAGCATAATGCCGTAATCCGTTGATAAGTGTTTTTCAACTGAATGCATAGCTTGTAACGCTTTACCATCATCAAAGCCAATGCCAGCCATGGCACAAAAACCTTGAGATTCAATAAAAATTTTACCTTCAGCGTTGTCATTACTGCCTACTTTGTCGCCATTGGAGTCATATGCGCGTAAAAACCATTCACCGTCCCAGGCATGTTGTTTGATGGTTTGGCGCATTTTATCGACTTCTGCTAAACAACTTTTTGCCAGCTCCTCTTTACCAATGCGAACACATAAATCCACAAATTCTTGCCCGTACAAAACGAACTGTCCCGCAATCATTACTGATTCTGCTACCTTAGAATCACCGCGCTGGGTCGTTTGATAAGACTCATTAGGATTTTCTGAGAAGCAGTTTAAGTTAAGACAGTCATTCCAGTCTGCACGGCCAATTAAAGGCAATCCATGTGGTCCAAGATTATTGACCACATGATTAAATGCGCGCTCTAGATGATTAAAATGGCTGGCAGTGTTGTTCATATCACTGTCAAATGGCACCACTTCATCTAAGATACTGAAGTCACCGGTTTCTTTAATGTAGTTGGCTGTGGATAACACCATCCACATAGGATCGTCATTAAAATTACCACCAATATCGGCATTACCTTTTTTCGTTAAAGGTTGATATTGATGATAGGCAGAGCCATCTGTTTTTTGCGTGGCAGATAAATCTAAAATTCGTTCTTTGACTTTTTCAGGCACCATATGGGCAAAACCAATAGTGTCTTGATTCGAGTCTCTGAATCCCATGCCACGGCCAATGCCTGATTCATAAAAGGAAGCACTACGTGACAAATTAAAAGTCACCATATTTTGATATTGGTTCCAAATATTAACCGCTCTGTTGAATTTATCGTCAGGGGTTTCAACTTGAAACTTACCCAGTAAATTATGCCAATAATCATTGAGTTTTTTTAGTTCTGAAGCGACTTTCTCATCATTGTCAAAGCGCTCTCTTAACGTTTTGGCGGGAGCTTTATTAATCACATTAGGAGCTGCCCATTTTTGCTCTGGGTCAACTTCGCAATAGCCGAGGGTAAACACCAATGACTGGCTTTCTCCTGCTGCTAATTGTATTTTCAGGTGATGGGATGCAATTGGCGACCAGCCTCGTGCGATTGAGTTACTCGCTTCGCCTTTCTCTACGGCTAAAGGTCGATCAAACCCTCTGTAGGGACCAAGGAAGCTTTCTCTATTGGTGTCGAATCCATCAATTTCACGATTGACTGAATAGAAAGCATAATGATTGCGACGTTCCCGATATTCAGTTTTGTGATAAATAGTGCTGTCTTCAACTTCTACCTCACCTGTAGACAAGTTGCGTTGAAAATTGGCACCGTCATCTTCTGCATTCCATAGGCACCATTCGATGAATGAGAAAACATCAACTGTCTGTGCAGTATGACTATTATTAGTGACCACCAAACGATGCACTTCTGCTTTAGTCTCTAGGGGAATAAAGCTAGTGACTTCTGTTGCAATGTTATTTTTGCTGGCATTAAAGCGGCTGTAACCCATACCGTGACGACAGCTATATTCGTCAAGCTCAGTGTTCACAGGGCGGCCTGTGGCAGACCAGTATTCACCGTTGCAGCCAATGTAGAAATATCTTCCACCACTGTCTAAAGGCACGCTGTTATAGCGATAACGGGTTAAGCGCCGAAATTTTGGATCACGATCAAAGCAGTATCCGCCAGCAGTATTGGAAATCAATCCATAAAACCCATCATTACCTAAATAATTAATCCATGGAGTTGGGGTGTAGGGGGTGGTTATCACATACTCATAATTTAGATCATCAAAATAACCAAATTTTTCATTGTTAGTAATAGTGTGTTTAGACATGGTTACTCATCTCTTTAGGTAATGGTTGGAAAAAAATATTAAAAACATAGGCTCGTCCTTGAATAATTAAGCGGCAGAATCAACGGCGCTTCGACGAGCAATCAGTTCTTCATTCATCAGTTTTTGTTTTTGTTCAGTAATGGGATAAAACGCCATAACAACAGCAGCGGCAAGACCAAAAGCAGCCGGAATAAAGCTCATCAAAAGGGTCATGCCTGGCAGTGAGGCTTCAACAGTACTGGCGTCCATACCGTTATAGCCATAACTGGCTAACACCACTAACATCAGTGCACCAGCAAAGCCGCTGCCAGTTTTCTGCACAAAGGTACCTGCAGAATAAATGAGACCTGTGGCTCGCCTACCATTGCGCCATTCGTTGTAATCAGCAGAGTCGCCAAGCATGGAGAAAAATAATGTGGGCATCATTGCAGCAAAAAATTCGGCGCTACAGCCAAGAATAAAAATTTGTGTCACATCGGTGCCAGGCAACCAATAAAAGCCGCTTGTTAGTATGCTGCTTAACAACAAGGCTACAATAAACAGGGTTTTTCTACCTAGCCTACTCGCAAGATAACTCGTACATAAAGCACCAAGAATAGACACCACTAAAAGCGCTATAAAATATTGACCCACTAATAATTCGTCACCTACGTAATATTTAAAATAGTAAGCAATTACCCCATATTTGATGCCGTTAAACATCATAGTAAGAAAGCCAATACCCAATAAAATTAGCCAAGGTTTATTGGTGATAAGATCCAGCATGTCTTGCTGAACCCCAGAACCTTCCTTTCCAGCTTTTTGTTTATTGGCCTTAAGTAATCTTCTAACGAACCAAGTCATTACAGTCATAACAACAACAAATAAAACACCTGTTTGCCAGTTGCGGTAATAGAAAAACAGCGTCATAACGATCAGAGGCATTAACACGAAAGGTAACTGTTTGCAGAGGTCTTTAAGTTCAGAACTAAGGCTTTTTTCAACCTTTTGAATGGGAGCAACACGTTCTCTGGTGGTGGCGACAGAAATCACCATCAGCGCCATTAATAAACCTGCAAATACATACATAGTATATTGGTAACCTAGTGCATCATTTCCTTCACCTAAGGTCTCAACCAAGGTAGGTAAGAACCCCATAACAAAAAGGCCACCTAAGAAGGCACCTGCAAACCTAAATCCAGATAAACTCGTGCGCTCATTGTCATCATCCGTCATGACGCCCATCAAAGCAGAGTAGGGGACATTGTTGACTGTATAAGCCAATGTAAGACCTATGTAAGTCACGTAGGCATAGACTAGTTTTCCGTTGTCGGATAAATCAGGGGTGCTAAAACATAACACCATAAACAGACATAAAAAGGGCGTAGACCACAGTATCCAAGGACGAAACTTACCCCAAGATGTATTGGTACGATCGGCAATCATGCCCATGATGATGTCAGTAACACCGTCTGACAGTCTGACAACTAAAAATAAAACGGCTGCGGCTGAGGCGGCCAAACCAAAGGTGTCTGTATAGAATACGGCTAAGTATGCGAGGGCTCCTCGCCATACGAGGTTTGCAGCTGCATCGCCCATTGCATAACCGACTTTTTCGTACAAAGGCAATTTTGTCATAGTGTATTTCTCCCTATGAGTAGTAAGAACTGGACTTGTTTGTACATTTTTTTATTGTCCCAAAATTCAATGATTTTTTGACTGTTACCCATAACAAATAATTGCGTAGGCGATAAAATGATTAATGACCTTTATCTCAATAGGTATTAGTCACTAATGAGGCGTTAATAAATGACAGTCCAAAATAAAACATTATGAAAACGTTTTCAATATACAATTCACTTTTTAATAACAAATATCAAAAACTGATTTGTTATTAATTACATAATTTATACAAAAACCACCAAAGAGGTTTAAATGTTAAAAAACAAAAATACCAGACCATAAGGTTGTTTATGTTTTTTGTTTATCTTTTAATGGATTGATTTTTATAGGAAAAATAACAATTTTTTAGCTAATATTGGTTTGGGCAAGGCAGCAGAAAAGTTAGCTTACTACTATATTGAATTGCCTGTATACCGTAACGAGAAGTGTTTTTTAATTCGAATATTAAATACAATCGGTTTCATTGGGGGAGTGTTATTTAGGGGCTAAAAAGCTGTTAATGGATAAACGTCCGCTCAAAAGACTCGGATCTAGAATTTAATGTTAACTGATTGAGCCAGAATACAGGAGTTTCGTCTGTATTTTGATCCGGTTAAACAGCCCCTGTTGTAGTGCAATGGGTTCAAATAAGGGGGCTCAACATCAATATATCTTTAGCTGGGCATGTTAGCGGCATTCACTACCAAGTGAGCGAGAGTAAACTAACTCAGGTTCTTGGTCGGTGTACTTGAAGCCAGTTATCGCATAACGCCTGATCAGTCACTTCTAATGCAATAGTGTCACAAGGTGCTGCAATAGCAATAAAAGGCATATTTTTGAGTTTCTTGTCACGAATTACACTAAGTTGCACGGTTTGACCAATAACAAGGTTGTTGAGCTGTGGCAATAAATTATCTTTAGTCACGACCCAATTATCCATAGCAATTAGCACATCGCCAAATTGTAATCCTGATGTGTAAGCTGCAGTTTGTTCAGTCACTTGTGTGATTTGCACACCTATTTCGAGTGCTTTTATTTGTGCACCAAATTCAATGCTAATTGGAGACGATGATATTTCACCGCCTTTATCATCTAAGTTGTTCTTGGGTGAAAAATGGCATTGAATACCAAATGTGGCCAATAGTGCATCAAAAGGTAGTTCTTCAGTGGAATATAACGCTTTTTGGAAAAAGTCACTTAACTCTAAATTCAATTGGGTTTTAATAATAGTTTGGACAACATCAACTGGGGTAGGGATAGCGAGCTTGCCGTATAAGTTCCAGAGGTAATTCATCACATTATCTAGAGTATAATTCCCATTACTTTGATGATTAATAAGTAAGTCTAAACACATAGCTAAAACAGCGCCTTTGTTATAATAACTAACAATGTTATTTACAGCGCCTTCATCTTGTTTGTAAAACTTTGTCCAAGCGTCAAAGCTGGACTCTGTAATGGTTTGCTTAAAGCGCCCTTTATTGCGTACCAGTCGCGTTAGGTTTTGCGCGACCACTTTTAAGTATTCTGCTTGGGTAATTAGACCGCATCGCAATAGACTAAAATCGTCATAATAACTAGTGAACCCCTCATAAATCCATAATTGCTCGGTATGTTGCTCTTTGTCTAACCTCGCACCAAATAGTTCTTGGGGCTTGATCCTCTTTACATGCCAGGTATGAAAAAACTCATGACTACATAAACTTAGGAATACGCGATAGCCCTCTGTCATTTTTCCAGCTTCAGAGACCTTAGGTAAATCATTTCTACTGTACATCAAGGCGGTGGAGCTCATGTGCTCTAGCCCACCAAACGCATTGTCGGTGAGAAGGGTGATAAATTGATACTTTGTTACTGGAGGGGTATCAGCAAAAAAATCAATGTGGTGTTGACATATTTTGGTTAAGTCTTTTGTTATGCGACTGATATCAGCCTGATGTCCACCCGCTAGAATCAATTCAAAGTCCACCTCTGCCACTGTAAAGGGCAAAATATCGAATTCACCCATTAACACTGGGTGGTCAATTAATTCTTCGTAGTGATTGGCCCAGTACTCGCCAAATGTATGGGGGGGTTGCATCGCAGTGGGCATGGTTGTTGCCACTTGCCAATGCTCTAAATGACTTTGTGAAGGCTTTGCGATGACTACACCGCAAGGTTTGTCCGTTTGCCCTTGTACCGCCAAAAACATATTGGTGCCGTTGAAAAATGCTATTTCATCATTGATGTAGGCACCTCTAACCGAAAGATCAAAAGCGTAAATTTGATATTTAACCGTTATTGCAGTGTTGACCCCTTGGATTTGCCAAGTTTGTTTATCGAGTTTTGTGAGTCCTATATTTTTTCCGTTATCATCTTGTGCGCTAATAGTGGTAATGTTTTTAGCAAAGTCTCGGATCATATAACTTCCCGGGATCCAAGCAGGCAAGGTGAGTATTTGTCCATTTTTATCAGGGTGTTCAATACGTAAACTGACGTCAAATGAATGCCCAGCAATAGATGAAACAACTACATGATATTGAATGGGAAAGCGGGAGATTTGCATGATGTTTCTCTATTTTTTTTTGACATTGTAACCTTGTTAGTGATTAATAATAACTAGGCTCAATAAACATGGATTACTGGGTTGTTGTTTTTATAAACTTTATTTAACATCAACTTAATTGACGTAAGGCTAATTATACTACCAAAGCCTTCAGAGGATTTTTAATTAAATGGCCATTTTGCAGGAAAAAGTTGGGCTCACCAATGAAGATCTAAAAAAAATTCGCTCCATGCGTCCTGGGCGTCCCATTGATTTACAATTGACTACTGCTACCACAACTAAAAGGGTACGAACAGAGTTTGTGGGTATGGATGGAACCCGTTGTATGATCTTCAGATACCCAGATGAGGGTAAATGGGGGCCCTTAGGAGAGGGGATATTTAAGGATAAGGAAATCATCGCCAGATATATTCTTGAAGACGAAACCGGCGAAATCATCGCATTTAAAGTAAAAATAATTTTAGTTACTACCAAACCCAGCCATTTGGTTTTTACAAGTTTTCCTCTCCTTATCCAAAGTCATGATCTACGTGCAGAACCTAGAGCAAATACACGAATTGCTGCTAGTATGCTAGACGCAGAAAGTGGTTCAGTTATTTGTGATTCAATGGTGATGGATATATCCGTCCATGGTTGTCGAATGAGTATCAAAAAACGCAAACACGGCACTAGACCAAAACTCAAACAAGTTGTGAGAATGTATTTTGCGGCTTCTAAAGATAAGTATTCTTTTTTAACTGGCATTATTATGAACAGTAAATCTGACGAAGTGAATTTGTACTACGGTGTTAAGTTTGAAACGCCTGAAGAAGAGGTCAATAAATTATTGCAAGATATCATGTTGGTAGCCAGTTAATTTCCAGCTGATGTCTTTTGGTTTAATTGGATCACTTACCTGCACTTCCGATATAGAGGACTAAACAAAGGTGCATTTTGATACTCATATACTAAATGGGGAGGGAGCTTAGCTTTCAATTCTTCTGAGTAGCGCAATTAAAAGGGTATCAGTAATTGCAATCCAACTCTTTATTTCTAGTCATCTTGATGAGATAAAAGCCAAAATCTCCAGTAAATAACGTTAAAACCGTTAATTACAAAACATTCCTCAAATGTAACTTCCCTAGATGAATATATAAAAGCAACATAGATGTTGCCCTTTTCAATTTTTTAATGAAAACCTTGCCAAAAATAGTTGTAAAAAAAACCGCCAAAGACGAGTCTTTAGCGGTTCTAAATTATGATTTAAGGCTTACATTAGAAAGTATATTGCACACCAAATTGGAATCTACGGTCAAACATGAAGCTCGAACGTTGGAAAGTTTCCCCACCTTCATTCAAGATATCTTTCGATGTTTGCAGCTCATCCGTCAAGTTTGTTCCTTGAAGGCTGACTTGGAAGTTATCGGTAATTTGATATTTAACCGACGCATCCAATGAGAAGTTTGCATCTTGGATATTGGGGTTACCTGTAATAAAAGTCTCGTAAGAGTTCAAGAACTCATCACGGTACTGATAAGCTACACGGACTTCCAAATTGTCATCTTGATAAATACCGACCAAGTTGGCAAAGTTTTCTGATTGCCCAATTATCCCGTTCAATGTTTCGATACGAACGATACCGTCGAAGCTATCTGGAATACCATCACCATCAGCGTCTAAAGAACGTTGTGGAGAGTCTGCATCAACGTCAAGTTTGGTATAGTTGGCTTGTACCCCAAAGTTGGCCCAGATCCCTTCCAAGTTATCAAAGAAGTACTGACCTGCAATTTCAAATCCAGTAACGGTCGCATCAGATTGGTTAACCGCACCTTGATAGAAAATAGGAACATCTACTCCGTCTAGTACAATAGAATCAATTTGAACTATGGTATCTGTTTGAACAATATCTTTAATATCTTTATTAAAGAACGCAAGACTAAAGTAGTTACCCGCTTCACCATACCATTCAACAGCTAGGTCAAAATTAACTGCTAAGGTTGGTTTCAGGTCAGGGTTACCACCACTTACCAATAATCGAGACACGCCTGCGCCTAAGGCTCCAACTGGATCCGGATCATCAGGACCAATTTCAGGGAAAAGAATTGAAGAGATTGCTCTTACAGATTGAGATGCGCTGTAGTCAGAAATGTTAGGCAAAGTTAAACCTCTACTTAATCCAAGTCTTACTAACCACTCATCGTCCAAGTTTAATTTAAGGTTTAATGAAGGTAAATAATAGTCTTCATCCAAACCAAGGCTTCTGTCTGTATCTGCTTGGTCAAGATAGGCGGCAGATTCAGGCAAGAAGTCCCTTATATTATCAATAGCTTCTAACTCTGGATCACGATCGGCTTGTTGTTCATCTTCTCCGAATTCACTGTATTGGAAGGAGCCAACAGAACTGATATCCATCTTGACATAACGAACACCAAAGTTACCTTCTAAATACATGCCGTTATCAAAATCTTGAGCAATGTCAAAACGTGCGTATAAATTCGTCACTGTTTCACTTACATTTGCCGTTTGTCCAGGTGTGTACTGCTCGACATAGTTCGCATCTCTACGGTCACTATTATTTGGCGCATATGAAGGGGTGTATTGATCGTTGTTATCGCCGCCATTATTTAGGTCTGGCTCATTCGCCAAAAAGTCATAAAACAAATCTGGGTTTCTTAAGAAATCAGGATGTGCATATACGAATGCAGTATTATCACCAACTACTACGCCACCGCGTTGGAAGTCAGCAAAATCGTAGGTCTGATGGGCGACTGTATCAAATGCGTTATATCTGGCAATACCGTTACCATCCCAAGCTTGACTCACTCCTTGCCAGTTAAGTCCTGCATCTTGATATATCTGATCTCGTTCTGCTCGGCGTACACCAAACTTAACGGATTGAAACCAGTCATCGCCATCAGGGTTAAAGTTATAAGTTGCGTCTACTTTAACCGCCGTAGAATCACCTTCGCCGTCTTTGAATCTATCTGCTGCGTATCCCATAAAATAACCAGCAGGATCAGCTGTCGAAGTAGGGGCAGTAGTGGGGACAATATTGTTGCCTGCATCCACAATATTACCTTGGTTAAACATAAAGGCATCATTGTAAGCAAATTCAATTTCTGGATTATCTAGATTAGGTCGACTTCTGAAGTCTAAATGAGTTGTTGCACCAATCCATTGTTCTCTGTCTACTAATTCTGAGGTAGTGCGGTGAGCATCAAATTCCACGAACCATTGATCATCAACTTGCCATTCAATGTTAACACTAATGTCATCGGTCATAGTTTCAACTGAACGACCAATGCCTAAGTTTCCTATTTGTGCACCCGGAGCTCCGTACCAACTACTCTCATTAGAAGAAATCAAACCTTCTTCAAATAAACCGCCATCAATGCCAATAAGTTGACTACAAAAATTCGCGTCATCGTCACCTGTTGCACCGTTACCACAGCGAGGAACGCCTGATGATGTATAAGGAGAAAGTTGTACATCGGTTGCAATTATATTGCTGTCACCAGTGGTGAGGGCATAAGCAACACCGCCATCCTGCCACTCTGTAGTTCGTTCTAAATCAAATGTCTCGTTTTCAACGCGAACATACTTCACTGTTGCTTTAAAAGATTCATCTTTATTTTGGTATTGGCCGGCTATATATACATTGCTGCGCTCTCTATCAACTTCGGTAGCACGTAGTTGGAAACCGTTAATGATACCTACTGTTTGTCCCTCTGTTGGTATCATATCACCTGTGAAATCTTCTACATCAATATCAGGAAACTGGTCACCAGCAACAGAACCAACAGGTACGGGCACTATGGCACCAGACTGATAGCCATTAAAAAGCGATTTCAATTCAGAATGAGAGAATGAACCAAGTAGGCCAAACTCGCCGGCGTCAGATTTCCAACGATTACCAAAGATGGCACTAAATGTGGGGGTTGTTTCTTCTCTTAAATCACTGTAGGTGCCGTCTAACGATACAACGCCAAAACTACCTTCACGATCGAAAGGTTCGATTGTTCTAAGATTAATGCTACCACCAATGCCGCCTTCGATAAGGTCAGCACTTTGGTTTTTATAAACATCCACGCCTTCAATCATTTGTGGTGGAATGCTTGACCAATCCAGCGCTCGGCTACCATTTGAAGTAAAGGCATCACGGCCATTCAATTCAGAGCGGATAAGCCCTAGACCACGAATAAGGTTACCTGACCCTTCTGCAGATGGGAAATCACCGCCATCTGCGCCGATATCAAATTTAGTTACTGTCACACCTGGTACGCGAGAAAGAGCCTCAGCAACAGATAAGTCTGGCAGTGCGTTTGCATCTGATGCAGTAATAGAATCCATAAAGGTACTAGATTCACGTTTTAATTCTGCGGCATTGGCTAGAGCACCACGAATACCTCTAACTTCAATAACTTCTTCTGCATTTTCATCTGCTGCGTCTTGCACCGCCTGTGCGGCTGCATTATGTGCAGCAAGCGACGTCATCAGCGCGGTGGCTCCATAAAGGGCTACCTTCACCGATGAAGCGAGAATCGATTTCTTTTGTGTGTTCATGTTCTCTCCAGTGTGTTTTTGTTATTTATATGTTGAATGTGTTAATCACTACGTGAATCTAGGTTAGGAAAATTAAGCTATTTGTTTTAAAAAGCTCGACTTTTACGACAAAGTGGGCTTTGGTAGCGACAAGCCGGACTGAACTGTTAGCCCCCTCGTAACATTACCTTTCTTTTTTTCTAACATTTACAGTTTAACAACCTTGTAACAAAAAAGAAAACGTTTTCATAATAACCCGTAAAAATTTACAAAAATATAAGGATGCATGGTAGTTTTCAAGACTTGTGGTAGTATTTACATCTTGTTGTGTAAACGTTAACAAATTAACACTCTTTGTTACAAAATAAAACACTATGTAAACGAGAAAGGAATATTAATTCTATGCGAGTATGCATTCTTGGCGGTGGAACTGCCGGTTGGATGACAGCGTCAGCACTTTCCAAAAAGCTAAAAAATGTAATAAATTCAATCACTTTAGTAGAATCCGAAAGCATAGGTACAGTGGGGGTTGGTGAAGCCACCTTACCCCATATAAGGTTGTTTAATGAAGGCTTAGGAATAGAAGAAAGTGCCTTCATGAAACAGACCGAAGCCACGTTTAAATTAGGCATTGAATTCTGTGATTGGGGGCGTTTAGGCGACAGTTATATCCATCCTTTTGGCGATTTCGGACAAAGTATTAACGGTGTCGCCTTTTATCAGCACTTACTTAAACTGACAAAACATGGTGATTATGGGGTGTTAGACGATTATGCATTTGGCATAAGTGCTGCTAAAAATAACAAATTTCAGTTACCTAAAGGCGGCAAAACCCCACTTCAACAGGCTTTTGGCTATGCCTATCAATTTGATGCCGGACTGTATGCCAAATATTTAAGACGTTTTTCTGAGTCTAATGGTGTAAGGCGAATTGAAGGAAAAGTAGTTGATACAGTTATCAACGAAAAGTCTGGTGATGTTTCTTCCATTACTCTAGATGACGGCCAACAAATAAGTGCTGATCTGTTTATCGATTGTTCTGGCTTTCGGGGGGTATTGATTGAACAAGTACTCAAGTCCGGTTATCAAGACTGGTCGAATTGGTTGCCTTGTAACCGTGCCGTGGCAGTACCATGTGAACGACAAACACATTTGTCGCCCTATACTCGCGCCACTGCTAGGCAGGCAGGTTGGCAATGGCGAATTCCTTTACAACATAGAACCGGTAATGGCCACGTCTACTGGAATGAATATATATCAGATGACGAAGCTGTTTCAGTACTACTGAATAACTTGGATGGCCCTGCACTTGGCGAGCCTAAACAACTTTTCTTTAAAACTGGTCGTCGTAATCACTTCTGGAAAAATAACGTAGTCGCTATTGGACTTTCAGCTGGTTTTTTAGAGCCTTTAGAGTCAACGTCTATTCACTTGATCCAAGAAGGTATTACAAATTTGCTTGAGCTTTTTCCTCACGACAGCACAAGCCCCCTAGATATCTCAGAATACAACTCACGTATGTCATTACAATTCGAGCGGGTTCGTGACTTTTTGTTACTGCATTATGTGGCGACAAAGCGTGATGATAGTGAAATGTGGCGCTACTTTACAAACATGACCTTGCCTGATAGTTTGCAACAAAAAATACAAGGCTGGCTGCATAGAGGTTATATTCAGCGCTACCAGTTTGGCGCGTTTTTACCGCCAAGTTGGATAGCTGTCATGATGGGACAAAACTTAGTTCCTCAACATTATGACCCTAGAGTAGATTGCAGTAATTTTGAACAGGTTAAACGGCAATCTCAAGCAATGCGAGCAGACATTGCAGGTGCTGTTCAAAACGCTAAATCACATGCAGATTTCTTAAAAGCGATTGGCGCTGCATCAAATACAGAACTCCTAAGAGCTAAATAATGTCGCAACAAGATACATCTCAATTTTTAGTCTTTGGCAATACCTTTGCGGCCAGTATGACTGTCTTAGCATTGAGTAAAGTCCTTCCAAAGAACATTACAATTATATGGGTGAAGCCAGCTAGTTCCTGCCCAAGTGATTTACTTTACGGAGGCATCAGTTCGCCTGACGCTTATCAGTTTAACTTGCAGTATGGTGTGTCTGAACCGCAACTAATCTTAAATACTGATACCACTTTCTCATTTGGTACGGGTTTTAACGCTTGGGGCAACAATAACCTAAGCTGGATGCAGTGTTTTCATTTGCCTTTTGCTGCTACAGAAGGCGTTGAATTACATCACTTTATGACAAGACATAAGGCATCACTGGGGGATTTTTTAATTAGTGCACAAGCCGCATTAAAGGGCACCTTTGCTCATCCGCCTACCGATAATTTGCAATCACCACTTTCTCGTGCCGAGTATGGATACCATTTTGATCCTTCACAATGGTCTGCGATTTTTTATGACAAAATTGATAAACACCGCGTTAAGGTAATTGATGCTGACATCACCAAGCTAAATCATAGCCAAGATAGTATCGATTCTGTGCAACTAGATGATGGAACAAAGCTTGAAGCAGACTTGTATATTGACTGTAGCGGCACAAAGAGTACATTGCTTGCCTCCCTAAAAAATGATTTTATATGCCAACGTACAGTACAGATTAGTAGTGAAACACAGTCCTGTGGCCAAACGGGACCAGCCTGTCGCTTAATTACTGGTACCGAATCTGGATGGCAATCGGTGACTCCTTTGCGAGAAAAAAATCAAATTATTACATTACATGAATCCTCTAATGGCTGTCAGCAAACAGATTCTCAATCCTTTGCACTTGGACACCGCAATAGAGCGTGGCAAGGAAATTGTGTGGGCATAGGGCATGCTGCATATGCGCTAGAGCCTATTACTCCTGCAGCCTACATTTTGCTAAAAAAAGACATTGAACGTTTGTTGGAACTGATTCCAGTCAATCAAGAAACGCACATTGAAAGACATGAATATAATCGCCGATTCCAAGACGATCTAACACATGCTGAGTTATTTCATCGTGCAATTTATGCTGAGCAACGTGATGTTGGTTATGATAATTGCGACAAACTCAACAGAAAATTAACCCAGTATTCCCATAGAGGTATTCTGACTAATTTTGATTTTGAGCCCTTCAATGAACAAGATTGGGCAATATTACATGCCGGTCTCGGAAGAATACCTGAGCGCTATGACAGAATGGCTGAGCAAGTTGACTATGAAAAAACACAAAGCAACTTGGATAGAATGCGCGCAGGCATTGCACACTTGGCGTCTAGTATGCCTGCGCATCACATTTACCTAGAGAAACTCACGATGTATTTACGGGATAGCGAAAAGCATGGCCAATAATATTAAAACCATTGCGATAATAGGAGGAGGTACTGCAGGTTGGATGACAGCAGCAGCGCTTTCTAAAATGCTGCTTCCTGAAAATGTAACCGTTAAATTAGTTGAATCCGAACAAATCGGTACAATTGGTGTAGGTGAAGCTACCATTCCTGACATCGCCAACTTCAATCGCATGTTAGGAATTAACGAACAAGCATTTCTTAGTGCCACTAAAGGTACATTTAAATTAGGCATAGAGTTTCGCGACTGGGGCAAGCTAGGTGATAAATATTTCCATCCATTTGGCGGTCACGGTGTTGACATGAATGGTATCGACTTTCACCAATACTGGTTGCATAGTAAACAAAATGGCAATACTGCCAAACTTGAAGACTACAGCATCTGTTCTCTCGCGGCCAAACAGGCGAAATTTATATTACCCGATCCAAATCCCAAATCGGTATTGTCTCACTTGCGTTATGCTTATCATTTTGATGCAACGGCTTATGCCGCTTTTTTGCGAAGTTTTGCAGAGCAACGGGGCATAGTTCGAATTGAAGGTAAAATTGAAAATGTGGCGACTCACAAAGACTCAGGTAATATTCAAAGTGTGACTTTGGACGATGGGCGTATTATTGAGGCTGACTTTTTCATCGATTGCACTGGATTTAAAGCCCTCTTACTCGAAAAAACACTAGGGGTGAAATTTAAAGATTGGAGCCACTGGCTACCCTGTAACCGAGCTCAAGCGGTCGCAAGTGAACGTATTGAACCACTTGCGCCTTTTACAATATCAACAGCAAAAAAAGCAGGGTGGCAGTGGCGCATACCCACTCAGCATCGCACCGGTAATGGTCATATTTATTGCAGTGATTTTATCTCGGACGATGACGCCAATCAGGTTTTACTGGAAGGTTTAGACGCAAAGCCCCTTGGTGACGCGCGAACTATTCATTTTCAAACTGGGTGTCGAGAGCAGTTTTGGGTTAAAAATTGTGTGGGAATTGGTTTGTCGAGTGGTTTTCTAGAACCCTTAGAGTCAACTTCAATTTTTCTTATTCAACAAGGGATCACTCGATTTATATCACTGTATCCTGATGGCAATTTATCTGAAGTAATTCAGCGCGAATATAATCGTTTGATGACGAGAGAGTTTACGCAAGTCAGAGATTTTATTATTTTGCATTATCACGCCACTAAAAGGGACGATAGCCCATTTTGGAATTATTGCCGTACTATGCCTATACCTGAAAGCCTGCAACATAAAATTGAATTGTTTAAAGCGGGGGGAAGAGTGTTTCGTGATGATCAGGAGTTGTTTTCAAAACCTAGCTGGATAGCCGTTTTACTTGGTCAAAACATTGAGCCAGAAGTCTGTGAACCTATATTAACTGGTATTCCAATTGATGACATACAAAGAAGTCTAGATTCAATGAACAGTGCCATGATACAGGCTGTCAGCCGCCTGCCATCTCATGCTGAATTCATTCAAAAATATGCAAATGGAGTAAATTCTTGAACCTCAATAATATTAAAAACGTGGTTATTGTTGGCGGTGGTACCGCTGGTTGGATGGCTGCTGTTGCGCTTTCAAAATCCATAGGTACTAAAAATATAAATATTCAATTAGTTGAATCAGAAGAAATAGGTACTGTGGGAGTGGGCGAGGCGACCATACCTCATATTAAATATTTTAATCGTTTAGCAGGCTTAGACGAAAATGAGTTTCTTCGACAAACCAATGCAACCTTTAAATTAGGCATTGAGTTTGTAAACTGGGGGAAATTAGGGGACAGCTATGTGCATCCGTTTGGACCCTATGGCATTGATATGCAAGGCGTGCATTTTCACCATACTTGGTTGCGTCAAAAGCAAAAGGGCACCGCTCGACCCATTGCTGAATTTAGCTTACCAGGACTCGCTGCCAAAGCAGGCAAATTTCAACACCCAAGGCCGGATTTAAAGTCATCACCTTTTAGTAGTATGGATTATGCGTACCATTTCGATGCGGCTTTGTATGCGAAATATATGCGTAACGTTGCTGAAGGGCGTGGTGTGAAGCGTACAGAAGGTAAAATTGTTAGGGTTAAACAAAATGATGACAACGGTCACATTGAAAGCCTAGAACTTGATAATGGCACGCTAGTTGAGGGTGACCTTTTTATTGACTGCTCTGGCTTTAAAGGTTTGTTAATTGAGGAAACCTTAAAAACCGGTTACGAAGATTGGACTCATTATTTACCCTGCGACCGAGCCGTCGCCAGACTCACAGAAAGATTAGACGAGCTTCCACCGTATACAAGGGCAACAGCAAAAGAAGCGGGTTGGCAATGGCGGATCCCGTTGCAATCACGAACAGGCAATGGTTACGTCTATTGCAGTCAATTTATCAGTGATGATGAAGCACTGGCTAGTCTCAATAAAGACCTTGAAACTCCCGCCATTGCAGAACCACGACTGTTGCGTTTTAAAACCGGTGTACGTAAGAAAACATGGAACAAAAATGTGGTATCAATTGGTCTGGCTGCAGGTTTTTTAGAGCCTCTCGAGTCAACCTCAATTCACCTTATTCAAAGTGCGATTGCAAGACTGATGACAAACTGGCCTGATAAATTGTTTAATCAACACGATATTGATTATTTTAATCGGAAAACCCATGCAGAGTATGAGCAAGTGCGTGATTTTCTGATCTTGCATTATTATGCCACTGAGCGAAATGATAGCCCCTTTTGGAATTATTGTCGTACCATGGATATTCCCAAAAGCCTTGAAGAACGTATCGCCATATACAAAGAAAACGCACGTCTGTACCGAGAAGATTTGGAATTGTTTAGCTCTGTGAGTTGGTTTGCGGTATTTAACGGCCAAAATATTGAGCCTAAAAGGTATCACCCCCTTGCAGATATACTTGAAGATGACATGATGGAAAGACGAATGGCGGAATTACATCGTGCTACACAAAGGTGTGTTGAGGTTATGCCTCCACACGAAAAGTACCTTTTAGATCTGTTTAAGTCTTAGTTGTTTTATTTGCTGCATGGGACATTCAATTGAATCTTGGTATCACATGGAAAATTTGTTTGCCACCATGACAGTTTTTAATTGCTGCCAGCAATGTGAGTTGTTAAATTAGTGTTAATAAAATATCAATGAGGTTTACATGCGTCAAATCGAGTTTTTGTTAAATGAATATGGCGAAAGTCACAAAAATAAAACCAATATTCTTATCCACGCTATAGCAGTTCCAGCAATTTACTTTGTTACATTGGCGCTTGTTTGGTCTATTCCTACACCAGCTTTTTTAGACTATTTTGGTATCACTTGGGTACATGTTCTGGTTATCCCCACTTTGTATTATTATTTTCGATTGTCAGGACCCATAGGTGCGGCTATGACACTCTTATCAATAGTGTCGTATTTCGGCATACAATTGCTGGTGTCACTGGATATTTCTGTTTGGAAGTTTAGCCTTGTTTTGTTTGTGGTGATGTGGATTTTGCAATTTGTTGGTCACAACATAGAAGGCAAAAAACCCAGTTTTTTAAAAGATCTACAATTTTTGCTGGTGGGACCTGCCTGGTGGTGGGTACATTGGTTAAAACGTTTAAATATCAATTACTAATCTTACCTTCCCAATCTACAAATAGTTGCGATAAAACACCACTAATCTAAGACCAAGGGAGAGTTTCCTTGGTCTATTTTTTGTATACTTACTTCCTATCCATTATTCAGGAAAACATGTGCCTAAGTGGGAAAAATTAGTCGATAGCCGTGAGCGGTTGTTTTGGACCTTACATACTGCGGGCTGGTGTGGTTTCGCCATTGTTTACTACATAGGCTCTTTTCTGCAAGACATGCGCAGCATTTGGCTGTTTGTCATCATACTTAATGCCTATGCGGGATGGTTGCTGACTATTCCACTTCGATATGTTTATCGTAAAGCGTTGACCTTAACTCCCCTTAAAATGCTGTTTCTGATTGGTGCAAGCTTATACTTTACCGCCTTAATTTGGACTTTGGTTAAAAACGTCAATAATTGGGAAATTTACAAAAAGGGCTATCGACCAGATGAATGGTATTGGTATTTCAAAGACACAATCAATTCTTTGATAATGATTGGATGTTGGACAGGTGGTTATTTTGGTGTCAAAAACTATCAGATGTTGCTGAGAGAAAAACAAAATGTGCTTAAAGCCTCTTCAATGGCACACCAAGCACATATTAAAATGTTGAGGTATCAACTCAACCCGCATTTTTTGTTTAATACGCTGAACGCCATTTCAACCCTTATTTTGATGAAAGAGAACAAAACAGCGGAGGCAATGGTCAGTCGTTTGAGTGATTTTTTGCGTTACTCTTTAGATAAGGACCCAATTAGGCGAGTTCCTCTTATTCAAGAAATTAAAGCGCTAGAGCTGTATTTGGAAATTGAAAAAGTCAGATTTGAAGATCGCTTAACAGTGGTTTGGGACATAGAAGAAAATACTAAAAGTGCCCTAGTACCAAGCTTAATATTACAGCCGATTATTGAGAATTCTATCAAGTTTGCTATTTCTAAATTAGAAGAAGGTGGTCGAATCTGTATCTCGGCTAAAACTTTTGGACGTGACCTGATGTTAAACGTCAGTGATAATGGTCCTGGGGCTGAGATTAAAAACGGTCATTTGCCTACCAGTAAAAGTGGGGGAGTTGGCTTGCATAATATCCAAGACCGATTAGAAGCCTTGTACGCAAATAATTATTCTTTTGTTATTTCCCATAATTATCCTAAGGGCATCAAAGTAAATATCCGTATTCCATATGAAATAAGTGAGCACTCAAATGAATCAAAAATTGAGAATTAGCACTGTCATCGTTGACGACGAACCCTTAGCCCGCAAGGGGTTATCGTTGCGTTTGGCTGAATTTGAAAATATTGAAATTGTTGGTGAGTGTAAAAATGGTTTAGAAGCCGTGACATTGATCCCACAACTGCGTCCTGATTTGGTATTTTTAGATATACAAATGCCAGGATTAAATGGTTTTCAGGTCATTAATAAACTGCAAGAACTCAAACAACCTATGCCTTTGATAGTGTTTGTTACCGCCTTTGATTCCTATGCAATTAAGGCCTTCGATGTGCATGCCTTAGATTACGTATTAAAACCAGTAGATGAAAGACGTCTTAAAGATGCTGTGGATAAGGTTGTCATAACGTTAGAGCGAGAGCAACAGGATGGAAATAATCAAAAACTTGCAAGGTTGCTTGCTGATTTTACCGGCGACGACTGTGAAGATATTCTGCGAAAACTGGCCAGTGGCGAAAGTATTACCACAAACTCATATCCTGATGTGTTAGCAATAAAAGACGGTTCAGAGGTTAGCCGCGTAGCGATAAGTGATATTCAATGGATAGATGCGGCAGGTGACTATATGTGTGTTCACGCAACTGAAAAAACACATATTATGCGGCGCACCATGAAAGAATTAGAAAACGACCTTGACCCTAAGAAGTTTGTGCGCGCTCATCGTTCTGCCATTGTGAATATAAGGTATGTGCAAAAAATGGTCAGTCATATTAGTGGCGAATACCACCTGATATTAAATAACGGCACTGAGCTTAAAGTCAGTCGTAGCCACCGCGATCGCGTGAAAGAGATGATTAAATTATAGTTACGCTGACCTTGAGTTAGGATTTGGTATAAAACAATTGCTGTTGGATCTTCAATAAATAGTTATCAAGGGGCTTTTTTTGTTGCCAACTCATTTCAATTGGGTGCGTGACTAATTGACTATTGTGTTCACCTACCATGATATTGTTTTGCCCAGCTAAGGCTTGTTCAACCGCATAAGCACCTAATTTTGTGGCTAAAATTCTATCTTGGCTAACCGGAGATCCACCTCTTTGCACGTGTCCTAAAATAACAGGACGACACTCTATATGAGTTTTATCAGAGATCATTTTTGCCAGTGTAATGACTCCTCCAGGTAACAAGTTTTCACTCGTCACCACGATAAAACTTGAAATGCCTCGTTGGCTATACACAGCATGTAAATGTTCGATAATGTTGTCGACTTCTAGGTCAATATCGAGGCAGTCTTCAGGCACTAATACTCTATCAGCCGCAGAGGCCACGGCAGCATTTAGCGCAATAAACCCAGCGTGCCTGCCCATTACTTCCACTAAAAATATACGTTCAAAGGCATCTGCTGTATCACGCACCTTATCGATGGAATCAAGTGCGGTTTCTATGGCCGTATAATAACCAATAGTCGCGTCTGTGCCACTAATGTCATTGTCTATGGTGCCAGGCAAGCCAATCACTTGCCCTTTGTAGTACTTACATAAATGATGAGCACCACGAAAAGAACCATTGCCGCCAATCACTAACAACACATCTATATTTAATGCATGTAAATTTTTGGCTGCCGCTCTGCCAGCTTCTTCAGTGTGAAAATCATCACAACGACCACTTTTTAAAATTGTACCGCCACGCTGAATGATATTGGTCACATTGTTAGAAGCCAGTAGTTTGTATTCTTGGTCAATTAAGCCGTTATAACCATGTTTATAACCTATCACCTCAAGCTCATAATGTTCTGCTGTGAGTACAATTGAACGAATACAGGCATTCATACCAGGGGCGTCACCACCAGATGTCAAAACAGCGATTTTCTTCATGACGTTCTCTTGTATCAATAGTTTTATTCTAGGGTAGAATGCAAAGACTCTGTAAACAAGATTTTTTGTAGAAAAATTAGTCAGTTAGTCAGAGCTAAATAAAATGAATGTCACTTTTTGGAAAAATAATGAAGCTAACAAACATAGAGGGAACAAGGCATTGGTACGGCTTTTTCCTATCACTGACTACTGCGTTTTTGTGGGGGGTATTACCCGTTTTTTTAACGCTGTGTTTAGAAAAAATGGACGCAGTTACTATTACTTTGTATCGTTTTTTTGTCGCAGGAATATTTGTGTTTCTATTATTATTAAAAAGCAAATCTTTGCCACGGCTACCTGCTCTGGGGCGAAATAAAAGCATTTGGTTGTTGGTAGCCGCTTTATTTTTAGTGCTCAATTTTGTGGCCAACGTACAAGGCTTAGAATACCTTAACCCAGAAACGGCAACAATAGTCATGCAAACTGCCCCCTTTATGCTGATGTTGGGAGGAGTGGTATTTTTTAAAGAACGCTTAAATCGATTTGAAATCTGTGGTGCAGTAATGCTTTTATTGGGCTTGATTCTATTTTTTAATGACAGACTGGCTGATTTATTTTTGTCGCTAACTGAGTTTACGACTGGCGTTTTAATTATTTTATTCGCCGCGATCACTTGGGCGACTTATGCATTGATGCAAAAACCCTTATTAAAAGTACTCACTGCAAAACAGTTAACCTTGTTAATTTATATTATTGGTTTTTGCGCATTGTTGCCTTTTTCTACTTTGTCCTTGTTAATGGATCTGCAAATGATTCATGTGATAGCGTTGTTGTTTTGTTGTCTGAATACCATAGTTGCCTATGGTGCATTTACAGAAGCCCTTAATATATGGCAGGCTGCCAAAGTCAGTGCTGTACTGGCGATGTCACCCATTTTTACGTTTTTAAGTATGTTAATTGCAGTGCAGTGGTTACCTCAACATTTCACCGCTAGCTACTTAGACCCTTGGGCTTATATTGGTGCGGCTGTGGTGATAACAGGATCAGCCTTAACGGCTTTAGGTAGAGCAAAGGTGGTGTGATGGCCTTATTGATGGTTTTAGGATAAGTAGTTAATTGTTTTTGATAAAGTAATCAGGTGTAGAAAAAAGGATAAACAAAGTGTTTGATTTTTGTGTGGTGGGTGGAGGCATGGTGGGGTCAGCAATGGCTCTAGGGTTGGCCAATATGGGTTTCAAGGTCGCCATTATAGAGCCTAATATGCCTGCTGCTTTCGAACCAGAACAACCGCCTGATATGCGCGTCTCAGCCATCAGTTTAACCTCTGAAAAGTTACTTCAAGAACTAGGTGCATGGAGCGAGATTAAAAATATGCGTTTATGCCCATATAAACGATTGTCAGTATGGGATAAACCTTCTTGCCGTACAGATTTTAATTGTACTGAAATCGAACAGCCACATCTGGGTCATATTATAGAAAACCGCCTTGTACAATTAGGTTTGTATACTGTTATTGAGACTAATTCTAAAGTGGTTTTTTATAAAAAACTAAAGGTAACAGAAATAGCCGCTGTAGATAGTGCGAGAGTCACGCTAGAAGACGGACAGGTTATTCAGGCTAAAATGTTAATAGGGGCAGATGGTGGTCATTCTGCAGTGCGGGATGCTGCCAATATAGGTGTACAGGGGTGGCAATATTCACAACAGGCACTAGGTATTCAAATTAAGACCACCGACTCACAACAGGACATTACTTGGCAACAGTTCACACCTGAAGGGCCTATGGCATTTTTACCCTTATATAATGGTTTTGCCTCCTTGGTTTGGTATCACAGCGCAGCAGACATACGACATTTGAAAAGTTTTTCTAAAGCCAAGCTAAAGCAACATATATTGCAGCATTTCCCAGCAGACTTGGTAGACTTTGAAGTGATTGATATGGCGAGTTTTCCTTTAACACGTATGCACGCCAATCAGTACTTTAAAGGTAATACTGTGCTAATTGGTGATGCGGCTCATACCATTAATCCGCTGGCAGGGCAGGGGGTAAACTTGGGCTTTAAAGACGTGGCTGCTTTGCTAAGTGTTATTCGAGAAGAGCTCACAAAACATGAACACGCAACAGTTTTGCAGCCTAGTCATTTCAGCCAATGGTTAAACCAATATCAAGTAGCGCGCCGCAGAGATAATTTAATCATGATGAGTGCTATGGATTTGTTATATTCCACCTTTAGTAATGAGCACTTGCCACTCAAATTGTTGCGTAATCTAGGTTTAAAATTGGCAAATCATGCCGGTCCTATAAAACACAATGCAATGAAATATGCGATGGGTTTATAACTCAAAAAAGAATATTTAATAAAAGAGATAATAATAGATGACAGTATTAATTATTTTGGCTGTATTGGTGATTGCCTTAGTGGGCATTGTTCCTCTGATAGAACGTTCCAACTTTAGAATGTCCAACGAACAAATGAGTAAGTTAGGTCGCTGGATCTTACCTTTGTTAGTTATAATGCTGATTATCCAACTGGTTATGCATTACGCTGACTAAAATCCATACACAGATTATTATTTTCCCCGTTTTTTAGATTAATTAAATAGGCAGATTAGATGGCAGTTCATTGGTACCCCGGGCATATGCACAAGGCTCAAAAAGAAATTAAAGAAGCATTGCCACAAGTTGATGTGCTAATTGAAGTGTTGGATGCGCGTATTCCATATTCTAGTGAAAATCCTATGATTGCGCAGTTGCGAGGAGATAAGCCTTGTATCAAAGTACTGAGTAAAACGGATCTTGCAGACCCTGACGTCACGGCAGCATGGCAAGAATTCTTGGAGCGAGAACGATCAGTTAAAACCTTTGCTGCAACGACTGAAGAACCCGCCAAGATGAAACAAATCTTGGAACTATGTAGAAAAATGTTACCTGAAAAAGACGCCAGCGTAAAAGCTATCCATACTATGATAGTGGGCATTCCGAATGTGGGAAAATCAACTTTAATCAACATATTGGCAGATCGTGTTATTGCCAAAACAGGTAACGAAGCCGCAGTGACTAAAACCCAACAACGTATCAATTTGGGTAATGGTATTACGTTGTTTGATACGCCTGGCATATTGTGGCCAAAATTAGAAAACCCCAACAGTGGTTATCGACTAGCCTCAACAGGTGCCATTAAAGATACTGCCATGGAGTACGACGACGTAGGTTTTTTCGCCGCCGATTATTTAATTAAAAGCTATCCAGAATTACTAAAAGCACGTTTTGATTTAGACAATATACCAGACACTGAAATTGCGTTTCTCGAGCTTGCCGCTGCCCGTCGCGGAGCATTGATGAGCGGGGGGCGGGTTAACCTACATAAAATATGTGAAGTATTAATTAACGAACTACGTTCTGGGAAAATTGGCCGAATTAGCCTAGAAACCCCCACCATGATCGAACAAGAAGTCATAGAAATGGCAGAGGTCGCAGCGAAAAAGGCTGCGGATAAAATCGATCGAAAAGCACGTTTTAAAACAGGCTCATTAACACCCGATAAAAAGGACCGCAAAGAAAAGCGTCAAAACGATAGAGCAGAGCAATCTGCACGTATGAAAAAACAATCTAATCGTAGGAAATAACCATGATATCTATGCAGTGGTCTGATGCAAGAGTGTAATTCCTGCGGCAAGTGCTGCATTAAATACAGCAATGGCGATTTGTCTGCGTCAGACCAAGATATTGATATGTGGGAGCTGTTTAAGCCTGATATCGCCGCCTATGTTAAAAATGGCTTGATTTGGTTTTCACCACAAAGTGGCAAACAATTGTCTTTGTGCCCTTTTTTACGTGAAGGCAAACATGCTGAACAACCGAATAAAAAGATCTACACCTGTGATATATACTACGACCGCCCTGAAGACTGTCGGTTTTACCCAGTGACAGTTAAACAGATGATCAATGATGAATGCGAGATGTTGCAACAAGGGGATCTGTTAAATCCCCAACAAGCACAAAAAGACTTAGATAAGTTATTAGAAGACAGCCGACCTAGTTTTGATTAGCGGCAGAAGTGCCGTTACCAACAAAAACTGTCGATCAAATAACCGAGCGACTTTGTTGTAAGGATATAAGTAGCTAGCGTTTATTTTTTTTCATCTAACGGACTTAATTGAACGAAAGCTGCCGTTAACCTTCCATCACTTGGTGTTAACTTTGAGTCTTTAAACAGCTGTTAAAGCGTTATGAATAAGGTTCTCTTCTCCATTATTTAATAATCAAGTTGATCAATCCCTGATGATCATTCTTTCTGCTTGAAAGAATCTATTAGTACATCTTCACAAAATGGTGTTGGTACCACCCCCTCAGAGGCATAAACATAAAGGGTACATCGAAATATGTTTGTCATCAGTGATTGAAAATAGATGACAATAAAGCTGAGTAAAAAAGCAACGAATACTCCAAGAGTCATTACTAATAAACCTACCTTGAAACCTGCCAAGAGAATAAAAAATCCTACTACTATAGGAGTGATGAATAGAGCCAGAATTAATAGACGACTAAATACAGTAATTGCAAGAAACCCAATAACACCTTCCCCCCAAGTTTTTTTAATAAGTTTTGCTGAATATTTGAGATAGTTGATAGGATTCGATTGGTTTTTTTCGCGTATCAGTACTGGAATAGAAAAAACAGTGACCACACTCCATGCAAAGCCCACTAATCCCATAATCCACCGACCAATAAAATCGAATTGTCCTTCCAAAATACGTATCACGACACCAACAAGCCCCGACAGTAAAGACCAAAGTAGGATTGCTTTAATCTTTCTATTTGCCGTTTGAAAACCATGGGAAATACTAACTGGTTGTCCATTTATAGATTTAAGTAATTCACTGTAAAAGGCTACATGAATAAAGGTAGTAACGAACATCATAAACAAATAAATAGCGATATATGTTATTAAAGAAATACCCGATAAAATTTCAATAACGTTCTCAATTATGCCATTTCCGGTGTAAGAAATAGACCAATCGCCATTACTTGAAATATTCCTTGTGGTTTGACGTGACAACAAGGGCACTAGGAAAAATCCCCAAATCGTTAGTACAGGCAACATGTTAAAAAATTGAAATATTAATAACTTTGGATTGTTTTTAAATACCGCAAAACATGATTTAAATATTGCTAAACTTCGTTTAAATTCCCTAAACATTATAATCTCCCTAAAATAAAATTCTTTACGTCATCATCGGTGATTGAAAAGCTTTTGGCTTCAGATAATAGGTTGTTATATAACCTTTCTATATGTTTACTTTTGTCTTTTGTTGAAAGTCTTTGTGTTTCAGGTTTGAGAATAAAACACCCTTTTCCTGCGTAACTTTTTACAACTCCCTTTAATTCGAGTTCCTTATAAACTTTGGCTACGGTATTAACATTGATATCAAGTTGTTCAGCAAGCTTTCGAAGAGGTGGCAATTTTTCACCAATTAGAAGTTGCTCATTATTTACAGCTGTTATTATTAAGTTAATCAACTGCTTATAAACAGGGATGCCTGAGTTGTACTCTATATGTAGTAATTGCTGCATCAACCATCCTTCTTTCTCGTATCACTGTAATAGTACATTAGTACACTGAGGTTGTTATAGTCAACTAAATTGTTGAAGTGCCCCCCGAAAGTTAGACAAAACCTTCAGGGGGTTTTTGTTAGTGCTCAATGTGTAAAGTCAAGACTCTCCCTTATCCTAATTCGTTAGATTTATTCCTATTAATTAATGGGTGCTTAACATCTATAAGAAAGCTTGATTCATAAATTTAGAACGTCACCTTCTATTTAATTCAATTTATCAAACTTGTTTTTCTCAGCATAATTTACTCAAGCAAAAGGAAAGGCCGCAAAAAATTACAACTAGATTAGCTTAAATTCGAATTGTGAGATGTATGCGACAAACGACAAAGTGAATTATCGCAACTTAAAACGAAAGAGTCGCTTATGTTCAGTTTTTGTCATAAATGAACTTAAGCCACACAAGACTAAATTGGAGAAGTAACATGAAATTTAAAGCATCAATTATGATAGCAATTACACTTTTCAGTGTAGCGACTATGTCGAGTGCTAATACACTTACTCGTCAAAACGGTGCGCCAGTAGGCGATAACCAAAACTCACAAACTGCAGGCCCGTGGGGACCTGTTTTACTGCAAGATAGCCATTTAATTGAAAAACTAGCTGCATTTGATCGCGAGCGTGTTCCTGAGCGTGTAGTACATGCCCGAGGTACAGGTGTTCATGGTTACTATGAAAACTATGTTGATTTATCAGACATTACTGTTGCAGCACCTTTCCAAGGTGAAAACAAAAAGACTGATGTCTTTGTACGTTTCTCAGCTGTAATACATGGTCACCAATCACCAGAAACATTACGTGACCCTCGAGGTTTTGCTGTTAAGTTTTATACCGAACAAGGTAACTGGGATTTAGTGGGGAACAACTTCCCAATTTTCTTCATTCGCGATGCTATTAAGTTTCCAGACATGGTTCACAGTTTGAAACCGTCACCTGTGACTAATGCACAAAGTGCGGCACGTTTGTTTGACTTTTTCTCTCACGTGCCAGAATCAACTCACATGTTGACGCACTTATTTTCTGACATGGGAACACCAAAAAGTTACCTAAATATGGATGGTTCTAGTGTTCACGCGTTCAAATTTGTGAATGACAAAGGCCAAGTAAAATACTTTAAGTTAACTTGGAAAACTAACCAAGGTGAGAAAAACTTCACCGCTGCAGAAGCACAAGCCATGCAAGGAAAAGATTTCCAACCTATGACTACTGATATCTATACCCGTATCGGTGATAAAGGTGAAACAGCTTCTTGGGATTTATACTTACAAACTATGAATCCAGAGCAACTTGATGACTTTGATTTTAACCCGTTAGATACTACTAAAATCTGGCCTGTATCTTTAGTGCCGGCTAAGAAAATTGGTAAATTAACACTTAACCGTGTACCAGATAACTTCTTTGAAGAAACCGAGCAAGCAGCATTTGCACCAAGCAACTTGATCCCTGGTATTGAGCCATCTGAAGACAGAATGCTACAAGGTCGTTTGTTCTCTTATGCTGATACTCAGCGTTACAGAATTGGCGTGAATGCTTACCGTATTCCAATCAATGCACCACGTAATGCGGTTATTGATAACCATGAGCAACACGGTAAATTACGTACAACTAATAGCAAACGTGATGTGAACTATCAGCCAAGTCGCCGTATAGCGCTAGATGATGACAACCAGTACAAATATGCACAAACGCCTTTGTCTGGAACAACTCAACAAGCGCCTTTTTATAAGCAACGTAACTTTGCTCAAGCAGGTGAGAAATTCCGTTCATTCAGCAAGGTTGAACAGCAGCACTTGATAGAAAACCTAGGGACTACGCTAGCAGGTGTACCCGAAGAAGAGATCCGCGTCATTATCAGCGCATTTATGTACAACGCAGATAAGAACTACGGTAACGGTGTGGCTAAGTTAGCTAATGCTCCACTTAGTAAAGTGAAAGCTGCAGCTAAGGAGTTGATGGACGTACAAGCTGAGCGTGAAAAGCGAGCTAAAAAAGTCGCTGATGATTTCAGCCGAATTTACTACAAAGCTGTTCTATAACTCCAATTTGCAGCCTGCCACTGCCAATTTACTAGAATGGCAGGAAACAAATTAACATTAAGGCGTGAAGTGTTTGAATCACAACACGCCTTCTTTAAACAATCGCTATGACAGAGGACGCAATCATGAAGGCAATTTTTCAACTATCTATTAAAAGCATGACGACACTATTTGTGCTTACTCTAGCATTTTCAGGTCAAGCAGAGCCTGTTGATAGTGAAGAGTTACAAGCAATGTATTTCGATGCTGCTAGGCAAGGAGATATGCCCACCTTAAAAGCTTATTATGGGGCTGGGTTAAGCCCAAATGTTGCAGATAAAAAAGGCTATACAGCCTTAATATTAGCGGCTTATCATGGTGAAACCGCTACCGTTAATTATTTACTTGAACAAGCCAATGCTAACGCTTGCCAAGAAGATAATTCAGGAAATACTGCTTTAATGGGAGCTATTTTTAAAGGTAATTTTGGCGCGATAAAAGCCTTAATCGGCGCTGATTGTGATATTGACCAGACCAATCAAAACGGTCAAACCGCGGCTATGTTTGCAACACTATTCAATCGCACTGAAACCATTGCAGCATTGACCGAAGCTGGGGCGGATTTAGAAGCTAAAGACAGTTCTGGCAATAGTTTAGTAGATATTGCAATAAGCCAAGGCAACTACGAATTAGCCAAACAGTTAGCTGAAAAGCCTGCAATTAATTAATCCTGTTATTGCTTACAAAATTTAAAACTAAAAGGTTTCACTAATGTGAAACCTTTTTTGCTTTTGGGTCTGGCGAATACTGAAAGGTAATCTTAATTTTTAATTGAAAAGGTGTGATATAAAAAAATGAAATTGATTTTTTAGAAAGTCAAAAAATTCAGGCAGGTTTTGGTCAACATCACATTATTAGTGATCAAAGTCCTAGTGCAGGTGGAGATGAATCTCATCCTGAGCCCTTTGATTATTTTCTAGCAAGTATGCCTCTTTGTGCTGCCTTTTATATTCGAAAGTTTTGTGAAGCACGAGATATCAGCACTGACGGAGTAACCTTAACTCAAGACAAGATCTGCAGGGGCAGAGCTGCTGATTTATGCGAGCAGATTATTAATCTCTGAACAACCGCTATAGGCGTGAAGTAGGAGTTTTCATCAAAAGTGGGTAATGACCGCTTCTGGCACTAAGGGAAACTAGCTATGGTCGAGAAAGCAGTAGATAAAAGCAAAAGACTAAAGCTTCTCACCACAGAGTACACAGAGCGTCGGGCGCCGAGCGTTTCGCTGCACATTGAAGAACGATTAGATTGATATGAACCTAAATATCTATTCCTCTGTGCTCTCCGTGTCCTCAGTGGTTCAAATTTTTTTTCTTTTTACTATCATTGGAATGACAGGTTTTGGCACATCGCTCTCTAACAGCTTGATTAAGCTCCATTATATTAATGGTTGTTAGTATAAGCGCTGACTATTGCTGGTTTGCAATGTTTTACCAAATCCCGTCTTCTGATTTACCTTGAATTTCACAATCGCCGGCTTTGTAGGTTATTTTTTTACCACTGTCTCGTTTCGCAAAATAATCTTTACTGATAGAAACGATAGTGGGGGTCATCCAAACCAAAGCGGTAATATTGATCACTGTCATTAAACCTAAAGCCATGTCTGCCATTGCCCAAACTTCGGGTAAGGCTGCCATTGAACCCCATAAAATCATTAACAAATAACCGGTTGTGTAGGCCGCTCGGCCAGATTTATTATCGAGTTTAAACATATGTAGATTACTTTCACCATAAGCGTAATTGGCTACAACTGAGGTAAATGCAAACAAACTGATGGCCGCAGCAACAAAGTCTCCGCCTCCGGCGCCTAAGTGCGAACTCATGGCGTCTTGTGTCAGGCGTATTCCCTCCATGCCTTCACCTGATGCACCGCCAGCTAATAAAATGACCACTGCTGAACAGGTACATAAGATCATAGTGTCGATAAACACTCCCAACATTTGTACATAACCTTGGGAGACAGGATGGTTTGGATTCGGAGTGGCACTTGCCGCAGCATGAGGTACGCTACCTGAGCCTGCTTCGTTTGAATAGAGGCCTCGTTGCACTCCGTGTTTAAATGCGGCACCAATAGCGCCAGCGCCCGCTTCTTGTAGTCCAAACGCTGAAGTAATAATGTCCCAAAGCATGGCTGGCACCAATTCTATATTTAAGAAGGTGATAGCTAGAGTAACTAACACATAGGTCACTGCCATAAAGGGCACAACCCATTCGGCAAACTTTGCAATCGCTCGTAAGCCGCCTATTACAATCAAGCCAGCTAATATGATAATCACTAAACCAGAATAAAGGGTAGGGATGTCATAGGCATGATTAAGTGCATCGGTAATAGTATTGGCTTGTACAGCACTGAATATAAAACCGTAACCTAAAAATAAAAACAGCGAAAATATTACCGCTAACCAACGCTTATTGAGACCTTGTTGAATATAATAGGCAGGGCCTCCGCGATATTCTCCGTTGGTATCTTTGACTTTATAGAGTTGCCCTAAAACACTTTCAGCAAAGCCGGTAGCCATACCAAGGATAGCAATCACCCACATCCAAAATATTGCCCCTGAACCACCTAACGAGATAGCCACAGCGACACCCGCTAGGTTACCAGTGCCCACTCTGGCAGATAAGCTGGTACATAAAGCCTGGAAAGAACTTATACCAGCTTTGTCACTTTTATTACTGCCTTTCATGACCGAAAACATATGCCCAAAGTGGCGTATTTGAATAAACCCCAACTTTACGGAAAACCATACGCCTGCTGCCAGCAACATATAAATGAGTATTTGGCCGTTACCCCAAAGGATATTATTAATAAAAGCGACGATTTCGGAAATCAAAGTTTAACTCACAAGTATTTGAATTTGTGTTGGAAGTTTGCCGTCTATTAACAATGATGTCTAGAGCTCAAGGAAAATGAATACAAACAAAAACGCCAAGCAAATGCTTGGCGTTTTTGTAAAATATGGCTGGAGTAGCTGGACTCGAACCAACGACATAGTCGAGGATCAATACCTGTTATCACGAAAACCAAATTTTTTAAATGTGGCTGTGGTAGCTGGACTCGGACCAACGACATAGTCGAGGATCAATACCTGTTATCACGAAAACCAAATTTTTTAAATGTGGCCGTGGTAGCTGGACTCGGACCAACGACATAGTCGAGGAACAATACCTGTTATCACGAAAACCAAATTTTTTGAATGTGGCTGGGGTAGCTGGACTCGAACCAACGAATGACGGGATCAAAACCCGTTGCCTTACCACTTGGCTATACCCCAAGGGAAATAGATTGTTTTACAATTCATCTATAAAAAGTAATTGATTAATAAATACATTGATTCAATTAACTTTAAAAATTGGCTGGGGTAGCTGGACTCGAACCAAGGTATAACCAAGGATCAAAACCTGCACTCACAGCAAAAACTTATAATAAAAAT
>TARA_R110000751_G_scaffold12703_2_pt1 | contig 62615 bp, 56 predicted proteins | sample TARA_R110000751 | Tara Oceans TARA_R110000751 (sample SAMEA4398001) | marine metagenome | biome: Polar Biome; feature: [MES] marine water layer (ENVO:01000295) within the mesopelagic zone...; material: water (ENVO:00002006), including particulate matter (ENVO:01000060) such as...... | reverse complement strand
ATATCACCCCCCAAGCCACGTCCATCCTCCCCCGTTCACGGAGGAAGTGGCAGACGGCAAAGCGTCTGACGGAGGGGGACTTATCCACCCCCTCCCGTACCCGGTGTATAATGCGCCGCGATGCCCAGCTTCTCTCTCCTCACGCCCATGCCCGGCCTGCCCTGGTACCTGCTGCCGATCTGGCCGCTGGTCTTCTGGCGCATCCAGCGCCTGAAGGCATGGTTCAAGGCTACCGGAGGTCCGGGCAGCCAGATGCTCTGGGGCGTGATGTGGAATGGCCGTGTCGTGATCATCCAGCTCTCGGACGATCTCTCCGGGCATCGTCCGGGCATTTTCCGTGCACCCGTGTCCAATAGGCTGAGGCTGGCGCTCACAGACACCGTACATCCGTGTCCCCGGCGAACGCCGGGGCCTCAGGCCACCCTGTCCGGAATAATCGCAAGAGATCCCGGCATGCGCCGGGAATACGGATTCAATTTACCCGACACCTGACCCGTGCCATCTCCGCACAACACCCGAACCCCACCCCAAGCGCCCTCACAGGCGCCGCACCCGCAGGGCAGGCCTAGGCCGCGACCACCCGCTCATCCGCAGGAAGCGGCTTCAGGATAAACCCGCCGCCAAGGATCTGTGTACTGCCTTCAGGATCGTACAGCACCGCCGCCTGGCCGCGCGCCACGCCTTCTTCCGGTTCATCGAACCAGATCACCGGAATGTCGCCCTGCCAGCCGAGCCGTCCCGGCACCGGTGGCCGTGTCGAGCGCACCCGCACCAGCACCGGCGCGCCGGCATCGGCCGCCGATTCCAGCGTGCCCTTGCCGAGCCAGTTCAGCTCTTCGAGCAGCAGGCCCGATGTCATCAGCGCTTCGCGCGGCCCGACAATAACCCGCCGGGTCGGCGCGTCGATCTTGACCACGAACAGGGGCTCGCCCACGGCCACGTTGAGCCCGCGCCGCTGGCCGATCGTGTAATGGATCACGCCTTCGTGGCTGCCGAGGACCCGGCCATCGAGGTGCACGATATCGCCCCCGCGCCCGGACCCGGGGCGGAGCCTTTCCACCACTTTCGCGTAACTGCCATCCGGCACGAAACAGATATCCTGGCTGTCGGGCTTGGCCGCGACCGGCAGGTTGAACTGGTCGGCCAGCTCGCGCACTTGCGTCTTCGGCAGGCCGCCGAGCGGGAAGCGGATATAGTCCAGCTGGTCGCGCGTCGTGGCGAACAGGAAGTAAGACTGGTCGCGGCTCGCGTCGGCGGCGCGGTGAAGCTCCGGCCCGTCCGGCCCGTCCGTCCGCCGAATATAATGCCCCGTCGCAAGGCAATCGGCGCCAAGCTCCTTCGCGGTGCGAAGCAGGTCCGAGAACTTGACCGTCTGGTTGCAGCGGATGCACGGGATCGGCGTCGATCCGGCGAGATAGGTATCGGCGAAATCCTCCATCACCTGCTCGCGGAAGCGGCTTTCGTAATCCAGCACATAGTGCGGAATGCCGATCTGGTCAGCCACATTGCGGGCATCATGAATGTCCTGCCCGGCGCAGCAGGCGCCCTTCTTCTCGATGGCGGCGCCATGATCGTAGAGCTGCAGCGTGATGCCGATGACATCATAGCCTTCGGCTTTCAGCATCGCGGCCACGACGGACGAGTCGACCCCGCCCGACATGGCGGCGACAACCCGCGTATCTGCGGGGCTCTTGTCAAATCCGAGAGAGTTCACGCCGCCCGTCCAGGCAGCGATTTTGGTATCTGTCATCTCATACTCCCACCGGGTTCAAGGCCCGGAGCAGCTTCAGGAAACGCGCATATAGCGCGAGACAGACAGAATTGCGAGGGGTCGCCTCAGAACCAGGCGCGCACGCCCGCCACGAAGACCGCGCGGTCACTGTCCTCGCCTGCGGCTTCGAGATAATCCGCCGTCCCGCCGAAGCTGCCCTGCCACTCGACACCGACATAGGGCGCAAACTCGCGGACAAACTCATAGCGCAACCGCAGGCCGGCATCGAGCGAGGTGAGGCCGGAGCCGGTTTCCAGTTCGGGAATTTCCTGCGCCGACAGCTCGGCTTCCACGCGCGGCTGCAGGAACAGGCGCTGGGTGAGGCGGAACTCGTATTCGGCTTCAATGCGCGCGGTGAGATCTCCCTCGCTGCTGAGGAAGGTGGCCGCATCCACCTCGAACCAGTAGGGCGCAAGGCCCTGAACGCCGAGAACGGCATGCGTGCGGCCCTTCGGCTCTAGGTCGTAGCGAACCCCGCCCTGGAGGTCGAAATAGGGCGAGATCGCATGCGACCAGAGCGCCTGCACTTCGGCGTCCTCGACCGAGTCCGTCTCCAGCGAATAGTCGCCCTCGCTCTTGATCCAGAGCTTGTTCACATCGCCGCCATACCAGGCATTGCCATCCCAGACGAGCGCGTCGCCCTCGTCCGACGACTGGAGTTCCAGCCGGTCCGCCATCGCGTAAAACTGGCGCGTCGCGCCGTGATGCATCAAAACGTGGTGGCGCGCTTCAGCCATCTCGTCGGAATCATAATACTGATCGGCCATCGACCAGGGCGGCGATGCCTCTTCAGCGAAGACAGGCGCTGCAGAAGAAACAGCACAGGCGAAAAGCACAACGGCACGGATCATCGCTTCATGTCCTCATCGCTCATGGCATCATGGTTCATCTTCGAATGATCCATCTTGGAGTCGTCCATCTCCCCGTGACCCATGGATGAGTGATCCATGGTGGAATGATCCATCATCTCAGGAGCCTGATGATCCGCCATCGGCATTGGCGCGTCCGACGGCAGGATAGACACGACCTGCATCATGCCGGCGGCCATGTGGAAGAGGAGATGGCAGTGGAACGCCCAGTCCCCGACATGTTCAGCCGAGATATCCACAGACAGTTTTTCCGCAGGCTTGACGATCACGGTATGCTTGCGCGGCAGGTGGCCGCTGGCCTCCGCGCCGGGAATGACCAGGTCGAAGAACATGCCATGCAAGTGGATCGGGTGCGGCATCATCGTGTCATTGATCAGCGTCAGCCGCACGCGCTCGCCCTCATGGAACTGGATGGATTTCGTCACCTCGGAGAATTTCACCCCGTCGAACGACCACATGTAGCGTTCCATGTTGCTGGTGAGATGCACTACGATCTCGCGGCCCGGCGCCCGCGTATCCGGGTTCGGCTCAAGGCTGCGCAGCTGGCTATAGGTCAGCGTCCGGTGGCCGACATTGTCGAGGCCGATACCAGGCTCGTCCAGCCGGCTCATCGGCATGGCGGCAATATTGGCAACGCCCGGGCCTTTTTTGATCGCTGCTTCCATCGAGACCATCTGGACCTCAGGCCCATGCGGGTCCGGCATCGCATGGCCCATCGCGGCATGGTCCATCTGGCCGTGATCCATCGGCATGGCCATGTCATGATCCATGCCCTCCATGGATTGATCTATGGCTTCCGGTACGTCCGAACCCGTCTCCATCGAACCATGTCCCATGGCCGCATGGTCCATGCCCATGTCCTTCATCGTCAGCGTCGGCACCGGCCGCAGCGCCGGCACGGCCGCGCGCATGCCCGGCCGGGGGCCGAGTGTGGCCACCGCCTGTGCGGACCGGTCGATCGACTCGGCGACAAATGCGAAGGCTTCGGCCACCTGAGGCGTCACGATGACATCATAAGTCTCCGCAACGCCGATCTGGAACTCGTCGACCTCCAGCGGCTGCACATTGAGACCATCAGCCTGGACGATCGTCATCGGCAGGCCCGGCATGCGCACATTGAATAGCGTCATCGCCGCCGCATTGATGATCCTGAGGCGCACGCGCTCGCCCGGACTGAACACCATGTTGAAATTGTCCGCCGTCGACCGGCGATTGATCAGATAAGTGTAGGTCGGTGCGCCGACATCCGCGATATCGCGCGGCGACATGCGCATCGCCCCCCACATCGCCCTGTCCTTCAGCGCAGGCCCCAGGCCATCGGCAGAGGCATCCGCCAGGAAATCCCCGACGGTGCGCTGCTGGAAATTCTGGCTGTCGGAATGCTTCTTGAGTTTCGCGAACAGCCGCTCCGGATCGCCGAACGTCCAGTCGCCGAGCACGAGCACATATTCGCGGTCATAGGCGACCGGATCGGCATCCTTGGGATCAATAATGATCGGACCGTAGTGTCCGACCTGTTCCTGCAAGCCGGAATGGGAATGGTACCAATAGGTGCCGTTCTGCGGCACGAGATATTTGTAGGTAAAGGTCTCGCCCGGCTTGATTCCCGGGAAGGAGACGCCCGGCACGCCGTCCATCTGGAAGGGCACAAGCAGGCCATGCCAGTGGATGGACGTGTCGGTGTCCAGCGTATTGGTGACGTTCAGCGTCACTTCTTCGCCTTCGCGGAAGCGCAGCAGCGGCGCGGGTACCGAGCCATTGACGCCGATCACTTCGGTCGTGCGGCCGTCTATGCGCATGGGAAACGTGCCGACCGTCAGGTCGAACTGGTTGCCCTGTAGCGCCGGAAGGCCGAAATTGCCCTCGCTGGAAGACCGCGCCCACGCGGGAATGGCACAGGCCGCCGCGCCCATGCCTGTCGCTGTGAACTGAAGGAATCGGCGTCGGTTGAACATGGGCTTCCCCTTTGTTGGCGTCAGCGCGGCACATACGCTTCGTGTTACACAAATCATATAGGCTTCCGGAGGGTTGCGGGTTCTGGCATGTGGTCACATCCGAGTGATCAATGCGCCCCGCCGAACACGCCTGTACGGACATTGTAATCCACAGCCAGCGCATAATCCGGATCGTCGTCTTCCTCGATCATCAACTGCCCGGCCCGCTTCAGCAGCTTGTGGCAGTCATGGGACAAGTGGCGCAGGCGCAACGTCTTGCCGTTCGCCTCATAGCGCGCGGCGAGGTCTTCGATAGCCTGCAGGGCCGACTGGTCGACCACGCGGGAGCGCTTGAAGTCCACGATCACGACGTCCGGATCGGTCTCCGGGTGGAAGAGTTCGGCGAAATTGTCGGTCGAGCCGAAGAAGAGCGGACCCTCGATCTCGTAAACATGCGCGCCAGGCGTGCGCACGCTGTCGCGCTCGATGACATGGAGACGGCGGGCATTGTTCCAGGCATAGGCCAGCGCCGACACGATGACGCCGACAACCACGGCCGTGGCGAGGTCATAGGCGACGGTCACGCCGGTCACGAGCACGATCACGAACGCATCCATCAGCGGGATCCGCGTCATGATCCGCAGGCTCTGCCAGGCAAAGGTGCCTATCACGACCATGAACATGACGCCGACCAGGGCTGCCAGCGGAATACGCTCGATCAGGCTGGAGCCGACAAGAATGAAAGCGAGCAGAAACAGCGCCGCCGAAACGCCCGAAAGACGCGTGCGACCGCCGGATTTCACATTGATCATGGACTGGCCGATCATGGCGCAGCCGCCCATGCCGCCGAAGAATCCGGTCACGACATTGGCCGTGCCCTGAGCGAGGCATTCCTGCGACGCGCCACCGCGTTTGCCGGTGATCTCGCCGACGAGGTTCAGGGTCAGCAGGCTCTCGATCAGGCCGATCGCCGCCAGGATCAGCGCGTAGGGAAAGATGATTTCCAGCGTCTCGAACGTGAACGGAACCGTGGGAACGGCAAAAGGCGGCAGGCCGCCCTTGACCGATGCGAGATCGCCCACCGTCGGCACGTTCAGTCCGAACCCGATGACGATGCCGGCAACAATGCCGATCCCGGCCAGCGGAGCAGGAATGATCTTGGTCAATTTCGGCACGCCCCAGATGATCGCCATGGTCAGCGCCGTCAGTCCCAGCATGATGGCGAGCGGCGCGCCGCTCATCCATTCGCCGCCTGCAAAGCCGTGGCCGCCGACTTCCGTCGTTCCGGGCACCTTGAACTGGCCGAGCTGGGCCAGGAATATCACGATGGCAAGCCCGTTCACGAAACCGAGCATGACCGGATGCGGCACCAGCCGCATGAACTTGCCCAATTTGAAGACGCCGGCGATCAGTTGCAGGATTCCCATCAGCACGACCGTTGCGAACAGGTATTGCGGCCCCATGCCCTCGGCAATGCGGGGATCGTGCACCAGGCCGACCATGACAACGGCCAGCGCGCCGGTCGCGCCGGATATCATGCCCGGTCGTCCACCGAACAGGGCCGTGATCAGTCCGACGATGAACGCGGCATAGAGGCCTGCGAGCGGCGTCACGCCGGCAACAAAGGCAAAGGCAACCGCCTCGGGCACGAGCGCCAGGGCGACGGTAAGACCGGCAAGCAGCTCTGTCTTGACCCGCATCGGCGTCATCGCGGTCACGCCGTTCCCGGCCCAGTCGGCACGGGCGACGCGATCGGCAAATGCCGCGAAAATGGATTTTACCATGTTTGGGGCCTGCTTCTATGTGTTCAGCGCGGAAGAGCGCACCTCATACAGGCATCATGTTGCATTGCAACTTTGGCGCTGACGTCCGTCCATGGTGGATCAGGCAGCCGAGGCCGCGGCATTGGCTGTTCCGGCGGCAACCCACGCGCCGCGAAAGTCGCGGGCGGGCTCCAGCTTGTTGGTCAGGCCAATCAGGCCCTCGCCCTGGCCCAGCAGAACCAGGCCGCCCGGGACGAGCTGGCTCGCAAGGCTTTCAACCACACGCACCCGCGCAGAACGGGCCATGCCCGGCAGAACATTGCGACAGACAATGACGTCGAATTTGCCAAGACCCGCTGCGCTTTCGAGCAGGTTGTGCTGGCGGAAACTGATATGAGACCGAAGCGCTTCACTGGCTTCCCACTGGCCTGTTTCGAGTCGGTTGAAGTGCTTGGTCAGGCGGTGAATCGACAGCCCCTTCTGGACATCATAGTGACCGTAACGGCCCATGCGAGCGTTCTCGGTTGTGACCTTGCAGATATCTGTCGACAATATCTCGATCTTGGCGCCGCGCAGGGTGGGCGGCAATTCGTCTTCGAGCAGGATCGCCAGCGAATAGGCTTCCTGTCCCGTCGAACCGCCGGCGAACCAGATTTTGAGGCGCCCTGTATTCGTCGCCTTGAGGCGCTCGGGCAAGACGTCCGTCAGCACGCGCTGCAGCGTTTCCCGTTCGCGGAAAAAGCGCGTGTCCTTGGATACGAGTGTGGCGGCGATCTCGGCGATAAAGGCGGGATTGGCCCGCGATTTCACGCAGTGGACGAGGTCTTCCATCGTTCCGAAGCCCTCGCGCCGCGCGATGGCGGCGAGCCGGGCTTCGATCAGATAGGCTTTGGATTTCGGAATCGACTGTCCCGACCCTTTCAGGGCCAGGTCTGCCAACTCGTTGAACACCTCATCCTTCATGTCCCGCTCCGAACTCGGGTATTTCGACCCCAATCGTTACCAATATCGAGGATTTTATTAAGAAATGCTTCAAACAAGCCCGACTTCTGCAAATTTGCTTTCAAGAATATCAGCGTCGAACGGCTTCATGATGAACTCGTCTGCGCCGGACCGGATGGCCTCGTTGATATGCTCGGCATCGTTCTCGATTGAACAGAATACGACCAGCGGCTTCTTGCCGCCATCTTCGCGGCGCAATGCCCGCAGGAAATCCAGCCCGTTCATCACCGGCATGTTCCAGTCGAGCAGGACAGCGTCCGGCATGCTTTCCCGGCACGCCTTCAGCGCCTCAGCGCCGTTTCCAGCCTCGACGATATTGAATTTCAGGTCCTGGATAATGCGCGCTGCAACTTTCCTTACGACGCGGGAATCGTCAACGATCAGGCAGGTTTTCATGGTCGGGCTCCCACAGCAGGCCTTCGGGTCGGGTTAACAATTGCCCGACGAGCGTTAAGAATTCGCTGCCAGCCCCGAAGAAACCGGCCAGATGTCATATCAGCCTTCAGCGCGGATATGCGTCGCCATGATGATGGCAACATCCTCGCCTTGCTTGGCCGTGATTTCACCTTCCAGGCTGTCGCAAATCATCTTCGCAAACAGGGGCTGGATATTGTCGGGTTTCCAGCCGTCCTCGGGCTCGATTCCCTGAACCGACCGGGCGGCTTCATCCTTCAGCTTGACCCGCTCACCACGCGAGGTGACAGTCATTGTCATGCCCGCCGCTTCATTGCGTACGCGGGCCTGGATCACGCCGCCGCGGGGCAACGTGTCGACCGCCATCATGATCAGGTTCATCAACAGGCGCGCGTGTGAATAGCTGAGATGGTCGGTGGCAATGTCCCACTCGATACTGGGCTTCAGGCCGTGCAGGTAATTTTCGGTGATCTTCTTGAATTCATGCATGTCGGCGGTGCCGGCCTGCAGCCCGAGCGAGCCATAGGCATAACGCAGGAACTGGATCGTGGACGCCGCCTTGAGGGCACTGGAGCGAAGCAATTCCTCGAACTGCTGGTCCATATCGGAATCACCCGGTTCGTCGAGCATTTCGAGGGCGCTGGTGACCCCGGAAACAGGCGACACGAGGTCATGGCAGATACGAGACGATATGAAGGCTGAAAGCCGTGCAGGATCGATCATGGAAGGTCCAGCCCGTTGTTTAATTCCGATGGCGTGCAGAATCGAGTGAGCCGCGCTTCGTGTCAATCAATCGGGCATGAAAGTCTTGCAACAGGCTGCGTTGCATCGACGGCAGGCCCGGAACGAAACAGCCCCCGCAGCAAGGCTGCGAGGGCTGTCAAACGAGTGGTTCGGGCAGGTGCCGGAACGCTATTTCTTCTTCCATGCGCCGGTTTCGTCCATGTAGTACTGGCCCGATCCGGTGCGCGCGATCTGCTTCTCACCCGTCACACGGGCAACCTGGGCAACCGTGGCTCCAGTTTGCTGCGACAGCTGCTCATAGAGCGCCCGGCGCTTGTTGTTGATCTCCTGCACCTTGCGGACGACGGCGGGGTCTGCCGAGCCGACCACACCCAGATAGCCGTCAATACGCTCACCGACCTGGCCAGCGGAAATGGCCGCTTCGAGCTGTGGATCAGCGGCATGTGCAGCCGGCGCGCTGACGATAGCGAGCGAGGCGATGGCCAGAGCGATGAAGACATTCTTGATCATGTTCATGATATATATCCTGTCGTCGCTATTGGGGGAACAGGTCAGGGTTGTTCGAAATCAGGTCTTCGACATCCTTGTCGAGTTTGATGCGCACTTCCTGATCGATCTTCACGTTCAGATTGATCGTGATTGGCTTGTCGGACGGTTCGATACGGATTGTCGGCGTGCATGCGGCAGTGAGCACGACGCAGCCGACAAGAAACAGTGTTTTCTTCGGGGTCGTCAATTTATGACTCCTTTTGTCTTCGCGCGAACATGACATGGTTCAGCTTAACGTCAATCAACTGCATGGTTGTCTCTCATTCATCCGTTCGGTTGTCTTTATCGTTGGCCATATCGACGACCATTTTGACAAATTTGTCCTGCTGGGCGGCATAGGACCCGCTTTTGAACAGTTCCGTCAGGTCGGAATCGAGAGACAAGTTGAACTCGAATGCCTGCCCTTTCGGCATGGTAAGTTTCTTGCCAAAAGCAAGCGGCTGCGTATTGCGACCGATCAAATGCACGCTCGCCACGGTCCGGTTCATCAGGTCGCCTGACAGTCCGATTTCCAGGACGGAGAATTGCAGGTCCTTCAGCGCGTCGAATGCAAGTTTTGCATTCGGGTCGTTGTCTGCCGCCGAGTTGACCGCATCACCTGTATAGGCGATGCGCCCGCCCTTCGCGTCAGCCGCCAGAAGCGCGTCGCGCACCTGGACTTCGCTGCCAACGAAATCCACCGGGAACGTACCGCTGACCGTGCCCGTTGCCTGGACATCGGGCAACTTCAGAACCGCCACCAGCTGGCTGAGTTCAATCGCGTCAGCTGTCACCTCCACGCGCTGGTCCTTGCCGCCCAGTGTCCACTGGAGAGGCGAGATTGCGATCCGCCCTCCCGCGAACGGGAAACCAGCCTTTTCGACGCCAAGCACCTTGCCCTTGTCGAGATGAAACTGGATCCGCCCGTCCGTCAGTGGAACGCCAATGCTGAGCGAGCCGACAGTAACGACCTGTCCGCGATCCGTTGTCAGCCCCAGCAGGTCGCTGAACCGGACCTTGCCATTGACGTCCTCAATCCGGCCAAGCCGGGTGGTCTGGAAGCCGAATTTTTCAATCGTGACGTCTCCCGTCCCGGACAGTTTCCCCGAAACAATATCCACATCTGCCTTTGCCGACGCATCACCAGCGGCAAGGGTAAAGACGCCGCGCAATTTTTCCGAAAGCATGACCGGCTGCAGTCCGCCCGGGCGAAACGTCAGCGGCCGCGAACGGATGGCCGCCGTGCCATTGAGCTTGACCACGTCGAGATTGATCGTGGTGTCAGCGACCGTCGTACCGTCCGCCTTCAGGCGCAACGGGCCGGTCATGACCAGCTGCCCATTGGCCAGCGTTGCCGTCATGTCCGAGATGAGCGGCTGGTAAATCGGGTCGCTCCGATAGTCCTGAATGAGAACACCGTTGGCGTTCAAGTTGCCGGACAGGCCGCCCTGTCCGCTGGACCCGTCAAAAGCGAAACTCTCGGCAGACACGTTTGCCGGTACCAGTGTCCCGTCGAATACTGTTGCACCCAGCCGCGCCGACAGCTTCGGTGCGCCGCGCCCCGTCGCCACGCCCATGCGCGGCGTGGCACCCGAAATGGTCAGGGTACGCGATCCTATTACAAGAGGCAGGTCGAGGTGGTCTGAGAGTACCGTCATCGCCAGCCCGCCATTGGTCGACCAGTCGACTGATGCTTTCGACAGATCCAAAGTGCCGGACGTGGACCCGGTCGAGAAAGGCAGGCTGACTGCGCCGAGTGTGACCGTGCCGGCAGGAGACGTTCCGCGCTTACGGATAAAGCCATTGCCCTGCGGACAGGCGTTCAGGCGAACAGGTTCGGCGCGAATGGCGCCGAAAACGAAGCCCTGGCTGGAAACGCTGACGCATTTGGCGCCGTCCGGTTGCACTTGCCAGCCTGATTCATCACGCGTGGCGTGAAGCCCGCCGACCAGCTCGGTCGTCTTCAGGCCGATGCCGAATATCTGTCCGGACAGGGACACGCGCCCGTGGCTGAGAAGGTCAAACTGGTCCGGCGCGCTTGTCATGGCGAACGTCGCGAGATCAGCCGACAGCGTCTTGCCGCCGGCTGTCCATGGCTTCAGCTTGAAAGCGTGTGAGGTGATCGCAAGTCCCGCTGCGCCCTGCTGCAGGTCGTCGAGACCAAGCTGCAGGTCGGGAGCGCCTCCGCCAGACAGCCTGATGTTGCCGCGTACAGCGCGTTCCGGCCCCTGGATCGACAGCCACGGCTCGTCCGCTGGTGGCATGATTTTCAGCCGCAGTCCGGACGCGGCCTCCAGAAGCGTTTCCTGCCGGCTTGAAAATGAAAAGACACCGTCTCGCGTGCCCGCACTGAACGCCATATCCAGATCGAACTTTTCCAGTGCCCGGACAGTCGCAGACCGAAAACTGTTTCCGTGATCTGACAATGCACCCGGAAATGCGATCGGCGCAGTGAGATCCTGGCGCAGGCCGGGGGCAACATGCGCATCGGTTGCAGACGCGCGACCGACATACAGCAAAGTGCCCTCGGCAGACCGATTGAATGTACCGCTCGATGACAACGCCCCGGCGCCACCTTGCGGCGCGACGGCCCGAGATGCCGAGAAGCTGACGGGTCCGCCAATGTTTCCGGCCTCGCCTTTCAGGTCGCCTTCAAGGCTCAATGCGCCGGCTCCATAACCATCGCGCGACACGTCTGCGGACTCCAGTTTGACCGTCGCGGCCGTCAGCGCCGCCAATGCATCTTTCGCCGAGAGGCTCGGAAGCTCCGTGAAGCTTGCCTCTCCGCTGGTCCGGACCGCGCTCAGATGCCCGCCCGGAAACACTCCCTCCGCGACCGAGCCGGTCCAGTTGAGCGTCATCGGCCCATCGCCGACATCGGCGGCATCGATCTTGGCCGCAAAGACGGCATCCGTGATCGAGACGGTGCTCACGGCTGCACGCTCCAGGACGACGTTCGCATCACCCGAAATCCGCCCCATGTCCGCGACAAGGGAAATGGCGCCTGCGGACCAGTTGAATTCGCTCTCGGCCCCCTTGAGCGCAGCCGGGTCCAGCACGATGTCGAGCGTGCCTTTCTGTGGAAAGGTGCCGTCCATAGCCACGCTCGCCGACAGTTCGCCCGCTTCCGTTGCGAAGAATATCCGACCGTCGGTGATTTCAATCGCCGGCAAGCTCAGCTCACCGGTGCTCTCCGATTGGCTGGCAAGCTTCTCGAGTCCATAGAAGCGCATACCCTTTTCATCGAGCGTGCCGCGCACAACCGGCTTGTCCACGGTGATTCCGGTCAATTTCAGCGTGAATAGCCGGGGCCAGCTGAGATGCGCGCTGACCTCCAATGCCTCGAACGGCACGTCATCGCCCGCGCGGACCTTGATGTCGCGAATGGTGGCTCCGTGTGAACCAATCTGGGTAAACTTCCCCTCACAGGCGAGTTGTCGCTCGGCGCACCAGCCAGCCAGCGCACGCTCGGCAACGGCCTTGCGAAGGAACCACCCCGACGCCAGCACGCCGATCATAAGCACGGTTACAGCCACGACCGTCCAGCGAACCCAGCGGATCGGACGCGCGAGCGCGTCTTCGCCCGGGATTCCTACATTTTGGTCATCTGTCGTATTCACGGTACAATCCGGCTTGCTTCTTGCTAGTCTTGAATTCTAGAGTCTTAAAAAGCCAAGAAGGCTAAAATGCGCGCGTTCTACAATCTTTAACGCGCATATGTCAGAATGAATGCTCGTTCATCCGCAAATGCGTCAGCGACGCGGAGGGGCTTGGGAATACGGGAAGTTGCGCGTGGAAAATCACACCGAAACCGAACCGCAGGCGACACGGTCACCGAAGCGGAACGTGTCCCAGGGCATCAAGAGCCTCGCTGTCCTGTTCGTGCTGGGCTCTGCGTCCGCTGTGGCCGGCCTTTTCATGGTCGACTCGTCGGGCCAGCCAACCCATGGAACAGCCGTAGCCGCGACACCGCCCCCGCTCGCAGTGACCTTGCTCAGTGCCACCGACATGACCGATTCCACCGTTCTCCGCCATCAGACAGGAACGCTGAAATCCCGCCAAACCCTGACAGATCTCGTCGTCAGTCTCGGTGCCAGCCACAATGATGCCAATAGCGCCCTGCAGACACTCTATTCTGGTGACCTTCTCGACGCGCGCCGACTGCGTCCCGGACTCACTGCAGAGACGTATCTCGACGGTGAGCAACTGACAGCCTTGTCGATCCGTGCGGAAGCCGACCGCAGCCTCCTGATCACGCGTAGTCAGCGCGGCAATTGGGAAGCAACCGCCCTCAATGCCCGCCTGACCCCCAGCGTCCGCCGCATCGCCGCCTCGATCGATACGTCCATCTACGACACCGCCCGTCGACTTGGCGCGGGCGACCAGCAGGTCGTCGACTTCGCCAATGCATTCGCATACGACGTTGACTTTCAAAGAGAAATTCACCCCGGCGACCAGTTCGAGATCGTCTACGAGACCTATGTCGATGAACGCGGAACGCCAGTCAAATCCGGAGACGTGATCTTCGCCTCGCTCAATGGACAGGCGCTCAGCCGCGATTTCTATCGCTTTACGCCGAGTGATGACCAGGTGGCGGACTATTTCGACAGCAAGGGCGAAAGCGCCACCAAATTCCTGATGAAAACGCCAATCAATGGCGCGCGGCTATCGTCGTCTTTCGGTAAGCGCCGGCACCCGATTTCAGGCTACACCCGCCTGCACAAGGGGACTGATTTTGCAGCCCCCACAGGCACCCCGGTCTTTGCCGCCGGGCACGGAATAGTGGTGCGCGCCAGCCGCTATGGCGGTTATGGCAACTATGTCAAAATCAAACACGCTAATGGCTACGAGACCGCTTATGCGCACCTGTCGCGTTACGGACGAGGCATGAAATCCGGCAAACGCGTCCGCCAGGGCGATATTATCGGCTATGTCGGTTCTACCGGCGCGTCCACCGGACCTCACCTCCACTATGAGGTTTACATCAAGGGCACGCCCATGAACGCCATGCGGCTCAAGCTGCCGACCGGCCGGAAACTGGCTGAAACCCCTGCCATCCTTGAAGAATTTGCCGTCAAAAAAGCCGAAATCGACCAGATTCGCGCCAGCCAAGGCGCCGATATCGGCCAGGCACTGCTCGTTTCGGCCTCGACCGGAACTCCCTGATCTATCCTGAATACTGCAAATACTGCCCGTCACTCGCGTTGTTGGCGTATTTCTTGCTCGTGATGCCCTGAATCACTCAGCGTGGTCCATCCGGACCCTGCAAGGGACATCAGGTATGACGACGAAACGTTTGGGCCCGGCCAAGGTCGACCGCACTTTCCGCCCGCACCACATGCTCGAATGGACGATGGCCGCCGCAGTTGTGCTGGGCATGCTCGCACTCTTTATTTTCGTTCGCCCGCAGCAGCCGGCAGCCGTCTCCGGAGCTGACGCCGCACAGGCCATGCTCGATTTTCGTGACAACATGCCTTCCGCCTCGACGGCTAACAGGATTGGGCAGGTCACAACCGGAGCAGCGGCTGCCGACGTTCTGGAAGTTCTCGGTGCCAGCGCAGAAGACGCTGAAGCCGCCGTCGACGCGCTGCGCCGGACCGGCCTTGTCGACCGCAAGCGCATCCGCCCCGGCACGGCCCTCACCGCATATTTCGACGAAAGCGCCCTTCAGGATGATACAAGCCGCCTGATTGCAGTGTCGATCAAGCCAAACGCCAAGAATACGCTCCTGGCGACGCGTCAGGCGGACGACAGTTTTTTTGTCAGCGTGCTCACCGCACGCCTGGTCACGTCGCACAGACGGGCCGCCGGGAGGATAGACACAACGCTCTCCGCTGCGCTTGCCAGCGATGGTGGCACGCCGACGCATGCCGCCGCACTTGCTGCCCTGTTCCCGGATGATCCGGGCCTCTCGACGGGCGGACAAAAGGGCGAGCGCTATGATGCCGTATTCGAGATCGCCGAAGACGAGCGCGGCAACTTCATCGAAAACGGCGACCTCGTGTTTGCCGCGTTCAACGGCGTTGAAAGCCAGGGCAGCTGGTATCGCTTCACGCCCGGCGACTCTGGGCGCACCGAATTTTTTGACGCCAATGGTGTGGCTGCCCAGCCTTTCCTCACGCGCTTTCCCATCGGACGCGTGGCGATCAATTCAGGCTTCGGCCAGCGCTATCATCCCCTGACCGGGCAATTGCATCTGCACACGGGCATCGACTTTCGCGCGCCCGCCGGCACGCCCATTCAGGCTGCAGGCGACGGGATTGTCACTTTCGCCGGGTTCAGTGAGGGATACGGGCGCCATGTCCGCATCCGCCACAAGCGCGGTTATGAGACCCTGTATGCTCACATGTCTGGCTTTGCCGGCCTCGCGGCCGGTGACCCGGTAACCTCCGGCGACATAATCGGCTATGTTGGCGACACGGGATCCGCGACAGGCGCACACCTCCACTACGAAATCCGGCGCAATGGCCGCTACGTGAACCCGATGACGCTGGAATTGCCATCGGGTCGGAACCTGGCCGCCGCTCCGGAAGAGTTCACCGGATTCCTGAAGCAGAAAGCAGACATCGACACGCTACGCGGTGCAACTGTTTCCGAGACACTCACGGCCTCCAATTTTCTGCCAGTGGTGCAGCCGACCAGCCCCTGATCCCGGAATCCCGATGGCCGCGTCCGTTACTTGAAGACGCGGCCATCGGCGCAACCTTAGTTAAGGCTGACGCTGCCTTTGGCAAAATCATTCGGGACGCCGTTGATGGAAAGCATATTGCCTTCCACCCCGACATGGATCGTTTCACCGTCGGCAATACGGCCCTCCAGCAGGAGGCGTGCAAGCGGATCCTGCAACTCCTTCTGGATCACACGCTTCAGCGGCCTCGCGCCATACACAGGATCATAGCCGCGCGCAGCCAGCCAGTTTCGGGCATCGAGGCTGAGGTCGAGCTTCATCTTGCGCGCCGACAGGAGATGCTCGAGGCGCCCCATCTGGATGTCGACGATATGGTCGATCTCGCCGCGCCCAAGCCGCTTGAAGAAGACGATCTCATCAATACGGTTGATGAACTCGGGCCGGAAATGCATCCGGATCGCGCTCATCACGCTTTCGCGGACCGCATCGGAAATCTCACCTTCGGCACCGCTCGCCAGGGCATCCGAGCCGAGGTTGGACGTCATGATGATGATCGTGTTCTTGAAGTCGACTGTCCGGCCCTGGCCATCGGTCAGGCGACCGTCGTCAAGCACCTGTAGCAAAGTATTGAACAGGTCCGGGTGAGCTTTCTCGACTTCATCAAACAGGATCACCTGATACGGGCGCCGGCGTACTGCTTCAGTGAGCGCACCACCTTCCTCATACCCGACATATCCAGGAGGCGCACCGATCAGGCGGGCCACCGAATGCTTCTCGGAATACTCGGACATATCAAGCCGGAGGATCGCCGTGTCATCGTCGAACATGAATTCGGCGAGCGCCTTGGTGAGTTCCGTCTTGCCGACGCCGGTCGGGCCGACGAACAGGAACGAGCCGATCGGACGGTTCGGGTCCTGCAAACCAGCGCGGGCTCGGCGAACGGCGTTCGATACGGCTTCGAGCGCAGCATCCTGACCGACAACACGCGCACGCAAGGCTTCTTCCATATGGAGAAGTTTCTCGCGCTCGCCTTCCAGCATCTTGTCGACCGGAATGCCGGTCCACTTGGAAACCACCGCTGCAATATGCTCTGGACGGACGACTTCCGAAACGAGGCCATCGTCTTCTTCATCGGAACCTTCGACATCCGTGATCTGCTTTTCCAGCGCAGGAATGATGGCGAACTTCAGTTCGGACGCGCGGGCAAGATCGCCTGAACGCTGTGCCTCCGCCATGTCGGCATAGGCCCGGTCAAGTTGTTCCTTTGCGGTTGCCGTGCCCTTGAGCTTGTTCTTTTCGGCTGACCATGTCGTCGTCAGTTCATCTGATTGCGACTGGAGTTCCGCAATATCGTTCTCGATTGTTTTGAGACGGTCTTTCGACGCGGCGTCCTTTTCCTTCTTGAGGGCCTCTGCTTCGATTTTCAACTGCAAGAGCCGCCGGTCGATCTCGTCGAGCTCTTCCGGCTTGGAATCGACCTGCATACGCAGGCGCGCGGATGCTTCGTCCATCAGGTCGATGGCCTTGTCGGGCAGAAAGCGGTCGGTGATGTAACGGTTGGACAGTGTCGCGGCGGAAACAATCGCGGCATCCGAGACGCGCACACCATGGTGCGCCTCGTATCGCGCCTTCAGGCCGCGCAGGATGGAGATCGTATCTTCGACCGATGGTTCGTCGACGAACACGGCCATGAAACGGCGCGCAAGCGCCGGGTCGCCTTCAACATGCTTGCGGTATTCATCGAGCGTGGTTGCACCGATACAGTGAAGTTCACCACGCGCGAGGGCAGGCTTCAGGAGGTTCGACGCATCCATCGCGCCATCACCCTTGCCGGCCCCGACGAGCGTATGCATCTCGTCGATGAACAGGATCACGCCGCCTTCAGCCTGTTGTACTTCGTTGAGCACGGCTTTCAGGCGTTCCTCGAACTCACCGCGGAATTTCGCGCCCGCGATCAGCGCGCCCATGTCGAGCGCAAGCAGGCGTTTGCCTTTCAGGCTTTCCGGCACGTCGCCGTTCACGATCCGAAGAGCAAGGCCTTCGGCAATCGCGGTCTTGCCGACGCCGGGCTCACCGATCAGGACCGGGTTGTTCTTGGAGCGGCGGGAAAGGACCTGCATCGTGCGGCGGATTTCCTCGTCGCGGCCGATGACCGGATCGAGCTTGCCCTCGCGGGCATCCTTGGTGAGGTCGCGAGCATATTTCTTCAGCGCCTCATAGCCTTCTTCGGCATTAGCGCTGTCGGCGGTGCGCCCCTGGCGCAACTCGTCAATCGCCGTTTCCAGCGTCTGGATACTGGCGCCGGAACTGCGGAGCACGTTAGCTGCCGGATCGCCGGTGAGTCCCGCTATGGCCAGCAGGAGGCGCTCGGTCGTAACGAAAGAATCACCAGCCTTTTTGGCGCCAGCCTCGGCGTCCTGGAAAAGTTTGGCGCTGGCCTGTTCAAGCCTCAGGCCCGTATTCGCACCGCTGACCTTGGGCAATTTTGCTAACGCGGCGTCGACACCCTGCACAACGAGTTCCGGCCGGCCACCCCCGGCACGGATGAGATTGACCGCCATCTGGTCGCGGTCTTCAAGCATGGTTTTCAGGATGTGGGCAGGTGTGAGCGTCTGATGGCCTTCAGCCAGCGCCAGCGTCTGGGCACCCTGGACAATCGCGCGTGCACGTTCGGTATATTGGTCGATATTCATTATTTATCCCCTTCCAAAGGCAGACAAGAACTATGGAATAGAGACCCCGCTCAGCGGCGGTCCCTTGCTGTTCCATTGGATTTGGGGAGTGACATCAAGGAGCGCAAGTCGCGCCGCCTGCGACAAGTTCAATCACGCCGGAAAATGAATTCGCGATCAACCTGCGCGCCGACGGGAAAGTCGTATTCGCCGACCTTGCTGAATCTGTATCGAGCGTAGAATTTCTGGGCGCGGTCATTGCCTGACCAGACTCCCAGGAACAGTGGCGGTCGGCCTGCAGCTTCGACCCATTCGAAGACCCGCAACATCAGTGCCGCACCAATACCGGCAGACAGAATATCGGGACGAACATAGAGGCGTCGAAGCTGGAGCGCGCCGTCCGGCATCGGTTCGATCGGAAGATCGCAAGAGCTTGCCTGAGCGTAGCCCACCAGATTTCCGTCTGACGTTGTGGCAACCCATATCGGCCGATCAGGTTGCGACGCCTGACGCTGCCAGGTGTCGAGACTGTAGTTTTCCGTCAGGAACGCATTCAGATCTTCTGGCGAATAGAGGTCTTCGAAAGCAGCCACGAAGGATGCAATGCCAAGCGCCTGCAAGGCTTCCGCATCCGCAGGTACGGCCCGTCGAATTGCTATTTCGCTGCGATCGCCTTGCAACACGAGATTGCCTATTCTGCGGCGGTTTCAGCGGAGCCGTCAGCCCCAGCCGCTTCACTTTCAGTCTCCTGCACAGGCTTGCGGCGACCGCGCGACAGGGTCTTCATGACCCCATCCGTCACGACCTCAGATTCTTCAGACGGCTCTTTTGCACGATACGGCTTGCGGCGTGATTTCGGTCGGTCAGAGTCCGGTTTGGACTTCAGCTTGGTCTCCGCAGGTTTATCGGGTTGCGCGGCGCCCTCGTCGGCATCAACAACCTTGATCGGATCCGCTTTCGCTGTCGCGGAGTCGTCGCTGTCAGACTCCTCGTTGCGCGACGCATGAGATGTCACCTCAACCGTGGCTTCATTCTGGTCCGTGTCGGAACTGGAATTGTCGTCGGAATCGCCGCCACGATTGTCGCGGCGGTTGTCGCGATCATCGCGCCCACCACGCTGTTGCGATTGCGGCTGTTGCCGTTCCTTGGCTTCCGCCTGCTTGGCGACAATGCGCTGATAGTGTTCAGCGAACTGGAAATAGGCTTCAGACAGGACGCGGTCACCACTGGTATGGGCATCCCGGGCGTATTGCTGGTATTTTTCGAGGACCTGTTGCGCTGAGCCACGGATCTTCACGTCCGGTCCGACGCTTTCATAGTGCCGGTTCGGGTTATTGTGATTGGCGTTACTGGTAGTACCGCCTGAGCGACGATTGCGCCCGCGTGAGCGTTTCATGAATGTGTATCCTGTTTCATGCGCCTGTTTGTCTTGCAGGCAATTCCCAACGCAATGGCCGAAGGATTTGTGGCCGAGCCCCGTATTTGCGCGAGTCTGACGAGGGTGGAGCGACTTGCCTTAAGCGGCTTCCAACACCTCACGCGTAGGTTCTAACCTGTATTATGCACGCCGCCAAGCAGAAAAGTGAGTGTCAGGAATCAGGCTGGTTGGCCCACACTACGCGGTCATTTCCACCCAGGTCCCTGCCACCACTAACACCAACAAGACCCGCCGCTGACAAAATCTCGCGTACCGCGCGTTTCTGATCGAATCCGATCTCAAGGACCAGTGGCGTGCCCGGTTTCAAAAGCGTTCGGGCAAGACGGGCAATTTCACGATACGCATCGAGCCCATCCTTGCCGCCGTCGAGCGCCACTCCCGGATCATGTACCCGCACTTCAGGTTCAAGCGTAGGAATCACGTCGGTGCAAATATAGGGCGGATTCGAAATGACCAGGTCAACGCCCTGCCACCCCTGCCAGTCCTTCCATGTCGACGCCAAAACACTGGCGCGCGCCTCAAGGCCATGGCGTGCAATGTTCTCTGCCGCGAGGGACGCCGCATCCGCATCGGCCTCAATGCCGACACCCGTAACGTCTGGCCTGCTACTGAGCATCGCAACAAGCAGGCAACCCGAGCCCGTACCAAGATCGGCGATCGACAGGCCGGGACGGTCGGGCAGGAGGCGCAGCGCCGCCTCCACGACGACTTCGCTGTCAGGCCGCGGCACCAGCGCGCGCGCGTCCGAAATGAATTCGAGCCCGAAGAAGGATGCCGATCCTGCGATGTGCTGGAAAGGCTCGCGCGCTTCCCGACGCGCCACCATTCCACCAAACACGTCCGACAGGTATTCCGGAACCACCTGATGTCCCCTGAGGATGAGCTCCGACGTGGTCAGCCCTGACGCCAGCGACATCAGGTGCCGGGCCTCGCGTTGCGGTGTATCCAGGCCGACATTGCGCAGCCGACCGGCCGCCTTCACGATCAGGTCCGTATACGTCGGGCGGTTCAGTTTTCATCCTCCATGGCCGCGAGCTTGCGAGCCTGGTCTTCCGTGATGAGGGCCTCGATCACCTCGTTCAGCTTGTCCCCGCTGATTATGCGGTCGAGCGAATAGAGCGTGAGCCCGATACGGTGATCGGTCATCCGGTTCTCCGGGAAGTTATAGGTCCTGACCTTCTGGCTGCGGTCACCTGAACCGATCTGGCTCGCTCGCGCTTCGGCCCGCTCAGCATCCTTGGCGGAGCGCTCACGTTCGTAGAGACGGATTTTGAGCTGTTCCATCGCCTTCTCGCGATTGACGTGCTGAGACTTCTCGGAACTCGTTGCCACGATACCCGTCGCCAGGTGCGTAATGCGCACGGCGGAGTCGGTCGTGTTGACGTGCTGGCCGCCTGCGCCCGAGGAGCGCATCGTATCGATGCGGACATCTTCCGGTCGCACTTCGATCTCGACATTCTCTGGCGCGGGCAGGACCGCAACTGTCGCCGCCGAGGTATGAATACGGCCCTGCGTCTCCGTGGCAGGAACCCTCTGGACACGGTGCACGCCGCTTTCCCATTTCATATGCCCGAAAACGCCGTCACCCGACACGTTGGCAATAATTTCCTTATAGCCGCCTGCATCGCCTTCGGACGCATCGATAATGTCGACTTTCCAGCCCATGATCTGGAAATAACGCGAATACATGCGGAACAGGTCGCCCGCAAACAGCGCCGCTTCATCGCCTCCGGTGCCGGCGCGAAGCTCCATCACGATATCAGCCTTGTCATCGACATCTTTTGGCAGGAGCAGGACCTGGACCTCCTGCTCCAGTACAGGCAGCTGATCCTTGAGCTCTTCGACCTCGTCCCGGGCCAGTTCAACCATGTCGGGGTCGCCACTTGCGACAAGCGCCTCTGCTTCGCTCAACTCCTTGCGGGCGGACATAAGCTCGCGCGCCTTGTCGACGACGGGCTTCAGTTCGGCATACTCTTTCGACAGTGAAATTATCTCGGGTGTCTCAGTCGCCGCGCCCATGCGCGCTTCGACCTGTTCGAACCGGTCGACAACCTGTTGGAGTCTGGAAGGGGAAATAGTGGCCATGGCCGCCCTTTAGAGCGGTTTTGAGGGCGCGTGAAGCGCCCTCGCTGCCACATGTTGCGCTTAGAAGAAGATTCGGAGCACTTCACGCACGGTCATAACGATCAAGGTGATCGATGCCAGCGCGAATACCATGAAGCGCAGGATCACTTTCGGCTGCAATACCTGAACCAGCGAATGGAGCACCCGCAGGCCCACATAGATCCATGCTGCCAGCACCATGAAATGACCCTGGCCGCCCGTCAGGGCCGCGAAGAACATCAGCGCATAGAAGATCGTCGGTTGTTCGTGGAGATGGTTGTAATTGTCGGCGACCGACCGGACATTCGCCGGAAGCTTGTCACCATAAGTGCCCGGATGCCGGGCCGAATCGGGATCGATTTTTGCCTTTTGCATGGCCGGGATACGTGTGGCGTACATCCACAGCCACATGACAAGCGTCCAGCTGACCAGCGCCAGAACAGGTTTTAAAAGTTGAACATCTACGGACATTTCGCCCCTCCCTCAGTTATTATTGTTGAGGAACTTACGGGGCAATCTGCTGTTTGAACAGCAGATTCACCTAATTCGGATCGGCCTAGATGGGCATCGAGGAAAGCCGTAAATGCGTTGATATCTGCTGACACGACGCTATGGCCACCGGGACGCAGCCAGAAAGCGAGGCCCGCACTGGGGTCAAACGATTTCATGCCACTCCCCGTGAGGCCTTTGGCACCCTCTGCCCGGTAGATGTCCGACGCTGCCTGCGCAGCCCGAAAGGTTGAATTCGGATCGGACCACACGTCGCGCCGGCCATTTCCGAGCAACACCGGTGTCGGGCTGAGCAGTGCGAGCAATTCATGCTGATCAACCGGCAGCGCCGAAAGGTCTTCGACATAGTCCTGTGCCGAGGGTGCCAGCCAATGCGGATAGCGCTTCGCCATCCGCACCAGACCTTCACCTGTATTGGAGCGGGACAATGCCGCGCCCGCGAATCCGGACTGGTGGGCAATCACGGCATCGACCCGACGATCCCACGCGCCTGTGATCAGCGCTGACTTGCCGTGTCGTGAATGGCCCATCAAAGCCGTATGGCCCGCATCAATGCGCGGGTCAGCCTCGAGTACATCGAGCGCCGCAGAGAACCCGTAAGCCCAGGCCATCAGGGCGCTTGTCGGGTTCACCGGTCCGCCCATGCCCGCCATCACGGCCTGGGCTTCGCCATCTCGATCCGGCACGAGTTCGCTTGCATAAAAGCTCGCATAGGCAAGGCCCGCATCAAAATAGCGGGAAACCGGTGCTTCGGCGATGTAGGTGCCAAAAATGCTGGTCGCCAGGAATCCGAAAAACCCGTTCATCTCCGAACCATCGCAGATGGACCCGTCAGCCGCTGTCACCGGACTTCCGGGAAACGCGGCGCAATTGCTCGCAAACGTCTGACTGATCACGAGCGGCGATTTCCCCGGCGTCTTGGGGAACGCGACAACGAGTTGGAAGGTTCGCGCACCGACGCCCGATCCGATCGTGACGGGTACTTCTTCGAGCGACCCGCGTCCGTCGAGATAGTCGGCATCCACGACGCGCCAATCGCCATGCGTGACCGGCATGCCCGCTGGCCACGGCCCGTAAAGCGTATCCTCGAAGGCCTGCTTCAATGCGTCCCGCCGGCCCGACTCCCCAACGAATGCCGCAACATTGAGCGGCGGCTGAGGCGCCGGCTTATTGCCGGTCGTGAGGCTGGCATAGTTCAACCCCAACATGGTGCAGTTGGACATGACCAGTGCCATGACAACGATCAGGAGAAGGAGGGGTATCCGCTTGAGCAACCAGAACATTCAGGCATCGCCGTTTCAGCCAATTTGAAGAACGGCTCACGTTCTATCGCCATTCGGCGATTTGGGCAGTCCCCTCACGAAAAATTGGTCATTCGGCAGCCACGGCGGCCGCTTCACGCGCTGCCTGCAATTGCCTCGCCTTTGCCTCGACAGCGTCAACGATTTCTTCGACCATTGAGGCATTCCCCACCTTTCGGCTGGGCTTGCCAGCCGCATACATCATGCCGGATTCAGCGCCGCCGCCCGTGAAGCCGAGATCGGTCATCGCCGCCTCACCGGGCCCGTTGACGACACAGCCGATGATCGAGAGCGAAATCGGCTCCGTAATGTGCGCGAGACGTTTTTCCAGCGTTTCCACGGTCGAAATCACGTCGAAGCCCTGCCGTGCGCAGGAGGGGCACGCGATGATGTTCACACCCCGGGTCCGCAAGCCGAGCGATTTCAGCATCTCGTAGCCGACTTTGACCTCTTCGACCGGATCGGCCGAAAGTGACACCCGGATCGTGTCACCGATGCCGGCCCAGAGCAGGCTGCCCATGCCGATCGACGATTTCACGGTGCCGGTACGCAATCCGCCCGCTTCGGTGATACCGAGATGGAGCGGCGCATCCGTCGCTTCGGACAATTGCTGGTAGGCCGCAACCGTCAGGAACATATCCGATGCCTTGACGCTGATCTTGTATTCATGGAACCCGAGATCATCGAGGATACGGGCATGGTCCAGCGCGCTTTCGACCATGGCTTCCGGGCAAGGCTCGCCGTATTTTTCCAGCAGGTGACGCTCGAGCGATCCGCCATTGACGCCGATCCGCATGGAACATCCGTTTGCGCGGGCCGCCGCCACGACTTCGCGCACCCGCGCCACGGAGCCGATATTGCCGGGATTGATCCTGAGGCAGGCTGCACCCGCATCAGCCGCTTCGATACCGCGCTTATAGTGGAAATGGATGTCGGCCACGATAGGCACGCCGACATGGCGAACGATCTCGTTGAGCGCCGCAGTCGAAGCCTCATCCGGACAGGATACGCGAACAATGTCGGCGCCCGCCTCTTCCATCCGCAATATCTGGGCAATCGTCGCAGCGGCGTCGTGTGTCAGCGTGTTGGTCATCGACTGGACGGCGATTGGCGCGTCTCCGCCAACCTCGACGGATCCTACGCGGATTTTGCGTGACGTGCGGCGGTCAATGTTCCGCCAGGGCCGAATTGGATTGTGGCTCATCAGACTTGGGACTCCGTGCGGGCCTCTATTGGCCCTGATGTGGCGCGCACGAGGCCCTACGTAAAGGCCTGAAGGTGTCGCGGCCTATCGCGTCGCCTTGCTGGCACCGTTCGATGCGACCGTGGGCGCGGCCATATCCGCCGCTTCGGCAAGCTTCTGGTCGACACTCACCGAGAACACCGCGCCGCCCTCAGGACCCAGCGGGCCAATAATGACATCGCCGACGCGCCATTGGAATGCGCCACCATCCTTGGCCGAGACAGTCCAGCCGGCGTCCAGTCGTGGAAAATAGTTTTCGCCCGCGGCCATGACACGGCTGCGGAAGATTGTGCCGTCGGCGCCCCGCACTTCAAGCCAGCCCTGGCGGGCCGCAACAAGTTCCAGAGGCAAATGGGTTGGCAAAGGCCGGCCAGAACGGTCGGCATGGTCAAACAAGCTGTGCCGGGCACCATTGACCGCCACGATGGCGGGCGCGGGCGCAAGTTCGGACGACGGCTTTACCAGCTGCGTTACGCCAATGGCGCCGCCAGCGACAAGCGTGAGGACAGCGGCCGTGGCCACCATGAGCGGCCATTTTGCCTTCGGCTGTGAGATTTCGCCAATCTTGGGGACGGGCGCTGAATTCCTGACCTCGGATACGGCACCGCATTCGAGCGTGTACTGGGCGATGACCTGACTATCCGGCAAGCCAAGCTCGACGCAATAGGCACGCAAATAGGGTGTCAGGTAGCCTTTGGGGATCTGGCCGATTTCCATGCGTTCGATCCACATGAGAAAATCTTTTCTCAGCAATGACTTGCGGGAAATATCGGCAATATTCATCCCGAGCTCTTCGCGGACCCGACGCAGGACCTGGCCCATTCTCAGGCTTTCACCCTCGAATTCGCGGGACCTGAATATCTCCATCGCACGTTCACGCTGCGACGTGGCCGCCTCAAGCTCTGGAAGCACCGCAGACACACCTGAATCATCAAGGGAACGCCCCGTTTCGTTTCCGAAAGAGGGCATGTCGGCCTGCGATCCAGTTTCCTGCGTGTTGTGGGTCTCTTCGTGTCCCATATTCTTCCAATCCAGCCTTCTGTCAGGGGTGTGCCTCCTAGAGGAGCAAATACTGGTCCAGAAACATGGTGAATTTTGGACCAGTCCGCCTCAACCGTCAGACAATTCCACCTCATGATCTGCCGCCAAGGCTAATACTTGGTTACGGAACGCTTCGTTCGGTTTGTCCAGTAGCTTAAGGAAATCGTTCCGAAACGCCTCAAGATCAACGGATCGCACCATGCGCTTGACCGGGCCGATAGCAGCAGCCGGCATCGAGAGCGCATGAAAACCCAGCGCGAGGAAGCAAAGTGCCGAGAGCGGCGAAGCGGTTGCCTCACCGCAAGCAGACATCCTGATCGAATGCGTCGTGCAGTCGTCAGAGACCTGTTTGAGAAATCGCATGCCTGCCGGGCTGACCAGGTCGTAACGATCCGATACCGAGGGCGTCATGCGATCTGCTGCGAAGAAAAATTGCATCAAGTCATTGGTGCCGACGGAGAGGAAATCGACTTCACCGGCAAGCTCAGACAGGCTGAAGGCCAGCGCGGGCGTTTCCAGCATGACTCCCACTTCGAGCTTGGAAGGCCTTTTCCCCGTTCTTTCCTCGCTCCATGCGACTTCCTTCATCAACAGGTCGCGCGCGTCAAAGAACTCACTTGGCACGGTTACCATCGGAAACATTACCGTCAGAGGGTCCGTACCGGCGGCCCTCACGAGCGCTCTCAGCTGGCGCCGGAACAGGCCTTTGTGATCGAGAGCGAAGCGGATCGAGCGCCAGCCCAGAGCCGGGTTCTCTTCCCGCGCCGTATTCAGCGCTGGCAGAACCTTGTCACCGCCGAGGTCGACCGTCCGGAAGATGACGCGTTTTCCGGCGGCCCGGTCGAGCACCCGCCGATACAGTGCCACCTGGTCTCCCAGCCGCGGCAACGTCTCCGAAACGAGAAACTGGAATTCGGTACGGAACAGTCCCACCCCGTCTGCGCCGGCCTGGTCCAGCATCTCGAGGTCCAGGTCGAGTCCGGCGTTCAGGTAGAGCGAGACATGCGTACCGTCACGGGTCTTGGCCGGCAGGCCACGCAAGGCAGCATAGGTTGCCTGACGCTCTGATCGCAGCGCAACACGCCCCTTGTAGGCGTCGTAGAGGGAGTCATCCGGGCGGATGTGAAGAGTGCCCTTTTCCGCATCGACGATGACCCAGTCCCCTTGGTCGATCCGGGTCGTCAGGCCTTCGATCCCGCCAAGCGTGGGAATACCAAGCGCCCGGGCCACGATCGCTGCGTGCGATGAAATCGCGGCCTCTTCCATCAATATTGCGCGCAGGCCGGCATTGGCATAGTCGAGCAATTCCGCCGGGCCGAGGCGGCGCGCAACCAGCACGCTACGCTCTTCACTGATCTGAGGCTTGCCGTCGTCACCTGCCAATACGCGCAGCAATCGGTTGTCGAGGTCTTCGAGGTCATTCAGGCGTTCGCGCAGGTAGGGGTCGCGGGCGCTCTGCAACCGCGCACGGTGCTCGCGTCGGGCCCGATCAACCGAGGCTTCCGCCGACAGGCCCGACCGGACGCCCTCACGCAGCTTTTCGGCCCAGGACGGGTCGTGCGCCAACAGCCGATACGTTTCCATGACGTCCCGAGGGTCGTCACCCAGCTTGGCGCCATCCAGCGCCATCATGTTGTCGACGGATTCCCTGAGGCCCTTCAACGCTTCGGTCAGCCGCAATGCCTCGAGCTGCTGATCGGCAGCGAAAAACTTCGCCGCAGGCACGACAGGATCATGCAAGACTGCGCGGCCATACCCAAGGCCCTCGCAAAGCACGCGGCCGGAGAGGGTGGCAAGATTGCGCTCGCGTTTGTGACTATCGCCGTTTGAGATGTGCTCCGGGTCCATCCGGTCGACAATTTCAGCGAGGACCATGGCAATGGTCTGCAATGTGTCGATCTCGTCGTCGCCATAGGCGCGTTCGGTCCGGTTCTGGACCGTCAGGACGCCCAGGACACGACCGCCTCGCAGGATCGGCATGCCGAGAAAGGCGTGGAACGGGTCTTCTCCAGTCTCGGGGCGGTAAGAGAAGGAAGGGTGGCGGGGGGCATCCTGGATGGCCATGGGTTCAGCGCGTTTGGCGACCAGGCCGACGAGCCCCTCATTCGCACCGAGCCGGGTCGTCGAGACTGCCTCGGGCTTCAGGCCTTCGGTTGCGATCAGAAGCAATTCCCCGCCATTGATGCGCAGGTAAATCGAGCAGACGTCGGCCACCATCGTGGACGCGATCAGCCTGACCACCTGATCCAACCGGAACCGTGTATCCCCGTCCTCCGCCATGACCTGGCGGAGGCGGTTCATCAGGAGACGCGTGGCCGGCAGGTTATAGGGCATGGTTCCCCTGAGTGTCGCAGTCGGATTTACACCGCGTCAAGTCCGAAGGCCGTGTGCAGGGCACGAACAGCCAATTCGGTATAAGGCGCGGCAATCAGAACAGAAATTTTGATTTCGGAAGTCGAAATGACGTCAATATTGATGCCTTTCTCGTACAGAGCCGTGAACATGGTCTCTGCGACCCCGGTATGGCTCTTCATGCCTACGCCGACGATCGATATCTTGGAGACGTCGCGGGTCACTTCAAGCCGGTCATAGCCGATATCGTCCGACATTTTTTCGAGCGTTTCCTTGGCGATCGGGCTATCACGGTCCGTACAGGTGAACACCATATTGGCCTTTTCCGGTCCGCGCGCATTCGCCTGGACAATCATGTCGACATTCACGCCGGCACGGGCCAGCGCAGAAAAGATCTTGGCCGAGACGCCCGGCTTGTCCGCCACCCCGTACAAAGTGACCTTCGCTTCGTCGCGTGAATAGGCAACACCGCTAACAACCTGTTTTTCCACGATTTCATCCTCTGAGCAGACAAGGGTTCCGGGGTTCGGCTCACCAGGCTTCAGAAAGCTGGAAAGCACGCGCACCGGCACATTATGGTTCATTGCAAGCTCCACAGACCGCGTCTGAAGGACCTTGGCACCGAGAGACGCCATCTCGAGCATCTCCTCGTAAGATATCTTGGGTATCCGCTGGGCCTTGGGCACCATGCGCGGATCAGTCGTGTAGACTCCATCCACATCCGTATAGATGTCGCAAACAGTCGCGTTCAGCGCCGCCGCCACCGCCACGGCGCTCGTGTCCGAACCGCCGCGCCCGAGGGTCGCCACACGCTCGTCATCAGTGACGCCCTGGAAACCGGCAATAACCGCGATTTCCCCGCGATCCACGGAATCCGGCAGGCCACTATTGTCGAAGCCGAGAATGCGCGCGCGACCATGGTCCTCATCGGTCTTCAAGCGCAGCTGCCAGCCGAGCCAGCTGCGCGCCTTCAAGCCCCTGCGACGCAGGGCCAGCGCCAGCAAGCCCGCCGTCACCTGTTCACCTGAGGCGACAATCACGTCATATTCGTCGTGAAACTGGTCGCGCGGCAGGTCCGGCCCTGCAGCGCCTTCAGCATAGGCCACGAGCTTGTTCGTCTCGCCAGCCATAGCCGATACAACCACGGCCATGTGCTCACCGCGCGCCGCGCGGTGGGCCACGATGTCAGCCACGTTTGCGATACGCTCGAGATCGCCGACCGACGTACCGCCAAATTTCAGAACCGCACGCGCCATTTCGCCCCATATCCTGTAAACCGAAGGGATTGCCCTTTATATGCGCCCTCATAGGGTTAAGTTCAGCGCGGATCAAACAGGAACGCCAGAGGATGGTAAAAACAATTGAAGGCTCGCGCGCAGCGCCCCGTACGCCGAGCGTAGACGCTGATGAAGTCGCCAAGTTTTCCGCCATGGCCGCTGACTGGTGGAACCCCACCGGAAAGTTCAAACCCCTGCACCGGTTCAACCCGATCAGGCTGAAGTTCATCCGGGACACTGCGGAAGCGCATTTCGGAATCCCGGCGGGACAGTCCAAGCCGCTTGAAGGCCTGCGCCTGCTCGATATCGGATGTGGTGGCGGCCTCGTCTGCGAACCCATGACACGTCTCGGTGCCAGGGTAACGGGGGTCGATGCGTCCGAAGCCAATATCAAGGCCGCCCTGACGCATGCGCGGGAACAGGGCCTGGAAATCGACTATCGTGAGGGCACAGCCGAAGGGCTGATCGACTCTGGCGAGACGCCTTTCGACATCGTCCTCAATCTGGAAGTCGTCGAACATGTCGCCGATGCACACCAATTCCTGGTCGATACAGCCAGCCTTGTCCGGCCCGGCGGCCTGATGATCGTGGCAAGCCTGAACCGCACGGCCAAGGCGCTCGCCACGGCTGTGATTGGCGCCGAATACATTCTAGGATGGTTGCCGCGCGGCACGCATGACTGGTCGAAATTCGTTACACCGGAAGAAGTGCGCTCGGCATTGTGCGCTGCAGGCATGCAACCTGAACCCGCAACCGGCGTGTCCTACAAACCCCTCTCGGGTTCATGGATGCTATCCAACGACACCGCCGTCAATTTCATGGTCGTCTCCAAGAGGCCTGCCACATGACCGCGCTTCCTGCTCCGAAGGACGTACTCGATTTCTGGATCGGCGAAGCGGGAAATTCCGCCGAGGCGGCGACATCGAAGAACAAGATGTGGTTTGCCAAGTCAGCGAAGATCGACTCCGACATTCGCAAGAAGTTCCTGTCCTTGCTCGAAACGCTGGCCGCCGGACCCTTGGCCGATGATTGGTCCGGTCGTGGCGCACGCGAGCGGCTGGCCGCAATCATTGTCCTGGACCAGTTCAGCCGGAACCTGTTTCGCGACAGCCCCCGCGCGTTTTCACAGGACGCACTCGCCCTTCGCCTGTGCAAGGAAGGACTGTCCCGTCGCGAAGACCTGACGCTCAGCGAGGCTGAACGCATCTTCTTCTATCTTCCCCTCGAACATTCGGAAAATATCGGCGACCAGACCCGCGCCGTCGAAATGTTTTCGGCGCTCCATAAAGATGCTCGCAGCGATTTCAGGAAACTGACGGAAAGTACGCTTGAATACGGCCACGCGCACAAGGCCGTAATCGAACAATTCGGCCGCTTCCCTCACCGCAATGCAGTACTGTCCAGGGCCTCCACTTCAGAGGAACTTGCCTACCTTGCCAAGCCCGGAAGCGGCTTCTAGTCGAGCGTCTGGGGACCACGAGGGTCAAGGCTCTTGGCCACGTCCATCTGCATCGCGCGAGACAAGGGGTAGGTCCAGGATGCATACGACGCTCCGAGATACAGCGCCCCCGGCAACAGGCAGAAGATCATCAGCAATCCGTTGATCGCTTCGGGCGTATTCGGCTCACCCGGATGAAACCCTGCCAACTGGCCCACCATCAGGTACCCGACACCAAAAGCGAGGCTCGAGCCGATCTTGTAGGCGCTGGTCAGGATTGAATAATAAATGCCGGCACGGTTTTCACCCGTCTTGGACGTATGCCATTCGACGACATCCGCTGTCATGGATCGGGTCAGAACGATTGGCGCGCTGAACGCAGCGCCATTGATAATGGCCCCGACAAGCAGGGGACCGAACCCGCCGAGCTGTCCAAAAAAGAAGTAGAGGATATAGCTGAGCGCGGACATCATCGTCGCCGCGCGAAAGGCCACGTTCTTTTCGGTTCGCTTCGCCAGCAATAGCCATAGCGGCATGGCTGCAACTGCCACGATGAAAAAGATCATCAGGATCAGGCTGGACTGGCCGCCAGTCAGCCCAAACACGTATTCGGCGACAAAAAGGTAGTTCGCGGCGGTGACCGCGATGGCTGTCCCGGCCAGCAATTCCATCGCGAGCAAGCGGCCGAACATCTGGTTCTTCAACGCGGCCAGAATGGGCTTGAGTTCGAATTTCATGGTATGTCCCCGGTCGCCCGGCACGGGCCGGTCCGGCACGAAGAAGAAGGACAGGGCGCCCGCAACCGGCAGGGAAACGAGCAGCACGATACCCATCACGGCAACCTGCCCGAAACGATCGAGTTCGAACCCGAAAAATGGCAACAGTGCCGGCAGTGCCAGCAGCGTGAGCATGGACAGCGTGCTCACGATCTCTGGCCACAGGAACAGGCGGGAGCGTTCATCGTACGTCGTTGCGATGGCCGGCACCCATGCGGAACGGGATGTCTGCAGCAGCGTGAACCCGACATAGAAGAGCAGCATCCACCCGACAAAATAGGCGGGGCCGACCCCTGTGCGCGGCGGCATGTAGACAAAATAGGTCGCAATCGCCAGCAGCGGAATGCTCAGCAGGATCCAGTGACGCACCCGGCCCAGCGGACTGCGGTAGCGATCGACAAGATAGCCCATGACGGGATCGGTGAAGACGTCCCAGAACCGCAACAGCATGAACAGGAGGCCCGTCATTTCGAGACCAAGCCCGACCTCATTGGCATAGAGCGGCGACAGGTACACCGCCAATGGCAGGCCAACCCCTGCAAGCGGAATACTCAGGCTCGAGAAAGCGAGCACGCGCGGAAGCGAGAGGCGCTGTGATGTCTGGTCTGTCATAAGTCCAGACTGCCCACGCAAATCGTGACGGCCAAGTCATTTTTTTGCGTCGCAACGCCTTGACGGGCGTCGCCTGAGCCGCAACCGTTCGTTTCATAATCAACAGGGGCAGGCTGACCATGCTGAAAAAGCTGATCTTTGGCGCGCTGGGACTGATCGTCCTGATCATCGGAATTATTCTCGTTCGGACATTCTCGTATGGCGGCGAACCGGTCGGCCAGCGTGTCGAGTTGCCAGATACCCCCGTTATTTCTGCAGATTCTGCTGCGCAACACCTGTCAGAAATCATCCAGTTCGAGACGGTCACGTTGTCTGGCGGCGATCCACGCCCGGGCCAGGACGGCGAATGGCTCGCACTTCATGACTGGCTGTCTGATACCTATCCGGCTGCCCACGCCGCCATGACACGCGAAATCGTGCCCGGTACGCTGACCCTGCTGTATACGTGGCGAGGCAGCGATCCGTCGCTCAAACCGATCCTGCTGATGGCGCACCAGGACGTCGTCCCCGTCAACATGGGCACAGAGTCTGACTGGACCGGGTCGCCGTTCGCCGGCGAGATCATCGACGGCTATATCTATGGCCGCGGCGCGATCGACGACAAAGGCAACCTTGTCGGACTGATGGAGGCGGCAGACGCCCTTGCGGCCTCGGGCTTCCAGCCGAAACGTACGGTGCTTTTCATGTTCGGGCATGACGAAGAAGTGCTCGGCTCCGGCGCCGAAGCCGGCATCGCCCTGCTCAAGTCGCGCGGCGTCGAGCCCGAAATGGCACTCGACGAAGGCTTCATGATCATCGACCCCTCGCCACTGACCGGCAAGCCTATGGGCATTATCGGCATCTCCGAAAAAGGCTATGTGACTGTGAATGTCACGGCAGTCGCACAAGGCGGACACTCCTCGACCCCGCCAAGGAATTCCGCGAACGTGAACCTCGCGCGGGCGATCCTGGCACTCGAAGACAACCAGATGCCAGCCGATTTCAACAAGCCGCCAATCTCTGACCTGTTTCGCGCTGCTGGCAAGGACATGCCTTTCACCCAGCGTATGGCGATGGCGAACCTCTGGCTGTTTCAGGGAATGGTCGAGTCATCCCTTGCCGGAAACGCCGCTGGTAACGCCATGGTTCGCACAACAACCGCGCCGACGATGCTGCGCGGATCGGCCAAGGAAAACGTTCTGCCTCAGCGCGCCGTTGCAACGGTAAACTTCCGTGTCCATCCCAACGACACGCCAGACAGCGTGATCCAGCATGTAAAGGATGTGACGGCAGGCATTGAGGGGATTGAAGTCGAAACAGGCGGAGACGGAATCAATAGCCCTGCCTCGCCCGTCTCGCCAACGGACAACCGCGCCTATGCCGTGCTGGCGAGCGTTGCCGAAGCTGCTGGCAATGGAGCACCTGCCGCGCCGGGACTGGTTCTGGGTGCAACGGATTCGCGCTACGCGGCGGCCATCACCAGCAATATCTACCGGTTTGCCCCATCCGTCCTCTCGCCGGCCGACTTGACCGGCTTCCATGGCACGAACGAACGCATCTCGGTCGAGAATATGGGGCGACTGTCCAAGGGCTATGCCCAGATCATCCTCGGCATGGACGGCCCGGACAAATAACCAGGCGTCCCAAACGGTCCGCTTAGCTGACCGGGCCGGTGACCTTGTCGATCGGCACGACATAGTGGCGAGCGCAGAACTGGCAGTCGATCACCAGCGTTCCGTCCGGCTCAACCATCTCGTACAGGGCGTCATCGGGCATGGATTCGAGTGTGCCGATCAGGCGCTCCTCGTTGCATGTGCATCGATCAGCGAGGTCGACCCGGTCTTCCATCCGCACACCTTGTTCGTGAAACAGGCGGAACAGCAGGTCGGGCACAGCAAGGTCAGGATCGGCGAGTTCGGCATCGCTCAGCGTGCCAAAAAAGGCCTCGGCTTCACGCCACACCTCTGATGTGTCGCCGCGCGCCTCGTCGGCCGCGATGCGCTGGACCATCATGCCGCCTGACACCCAGATCGGCGCTTCGCCTTTTCGGTCAAGCTCGGCAACGGCCAGCTTGATGCGGCTCGGCACTTGCTCGGACTGGGTAAAATAATCTTCAGCGCATTCCGACAGCGTGCCTTTTTCAAGCGGCACGATGCCTTGGTAGGGCGCAACGGACGGATCATCCTGGATCAGGATAAGGGCGAGGCGACCGGCCGGCCCGAACAGCTGCGGCATGTGCGGGGCCGCGCCCTTGTTGACCTTTTCGAGATGCGACCAGCGGTCGGCGTCAAACTTCGCATAACCGCGCACGCCGCCATCGGTACGATACTCGCCGACGAGCATCGACACAGGGCCATCACCTTCGGCCTGGACCAGTATCCGCCCCTCGAATTTCAGCGACGCGCCGACCATTGCGGCCAGGGTCACCGCCTCACCCAGGATGCGGGCGAGATGCGGCGGGTAGTCGTGGCGGTGCAGGATCGGCGACAGGCTGGCAGCGCCCATGCGGACCGCGCGTCCACGCACGGGACGCTGGTCGATCTGGAAGTTGACGACAAAATCGCTGTCGGGTCGGGGAATATCGGGCATGGGATGGCACTCGCACCGGCGTTTGAAGGGCCCATGTGGCAGTCCGCACCCTCATCGACAAGGGCCGCATGCTAGCGAGGCCTGGTGCCGATGTGAATCAACCGGCCGCGAACAGGGCGCTGAGGCCAAATCCAAGCACGGCGACGACGATGCCGCCCACCAGCACCCAGACAAGCCCCGGGGCGCGGCTGCCCTGGCGCACGTCTTGCGTGTCGATTTCCTGGCTTGCGTCATTGGGTTTGTTATTGTCGATCATCATGAACCTCCTTCCAAAAAAGCGCATGATGACCGGAATTGTTCCTTTGCAGTGGTCAGGCCGAGCAACTGCCCCCGCCGAGGACGCAGAAGCTCGCGCACCAGGCGTGGTTCAGTTTGACCGGATCCATCGTCGCTTCGGCCAGCGTGGACCCGAGTTCAAACGCCGCATCGTCCACGAGCAATGTGCAGGCGGTCACCGCGGCGCGGGCCGCCCCCTTGCGGCGGATGACCATGCGCTGGCTGGCACACATGATGCCGGCCGGGTCTTTGCCGAGAATCTGCCAGCAAGCCGTCGTGATTTCTGGCGGGTCGTCGCAAGCGATCATTTCCGGGAATAGGACGAGCTGTGACGGATCGGATGGGTCAAGCCTGAGCCCGAGGCGCGTCGCCAGCTCACCATAGGCAGTCCGCGCATCGGCATCATCCTCGTGAAGTGACTGCCGCCCGGCGAGCGCGACCTGAATGCCCTGCCCTGCCAGCCATGCAAGCCCCTTGCTCGCCTCGCCGAACGCACCTTCGCCGCGCTCGGCATCGTGCAGGGCGCGGTCATGGGAATCGAGCGAGATGCGCAAAACCATCCGCTCGCCGAAGCGGGCATGCAGGGCTTCCAGGCCCGCCTGGATACGTGGGCGCATCATCGGGCGCATGGCATTGGTCAGCAGCAGCAGGCGATGGCCACGCTCCAGGACCGCTTCCATGATCGGCAGTATATCCGGACACATGAACGGTTCGCCGCCCGTAATGCCTATCTCCTTGGGGCCTTCGCCAAGCGCATCGATCTCGTCAAGGAAGGGCGTCACGTCCGACAGCTTGAGATAGACCAGCCGGTCATTAGTTGGAGAGCTCAGGATGTAGCAGTTCGCACATTCGATATTGCAGAGCGTGCCGGTATTCAGCCACAGCGTCTTGAGGCCCCGCCAATCGACGCTGGCACGCACCTCACCCTTCGCTGTCGTGCCGGGATCTGAAAATTTTTCGCGCGGAAAGATCGTGTCAGCCATAGGCGCTGTGTAACCGCAGGCGCGGGCGGCAGGCCAGCGCGTTCGCGCAGTCGTGATGCCAGCGTGAGGCCATCTACTTGTCGAGGCACCAGCGCAGAATCGCCTTCTGGGCGTGCAGGCGGTTCTCGGCCTCGTCCCAGACCAGCGATTGCGGCCCGTCGATGATTTCGGCATCCACTTCCTCGCCGCGGTGGGCCGGCAGGCAGTGAAGAAATTTTGCGCCCCCGGCTGCGAGTTCCATCAGGTCTGCGGTGACGGCGTAGGGTTCGAGAATTTCAAGGCGCCGATCGCCATCCTGATCGCCCATCGACACGAATGTGTCGGCAATCACGACATCGGCCCCGGCAACAGCTTCCTCAGCCGTTTCATAGAGGTCGATCCGCGCCTGAAGTTCCCGGGCGATTTCGACATCCTCGTCGTCCGGCGCAAAGCGTTGCGGCGTACCGATTGCCAGCGAGAAGCCGAACTTGGCTGCTGCATGCAGGAAACTGGCGCAGACATTATTGCCATCGCCAACCCAGGCGATACGAGCCCCCCGCAAGGTGAGCCCGGATTCTTCAAGCGTCTGAAGGTCGGCCATGATCTGGCAGGGATGGGAACGATCCGTGAGACCATTGATCACCGGAACAGAGGCGAACTCTGCAAAGGTCTCGACATCGCTATGGTCGTTGGCGCGGATCATGACGGCATCGACATAGCGCGACAGGACGCGCGCGGTGTCTTCGATTGTCTCGCCGCGGCCAAGCTGCATATCGCTGCTGGTGGCGGTGATCGAGCTGCCGCCGAGCTGGCGCATCGCCATGTCGAACGAGAAACGTGTGCGCGTGGAAGACTTTTCGAAGATCATCGCCAGCGTGTGGCCCTCAAGCGGCGCGCCGGTATCAACGCGGCCCTTCGGCCAGCCAGCCCGCGCCTTCTTGGCGCGGTGGGCCTCGTCGAGGATCGCGCGCAGCTCAGCCGACTCGAGATGCCAGATGTCGAGGAAATGGCGTGGGGCCAGAGGTCTGGTCATCGGCGGGCGCTCCCGTTGGAAAAAGAAGCGCGGGAGATAGCGCGTTTCCCACTTCAACGCCAGTGAACCGGTCGTTGAGGTAAGCTGGACGTTACGACGTCGTCATATTTTGCGAATGACTTGCAAGTGCGCCGGCACTGTGCCACTAAAAATTGAGAATGAGTCGCAAATTGATTGTCGGAGGTCTTGAACGATGTGCATACCCATGGATGACGCCGCGATGCTATGCTGGCTTCGACAGCAAGTGCGGGTACTGGAAGCCTGGCGCGAAGAGCTCGCCTGCCGCCCCGAAATTGAAATCGCAATGGTGACGCGCCTTGAGCGTCACTATGCGTGGCTGACATCGGAGATCATGCGGCTCGAAGCGCCTCGTCGCGCCGCGTGACGTCAGCCGGTGCTGCGGCGCGAGATCGGGACGCGTGCGTTTCCTCCCAGACGCCCTTGTCCGCGCCGCGGCACTTTTCTCAGGCTCGCTTCAAGACCCGGACGACGAGCAGCAGGAGGACGGCACCAATCGTGGCATGAATTATAGCGCCGACAATGCCGGCCCCAAGGCTCACATTGAGGGCGGGGAAGATGTAGCCGGCAATGATGGCGCCGACGATGCCAACCACGATATTGCCGATAATGCCGAAACCGAACCCCTTGACGATGAGTCCGGCCAGCCAGCCGGCGACAGCGCCAATCAGCAGAAATACAATCAGGGCTTCCAGGGTCATTTTGCGTTTCCTCGTTCATGAACCGACCGCAGGTCGCGGCAGCTTGTCATCTTGTATGCAATCTTAAGCGCCTTTCGTGCGGAGCGCCATCATGACGGGCCGCGATCCGCCGCATTGCTGCAGCCGGCACGGCACAGCCCTCATCTCTCCACTGGCGAACGCCCGCACTTTGCCCTATGTGACGGGCAAGCCCACCGGCCCCTCTAGCCTCAGGAGAGACAGGACACATGGACACCGTACTCATCATCGGAGCCGGCGCTGCCGGGTCGGTCGTCGCGCAGAAATGCGCCATGGACCGCGACACCTTCAAGCATATCACGCTGGCTTCGCGCCGCATTGAAAGCTGCGAGAATGTGGCGAAGATGTGCAAGACGCCGATCGAGATCGCGCAGGTCGATGCCGACAATGTCGCCGAGGTCGTCGCGCTCATCAACAAGGTGAAGCCGGACCTCCTGATCAACATGGCCCTGCCCTACCAGGACCTGCCGATCATGGATGCCTGCGTCGAGACCCGCACCAATTACATGGACACCGCCAATTACGAGCCGCGCGAAATCGCCAAGTTCGAATACAGCTGGCAGTGGGCCTATCAGGACAAGTTCGTCGAGAAAGGCATCACCGCCATTCTCGGCTGCGGCTTCGATCCCGGCGTGTCGAACATCTGGTGCGCCTATGCCCAGCAGGAACTGTTCGACGAGATCGAATATATCGACATTGTCGACTGCAATGCCGGCGAGCATGGCAAGACGTTCGCGACGAATTTCAACCCGGAAATCAACATCCGCGAAGTGACGCAGGACGGAAAGTACTGGAAAGACGGCAAGTGGATCGAGATCCCGGCGCTCTCAATCAAGTGCGATATCGACTATCCCGAAGTTGGCCCGCGCGCCTCCTACCTCATCTACCATGAGGAAGAGGAAAGCCTCGTGAAGAACATCAAGGGCCTGAAACAGATTCGCTTCTGGATGACGTTCGGCCCCGAATACATCAAGCACCTGGAAGTGTTCAAATCCATCGGCCTGATCGGTCTCAAACCGATCAAGCACAAGGGCATGGACATTATCCCGATGGAATTCCTGAAGGACCTTTTGCCCGTTCCGTCCTCGCTTGCCGAAGGCTATACCGGCAAGACCAGCATTGGCGTGATCATCCGTGGCAAGAAGGATGGCAAGCCGATGACGAAAATGCTCTACAACGTCTCCGACCATGCCGAAACGAACAAGGAAGTCTCCGCACAGGCCGTCTCCTACACGACCGGCGTACCGCCCGTCTCAGGCGCGAAGATGTTCTTCACCGGAGTCTGGAGCGGCAAGGGCGTGTTCAACGTGGAACAGTTCCCGGCCAAGCCTTTCCTCGACGACCTCGCCAAACGCGGCTTGCCGACGACGATTGTGGATCTGACGGAGAAGGATCAGGCGGAGCTGTTCGCCGTAAAGACCTGATGACCATCGCACTTCCCGAAAACATCCCCACCCCCGTCTTCGTGCTTGACGTCGCCCGCCTCCGGACAAACCTGGAGACTGCCGCGCGTGTGCGTGAGGAAGCTGGCTGCAAGGTCCTTCTCGCCACCAAGGCCTTCGCCATGCCCGCCGTCTTCCCGATGATGCGGGACTATCTCGATGGCACGACCGCCAGCGGCGAGCATGAAGCGATCATGGGCCATGCGGAATTCGGCAAGGAAGTGCACGTCTATTCGCCCGCCTACACGCAAGACGAAGTGGAACGCCTGACCGAGGTCGCCCAGCATATCTATTTCAATTCGGCCGAACAGTTGGCGCGCTTCGGCGCCATCGCGCGTGACGCCGGCTGCAAGGTCGGCCTGCGCGTGAACCCCGGCTATTCCAACGCCACGCTCGGCGGCGACCTCTACAACCCGACCGCCCCTGGCAGTCGCTTCGGTGAAGTGCCCGGCATGCTGGACAGCGTCGACTGGTCAGGTGTCGACATTTTCCACGTTCACGCCCTGTGCGAGAGCCTGCACGAGGGCTCGGTCGGCCTGATCGAATTCGTGGCGGAGAATTTCGGCAAATATATCGAGCAGGTCTCCGCAGTGAATTTCGGCGGCGGCCATTTCCTCAACAAGGCGGGCTATGACGTAGATGCCCTAATCGCTGCGATCAAAGCCTTCAGGACAAAGTTTGACGTCGAGGTCGTGCTGGAGCCCGGCGCGGGCCTCGTCGTCAATACGGGCGAACTTTATGCCACCGTGCTGGCCCTGCACCGCAACGAGATGGACCTCGCCATCCTCGACGCCTCCGCCTCGACGCATATGCCGGACGTGCTGGAAGTGCCCTACCGGCCTGATATTATCGGCGCGGGCGATGCAGGCGAACTGGCGCATACTTATCGCCTCGGCGGCAAGACCTGCATGACCGGCGATGTGATCGGCGACTATTCCTTCCCTGAACCGCTCGTGCCCGGCCAGCAGCTGATCTTCACCGACCAGATGCATTACAGCTTCGTCAAGACGAACACGTTCAACGGCACGCCGCTGGCCAACCTCGCCGTGCGCTGGGAAGACGGCACGATCGAACCCATCTCGAATTTCGGCTACGAGGAATTCCGCCGCCGGCTGGGGCGTTAGGCTTCGCCGAGCGTGTTCAGACTGAAGGCCTGATCGTTCCCAAGGGATGGAATGCGCGCACGGGCCTTGTCGACCTGATCGAGGTCAATGTCTGCCCAGATCACGCCGGGCGCATCGCTCTCGGCTTCCGCGAGGATCTCGCCCCAGGGCGAAATGATCAGCGAATGGCCGTAGGTTTCCCGGCCATCCTCGTGCCTGCCGCCCTGCGCCGGGGCGATGACGAAGCATCCGGTTTCGATGGCACGCGCCCGCAGAAGGACGTGCCAGTGCGCCTCGCCGGTCACGCGCGTGAAGGCAGCCGGAACCGTCAGTATCTGTGCCCCGGCCTGCGCCAGTGACCGATACAACGCCGGGAAGCGCAGGTCATAGCAGATGGTCATGCCCATCCGGCCGATGGCCGCGCAGGCCAGCGTTGCGGATTCGCCCGGCCGGTAGGCGCGGGATTCACGATAGGTCTGGCCGTCGCCCACCTCGACATCGAACATGTGGATCTTGTCGTATTGCGCGATGATCGTGCCATCCGGCCCGATCAGGAAAGACCGGTTGGCGAACCTGTCATCCCCCTCAACAGTCACGGCAATGGAGCCGAGCAGGAGCCAGACACCAAGCTCATCGGCGAGTGCGCGGAACGCCGCGAGTGTCGCGTCATCATCCTGCGAAACAATCTTGGGCCGCGCCATGCCCGGACGGATGTCGAGCAGGTTGGTCATCTCGGGCGTCGCAATGAACGTGGCCCCTGCCGTCGCAGCTTGTCGCACCAGCGTGGACGCAGCCACAATGTTCGGGGCAATCTCCACACCGGATCGCATCTGGACACAGGCGGCTCTGAGAAGCGTCATGCAGTCCTCAGGCCGGCAATACCCATTCCGTAAGCGCGGCGTCGATAATGCCAGTTGCTTCGCGAACATGTTCGTCGGTGATGATGAGCGGCGGCGCTAGGCGAAGGACATTCGCTCCGGCGACACCGACGAGGAGATTATTGTCGCGACAGATGCCTTGCAGCGGTTTCGGATCAGACTTCATCTTCAGACCCGTGAGGAGTCCCTTGCCGGTGACGCCTTCCACCTTGTCCGGGTGGCTGTCGGCAAGGCTCTTCAGGCCCTGCGCCAGCGTGCCGGAAACGCGGCGCACTTCAGCGAGGAAGTCCTCGTTCGCGATAATGTCCCAAACGACGTTGCCGACAGCCATGGCCAGCGGGTTGCCGCCATAGGTCGAACCGTGGCTGCCGGGCTGCATATGCTCGGCGCAGGCTTCGGTGGTCAGGCAGGCGCCGAACGGGAAACCGCCGCCAATGCCTTTCGCAGCGCAAAGGATGTCGGGTTGGGCACCCTCAACCCATTCATGCGCGAACAGCTTGCCAGTGCGGCCCATGCCGCACTGGACCTCGTCAAGGATCATCAGGATACCGTGCTCGTCGCACAGCTCGCGCAGACCGATCAGGCATTGGTCAGGCATGGCCCGCACGCCGCCCTCTCCCTGAACAGGTTCGACGAAGATAGCGGCTGCGGTCGGCCGGGCGGCCGCTTCTTTCAGGGCTTCATGGTCGCCCCATTCGAGATGAACGAAACCCGGCAGCTTCGGTCCGAAGCCTTCAAGGTATTTCGGGTTGCCGCCTGCATTGATCGCGCCCAGCGAGCGGCCATGGAAGGCGCCCGTGAACGTGATGATGTCGATCCGCTCTTCGCGGCCATTGGCCCAATGATACTTGCGCGCGGTCTTGATCGCGCACTCGACGGCCTCGGTGCCGGAGTTCGTGAAGAAGACGCGGTCGGCAAACGTGTCGCGGCAGATCTTGTCGGCCAGCTGCTCAGCTGCCGGCACGCGGAACATGTTGGACGTGTGCCACAGCTTGCCGGCCTGGTCGCGGAGCGCATCAACCAGTGCCGGGTGGGCATGGCCGAGCGCCGTAACAGCTATGCCCGCAATGAAGTCAAGGTGGCGGGTGCCGTCCTCGGTGAAAAGATAGGCCCCCTTGCCCTCGACGAAAATCTCTTCCGGCGGGCGGTAGACGGGCATGATGTGCTGGCGTGGATCGGTCATGAATGCTCCCTGCGGTGCGCAAGTGTGAAGTGTTGGCGATACGCTTGGCGAGACGCCCTCGGGAAGTCAACTCATGCGCCGCTGATCCCGGTGAAATGTCGGCCTGGCGCGACGCAGCCCGGTCCTCCGCAAGCGAATCATCCGGTACGCCCCTTTTCCGGCTCACCTGAAATGGAATCGTCTTCCACCCCAGCGATAACGGCCCGCTGGCGCTTTCAGCCCAGGAACACAACTCTGTTTACGAACGATCACTCGAACGGGCATTGGGCTGACGGCATCCATACCGCCGTTTCTTACAATTACAAAAGATTAATTGAAAAACGATAAAAATACTTGACGATTATCGATAATCACATATTGTTAATCGGGAAGCCAAGGCGGGCTGGGCACAATGTCCAAAACGCCCCCTACCTCACCTGAGCCATTGTTTCGGTTCGTCTTGGCTCTCACCTTGCCACGTGTTTCCCCTGGCACGCGGCGGACTTCATGACTTGAATACACCTCCAATACGGAAAGAGGCGCAAGACCTGAAACCGGGTCTCGCGCCTCTCCACCGTTTGCAGCGTTTCCTCCCAGAAACTTGCCTTTTCATACGTCACGAGTTTCACACTTGTGTCAAGAATGTGTTCAACAAATTTTTCGCGCCCGGGGTTGAACTCGGTTCGATGCGTTCCAGAAGGCGCGAACACGAGGCCTGCGCTGCCGCGCTCCAGTTCGCTGTCGGCGACAGGGCGAACGAGGCTTCGCTCTTGAGAATGATACCGTCATCAAGAATCTTCAATCCGTTTGCACGCAGGGTCGCGCCCGTCGATGTTATGTCGACGATGACATCGGCCGCACCGGTCGCCGGCGCCGCTTCCGTCGCCCCGGCGCTTTCGACCAGGCGGTATTCGCCGACCGATTTGGCCGCAAAGAACCGCCGTGTCAGGCGCATGTATTTTGTCGCCACCCGAAGGCGCCGGTGGTGCAGCTTGCGAAAGGCTGCGCCCGCTGCTTCTAGATCAGCCATCGTATCAACATCGAGCCAGGCCTGCGGCACCGCGACGATCACGTCGGCGCCCCCAAAGCCAAGCTGCCGGACGACCCGGAAATCACTTGCGCCTTCCGGCGCCAGGTCGTGCAACAGGTCTTCACCCGTCACGCCCGCATGCAGGCTACCCTCGATCAAGCCCTGCGCAATCTCGCGGGCTGACAGCAGGCGCATCTCGACCTCACCCAGCCCGGCAATCTCGGCCTGGTAGCCGCGCTCGCCGCCAATCTGGCTGACGGGAAACCCCAGCTCCGAGAGCCATTGTTCTGTCTTTTCCTTGAGGCGGCCCTTGGAGGGAATGGCAAAGGACAGTTTGCTCATGACGCGCTCTCCCGTGCACGGATGACCCGGTCGGGCCGCACGACACCTCCTATGCCCGAAGCTTTCGCCCGGCCACCCGACAGGCCCGCGATCAGGCCGTCATAGCGCCCGCCTGACGCAATCGGCTGACGCTCGCTGAGCGCGCCCGCGAACATCTCGAACACGAATCCATCATAATAGGTGAAGCGTCGACCGAAGCCGGACCGGAACCTGCCGGCGTTGCCGACCTGCGGCACTGCCGCCACGATCGCGTCCACGCGGCGCGCAAGACGATCGATGACCGGATCGACGGCTGCAAGGCCATGCTCACGGGCAATGCCAGACAGTGCGGCGGCTGTGTCTGGCACCGCGCAGTTCACACTGGCGAGCGCCGCGATCGCCTGTCGTGCATCCTCGGGTACGCCGCCGGCATCAGCTGCAGCAGCCTTGGCCTTGAGGCCGTCGATAATCTCGTCCACCGAGCGTGTCCCGATCATCGGTATGCCTCGGTCGCGGAGGGCGTCGAGAAACATCGCTCCGGCGGCGTCGGGCGCGGCGTCCGACAATCGGTGCGCCAGTTCGACCTCCGGCGCCGATGGCGCACCTGCCAGCAGTTCGGCCACGCCGCCTTCCTGACGGAAGGCCCGCTTCAGCAGGTCTGCGGTCACGCCGGCCAGTCCCAGCGCATCCACGAATGCCGGAAACACGGCGAGGTCGCCCATGACCATGCGCCAGTCGCCGATGCCACACGCTGCGACAGCGGACTGCACGAGTGCGAATGCGTCGGCATCCTCCTCAGGCGTGGACGGGCGTCCGAACCGCTCAAACCCCACCTGCGTGAATTCCATCGGATCATCCGGCGAAGCCGGCAAGCGAAAGGCCCGCGCCGCATAGGTATAGGCTTCGGGACCGTTGTCGCCGGAGGCGAGACGCTCTGCCTCCAGGCCCGCCACCGGTAAGGTGAGGTCCGGACGCATGACCATCTCATTGCCGCGATGATCGGTGAAGACGCAGAGCCGCGCGCGCACTGCTTCGCCCGACAGTTCGAGTGGAATGTCGGATGCCAGAACGTAAGCGGGGTCGACCGCCCGCGCACCCGTCCGCGCAAAAACTGCGCTCGCCGCTTCGACAACCTGTTCCGGTGTCATCCCTGCGCCTCGATGATATTGCGGACAGCCGCGACCAGTTCAGCGCGCGGCACTTCGATCTGGCCGGGCCGCGCTTCACGGTATTCCTCGTTCGACTGGATCGCCTTGGCTTTCAGGGCACCCATTTCGAGGTCCTTGATCGTGACCGTGCCCTTGGCGAGTTCATCGCCGCCAACCATGACCACGGCGGGTGCGCCGCGGCGGTCGGCATACTTCATCTGCGGACGCATGCCCGAAGGCCCCATATAGGCCTCGGCCCGCAGGCCCGCACGGCGAAGCTCGGCCGCAATCCCAAGCGCCACGGACGGGTTTTCCTTGTCGAGGTTCAGCACCACGACCGGGCCGTCCAGCTTTGTCGTTTCGCCCATGATGGCCAGCGCTGAAGCCAGGCGCGAGATACCGATGGAAAAGCCGGTTGCCGGGACGGTTTCGCCGGTGAACCGCGCGACGAGATCATCATACCGGCCGCCGCCGCCGATCGAGCCGATGCGATAGGACTTGCCGTCTTCGCCCACGACTTCGCGCAGGAGTTCAGCCTCGTAGACCGGGCCGGTATAATATTCGAGACCGCGCACCACCGACGGGTCAATCACGACATCGCCTTCCGGCGCGCCCAGCGCTTCCAGTGCAACGGCAATGGCTTCGAGTTCGGCAAGGCCAGCCTTGCCCTCTTCACTGTTGCCCGCAGCCTTCGACAGGTTCGCGAGTGTCTCCGCCCTTGTCTTGCTACCCGCCTCGGCAAAAGCGAGCACGGCTTTGACTTCGGTGTCGCCAAGGCCCGCGCCCTTGGTAAAGTCACCACTCTCGTCGAGGCGGCCCTTGCCGAGCAGGTCGGCCACGCCACCCGACCCCAGCCGGTCGAGCTTGTCGAGTGCGCGCAGGATCGCGAGGCGCGTGCCTGCAGAGGCCGCTCCCACGCTATCCAGCACCCCGTTCAGCAGCCGGCGCGTGTTCACGCGGATCACGAACTCGCCCGTTTCCATGCCCACCGAGCGCAGGGCCTCGGCGCCCATCGCGATCATTTCGGCATCGGCGTGGAAGCCGGGCGCACCGATCGTGTCTGCATCGCACTGCCAGAATTCACGGAAGCGGCCGGGGCCAGGTTTCTCGTTGCGCCAGACGGGGCCAGCCGCATAACGCCGGAACGGGCGTCCCAGCGTCTGGCCAGCCTCGGCGACAAACCGCGCCAGCGGCGCCGTCAGGTCATAGCGAAGGGCCATCCATTGCTCGTCATCGTCCTGCAGCGAGAACACACCGGCATTCGGGCGGTCATCGTCGGGCAGGAACTTGCCCAGAGCATCGGCATATTCGAACGCGCCCGTGTCCAGCGCCTCGAAGCCCCACTGGCGGTAAACGCCTGTAACCTTCTCGACGAGTTCAGCCTGCGCATGGATCAGCGCCTCGCGCTTGTCGGGAAAACCGCGCGGTTTGCGGGCGAGATCCTTGCCGGTCAGGGGGGCATCAGACATGGGGATGGGCCTTTGTGAGTTCCGGCGCCCGCACTAGCGGACAGGGGGAGCCGGGGCAAGGCCGATCAGGGTTGGCCCCGACCGGGCATGCCGTCACGGCGTGGGATCAGCTTGAAGATGCCGGTGCCCCGCATCAGCAGCTTATCACCGGTCCAGATGCGGCCTTCAACGGTCACCACATCGTCAGCCACACCAATGACCTTGCCATTGCCCTCGACGAAGCTGCCAAGGGTCGCGCCGGACAGGAAATCGCACATCAGGCGGATCGTGACCCACCAGGTGTCTTCGTTCTTCTCCACCGCGCCGCCCCAGGCCATGTCGGCAAAGGTCATCAACATCCCGCCATGCGCATTCATCATGCCATTGGTGTGATGCTCCTCGACCTTGAAAGCACGGGTCAGGCCAGTCGCGTCCCGCTTCTCGAACAGCGGCCCCACCTGGCGGCCAAAGCCGCGATGCCATGGCAGGTGCACATAGCCTTCAGGGATTTCGAATGTCTGGCTTCTGGTAAAATCATCGGTCATGTCCAGCCGATTAACGCTGCTGGCGTGACAAGGCCAGCCCCTGCGCGTCAAATCTCTCCACGGCGCCTAGAGTTCGATCATGTCGAAATCCGACTTGGGTGTTCCGCATAGCGGGCAGATCCAGTCTTTCGGGATATCCGCCCAGCGTGTACCAGGCGCAAGTCCCTCATTCGGATCGCCTATTGCCTCTTCATAGAGGTAACCGCATGTGCGGCACTGCCAAACCTTGAATGTCTCGCTCATGCCCTTCCCCAATTCTTTCTTAAACCGGCGCCAGCCGCGCGCGGAGTGACTGTATCAGCGCGTCCCGAATAGGTGCGATTTGCGTATCCGGGTCGATCAGGCTTTGCATGCGCAGGCCCATCAGGGCGCAACCCGTCATCAGGCCGATCCCGTCTGCATCGGCGTCAGCGCGGATGTCGCCAGCCGCCTGCCCACGCTCGATGATATTGCGGATCAGCACGCGCTCGATCTCATGGGACTCCGCAAACGCCTCGCGCGTTTCGATCTGGTCGGCAACCGAGGCGGCAAGCAGCATGAAATAGGCCCGGGCCTCTTCATGTCCGTCAAGCGACTGGCAGTGCAGGCTGACAAAGGCACATAGCGCCGACAGGCCGTCCATATCAGCGACATGGTCGCGATCGAGTGCCTCGTTCTGCCAGCCGTGCAGGTACGCGATCAACGCACGGATCAGGCCATCCTTGGAACCGAAACGCTGGGTAACAAGGCCGCGCGAAAAACCAGCCTCTTTCGCGATGGTTTCGAACGTAGCAGCCGAGACCCCCTGTTCAGACACCACCCGCATGGTCGCCTCGAGCAGCTCCCGCTCGGACCTGTCACGCCGCTCCGCCTGGGTCAGGCGGCCGGGGCTTGGAGTGGCATTCGGGCGAGTGGCGGTTTTCGTCTCTGTCATGGTTCCGCCTAACATATTTGTTGGTTGTATAGCAAGTATGTGATAGACGGATCCGCAGAGGGGGCCGCCAGCCGCTCCCATGTTCGGAGGACCGCATGACCATACCCGCCCATATCGCCGAAGCCGTTATTGACCCGAAAGCCTACGCGGACTGGGATCGGTCGCATGAGGCCTTCGCCTGGCTGCGAAAGAACGCGCCTTTGGATGTTGCCGAGATCGAAGGCTTCGATCCCTTCTGGGTAGTCTCCCGCCATGCCGACATTCTCAATATCGAACGCCAGAACGATCTCTTCCATAATGAAGACCGCTCTGCAACGCTGACGACGATCGAAGCCGACCAGAAAGTGAGGGCCATGATGGGCGGGTCGCCCAATCTCCTGCGCTCGCTGGTGCAGATGGATAATCCGGACCATATGCAGTATCGCCGCCTGACGCAGGCTTGGTTCATGCCGCAGAACCTGCGCAAGCTGGAAGACCGCATTCGCGAAATCGCTCGCGGTTTCATCGACAAGATGGCCGCCAAGGGCACCGAGTGCGACTTCGCCCGCGATGTCGCATTCCTCTATCCTTTGCATGTGATCATGGAAGTGCTGGGCGTACCGGAGATCGACGAACCGCGTATGCTGAAGCTGACGCAGGAATTGTTCGGCGCGCAGGACCCGGAAGTGAACCGGTCCGGCGCAGAGGTCGAGAGTGCAGATGCCGGCCTTGCCAACATTCAGGCGACGGTCGCCGATTTCTTTGAGTACTTCATGGCGATGACCGAAGACCGCCGGAAGAACCCGCGCGAAGACCTTGCCAGCGTCATCGCGAATGGCGCGGTCTACGACCAGCCGCTCGGACATCTCGAAGCGATGAGCTACTACATCATTGCCGCCACGGCTGGTCACGACACCACGTCCAATACGACAGGCGGCGCGCTCTGGGCGCTGGCGGAAAACCCCGACCAGTTCCGGAAGGTCAAGGACGACCTGTCGCTCATCCCCTCCATGGTCGAGGAATCGATCCGCTGGGAAACACCCGTGAAGCACTTCATGCGCACCGCCACCGCCGACACGGAAGTCGCCGGCCAGAAGATCAGGAAGTTCGACTGGCTGTTCCTGGCCTATCCGTCCGGCAACCGCGATGAAGACGTCTTCGACGATCCCTACAAGTTCAAGGTCGACCGGTCTCCCAACAAGCATGTTGCCTTCGGCTATGGCGCGCATGTCTGCCTCGGCCAGCACCTTGCCCGCATGGAAATGCGCATCCTGTGGGAAGAGCTGCTGCCGCGCCTTGAATCGGTGGAACTGAACGGAACGCCGACCCGCGTCCAGGCAAACTTCGTCAGCGGTCCGAAGTCGATCCCGATCCGCTTCAAGATGCGCTAGGTCTCAGGCTAGGCTGGCCGCTTTCAACGCGTCGGCCTGGCGCAGTGCCACGGCGTTCACGTCAAAGCCTTCGAGGCTCTCTTCGAACAGGCGGTGATAGTTCACTTCCGCCTTGAGGCGAAGATAAGCCGCGCCGAGGCCGATGGCCGCCCTGTCCATGAAGACGAATTCGCGGGGGATCTTCACCGGCCCCTTCTCCTTGAGCAGTCGGCGGACCTGGAAGGCCTCCTTACGCCCATATTCGCCCGCCGACACGCCATCGGCGACACTACGCAACCGGTCGTCGAGCAGCGGTCCATAGATGAAGCGCGCCCAGATATTCAGCACTTCGACCAGTTCGCGTGACAGGTTCTGGAAGCCCCATTTCTCGTAGGCGGCATACGCGGCGTCGAAATCCTCCGCCAGCGTGGCGCGATAGAGGTCAACCACGCCCTCCACGAAGGTTGGCGGGAAGACGCGAATACAGCCAAAGTCGAGCAGGTTTATGCCGGTGCCGCCGCCAGTGACCTGGTAATTGCCAAGATGCGGGTCGCCATGGATCACGGCATGGCCGTTGAACGGCCCCCACCAGGTCCAGAACAGCATTTCGGCAATGTGGTTGCGGGTGTCCTGCGCCGCGCCCTCGAACGCATCAAGGCGCTCGCCGTCCAGCCAGGTCATCGTCAGGAGGCGATCTGTCGACAGCTCCGGCACGGGTTCCGGAACCTGGACGAAATCCTTGTCGGCGAGCATGCCCGCATACAACGCCATATGCTTGGCCTCGCGCCCGTAGTCGAGTTCCTCACGCAAGCGATCGGTCACTTCGCCGACCATCTCGGTGAGGTCGATTGATCCGTCCATCCGATTGAACAGGCCGAGCATGGCTTTCAGCTGGCCCACGTCGGATTCCACGGCGCTCGACATGTCCGGGTATTGCAGCTTGCAGGCAACGCGGCGGCCATCATGCATCCGCGCATCATGAACCTGCCCCAGCGAGGCGGCGTGGGACGCCTCCTTCTGGAACGAGTCGAACAGCGACAGCCAGTCGGCACCGAGTTCAGCCCGCATCCGGCGCTTGACGAACGGCCACCCCATGGCAGGTGCCTGCGCCTGGAGTTGGCCAAGTTCAGCGGCATATTCCGCCGGCAGGAAATCGGGAATGGTCGACACCATCTGGGCGACCTTCATCAGCGGCCCCTTGGACCGCCCCAGCGCGGCGGCCAGAGCCTTGGCAATCCGCTCATCGCCCTGATCACCGCCAAACAGGGAATTGGCCGCAAAGCTGATACCGGCGCCCGACAGGTTCGCGCCCACTTTCGCGGTTCGGGCGAGGCGCCCGCTCAATCGATTGCGTTCCGGATCGGGCACGTCGGGCGTATCGGTCATCGTAGCGATATAGGCGGTTTAGCCCCGATTGGCAGGTGCGACATTTGTAAAAGACCCGCGCGGCAGTTGCAGCGGCGGCACGAGTGAGGCAAGTCTGGTGCCTGAACGTGCTGGAGGCCGCCCCATGAACCCGTCTGCCAACTATGATGTCGTCATCTATGGTGCCACCGGATTTACCGGCCGCCTGGTCGCCGAGTACATGAACACCACTTATGGCGTCGGCAAGGATGTGAGCTGGGCCATGGCCGGCCGATCGCTCGACAAGCTCAAGACCGTGCGCGACGAAATGGGCATCCCGAAATCGGTCGACCTGATCGTCGCGGACGCATCCGATCCGGCCTCGCTGGAGGCCATGGTCAAGTCCGCCCGTTGCGTGCTGACCACGGTCGGTCCCTACCAGCTCTACGGCACGCCCCTCGTCGAGGCCTGCGCTACCCAAGGCGTCGACTATGTCGACCTGTCCGGCGAAGTCGCCTGGATGCACGACATGATCGCGGCCTACGAAGGCACGGCGAAAAAGAGCGGCGCCCGCATCGTCTTCTCGTGCGGTTTCGACTCCATTCCCTTCGATCTCGGCGTCCTGTTCCTCCAGAACGAGGCGATGCGCGAGTTCGGCACGCCCGCTGTCCGGGTGAAGGGGCGCATGCGCAAGATGAAGGGCACCTTCTCCGGCGGCACCGCAGCTTCCGGGCGCGAAACCATGGCCCGGGCCATGCGCGATCCCGCCGTCATGGCCGTGCTGCGCAATCCCTTCTCGCTGACCGGCGGCTTTGAAGGGCCCGACCAGCCGCACGGCATGTCCGTGCAGGAGGATGAAGACTTCGGCTCCTGGGTCGCACCGTTCATCATGGCGCCGATCAACACCAAGAACATTCATCGCTCCAACGCGATCATGGGCCACCCGTATGGCACCGACTTTGTCTATGACGAAATGATGCTGACGGGTCCCGGTGAGGCCGGCAAGGCAGCAGCCGAGATGGTCGCCAAGAGCAACACGATGGGCGGAGACGACGGCCCCAAGCCCGGCGAGGGCCCTTCGAAAGAAGAGCGTGAGGCCGGTCTGTATGATTTCGCCCTGCTCGGCATCACCAAGAACGGCGACCGCATCCGGGCCACGGTCACTGGCGACAAGGATCCGGGCTACGGCTCGACATCAAAGATTATCTCGGAGGCGGCGATCTGCCTGGTCAAGGACTGCACCGACCTCGGCGGTGGCATCTACACGCCCGCCGCGGCCATGGGGCTCACCCTGGTTGGCCGGCTCCAATCTCACGCCGGATTGACGTTCAGCATCGACAAATGAGGCAAAAGGGTGACAAGCGCCCTTTTTTCAGGTTATAGCGCCCGCGTCCGCTCCTGATCGCGGTCGCAACCTGAGAGTCGTTCACCGCCTCAATCTCGCCGGCCCCGAAGGTCCGGCCACGCGCAGCACCCAAAAAATCAACCAATCCGGCAGCTGCGACCAGAACGCCAGCGCCAAAGGCCGGGATACCGGCCGCAAGAAGGATACGTCGCCCCATGTCGTACAATACATTGCTGACAGAGTCGGACGCCGAAACCGGCATCGCCGTCATCACACTGAACCGGCCTGACCAGCTCAACGCCCTCAACGATGAGATGATGACGGAACTGACCCACGCCATCGACCGGTTCGAAGCGGACAAGGATATTGGCTGCATCGTTCTGACCGGCTCGCGCAAGGCCTTCTCCGGCGGCGCCGACGTCCGCGAAATCATGGACCAGGATTACCCCGCCGCTTATTATGATGACCTGATCAGCCGCAACTGGGAGCGCGCATCGAGCGCCCGCAAGCCATTGATCGCGGCCGTCAGCGGCTATGCCGTCGGGGGCGGCTGCGAACTGGCCATGATGTGTGACATCATCATTGCGGCTGACTCGGCCCGCTTCGGCCAGCCGGAAATTCGCCTCGGCGTGATGCCGGGCGCCGGCGGCACGCAACGCCTTGCGCGCTTTGTCGGCAAGTCCAAGGCAATGGAACTCTGCCTGACCGGCCGGATGATGGAAGCGGCCGAGGCGGAACGCTGCGGCCTCGTGGCCCGGATCGTGCCGGCCGACGATCTCATGGATGTCGTGCGCGAAATGGCGCGCACGATTGCGGCAATGCCCCGTGCCGCCGCCATGATGACGAAAGAGGCCATCAACGTCGCCTATGAAACACCGATGTCGCAGGGTATCCGCTTCGAACGGCGCCTGTTCCAGTCGCTGTTTGCGACCGAGGACCAGAAAGAAGGCATGTCCGCTTATGTCGAGAAGCGTTCGGCCCACTTCAAGGACCGCTAGCCGGCCGGCACCCGCCTGAGCAGGCCCCCTATTCTCTTTAAGCCAAAGTATGGTTAACCTTGGCGGGCTCAGGGGATGGGGCGGCATTGCAGCGGGGTACGGCCCATGGCCGAGGTAAGCGCAGTCTCGACGGGCCTGGTGATCAGCGTGATCGTGGCCCTGCTTCTGATTGGCGGCCTGGTCGTCGCCTTGGCCTACAAGGCACGCGGCCCGTTCATTCTGCCCGCCGATGACGATACGTACCTGGTACGCGGGCCTGACGGACGCATCCAGGCCCTTGAGCCCGGCATGAAGGTCAAGGTCGGCGACCCGCGCATCGTCCAGTTCCAGCACCGGCACCACCTGCGCTTTCCCGTCTACGATCCGCGGTTCAATTCACTCACGCACGATCATCTGGTGACCGATGCAGGCGCCATCTCCCTGCGCATCCACACGACCACGCCCTTCCCCTTCACGGCCGTGACCAATGACGGGCATGTCGTGACCGTGACCCCATCGGTCAGCTTTTGCGTCAACCGGGACCGGGTAACGGATCTCGCCCGGCTTGGCGATTTCGGCGATCAGTTCGAGCGACGTATACGTTCAGCCTTTTCCGGTGCCATCGGCCGGCGCCGGGACGAGCAGTTGCGGGAAAGCCACCACGAGATCGAACGGGAAGTCACTGAAGAGCTCGCCGGCATGGAATCCGGCACCGGCGACCTCGGCGTCCCGCTGGGAGTCAGCGTGTTCGAGGCAAGGTTCAGCTATCGCGACGGGTCGACCCTGCCCAGCGAAGTCGTCGTGACCCCCGGCGCAATGACGGCCGACAGCGGCGCCAGCGCGGCGAACGACGGCAGCGGCGAAGCGGCTGTGCCCGCGCAGCGCGTGCCGCTGGCGCAGGGAGACCGGCTCGTGGACATCGGTTCGCGCGGCATCGACACGCCCGGCGCCATGCAGTTTCTCGGCACGGAACTCGACAAGCTGCTCGACCAGTTCCGGGACCGCAGTCCGGAACAAGTCGCCGCCCTGCTCAGCCTGATGGAGATGCAGACCCGGCAGAATATCGTCTCGATGCTCAGCAAGTCCGGGGGGCTGGTCGTATTCTCGGCCAAGGAACTGGGCCTGGAAGGCAACCAGGCGCTGACCGAGCGGCTGAAGGAGATGGCCGCCGAGACCGCGGACGCGCCGGAAACCGAGTAGCGGCAGTGTGCGGGCGCAGTTTTCTGTCAGCCCCCCAGTTGACGCGTTCGCGCCGTTTATGTATGCCCCCGCCTTCAGCTTGAGGGAGGTCTCCCCCCGGCTTCAGGAGTTAGATATGGCCAATACCCGTTCCGCCAAGAAGATGGTCCGCAAGATTGCGGCTCGTACCGAGGTCAACAAGGCGCGCCGCTCGCGTGTGCGCACTTATGTCCGCAAAGTCGAGGAAGCCATAGAAGCAGGCGACAAGTCCGCCGCCCAGGACGCCCTGCGCGTTGCACAGCCCGAGCTGATGCGCGCCGTCACTAAAGGCGTCATGCACAAGAATACATCATCCCGCAAAGTCTCGCGCCTCTCGGCCCGCGTCAGTGCAATGGGCTGAAGCCCTTCCGGCTTCGAACCCCGATGACAAAACAAGGCCCGCCCGGTTCACGCCTGGCGGGCTTTTTCTTGCGTCGAATTCAGGATCCAAGGGTCGCAAAAATATCCCGGATATGTTTTCTTGGAACGACCCCTCTTTTGGTTCTTTTTGCATTTTTGCGCGTTCCAGGCAGGCAGGTCTGCAAGAACGGGTCACCTTTATTACGCGCAATATTTTATCGCTAACAAAAGTCGGAATTTCACAGCCAATTACGCATAGATGGTGTTGACAGAACATTCGCGAACGATTGCGCAGAACGACTCACTCACAAAAAAAACGCACAAGATAAGCGGCTGATTTTGATGAAATTTTGGCTAACGAGCCCAAGAGTCAACTGGCCAATACCCGCTGTCAAAAAAAAGATACACTTGTCAGAAAAACGGCAGGAAGTTACTTTGAGGATACCAGCTAATAACTCTCCCTGCACGGAGTATTTACGGGGCCCAGATGATAATCTGGAGGGAGAGTTGCGTGCCTGCTGGTCAGGACGAAACATAACAAGAAAATGGGGCTCGGCGATGGACCGAAATACACTTTTTGATTCTGAGCACAGCGTAGAGTTTTCGGGCACGGAAAAAGTCAACAACCTCCCAGGCCAGGCCATCTGGCAGAAGGTCCGGGAAACGCTCGCGACCGTCTTGAATACAACCGACTATGATCGTTGGATCGAAGACCTGCGCCTGATCGCGGAAGTCGATGGCGAAATGGTGATCGCGGCCCGCGATCCCCTTGCCTATGACCGCGTCGTGGCCGAGCACAAGCGACTGATCCAGCGCACGTGGCGTGACCATGATCCCGCCCGCCGCGGCATCCGCCTCGAATGCTGGCGCAATGCGCGCGCCGAGATACGCGATCTCGTCTCCGACCCATGGGCGGAAACCGCTCCGGCGCCTCAGCCGGAAAGCGCCGCTGCCTCGAGAGACGACGATGGCAAGACGCCAACCGCTCCCGGCGCGACGGGTGCGCCGAGCATGACGTTTGAAACGCTGGTCACCGGTCAGTCGAATGAGATCGCTGTGCAGCTTGCCCAGCGGATTGCTGCCGGGCAGACCGTCGGCACCTCGACGACGCTGATCTATGGCCGTCAGGGCACCGGCAAGACGCACATCCTTCTGGCCTTGAAGAATAAGGTCGAGGCGCAAGAGCCGGACCGGGTCGTCGTCTACCTGACAGCCGAGGAATTCATGTCTGCCTACCATGACGGCGTGAAGGTGAAGGACACGAGCGGACTCAAGAAGCGCCTGCGTTCGGCGACGCTGCTGCTGATCGACGACCTGCACCGCATTGCCGGCAAGCCGGGCACCGAGACAGAGCTTTACCAGAACATCCGTGAAGTCACCGGCAATGGTGGCCTCGTGGTCCTGGCGGGTGATGAAGCCCCCGGCGACGTGACCGGTTTCGGGCCCCGCATGCGGGCAGAGCTGAAAGGCTCGATCGCCGTCGAAGTCGGCTTGCCCGATGCCGACATGCGCCGCGAGATCCTCGTGCGCCTGGCGGCGCATATTGAAGCGGGTCATCCGGACTTCGTGCTCAGCGACGAAATGATTGCCCGCATCAATGCCGGCATTCGCGGACCGGGCCGGGAACTCACCGGCGCGATCTGGAGCCTCTATACCGAAGCCGGGTTCGGAGACCGTGCGCCGACCATGGAAATGCTCGACCGCGTGATCCGTCGCCATCAGGGAGAAGTCAAAGTGCCCACGATCGAACTCGTTAAACGCGCCACGATGAAGGTTTTCGGCATTTCCAAGAATGATCTTGAAAGCCCATGCAAGGCCCGCGCGGTAGTCTATCCCCGCCAGGTCGCAATGTATGTTTGCCGTGAAAAAACGGGCAAGTCGCTTCCCCAGATCGGTCACAGCTTCGGGAAGCGGGATCACACGACGATCCTCTACGCCCACCGGAAAGTGTCGAAGAATATCGCAACCGACCCCGAACTTGCAGGCGACATCGCACGTGTCACCGAAGCAATCTTCGAACTCCAGGCGGCAGGCGCAAACTAGAACCGCCAGGTTGCCCTTGGGCATCGCCGGATCGGTGCTTGGCTTTTCCGCCCGATTGTTTAAGGGTTCTTAGCCCGCTCTCCACTGGAGGGCGGGCTGATTCTGCCGCGGGCCACCTGCCCGGCCGGCACGGACCAGCCAAGTGAATTTGATCAGGAAGACAGGCGCACCGGGCGCCGGTGATGGACGGACCAGCAGATGAAACTTACCATTGAACGTAGCGATCTCCTCAATGCTCTCTCGCATGTGCAGAACGTCGTCGAGCGCCGCAACACCATTCCAATCCTGTCGAACGTATTGCTGCAGGCCAGCAAGGGCGAACTGAAGCTCACGGCGACCGATCTCGATATCGAGGCTGTCGACAGCGCCGACGCAAAGGTAAGCCGCGAAGGCGCCGTCACGGCACCTGCCGGCACATTGTTTGACGTCATCCGCAAGCTGCCAGCCGGCGCCGAGATCGAACTGGAAACCCAGCCCGACAACCAGCGCCTGGCGATCCGCGCCGGCCGGTCGCATTTCGAACTGCCAACCCTGCCCGCCTCCGACTTCCAGACGATGAGCAGCGATGACGGCGCCACGGTCTTTTCGGTCGATGCGAAAGACCTTGCCCGCCTGATCGACAAGACACGGTTTGCGATCTCGACTGAAGAGACCCGCTACTATCTCAACGGCGTCTACCTTCACGGTGCCAAGAACGAAGACGGCAAGGCCGTCCTGCGCACCGTCGCCACCGATGGCCACCGCCTGGCCCTCGCCGAGATTGCGGCTCCCAAGGGCTCTGAAAATCTCGAAGGCGTCATCGTGCCCCGCAAGGCCGTGGCCGAAGCCCGCCGCCTCATTGACGCCGTCGACGGCGATGTCGATATCGAAGTGTCCGATACGAAGATCGTTGTGCGCGCAGGCCGCGCGGTGCTGACCTCGAAACTGATCGACGGATCCTTCCCCGACTATGCCCGCGTCATTCCCAAGGGCAATGACAAGAAGCTCGTCGTCGACAACAAGTCGTTCGAAGCCGCCGTTGACCGCGTCTCAACAGTCTCGGCAGAGCGCTCGCGTTCGGTGAAAATGTCGGTGTCCGATGGCAAACTGACGCTTGCCGTCAGCCACGCGGAGACGGGCGCCGGCAATGAAGAGCTCGAGGCCGAATACAGCTCCGACGCGATGGAGATCGGCTTCAATGCCAAATACCTGCTCGATATTGCCGGGCAGATTGAAGCCGACACGGTCGAATTCATGTTCAATGACCCGGCCTCTCCCGCGCTCGTGCTCGATCCATCGGATGACAGCGCACGCTACGTGTTGATGCCACTCAGGGTCTAGGCCCGTCAGACGGGATCGACGCTTGGCTCAGATCACCCGAATCTCACTTACGGACTTCCGCAACTACGCCGCGCTGACACTGCCGCTTGATGGCCGTCACGTCTGCCTGTTCGGTGCCAATGGTGCGGGCAAGACCAACCTGCTCGAAGCGGTCAGCCAGCTTGGCCCAGGCCGCGGCCTGCGCTCGGCCACCCTGCCGGAAATGGTGCGCAAGGACGCGCCGGGCAGCTGGACCGTCGCCGCAACGCTGGCCAATGACCAGAAGATCGGCGTCGCGCTCGAAACCGGCTCCGGTGCCAAGCGCAATGTCCGCATCGACGGGGCGTCTGCCACCGCATCCGATCTGGCCGACCTCGTCCGCATCGTCTGGCTGACCCCCTCCATGGACAGCGTCTTCCGCGGCGGCGCATCGGACCGGCGCCGTTTTCTCGACCGTCAGGTGATGGCGCATGTCCCGTCCCATGGCCGCGCTGCCAGCCGCTATGAACAGGCCATGCGCGAACGCAATGCTCTCTTGGAACGCGGCCATGTCGACCCGGCCTGGGCTGACGCCATCGAGGCCCGCATGGCCGAAGCCGGCGCCGAGATCGCCATCAACCGTGCGCATGTCCTGGAATCCCTGCAGGGTGCCATCGAGGCCCGGCCCGAAGGCCACTTCCCCAAGGCTGATCTCTCGCTGGAAGGCGACGCCGAACAGGCGGCCCTGCGCGGCGACGATTTCAAGTCGATCTTCGAGACACTCGCCGAGACCTTCCGCACCACGCGCCGCCGCGACATCGCCGCCGGACGCACGATTGACGGCCCGCACCGTTCAGACCTGGTCGTCATCCACCGCCCCACCGACGCGCCCGCACGCGACGCCTCGACCGGCCAGCAAAAGGCCCTCCTGATCGGATTGATCCTCGCCTCGGCGGGCGCCTTGCGCGCAGGCGGCGATGGCCCGGCGCCCCTGCTGCTGCTCGACGAAGCCGCCGCCCATCTCGACCCGGACCGCCGCGCCGCCCTCTATGACGAACTCTGCGCCCTCGGCGGACAGGCATGGCTCACCGGCACCGAACGCTTCCTGTTCGAGGCCTTTGGCGACCGCGCCCAATGCGTCCGCGTCGAAGACGGCACCGCCAGCGTCGAGGCCTAGTCGGCCGCCCCGCCGCTGGCCCATTCCACCAGCATCGGATTGACCTCCGCGTGGCGCTGGTAGTTCAGGCCGTGCGTGCCGCCTGCTATGATCCGCACATCCGCGCGCGGGATCAGCGCCATAAGTTTCGCCGCGCTGGACACCGCGATGGTATCGTCGGCATCTCCGAACACGGCCACGACCGGTATTTTCGTCTTGTCGGAGACCGTGCTGAACAGGCGGGCCCGGTCCGACATCGGGAAATGCCGCATTGTCGACAACAGGGCTTCGCGATAGCCGCGGAAATCCAGCTGGCGCGCGACATCGCCCTGCAGGCGGTTGGCCGGATCAAGGGCGCTTTCGTCGAGTTGCGAATTGCCCAGCAGGATGCCGCGCCCGAAGACGCGCCAGATCCAGTCGCCGATCACCGGCACGCGCACCAACCGCGCGGCACCGCTGTTTCCCCCGGTCACGTCGAGACCCGCCGGCACCAGCAAGAATATGTCCGACACGCGTTCCGGATGGCGCCCGGCAAACGACATGACGATCGGCCCGCCCATCGACAGGCCGACAAGACGTACCGGCTCCGACAGGCCGAGGCCGTCGAGCAGGTCCATCAATTCCCGGTCGTAGAATTCTTCATTGTACGGGCCCTTCGGCCGGTCAGACCAGCCGCGCCCGAAATGGTCGTAGCGCACGACGCGGAACCCGGCGTCGACCAGCGCCGCCGCATTCTGTTCGAAAATGAAGGATGGCGTCGAGAAGCCGTGCACCATGACGACAATCTCGCCATCCTCGGGCCCCTGCACCAGGTAGTGGAGCGTACCGCCCGAAACCTCGAGAAACGCGCCCGGCGCGTCGGCCCGGGCGGCGGCATCCAGGACCTTCAGGTTCCGGCCGGCCCACCAATACGTGACCAGCAATACGGCGGCGACAACGCCTACCGTCCACAGCAGCAGTCTAACCATCAGTCCATCCCGTTCCGTCCCACACGGGGAACCCGTCATGCAATTGCACTTACCGATGCATATCGAGCCAGATCCTGAGCTTTTGCAAGCCTGGAATGAGCGCATCCACCTCAGCGGACGACAGCGCGGCTTTCAGGTCGGCAAGTCCCGGCTCTGCAGCGGCCAATGCAGCCTCGCGGGCGCGCCGTCCGGCCTCCGTCAATATCACGATCTTGGCCCGGCCGTCGGCCGGATTGGCGCGCATCGAGATGAACCCCTTGGACTCCAGCCGCTGCAGCGTGCTGGTCATCGTGCCCTTGGTCACCTGGAACGCCGCCGCGAGCCGGGCCGGCGACCAGTCGCCGTCCAGTCGCACCAGATGGTTCAGCAGGCCGAACTGCGCCACGGTCAGGCCATGCGGCAGCAGCCGCTCCAGCCGCGCACTCGACAACTGGCTGATGATGCCGATTTCGTTGAGCAGCAGGAACAGCGCTTGCTCGCGTTGGGACAATGTGCTCATGGGCGGCCCTTCAGGCAATCAGGTGCGATTCAAGCGGCCAGCGAGGCGTGGCCACGATGGGTTTGGCATAGCCCACCCTGACCAACATCTGAAGCCTCTGGCCACCACCGATCAACGCGTGCACCTCGTCGTACAGGTCCGCCATTTCCGGATATTCCTGCAGCGACTGGCTCCAGGGGTGGATCGAGACGCCCAGCGATGTCGCCGTCAGGTTCATCCGCACATACGCCCGCCCCGCATTGATCTGGTCGGCCCGGATCAGGTTGTCATTGGTCAGCCAGGCAAACCCCCGCGCCGACATCGCCAGCGCCTCATACATGTCCAGGCCCTGCTGGAATCCTGCGGATGTCTGGTCGGCCAATGTCTCGCGATTGACCATGCCGATCAGCTTGCCGGCCGCAATGAACGGGCCTTCAAGTTCGATTCCGTCGGGATTGGCCGCCACTTCCTTCGCGCCGAAGCGCATCAGGTCGACACTCTCCTGATTGGTCACCGGCGTCTTCACTTCCATCTGGTGCGCCCGCCAGGTCAGGTCGCGCAGAGTCTCTGCCATCGGTGTGTTGCCGATGGCGGTGGCCGACACGCCGAAGCCGCTGCCTGCCTGCTTCATGGCCGCCAGTTTCTCAGCCTCCACGTCGCGCGCCTCATAGGGTTCCTTGTTCGACCGCCGCGCCAGCACGTGTGCAAACAGCGGGTCAGGCCCTGCCCCGCCGGCATGGAACCGCACGGTCGCCACGGGGCGCGCGTCCAGCGTTGCCATGTCCTCGCCGTCCGGGAACAGCGTGATCTCCGTTCCATACCCATCCTCTGCGGCGGCCAGCGCCAGCAGCTCGAGAAACGCACCATGCCCGATGACGATCTGGCGGTCATACGGATCGGTGGCCGGCAGGCGGCGGTCCAGGTCGCAATACAGGGTCAGGGCGTCGTCGCCGTCGAGCCGCACCAGCCAGGGCTGCCGGTTGTGCGGATTCGGCGCGAGGATCGCATAGGACAGGGCGCGGCGGCGAAATTCCGTCTCCTGACCCGCCTCGCGCCATGGCGACCGGGCCGACCGCGACGGGCCGTTCGCGGCCACAAAGCCGCCTGCGCCCACCGCCGCGAGTACGCAGCCACCCCCCACCAGTTTCAGTACGCCTCGCCGCGTTGCCATCGTCTTTCCTTCCTATTTAGCTTGATACCATACTTTTTAGTTCTACATCAAACTAAAGTCAATCACGGGCGGGGAGTGGATCATGACGCCAGTGCGGTCTAGGTAGGGATCAGACCCCTGTCCGGAGACATGACCCATGAAGACCCGCGCTGCCGTTGCCTTTGAAGCGAAGAAACCCCTCGAAATCGTCGAGCTGGACCTCGAAGGCCCCAAGGCCGGCGAAGTCCTTGTCGAGATCATGGCCACCGGCATCTGCCACACCGATGCCTACACGCTCGACGGGCTCGACAGCGAGGGCCTCTTCCCCAGCGTGCTCGGCCATGAGGGCGCCGGCATCGTGCGCGAGGTCGGCGCGGGCGTCGCCAGCGTCAAGCCGGGCGACCATGTCATCCCGCTCTACACGCCCGAATGCCGCCAGTGCAAAAGCTGCCTCTCCGGCAAGACCAATCTCTGCACCGCCATCCGCGCGACGCAGGGCAAGGGCCTGATGCCGGACGGCACCAGCCGCTTCTCCTACAAGGGCCAGACCATCTACCATTACATGGGCTGCTCGACCTTCTCGAACTTCACCGTCCTGCCTGAAATCGCCGTCGCGAAAATCCGCACCGACGCCCCCTTCGACAAGGCCTGCTATATCGGCTGCGGCGTCACGACCGGCGTCGGAGCGGTCACGAATACGGCCAAGGTCCAGGTCGGCGACAATGTCGTCGTGTTCGGGCTTGGCGGCATCGGCCTCAACGTGCTGCAAGGCGCGAAGATGGCAGGCGCCGACAAGATCATCGGCGTCGACATCAATGACTCGAAGAAGGAATGGGGCGAGAAATTCGGCATGACCCATTTCGTCAATCCGAAGAACACGAAAGACGTCGTCGCCGAGATCGTCGAATTGACCGATGGCGGCGCGGATTATTCCTTCGACTGCACCGGCAACACGGACGTCATGCGC
>TARA_R110000751_G_scaffold2632_4_pt1 | contig 63079 bp, 61 predicted proteins | sample TARA_R110000751 | Tara Oceans TARA_R110000751 (sample SAMEA4398001) | marine metagenome | biome: Polar Biome; feature: [MES] marine water layer (ENVO:01000295) within the mesopelagic zone...; material: water (ENVO:00002006), including particulate matter (ENVO:01000060) such as...... | reverse complement strand
ATGGGAGTTTCCAATGTTTGCACGTTTTCTTAAAGACGAGTCCGGCGCCACGGCTATCGAGTATGGTCTGATCGCTGCTCTGATCGCTGTTGCTATCATCGGTGGTGTTACCGCCCTTGGTTCGAGCGCCAACGACACGTTCTCGGCTATCTCTGGCGAGCTTGACTCCGCTATTGAATAGTAACGATCACCGAGTTTACTCGGTTTAGGGAAAGGCCGTCAGGGAAACCTGGCGGCCTTTTCTTTTGCCCGCAGCTCTGAGGACGGGCTGGCAGGCCAAGTCATGGAAGTAAAAACTTCCTTCAGTCTTTTCCGCCACGGTGCGCGTGAATTGACGGCTGGAGGACAAAACCGATGATACTGAGCATCCTGGGGGGCATGTTCCTGGCCCTGTGTGTTTTCGCGGCAATGCATGATGTAAACCGGTTGACGATTCCCAACTGGCTGAACCTGACACTGGCCGGCCTGTTCATTCCGGCTGCTGCTGTGTCCGGAATTCCACTGGAGATCATCGGTGGGCATGTGATGGTGGCCGCCCTTGCTTTCCTGATCGCGTTTGGTCTGTTCGCCTTCAATATTTTTGGGGGAGGGGACGCGAAGATGATTCCCGCCGTCATGTTGTGGATGGGGCCTAATGCAGGGTTCACCTTTGTTTTCATCATGGCGCTTGCAGGTGGCGCCTGCGCAATTCTCATTCTTTTCGTTCGCCGGGTGATGCCTGCAGCGGCTGTACCGGGAATGATCCGTGCACCGTTTGAGGAGAAGGCAGGCGTGCCATACGGAGTCGCTATTGCGATTGGCGCGTTCGTGGCAGCGCCAGCGTCTCCATTCCTTGCCAATTTATTAAACCAAATCAGTAGTTTCAATTAACCAAGCCTTAGTGCCCGGCATGGGAATATTAATCTTCGGTGGGGATTCGGCCTGATTTTTGGCGCCCTCCGCGTTTAGTTATCACAGGGAGTGGCGCCCAATGTCGCCGATGCGTCTTATCATTCTAGTAGGTGCCGCCTTGGCAGCCATGGCTGCAGCGTTCCTCGTTCGCAATATGTCCGAGCCAACCACTGTGACACAAACTGTCACAGAGCTTCAGACCGAGATCCAGACCAAGGAAGTCTCAGAAGTTAAGGTCCTTGTCGCCCGGCGGGACCTGGCCATCGGGGACCGACTTGCGACGAGCGATTTCGAATGGGCACCTTGGCCAGAGCACAACATCGTCGACGGTTATCTGACCGAAGCCGACAATGCCGACGCTTTCGAACGCATGACCGGGGCGATTGTCCGCATACCGGTTTTCAATCGTGAGCCGATCATGCCGAAGAAGCTGGTCCTGGTGAACGACGCTGGCCTGATGGCCGCCTTGCTGGCGCCGGGGATGCGAGCCATTTCAGTCGAAATTTCAACAGAGTCGGCATCGGGCGGGTTCATCCTGCCGAACGATAAGGTCGACGTGATCCTGACCCATGAAGTGCAGGTGCAGACAGACCAGATGGTCATGGAGCGCCCCGTCTCGACCACGATTATAAAGAACGTACGCGTGCTGGCCATCGACCAAGTCTTCAAGCCGGATGAAACCGGCGGGTCGTCCCAGATCGGCAACACGGCGACGCTGGAAGTGTCCGACAAGGAAGCCGAACTGGTTGCCCTGTCACAGCGCATGGGCACGCTGTCCCTTTCGCTGCGGCCATGGTCAGATGCAGGTGAAAGCATGGCCCGCGAATCACGCACGGACATGCTTGGCGGTGGCGGCGGGCAGGGCGGTGTCACGATCTACCGCAATGGCGCAGCCACTTCGTCGACGCTCGGGGGAAGCTGAACATGAATATTTCTCGTCCGATCAGATACGGTGTTTTCTCGGCGCTGGCGGCAACACTGCCGCTGCTGGCACATGCGACACCTAACGATCTTAGCGTCAACGTAACCGGCCCAGGCCAGTCGCATGTTTCGCAAGAGGTCACGCTGGGGCTCAACAAATCGATGATCATCGATCTCGATTCACCGGCGTCAGACCTGGTCATCACCAATCCCGCCATTGCGGATGCGGTTGTCCAGACCTCCAAACGGCTCATCTTCCGCGGCATTGCCTATGGTCAGACAAACGCGTTCGTCTTTGATCGCGACGGCAACCAACTGCTGAACCTTGAAATCAATGTCGAAACCGACATGACCAGCCTGCACAAGCTGATCGAGCGGCATGTTCCCGATGGCCGCGTGAGCATTGAGGGCGTCAATGGCAGCATCCTTCTGACAGGCACCGTCGACAGCATGGCGCAGGGTGATCAGGTCGAGCGACTTGTCACGGCCTTTCTTGGGGCTGGCGAAGATGCGCCGACCAAGATTGTCAACATGATGGAGATCGCCGCCAAGGATCAGGTGATGCTGGAAGTGCGCATTGTCGAAATGCAGCGTACGGCCATCAAACAGCTTGGCATCAACCTTTCGGGCACGCCGGCCTTTGGTGACATGGCGAAACTCGTCGAGAAGCAATTGTTCGCGGATACGAACGGTGACGGTATTCCGGAATCGACCGGCACGACCGGACTTGTGCCGGGCCTGCCGCAGACCTTCTCCGGATCGTTGAGCGCCAGTAACAGTTTCCCGATACAAGGGCAGGCTCTTGGCGGCCTAGGTGGCAGCCTGACCTATTCCAACTATGTCGGCGCCGACCTGCAATCCAGTGTAGGCGCCACGATTGATGCGCTTGAGCGCATCGGTGTCGTGAAGACGCTGGCAGAGCCAAACATCGTCGCCATGTCGGGCGAAGCGGCCAAGTTCCTTGCGGGCGGTGAATTCCCCGTGCCTGTAGGACAGGACAATAACGGCCGCGTGACGATCGAATTCAAGCCTTATGGTGTGGGACTGGGCTTTACGCCTGTGGTTCTGTCCGAGGGCCGCATCTCGCTCAAGGTTTCAACTGAAGTTTCCGAACTGACGAACCAGGGCGCCTATCAGGGCGCTTCGCAAACTGGTATCGACTCGGACGGCAATCTCATCACGCTGGCGGGCATTACCATTCCGGCACTTTCGGTTCGCCGAGCAGAGTCCGTAATTGAACTGCCTTCGGGCGGATCGATGATGATGGCAGGCCTGATCCAGTCGAAGACGCGTCAGACACTGGACCAGATTCCGGGTTTGAAGAAGCTTCCGATCCTGGGCGCCTTGTTCCAGTCGCGTGACTTTCTTCAAGACGAGTCCGAACTGGTTGTCATCGTGACGCCGTACCTGGTCGACCCGACACAGAAGAACCAGCTGCGCACACCAGCGGACGGTTATGCGAACGCTTCGGATGCCAAGTCGATCTTTTTTGGCAAGCTTAACGAACAATACGGCAAGGACGGTGCGCCAGTTGACGCAGAGAATTACCGCTCCCCCGTCGGCTTTATTGAAGAGTAAGGGAAATCAGGATGAACCCGATGCTTAAACCAACGACTGCCCTTGTTGCGGCTGGATTTTGCCTGACCGGCCTGGTCGGCTGTGCGAGTCACGCGCCCACGGCCGTGCCCCCATCCTACCTGCAGGGTACTGCACTGGACCGTAACGCAATTGGCGTGACCAAGCGCACCGAATTTCTCGAAGTGAACATTGATCCTGTCTCCAGCGAATTGTCGCTGAAGGATCGTGCCCGGATCGAATCCTTCGTACGCACCTATAATTCGAAAGGGCACGGTCCATTGATCATGTCCCTGCCGGAAACCAGCGATAATTCGCAACTGGCCGTTTCGGCCGTTGTGACGGCTCGCGAAATCGCGTGGCAGAACGGCGTTGAGTATGACGAGATTGCCGGTAGCAGTCATGGCGCGGGCTCAGACAAATCCGAGCCGATGATCCTAGCTTTCCAAGTTTATGATGCAGTTGCGCCAGAGTGCAAATCCATGGCCGAGTACGACGTTTCGGATATCCGGTCGAACAACGAAATGCCTAGCCTTGGCTGCGCGCTCCGCTCGAACCAGGCTGCCATGATCGCAGACCCTGCTGACCTGCTCGGCCAGCGCGAGATTGGCTCGGCAGACCCAATTCGCCGCCAGGTCATCCTCGACAAGTTCCGCCAGGGCGCAACCACAGGGTCTGCGCGTTCGTCGGACGAGTCGGGCACAATATCTGACGCGGTCAAAGAATAGCCAGCGGCTGAACAGAAGGACGAGAGTATAATGTCTAACGAAAAAGCCCTCTTTGAAGACGACTTCGACTCAGACTTCGAAGATGTCTTCGCCGAAGATGCCTCCGATGCCAGTCTCGCTGCGCCTGCCAACGACCCGTTCGGCGAGACGCTGGTGGAGCCTGTCGATGTGATGGCTGAACCTGCTCAGAAGGTTGTTGAAGCTGACCAGCCGATCTTCTCGATACCGGACCAGAATGGCGGGGACGTTCCACTGCCGGCCATTTCCATCAAGGTATTCTACGAGCGCGAGGAAACGCGCGAGATGATGGATGTCTGCTCGCGCGACCGCCGTATGGGGCGCGCCACGTTGGAAGCCATTCCCGGTGGGATCCCGGCCGCAACCGCCTACATGCAGCAGAACCCGACCCCCAACCTGTTGATGGTCGAGTCGTCCGCTGCTGCACAGCAGATTCTGAGTGACATCGACGGTCTGGCCGAGCATTGCGACGAGAACGTCCAGGTGATGGTCGTCGGCGTGGTCAACGATATCCGGCTTTACCGCCAATTGGTTGCACGCGGCGTCAGCGAGTATCTCGTGCCGCCGTTCGAGCCGATCCAGATCATTCGTGCCATCTCCAACCTGTTTGTCGATCCGGACCGGCCCTTTGTCGGCAAGCAAATTTCGGTCATCGGTGCCAAGGGCGGGGTAGGGTCGTCCACGATTGCCCACAACCTGGCATGGGCGCTTGCAGAGAACGCGCGCGTCAATACCACGCTGGTCGACCTCGACCTGTCATTCGGAACCACTGCGCTCGACTTCAACCAGGAGACGCCACAAACGATTGCTGACGCCTTGCTGGCCCCTGAGCGCGCAGATGACGCTGTTATCGAACGCCTCCTTGCAAAGGCAACTGACCGCCTGTCACTGTTCACGGCACCTGCGTCGATCGCCCAGATCATGGATATTCCTGACGAGGCCTTCACGACGGTTATCGAAAGTGTCCGTCGCAACGTGCCTTACATGGTGCTTGACTTGCCGCACACCTGGAGCCGCTGGGTCCAGCGCACGCTAGTGGCGTCGGATGAGGTCATCATTGTCTGCCAGCCTGACCTTGCATCGTTGCGCAATGGCAAGAATTTCATCGACCAGTTGAAGGGACAACGTCCGAACGACAACGAGCCGCGTCTGGTCATCAATATGAGCGGCGTGCCCAAGCGGCCGGAGATCCCCATAAAGGATTTTGCAGCGGCAATTGGGGTCGAGCCGGAAATCATCCTGCCATTCGAGCCTGAACTGTTCGGTACGGCTGCCAATAACGGTCAAATGATCTCTGAGACCGATGCCAGCTCGCGCTCCTCAATGGCACTTGATCATCTGGCATCCGTTCTGACGGGCAGGGCAGTCGCACAACCCGAGAAGTCGCTCTTCAAAAAGCTTCTTGGCAAATAGAACTCTAGTGAAAGGGCCCGGAAATGGCCTTCGGTAAACGTTCAGGAACTCCCAATGCTGCAGCGCCGGCGGCGCCAAAGCCGGCGGCTCCTGTGGCGCAACCACGTCCACAGGCCGCCAAGCCCAAAGTGCCGGATCCGGTTCCTGTAAAGGGCGCGCCCAAGCCGATTGCGTCGCAACCTGCGAAGGTCAAGCCACCTGAGGTGAAGCCTGAACCTGTTCGCAAGGTCAACCAGCAGTCCGAACAGTATTACGCGACCAAGACGACGATTTTCAATGCGCTGATCGACACGATCGACCTGTCGCAGCTTGCTCAGCTTGACGCCGAGAGCGCGCGTGAGGAAATCCGCGATATCGTGGTCGAGATTATCAGCATCAAGAATGTTGTGATGTCGATTTCGGAGCAGGAACAACTGCTCGATGATATCTGTAACGACGTGCTTGGCTACGGGCCGCTTGAGCCGCTTCTGGCGCGCGATGACATTGCCGATATCATGGTCAACGGTGCAGACACGACCTATATCGAGGTCAACGGCAAGATCGAGCGGACCAATATCCGCTTCCGCGACAATGCCCAGCTGATGAACATTTGCCAGCGAATCGTGAGCCAGGTTGGCCGCCGCGTTGATGAAAGCTCACCGATCTGTGATGCGCGCCTTCTGGACGGTTCGCGTGTGAACGTTATCGCGCCGCCACTGGCCATCGATGGCCCCACGCTGACCATTCGTAAGTTCAAAAAGGACAAGCTGCAGCTGCAGGACCTTGTGAACTTCGGTTCGATCAGCGAGGCGGGCGCTGAAGTGTTGCGCATTATCGGCCACTCGCGTTGCAATGTCCTGATCTCCGGCGGTACGGGTTCGGGCAAGACAACTCTGCTGAACTGTCTCACGGCGTTCATCGAACCCGGCGAGCGCGTGATCACCTGTGAAGATTCCGCGGAACTCCAGCTTCAGCAGCCGCACGTTGTGCGTCTGGAAACACGCCCGCCGAACATTGAAGGTTCGGGCGAGATCACGATGCGCGAACTGGTCAAGAACTGCCTGCGTATGCGTCCCGAACGCATCATCGTGGGCGAGGTTCGCGGACCTGAAGCATTCGACCTTTTGCAAGCCATGAACACTGGCCACGACGGCTCCATGGGCACGCTTCACGCCAACAGCCCGCGCGAAGCCCTCAGCCGTGTGGAATCCATGATCACGATGGGTGGTTTTTCGCTGCCAGCCAAGACGATTCGGGAAATGATCGTGGGGTCCATCGACATCGTCGTTCAGGCCTCGCGTCTTCGCGATGGTTCGCGTCGCATCATGTGCATCACAGAGGTGATGGGTATGGAAGGGGACACGATCGTCCTTCAGGACGTGCTGAAATTCGAAATGGATGGTGAAGACGCTGACGGCAAGATCATTGGCGCCCACCGAGGCACAGGTGTTGGCCGCCCGCGGTTCTGGGAACGTGCCTCGTATTATAATCTCGAGCGTGAACTCGCCAGCGCTCTCGACGCACTCGGGAGCTGATCCATGGATAGTGGCATGATGATCTATGCCGTGGCGGGCCTGGCGTTTGTTGCGCTGGCAGGCATCGGTCTGGCATTCACGGGTGGCGAGTCTGATGCGGCGCGCAAGCGCGCGAAAGCCATTGGCGCCGGCACGACGGCGGGCAAGACCCGCGGCGGCAAGGTGCATGACGAAAATTCCAAACGCCGCGCGAAAACGCAGGAAATGCTCGATAACCTGCGCAAGCAGGACAAGGAACGCCGCAAGTCCATCACGCCGCGCGATATCGGATCGAAGCTGATTCAGGCCGGTCTCGACATCCCGGTATCGGCCTTCTGGATCGGCTCGCTTGTCTTCGGAACACTCTGCGCCGTGTTGATCTATATGTCCGGTGCTGATGGTCTGGTCATTGCGGGCATGAACCTGAAGAGCCAGCCCGTCATGGTAGGCGGTGCGTTCCTTGCCGGTACGCTCGGGCTTCCGCGCTTGTTCCTTGGGTCGTTGACCAAGCGTCGCCACAAGAAAATGATCAATCAGTTTGCAGACGCACTCGATATTATTGTGCGCGGTGTGAAAACCGGTCTGCCATTGAATGAATGTATCCGCATCATTGCAAAGGAATGCCCGGACCCCCTGCGTTCGGAATTCGTTTCACTAGCGGATAACCTAGGTATGGGCGCCGGTCTCGAGCGGTCACTCAACATGTTTTACAAGCGGGTTCCGCTGCAGGAAATCAACTTTTTCTGCATTGTGTTGCTGATCCAGGCCAAGGCAGGGGGCAACCTGTCTGAAGCGCTCGGCAACCTGTCGACGGTTATCCGCTCACGCAAGATGATGCGCGAAAAGGTCAACGCGCTGTCTTCCGAGGCCAAGGCCTCGGCCATGATTATCGGCGCGCTGCCGTTTGCCGTGGGCCTGATGGTCTTCCTGACAACCCCTGACTACATCATGCAGTTGTTCATTACAGAGACCGGGCACGTGATTTTGACAGTTGCGGCCACGATGATGACCATGGGCGTGCTGACGATGAAGAAAATGATTAACTTCGACATGTAAGGTGACGGATAATGTATGATTTCATCCTGTCCTTTACGAAGCCGGATACGCTGGCGGCTTATCTCGTCGCCGCGGCGGTTTTCGCGACCTTCGTTACCGTCTTCCTGCCATACCTGAAGGGTGACAAGCTGGAGACGCGCCTCAAGGCCGTATCGAGCCAACGCGAACGACTACGTAAGCAAAGCCGCGCCGCGCTCGAAACCAAAAGCTTGCGCCGCGAAGACAAGAGCATGATGGGTTCGATCTCATCCAAGCTCAATCTGGCCAAGGCGCTGGAAGATCCCAACGTTGTCAAACTGATGAACCAGGCGGGCCTGCGGGGCCCCGGCCCGATTTCGGCATTTTACTTCGCGCGTATGGCGTTGCCATTTGTCGGCCTGGTCCTGATGTTTTTCTACATCTTTTTTGTCAACGATCACGGCTTCCAGCCCATAATGAAATACGGCTCGCTCGCTTTCGGCATGGCAGCCGGTTTCTATGCGCCGAACATCTATGTGAAGAATCTCGCCGGAAAGCGGCAGAAGTCGATCATGCTCGCATTCCCGGATGCGCTCGACATGTTGCTGATCTGCGTCGAGGCAGGGATGTCGATCGAACTCGCCTTCAACAAGGTGAGCCAGGAAATCGGTTCGGCTTCGCCTGAACTGGCCGAGGAATTCGGCCTTACGGTTGCAGAGCTCTCTTACCTTCCGGATCGCCGGCTGGCCTATGACAACCTTGCCGGACGGACTGGCCACGAGGGCGTGAAAGCCGTCTGTATGGCGCTGTCCCAGGCCGAGCGTTACGGTACGCCACTGGGCGGCGCGCTGCGCGTGATGGCAAAAGAAAACCGCGAAATGCGCATGTCGGCTGCCGAGAAAAAGGCTGCGGCCCTGCCGGCAAAACTCACCGTTCCGATGATCCTGTTCTTCCTGCCAGTGCTGTTCCTTGTGGTGCTTGGGCCAGCCTATATCAAATACCAGGCGATGCAGGACAAGAATGAAGCTGCGCCAGAAGTGACGCAGATCGCGCCCGAACCAGCTGTTCGCGACGTCGTCTAGGCTCATGAAAGCAGACTGAAAAAAGCCCGCCATCCAATTGGAAGGCGGGCTTTCTCGTTTCAAGTCAGTGTCTTGCTTACGGATAATGACGCAGCGGTGTGGCGGATCAGTTGGCGCGGCGCAGGCGTAGGCCGTTCTCGTTTTCGGGGGCTGTGACCGGGGCGGGCTCGTCCGTGACCGGAGTCGATGTGGCGGCAATTGCCCGCTCGGAATCGGGGCCCAGCTTGCCATTTGGCACGGGTGGCAACGCACCCATTTCCGCGCGTTCGGCGAGCGCTTCCCATGTCCGCACCGGCTGGACCATTTCACGCAGCAGCGCGGCATTCTTCTCGATAATGCTGTCGGGTGCGTTGGCCCCGCTGGCATCTTTCATCTCGGCGTATTTTCCCTGCAGACCAAGAACGAGGGCAAGGTTTTCCTTCACCCGGGTCGACGTGTCCGGCTGAGCGTCGGCAAGGCGCAACTTCTCTTCAGCGCCGGTCAGATCGCCGGACAGGGCGAGCGACAGCCCGTAATTGGCCAGCGTGGAGGTGCGGTTCGGTTCGATGGCGAGCGCGCGCTGATAGGCCTGCTGCGCGTCGGCGTGCTGGTCGAGCTGGTCGAATGCCGTGCCGAGTGCCGCCCAGGCTTCTGCGCGTTCGGGTTCAATCATGCCGGCCTGATTGAAGGCGCGCGCCGCGGCGCGATAATCCTGCTTGGTCGACAGGGCGCGGCCAAGGACCATCAGAAGATCGGCGCTGTCGGGGTGAACGATGAGAACGCGGGACAGCACGTCGATGGCGCGATCGTCGCTGCCAATGTCGCGCAGGGCGTTGCCGAATGCGATGGCGGTTGTCAGGTTTTCCGGATCCTTGGCGTGCTCCTTCGACCAGAAATTGGCCTTGGTCAGCGGGTCTGACCGGTTGGCTGCGGCCACTTCTTCCGGACTGGCCGGCTTCATGGCTTCTTCCAGCGCGCGCTCCAGTTCCTTGTTAGCGGCTTTTTCCTCTTTCGAAGCTGTACTTGCGCACCCCGTCGTCGTGGTCGCAAGGACCAGCGCAAGGGCTGCCAGTGACGTTTTGGCTCTGGACATGGGCTGGCTCCAAGTATGTATCAGGTGCATTCTAAGCCGAGTCTGACCTGATTGACGTCAAGGTTCGGTTAACAAGAACGGTCATCTGATTAACAAATTGCCCCGAGAGGCACACGCAATGCACAAGAGCTTTATCGCCAAAGCGGCCCAGCCAGCCGCGATCTACCTGTTCACGGTCTCCGGATTTGAGGCCCTCGGGGACGATCCCTTTTCCGGCGCCAAGGCTTTGGCCAAGGGACAGGGGTTCACAGGCGGTGCGGGGCAGTTGGTGATGCAGGCGGGCAAGGACGGAAAGGTCAGTCATGTGCTCGCCGGCCTGGGCAACGGACACGACGCGCTGGGCGTAGCGTCCGTTGCCGCGAAACTGCCAGAAGGTGATTATGCCATAGCTGCGGATGGCGGACTGGGATTTCCGCGGATCGCTGCCGGATGGGCGGATGGCGCTTACCGGTTCGACCGCTATCTCAGCGAGAAGGCAAAGCCGCCCCGGCTTGTGATCCCGGCAGGTGAGGACACCGGTGCGATTTCACGCGAGGCGGATGCTGCTGCGCATTTGCGCGATCTGGTGAATACGCCAGCCAGCGACATGGGACCGGAGGCACTGCAGGCTGAAGTGGCCGCGCTGGCCAAGCAGTTCGGTGCCACGCTGAACGTGATCGTCGGTGAGGACCTGCTGAAGCAGAACTACCCTTTGGTGCACGCTGTCGGTCGGGCAGCGACGTTTGCCCCACGCTTCCTGGAACTGGAATGGGGTGATCCGAGCCATCCCAAGCTGGCGCTGGTCGGCAAGGGTGTGACGTTCGATTCCGGCGGCCTGAACATCAAGGGCGGCGACGGCATGCGGATCATGAAGAAGGACATGGGTGGTTCGGCGCATGTCATCGCCCTGTCTGAACTGGTGATGGGCAGTGGACTGAAAGTGCACCTCAAGCTCTATGTGCCGGCTGTCGAGAATGCGATCGCCGGAAATTCCTTCCGGCCGGGTGATATCCTGGCGAGCCGCAAGGGCCTGTCAGTCGAGATTGACAATACCGACGCTGAAGGACGGCTGATCCTGGCTGATGCACTGACCCGCGCCAGCGAGGGCGATCCTGACCTGCTGATCGATTTTGCGACACTGACAGGCGCGGCGCGTGTGGCGCTGGGGCAGGATCTCGCGCCTATGTATACTGATGACGACGATCTGGCTGCGGATGTGCTGGCGGGATCCAAGGCCAGCGGCGACCCTGTGTGGCGCATGCCGCTATGGGACCCGTACCTGTCAGACCTGAAAAGCCCAATTGCGGACCTTGTGAATTCCGGAGGGCGTCAGGCCGGGTCGATCACGGCCGCGTTGTTTCTGAAACAGTTCGTCACGGCGAAAAGCTGGGCGCACCTTGATGTGTGGGCCTGGCGAAAAGGCAAGTATGGCCGGCCGGAAGGTGGTGCACCGACTGGGTTGCGCGCTGTCTGGGCGATGCTGGAAGCGCGCTATTCGGCCTGAGGCGCAATGATGCGCACTTCGGACAGGCGGATCGCCTCGCGAACGCGTCCGCGTAGGACAAGCGTGTCGATATTGTCCGGTTCGGCGGTCATGGCGGCTTTGACGTCGCTTAGTGCGAGGTCGAGGTCGCCGGTGTTGAGCCGGGCTTCGGCGCGCAGATGGTGCGCGGTGCCGAAACCGGGGGAGGATTCGAGGGCTGCATCCAGGTCGGATATGGCCTGGGTCCACTGATCCAGCATGATGTGGGCGGAGGCGCGGTCGACTAGCAGGTTCGGGTCATTCGGGATGATTTTCAGGGCGTTGGACAGGGTCACAATCGCGGCCTCTGGCGCGCCGGCGACAAGCCAGGCATTACCCGCCTGCGTCAGGTACAGCGCGCGCTGTTCCAGCGTTCCGCCATCCGTGGCATTGGCCAGTTCTTCAAGCCTTGCTGCGCCTTCTGCCTCTTGTCCAAGCGCAATCAGCGAGAGGGCGACACACTGGCGCGCGCCCGGTCGGTTGCCTTCAAAACTCCATGCGAGGGCGTCTTCGTAGGCCTCCTCAGCATTTTCATCGATGTGGGCAATGCAGGCATTGAGGCGGGTGGCCTCGGTTTGGGCGAATTGAGCGCTTACGCTCTGCAGAAGCGCGTATGATACCGCGGCGAAGGCAAGGATAGACATGGATAAGCGGCTCCGGGACCTGTAGTGGTGCCTATAGTCATGAGTGAGAGGCCCAGTGCAAATGACAGTTCCGCCATCTCTGCTTTTTGTTTTCGGCATGGGCTATTCTGCGCGCCGTCTGGCCGCGCGGATGGTGCCGCAGGGATGGCAGGTGACGGGTACGACACGGGGGGAGTCGCGGCGCCTGAGTGTGGGGGTCGAAGTGGTGCAATGGGGGGGTAAGGACACGATTGCGCCGCCTGCCGGTGCCCATTGGCTGGTAACGCTGCCGCCGGACGCGAACGGCTGCCCCGCCGCCCGCGCTGCGGGACATCTGGCCGCGAGTGCCGCATCGGTGACCTATCTGTCGACAACGGGAGTCTATGGCGACCTGGATGGCGGCTGGGCCATGGAATGGAGCGCGGTGAACCCCGGGTCTGACCGGGCGAAGGCGCGGGTGCTGGCCGAGCAGCAATGGTTGGAGGCGACTGGCGGCGCGGCGCGGATTGTGCGCCTGCCGGGGATTTACGGACCGGGCCGGTCACCGTTTGAGCGCCTGCGAGAGGGCAGCGCCAATCGGGTGGTAAAACCGGGTCAGGTGTTCAGCCGGGTGCATGTCGAGGATATCGCACGCGGGTTGCAGGCGTTGCTGGCCAAGCCGGGCATGAGTGGTGTGTTTCACCTGTGTGATGATGAGCCGGCACCGCCCCAGGATGTGACGGCGTTCGCGGCAAGCCTTCTCGGAATGGCGCTGCCGCCCGACGTGGCGATTGGCGAGGCCGATCTCAGCGCAATGGCGCGAAGCTTCTATGCCGAGTGCAAACGGGTGTCGAACGGGCGCACGAAAAGCGCATTGGGCTGGCGGCCGCTCTACCCGACCTACAGGGAGGGGTTGCGAGCTGTTCTGGCCGAAGAGCAGGGTGAAGCCTGAGCCTAACGGCTGACGACGGCCGGCCGGAAATTTTCATTGCCGATCGGCGGCTGGCGCTCGTCATAAATGCGGACGACACCCTTGCCTTCGCGCTTGGCGCGATAAAGGGCGGCGTCGGCGCGCTGGATGCCCGTTGCGAATTCCGCGTCGGTCTGCACGAAGGCAATCCCGACGCTGGCGCCGACGAACAGGACTTCGGAGCCAAACAGGATGGGGCGGTTGATCCGTGCGATGCAATTGTTGCCGAACGCCTGGATCTGAGAGCGGCCATCCTGTTCGGAATAGAGCACGATGAATTCGTCGCCGCCTGTGCGGAATGATTTTGCGTGGCCGAGTGATAGCTTTGACAGGCGCTGACCGACAATCCGCAGCACGGCATCACCGGCTTCGTGGCCATGCGTATCGTTGATTTCCTTGAACCCGTCGAGGTCGATTGCAAGGACTGCCGCGCAAGGCGGTTCCGTGCGCTGACCCGAGCGATCCATGGTGGAATCCAGCTGGCGGCGATTGAACAGACCGGTCAGGGGATCGGTCACGGCGCTGGCTTCGGCTTCACGGATGCGGTTGCTGATGGCCCAGCTGAATTGCAGCACGGTGAAACAAAGACCGAGCGGCACGATATAATGGTTGATCTCGAGATATGGTGTCAGCTCGAACATGCGGGAATACAGCCAGATCGTCGCGAGGATGCAGGGGGACCAGGCGATCAGAACGGCGCCCGCGCCGTGGACGCCCCGGTGATGGAGAACCCAGACACCGATCAGAACGGAGAGAGGAATAAGGACAGTTGCGGTCATGTAGACCGGGCCTTGAGCCGCGTCAGGCAGGTAAGTGTAGAAACCGGACAGGGCAGCGAAAGTCACCATGACCTTTATCGCGAGATCGAAGGCGGGCCAGCGGTTGCGCAGGTCCAGGAATGACGCGATGAACAATCCGGCAAGAGCCGTAACGCTACCTTGCAGCATATCCACCAGCCGCATCGTGCTGAACTCGCTGTTGGGCCAGAGGAATGATTTTCCGACCCCTGTCGAAAACGCCATGTACAGCGTCGCGGCAATACAGAAGGCAAAATAGAACTGATAGGCCCTGTGGCGCGATGAGCGCGCGATCGAAAACGCATAGGCGGTAAAGGTGCAAATGACCCCCAGCATCATCGCGTAGAACGCGATCGACCATTGTGACCAGTACTGGTAATCCGCGCTGGAGTGAAACCACATGGTCAGCACGACAATCGTTTCACTGTGAACCCGCAGGTAAAGCGTGCGTGTTTCCTCGGCAGGGATATCGACATCAAAAGCCGGGAAGGGATCCGGTATGGCTATGCCGTCGCGTGCGACGGCGGCGCCGGCGCGACCGGTGTGCAAGACGCCATCCTGGTCGGCAATATAGGCCTCGACAACCTGAAGGTAGGGGAAGCGGATCACGACATTGCCGCGCATGTCAGTCTGACTGCTATTGACCAGATCAGCCTTGACCCAGACGTCACCCTTCTTGCCTGAGCCGATATAGATTTTTTTCTGGCTGGGCTGGAATACGACGTTGCTGTCGGTGCGAAGGACATCGTCGATTTGCGTATCGGGATTGACGGCCTCGGCGATCATGACGTCGCCGCCGATCTCGATACGGCCATCGAGACCGCCGACATCTATCGACTGCGCTTCTGACGGGAAGGTCAGCGAAACGACGACAACCACGAGCAGGCTGACAAATCGGCTGATGAAACGCATAAACTTCTTCCGTGACAAACAAACTGAACGGCTGGAACCGTCCGACACGGAATTTCTGACACAAAAACAGATATTTATGGTTAGTTCATCAAGTGGGATTTCCGCTTGTCCGTATAGACCCTGTTAAGGTTTTGGGCCGGAGCCTTCGTTTCGCCAGATGATTGATGAGGCTTTAGCGAGGTGGGCGACCGCCGCCGCCCCGTCGCTGGCCACCTTCGCTGTCATTGGATGCGCCACGCGATTGCGAGCGGGCGGGGGCCTTGATGAGCAGTTCGGCGCGTGTGAGCTGTTGATCATGGTCCTTGTCGAGTTGGGCAAACTCGCTGATCAGGCGTGCGTGGAATTCGACTTCGGTGACCTGTCCGTCAAAATTACGGTCAAAGGCAATATGATTGGGCAGGGCGTCGGCGTCGCCCAGGGCGTAGACGGACCATTCGGCCAGAGCGAGGGCGGAAACGGTTTTCTCGCCGATGGCCTGCCATTCGCGCGTGATACCATTGGCCAGTTCGGCCTCGTCGATGACATGGTCATGGTCGACATCCATGCTGGCAAACAGAAGCGCCACGGGACGCGCAATCATGCCGCCCTGAACGCTGGGGCGTTCGCTTTGCCCGGCGTCATTGCGGGGCGGTTGGGGGCGCGATGTGCAGGCGGTGGCCAACAGGGCAGCGGCCAGGCAGGCGGCAGGCACCGCGCCGCGGGATGGGAAATGGTTCATGTTTGGGGAGACCTTCAAGCGGATTTTGTATCCGCCTTGAACGGGGATTTATCCGTGATCCGTCGGTCACTTACGCATTTGTAATTCTGAGGGTTCGGATGAAAGCCCGCACGGGGTCAGTTTTGCCTGTGTTCTGTGCTAGATTGGCATCACGACACGCAGGTGATCGTTGGCGGACGCTGACGGGGCCAGCACTAAGGGGACGACACATGAGACACACACATATCCTGATGGCGGTCAGCGCCATTGCACTGACCAGCTGCAGCCATTTCCGGCATCACGAGCGCGAGCGCGAGCGCGGCGTGGCTCAGACCGCCGTGCCGGTTGAGGTGACGACGCCCGCTGACGAAACGGTCGACGTGGCCACGATGGCCGGTGCACCTTTGTTTGAGGGCATGGGGGATTTCCACCGCGAGATCACGACCAGCAGCCCGGACGTGCAACGCTATTTCGATCAGGGCATGGTGTTGGCCTTTGGGTTTAATCATGCCGAAAGCATCCGGTCATTCCGGGCGGCGCAGACGCTCGATCCTGACTGCGCCATGTGTTTCTGGGGCGAGGCGCTGGCGACTGGGCCGAACATCAATGTCACCAGCAAGGGCAAGGCGGTGATGTCTGAAGCCGATCGCGTGGCGGCATTTGCGGCCATCAACAAGGCGGTCGCGCTGAAGGACACGGCCAGCGCCGATGAGCAGGCGCTGATTGCCGCGCTGGCGACGCGCTACAATGGCGACGCGGCCACGCCGCGTGAGCCGCTGGACATTGCCTATGCCGAGGCAATGGGGCGATACGTGGCCGATCATCCGGCGGATGATGACGCCGCGGCGATGTATGCCGAGGCCTGGATGAATACGATGCCGTGGGACTACTGGTCGGCGGATGGCGCGCCGAAGCCGGAGACCGAAGAGGTGATCGCCACGCTGGAGCGCATCATTGCGCGTTCGCCTGAGCATCCGCTGGCGCTGCACCTTTACATTCACGCCGTCGAAGCCTCCAGCAATCCGGGACGGGCGGAAGACGAAGCAGACATGCTGGCCAATCTTGTTCCGGGATCGGGCCATCTGGTGCACATGCCGGCGCACATCTATTGGCGCGTCGGACGCTACGATGATGCGGCCACCGCGAATATCAGGGCGGCCAAGGTGGACGAGGACTATATCGCCCAGTGCAATGCGCAGGGCTTCTATCCGGCACTTTATTATCCGCACAATATCCACTTCCTGTGGGCGGCTTCCAGCATGGCGGGCCAGCGCGAGATGGCGATCAGCACGGCGCAGAAGCTGGCTGACAATGTGCGGCTGGAGCAGATCGAGCAATTCCCCACCATCGAATTCTTCAAGACGGTGCCAATGCTGGCGCTGGTGCAGTTCGGCCAGTGGGAGGAGATTTTGTCGCTGGAACAGCCGCCTGAGCAACTCGATTATTCGAATGCAATCTGGCACTATGCGCGCGGCGTAGCGGCAGCGCGGACGGGTTATACAGAATCCGCGAACGCAGAGCGGGAGAAGCTGGCAGCCCTGAAGGGCAGTGTGCAGATCAGTTTCCTTGATACGGCGGACTATCCGGCGAGCACGCTGCTGACCATCGCGGATGAGTTGCTGCTGGGCGAGGTGGCCAGCGCGGAAGCCCGCCATGAGGACGCGATTTCTCACTTTGCCGCCGCCGTCGAAGCGCAGGATTCGCTGCCCTATACCGAGCCGCCTTTCTGGTATTATCCGACGCGGCAATCATTGGGCGAAGCCTATATTGCGGCAGGCCAGTTTGCCGAGGCTGAGGCGGTGTATCGCAAGGACCTTGTCGAGTATCCGCGCAATGGCTGGTCGACGTCCGGCCTGGTCAAGGCGCTGGAGAGGCAGGGCAAAACGGCCGAGGCCGCAGAGGCCAAGGCCAGGTTCGACATTATCTGGCGCAAGTCTGATGTGAAGATTGACGGGTCGCGCATCTAGGCGAGCGTTGCGGCCACCTCGCCACAGGTTGCGAGCAGGCGGGCAATGTCCTGCTCGCGGCTGAGGCGATGGTCGCCATCCTTGATCAGGGTGATCGTCAGGTCATCGGCGGTCATCGCGTCAACGAGGCGGGCGGCGTGGGTCCATGGCACGTCGGAATCCTGCATGCCCTGAAGGATGCGGACCGGGCCATCAAAGGCGATGGGCTTGTCGAGGATCTGCCACTGGCGGCCATCTTCGATCAGGGCCCGGGTGATCACATAGGGTTCGTCATAGTCTGACGGGCGCAGGGTGAAGCCCTTGTCCATGATGTCGGCCTGGGTCTCGGCAGAGAATTCCGGCCACATCAGCTTTTGGGTAAAGTCCGGCGCGGGCGCGATGAGGACGAGGCCTTTCACGCGGTCTGGCCGGGCGAGGGTGGTGAGCAGGGCCATCCAGCCGCCCATGCTGGAGCCGACCACGATCAGGGGGCCGTCCGTCTGGCTGTCGATGGCGGCGAGCGCATCGGCGCGCCACTGGCTGACCGTGCCGTCTTCAAAGGCGCCGTCAGACTGGCCATGGCCGGAATAGTCAAATGCCAGAAAGCCGTGGCCGGTATGATTCGCCCAGTCCTCGAGGCGCATGACCTTGGAGCCTGTCATGTCTGACTTGAAGCCGCACATCCAGACAAAAGTGATTTGGCCGGAGCTGGCGGCGTGGCGACGAAAGGCGAGGCGATTGCCGCCCGGTGTGGTGAAATAGGTCGTTGTCATCGCCCTTCCGTTCCTTCATCTGTTTCGCCTGTCAAGCGAGCGAGGGGCGAGAGCGGCTTTGGACGATTTCCCGGACATGACCGGCAAGACCATCCTGCAGGTGGCGCCCGAGCTATCTGCCGGCGGCGTGGAGCGCACCGTGCTGGAAGTGACCGAGGCAATCATTGCCGCCGGTGGACGCGCCTTGCTGGCCAGCAAGGGCGGCCGGCTTGAAGACGATTTTGCGGCGCTGGGCGGCGAACTGTTCCGGATGGACGCAAAATCGAAGAACCCGGTCACTCTGAAGCTGAACCAGCGCAAACTGGAGCGCCTGATAGCCCGCGAGGGGGTTAACCTTGTGCATGCCCGGTCCCGCGCGCCGGCCTGGAGCGCGTATTGGGCCGCAGAGGCTGCTGGCGTGCCGTTCGTGACGACCTATCATGGGGCCTATTCGGGCAAGACGAAGCTGAAACGGACCTATAATTCCGTGATGGCGCGCGGCGACCTTGTGATTGCAAATTCCCACTGGATCGCGGCGCATGTGCACGAAGAGCATGGCGTGCCGACCGAGCGGATCGTGACGATCCCGCGCGGGGTGGACCTGCAAGCGTTTGATCCTGCCGCCGTGTCCGCAGAGCGTGTGGAGGCGGTTCGGGCCCGCTGGGGCATTGCGGGGGACAAGCGCCTGACGCTGTTGCTGCCGGGACGCCTGACCGAATGGAAGGGCCAGCTTGTAGCCATTGAGGCGCTGGGCCTGATGGAAGTGCAGGAGCTGAAAGGCCTTGTTCTCGTGCTGGCGGGCGATCCGCAGGGACGGGCGGCCTATGTGACCAAGCTGGAAGACGCGATCCTGGCGCACAAGTTGGGCGGGACGGTGCTGTTGGCCGAGCATGAACGCGACATGCCGGCGGCGTGCCTGGCGGCAGACGTAGTGCTGACGCCTTCGATCCGGCCAGAAGCTTTTGGCCGCGTGGCCGTGGAAGCGTCGGCCATGGGGCGGCCCGTAATCGTGGCCGATCATGGCGGCGGGCGTGAGACGGTGATCGAGGGCGAGACCGGCGCGCGCGCCGAACCGGGCGATCCGGCGGCGCTGGCGGGAGCGATACGGGCGATCCTGGACATTGGCGCATCGGCACGTGCCGGAATGGGAAAAGCCGGTCAGGCGCATGTTCGGGCGCATTTCTCCAAGCAGGGGCTTCAGGCCGCGACGCTTAATGTCTATAAGCGTCTGCTGGAGTAGGGACCTGATACGCAGGGATGGCGAAGACTGACACAGAGATGAGCCCGGTTAACCCCGGCGCCAAAGCCAAGGAAGTGCTCGTCATCAAGCTGAGCGCGTTGGGCGATTTTGTGCTCGCTTTGGGGGCCATGAAGGCGGTGCGAGAGATGCATCCTTCGGCGCGGATCACGCTGCTGACGACGCCATTCTTCGAGGAATTCGGAAAACTTTGCCCCTATGTCGACCGGATCGAGACCGACGGTCGGCCCGAGGGCATGAAAGCGACGGCGGCGCTGATCCAGCGCATGCGCAAGACGGACTATGACATCGTCTATGATTTCCAGACCAGCGGGCGGACGAAGAACTATTTCACCGCGCTGAACCGGTCGGGCAAGGCGCCGCTCTGGTCGGGCCACCATGAGAAGGCGGCTTTCTTTCACGACAATGCCGAGCGCGGTAAAATGCACTCGATTGACCGGCTGGCCGAGCAGCTGGAGATTGCGGGCGTCGCGCCGGGCGGACGCTGGCTGGGCACCAGTGCGCCGTTTCCGGACCTGTCATGGGTGCGCCACAAGCTGGGCGATACGCCGCGCCTGCAGCCGGCCTATTTTGGCCTGACCGAACCTTACATGCTGTTGATCCCGGGCGCATCGGCGCACCGTGAGGCCAAGCGCTGGCCGGAAGAGAATTATGCCGAACTGGCCACGCGGATTGCCGACAAGGGCATCATGCCGGTGATCATTGGCGGCAAGGCTGAAGGCCCGCTGGCGCATGAGATCGTCCGCCGCGAACCACGGGTGAAGAACCTGGTGACGCGCACTGACCTGTTCCAGATCGTGACACTGGCCGAGAAGGCGCTGTTCGTTGTGGGCAATGATACGGGCCCGATGCACATGGCCACGCTGGCCGGTGCGCCGGGTATCGCGCTGTTCGCGCTGACCGAAAGCGACCCTGACCATTCGGCGCCGCGCGGACCGAAGGCGCCGGTCATCATCAACTCTGCGCCGACGCTGAAAGAGCTGAGCGTGGATGACGTCTGGCAGTCAGTCAGGGCGCTTGGGCTGTTGCCCGCTTGACTTCGCCTTCAATAGCGCACAACCGAAGCGCCTTGTGGAACGGGCCAACGAATGGCATATTCCCCAAGCCTATGAACAGCTACAAAGGAGACAGGCCATAGCTCGCAGACCAGACCAGGGTGGACCTCAGAAACAGGTTGGCCCCCGCACCAATGAAGACATCACCGCCACCAATGTTCTCCTGATTGATGAGAACGGTGAAAAACAGGGCGTGATGCCCCTTGCAGCAGCCCTAGATGCGGCGCGCGAGGCGAGCATGGACCTTGTGGAAGTTTCCCCCGACCAGGAAGTCCCGGTCGTGAAAATTCTCGACTATGGCAAACTCCGCTTTGAAGAGCGCAAGAAGAAGGCTGCTGCCAAGAAGAAGCAGCGTTCGAGCGAACTCAAAGAGATCAAGATGCGCCCGAACATCGATACGCATGACTATGAGGTCAAATCGCGGGCGATGCAGCGTTTCTTCGAGGATGGCGACAAGGTGAAGGTCACCCTGCGCTTCCGGGGCCGCGAAATGGCGCACCAGCATCTGGGCATGCAATTGCTTGAGCGGGTGAAGCTGCAGTTCGAGGAAACCACGAAAGTGGAAACCGAGCCGAAGCTTGAAGGCCGCCAGATGACCATGGTGTTGGCGCCGCGCTAGGGAGCTCAGCCTTCCCAAGCAGTACAAACAACCGGACGGGCGATTTGCCCTCCGGTTTTTTTGTGTCTGGCAGAGATGCAGAGGACGCCGCCCGGCATTGATCCGCGCTGGATACCTGCCAGTCTGTTGCTTTCAACCCTTGGGAGACGGATCAGTGGATATTGCCCTTGTTCTCGTGATTCTGGCGCTGCCTGTCCTCGTATGGCGGGCCTGGGTGGGGCTTGGCATGCCGAAACGGCGCGCTGAGCGGCACGCACGCAGGCTGGCGATGGAAAAACGCCTGCAATCTGAACAGAAGACGTCTTGATTCTATCTTCCTGATCCGTCATAAGCCGCCTCTTCCGAGCGGTGCGGGCGAACGGCATGCCCCTCTGCTCATGAACCGACCAAGGGCCGCCCCCGGGTGAGAGCTCGCAAAAGGAGACGAAAATGCCGAAGATGAAGACCAAGAAGGCCGCTGCAAAGCGGTTCAAGATCACGGCAACCGGGAAACTGAAGCATGGTGTCGTTGGCAAACGCCACCGCCTTAGCAGCCACAATGCCAAGTACATCCGCCAGAACCGGGGCACGAAAGTGGCCGCGCACGCTGATGTCGCCCGCGTTATGAAGAAGTTCCTGCCTTACGGCCTGTAAGCTTTTCCCGTTTTTCCCACGATCTTGACTTAGGAGGCTCAAATGCCCCGTTCACGTAATAAAGTGCCGGCCCACGCCCGCCACAAAAAAATCATCAAGCAGGCCAAAGGCTTCCGCAACCGTTCGAAGAACACGTTCTCGAACGCCCACGCGGCCGTCTGGAAAGCCGGCGAGTACGCCTATGTTGGCCGTAAGGTCAAAAAGCGGAAGTTCCGTTCGCTCTGGATCCAGCGCATCAACGCCGCTGTGCGCATCCATGATGATGAACTGACATATAGCCGCTTCATTGACGGCCTGACCAAGGCTGGCATCGAAGTTGATCGCAAGGTCATGTCCGATATCGCGATCCGCGAGCCGGAAGCGTTTGGTGCGCTGGTCAAGCAGGCGAAAGCCGCGCTCGCCTAGGCTGCACCTGAGTGCTGCAATACAGGAGAGCCCGGCCCGCAAGGCCGGGCTTTTCCTTTTGGCGTTTGCATGATGCGGTGAAGCGACTAAAAAGCGCGCAGAATCCCAAGAGAGGCTGAAACCTTGTCTGATATCAAAACGATAGAGAAAGAGGCCCTCGCGGCGATCAAAGCGGCCGCGAGCCTGGATGCGCTGGACGCCGTGCGGGTCGCTGAACTTGGCAAGAAAGGGCGGGTGTCCGGCCTGATGAGCGGCCTGGGCAAGATGAGTCCGGACGAACGCAAGGAAAACGGCCCGAAGCTGAACGCCCTGAAAGTGACAGTCGACGAGGCCGTGCGCGTGCGCAAGGCGGCGCTGGAGGCGGAGGCGCTGGAAGCGCAGCTGGCGACCGAAAAGGTTGACCTGACACTGCCGCCTGCCCCCGGCCCGCGTGCCGGAACGCTGCACCCGGTAATGCAGGTGTTTGAGGAGATCGCGGCGATCTTCGGCGACATGGGATTCACTGTGGCCGAGGGCCCCGACATTGAAGACGACTGGCACAATTTCACTGCGCTGAACTTTCCCGAAGGCCACCCGGCGCGCGAGATGCACGACACGTTCTTCCTGGACGCGCCCGAAGGCGGCGACCCGAAAGTTCTGCGCACGCATACCAGCCCGGTGCAGATTCGCACGATGATGAACCAGAAGCCGCCGCTGCGTATTCTGGTGCCGGGCCGCGTCTATCGGAACGACTGGGACGCGACGCACACGCCGATGTTCCATCAGGTCGAAGGCCTCGTCATCGAAGAGGGTATCCATATGGGCCACCTCAAGGGCTGCCTGATCGATTTCGTGAAAGCCTTCTTCGAGGTCGACAATGTGGTCGCGCGCTTCCGCCCGCATTTCTTCCCGTTCACCGAGCCATCGGCCGAGATGGACGTGCAATGCCTGCGCGAGGGCGGCACGGTGGAAGTGGGTAAGGGCACGGACTGGCTGGAAGTGCTGGGTTGCGGCATGGTGCATCCGAACGTACTGCGCAACTGTGGGCTGGACCCAGCAACGCATCAGGGCTTTGCCTTCGGTATGGGCGTCGACCGCCTTGCCATGCTGAAATACGGCATGCCGGACCTGCGCCCCTATTTCGAGGCAGATCCACAATGGACGCGCCATTATGGCTTCGCGCCATGGACGACGCCGAGCGTGAGCGGCGGCTTGAGCTAATGCTTTGCTACAAGCCAGACATCAAGCCTGAGGGAGCGTCACGGTTGCGTATCGAGCCGTCGACTGTGGGCTATTATGTGTTTGTCTGGTTGGATGACGACAGTGTCGCTCCGGAACGGGACCACCTGCAGGACACGCTTGAAATGGCCAAGGAACAATGTGCCGAGAATTTCGCGGTGCCCGAAACGTCGTGGACTGCCTATGAAGAGGCGCAACCCCTGAATGGGTGGACCGACTGATGGGTAACGGAAACAAAGCCGAAATGCTGATTGCGGTCTGCGCGGTTATTACCAGCGTCGTGGCCTTGTTCATCGGTTGGAACCAGACAAAGGTCATGCGCGGCCAGCAGGAAGCCGAAGTCTGGCCAATGGTGCAGCTTACCCACGAGACCGACTTTAATGACAGTACAGTCAGCTATGCGATTGCCCTGGAGAATGCCGGCGTCGGACCTGCACTGATCGACAGTTTTACCATCGCCATGCCGGGCCGCCAGACCACGACCGACTTCTACGAACTGGTTGACTATATGGTGGCGGGCGATCTCGGCGAACCTTATTCAGCCTTCCGGTCTCTGGATGGCCGGGTCATCCGGCACGGTACAGAGATGAATGCGATCAAGGCATCCTGGGATGCGACCGACGAGACCCGCGCGGCCCTGCGGCAGCGCCTGAGCCAGTTTATCTCTGGTGAAGAGGAGAGCGCGGTCGTGTTCGTCTGTTACTGCTCCATCCTGGAAGACTGCTGGGTGTCCAGTACGCTGGAAGACCAGACGCGACCTGAGCCGGTGAAATCCTGCGCCGCGCTGGACGCGACGTCCAATGCATTGCTGGCGTCCTATGCGCCACCCAAACCCGTGAAAGCAACGAATCCATGAAGTTCACCCTTTCCTGGCTGACCGACCACCTCGCCACCAAGGCGGGACTCGCCGAGATTCTCGCGCTGATGCTGAAAGCGGGGCTTGAGGTCGAGGAGGTTGTTGATCCGAACGACACCCTGAAAGATTTCACCGTATGCAAGGTGACTGCTGCCGAACCGCACCCGGATGCCGACAAGCTGCGCGTCTGCACGGTGGAAACGGTAGATGGCACCAAGCAGATCGTTTGCGGGGCGCCGAACGCGCGTGCCGGAATGACGGCGATCTATGCCGGGCTGGGCACCTACATTCCCGGCCTTGAGTTTGCGCTCGACAAGAAGCCGCGTGCCATTCGTGGCGTCGAGAGCCACGGCATGATGTGTTCCACCAAGGAGCTGAATGCGGGCGAGGACCATGACGGCATTGCCGACCTGGATGAGTCCCTGCCGCTGGGTATGCCAGCTGCTGAGGCACTGGGCCTGAATGATCCCGTGATCGATTTTGAAGTGACGCCAAACCGACCCGACTGGTTGGGTGTGCAGGGCATTGCCCGCGATCTGGCGGCAGCAGGCGCTGGCCGGTTCATCCGGTCAGACGCGAAGAAAGTGCCCGGCAGCTATGACTGCCCTGTCGAGATCAAACTGGAAGCCCCGGAAGCATGCCCGATGTTCGCGGGCGCGATGATCCGCGGCGTGAAGAATGGTCCGTCGCCGGACTGGATGCAGGCGCGTCTGAAGGCGGTTGGCATCCAGCCGAAATCGCTGTTGGTGGACGTGACGAACTATATCTCGCTCGACCGTGCGCGGCCGCTGCACGTGTATGATGCAGCAAAGCTGCGCGGCACTGTCGTGGCGCGCCTCGGCAAGGCGGGTGAAACGCTGGAAGCCCTGGACGGCAAGACCTACAAGGTTACGCCGGAGATGTGCGTGATTGCCGATGGCAGCGGTGTGATCGGCCTTGGCGGCGTGATGGGCGGTGCCTCGACGGCGGTGTCGGATGAGACCGTTGACGTGTTCATCGAAAGCGCCTGGTTTGACCCGCTGCGCACGGCACGAACCGGCCGGGCGACCGGTATTCATTCCGATGCCCGCTATCGGTTCGAACGCGGTGTTGACCCTCAGAGCTGTGTCGATGGTGTGAACCTGGCGTTGGAACTGATCCTGGAACATGGCGGCGGCACGGCGTCGAAGCTGAATGTGGCGGGATCAATTCCGGCACGTATCGACAAGGTTACGTTCTATCCGGCTGATGTGGAGCGCCTGACGGGCCTCGTCGTGAAGCTGCCGGAGATGCGCCGCATCATCAAGGATCTCGAATTTGATATCGAGGATGCAGGCGATGCCTGGTACCTGCTGCCGCCGAGCTTCCGGTTTGACATGGAGCAGTCGGCTGACCTTGTTGAGGAAGTGGCGCGGCTGATCGGCTATGATTCGCTGCCGGTGGCATCGCTGCCGGAACCGGCAGGTGGGCGCCGTGCCATCACGACGCCGATCCAGGAACGTGTACGCTTGGCACGGCGTGTCATGGCATCGCGCGGTTTCCTGGAGGCTGTAACATGGAGCTTCATGGCGAAGGATCATGCGGCGCTGTTCGCCAAGCTGGACCCGGCGCTGACGGTTGCCAACCCGGTGGCGAGCGAACTGAACCAGATGCGTCCGTCGATCATTGGTAACCTTGTGGTTGCCGCCCAGAAGGCAGCCAATCATGGCGAGCGCGGCGCGCGGCTGTTCGAGGTGGGCCCGATCTATCTGGGCGATGGTCCCAAGGACCAGCGTTGGGCTGCGACAGGCATTGTGCGCCCGTCCAATGAACGCCACTGGCAGGGCGCGCCGCATGCATATGATTCCTATGCAGCGAAAGCTGACCTGTTCGCGGTGCTGGACGCGCTCGGCCAGCCGGGCGAGCGGTTCCAGGTTGGCGCACCGACCCAGCCGCACTGGCACCCCGGACAGGCCGCGTGCCTGAAGCTGGGGCCAAAGGTGACGGTCGGACATTTCGGTGCGATCCATCCGGGTGTGCTGAAAGCGATGGGCGTTGACGGTCCGATGTTCGGTTTCGAACTGAACCTCAATGCGCTGCCGCAAATGAAGACCAAGCCGACCAAAACCAAGCCTGTGCTGCAGCGGGCTGACCTGACGCCTATTCGCCGCGACCTTGCCTTCCTTGTGGATGAGAGCGTGCCGGCAGCTGATCTGGTCAAGCACGCAACGGGCACGGACAAGCAGCTGATTGTTTCGGCGGATGTGTTCGATGTCTATCAGGGCAAGGGCGTGCCGGAAGGCCAGAAATCGGTTGCCTTCGAAATGACGATCCAGCCGCGTGAAAAGATGACGGATGAAGACATCCAGGGCCTGATGGACCGGGTCGTAGCATCTGTCGCCAAAGGCGCAGGCGGCGTGTTAAGAGGCTAGGCAGGTCGCGTTTTGGGGTGGGGGCTGAGTCGTCGATGGTTGTTCATCAGATAGCTGTCCAGCAGGGCCTGCGTCACAAACTGTATATGGAACTGGTACCGGAGGCGCGCAAAAGCGGCATCTCGCGGGTAAATTGGCTGATCATCACGCTCGTGCTCATGAGTTTCCTGTCGCTGGCGCTGGAGACCGAGCCGACGCTGACGGAATGGCCCGGATGGCAGCTGGCCTTCGATATCTTCAATGTCTTTGTCGTCACCGTATTCGCGATTGAATATGTGACCCGTGTTTATATCAGCGGGCTGAGGCCGGAATATGCCGGGCTGCGCGGCCGCATCCGTTATATGACGCGGTTCTATTCGATTGCGGACCTGTTGGCCTTCCTTCCGGAAATGATCGTGCTGATCATGGGTGGCGGTGTGCCGCTGATTGCCTTGCGGGTGTTCCGTCTGTTCCGACTGATCAAGCTGGCGCGGTTCGTGCCCGCCTTTGATGTGCTTGGCGCCGCCGTGCAGCGGGCCGGGTCTCAGCTCCTCACGACACTCGCGATGGCACTGGCGCTTGTCTATGTGTCGGCTGTTGCACTCTATTTCATCGAGGGTATTGGCGGCCAACAGCAAGAGATGTTCCAGTCCATTCCGAGGGCGATCTGGTGGGCGATCGCGACCTTGACCACCGTCGGCTATGGCGACGTTTATCCTGTCACTCCTCTGGGGCGCATGTTTGCTTCGGTGATTGCGCTGGCCGGAATAGGCGTTGTGGCGCTGCCGGCGGGTGTTTTTGCGAGTGCGTTTTCGGATGAGTTGCGCGAGCGCGAACTTGCCAAGCTGAAGCTCAGGGTGGAGGAAGTCGATAAAGAAGCGGGCCGCGCGCCTGATGCAGACAAGACCTGAGGCGGGCGCAGCCTGCTGATTGGAAAGGACCCGATGACTGACACGACACACCAGAGTGATCTCAGCGTAGCCATTGCTGGCGTGGCTGGACGGATGGGTCGCCAGCTTGTGGCGAGCGCGCTGGAGGCCGGTCTATCTGTTTCGGGCGGCACAGAGGCGCCGGGCAAGGGGCCGTTTGACCGTGACATTGGCGAGCTGGCCGGCCGGTCGTCGCTGGGTATCCGTCCAGTCACGGATCCGGTCGCCGCGGCGGCGGACGCCAATGTGTGGATCGATTTTACCCGGCCCGAAGCGACGCTGGCGGCGCTTGAAGCCCTCAAGCATACGCGCGTCAGCGGAGTCGTGATTGGTACGACAGGCTTCACTGCAGCCGAGGAGCAGGAGATCGCCCAGGCCGCGACGCAGTTTGCCATTGTGAAGGCCGGTAATTTTTCGCTCGGGATCAACCTGATGCAGGCGCTGACACGGATGGCGGCGAGCAGGCTCGGCGAGGGCTGGGACATTGAAATCCTTGAGACTCACCATCGCCGCAAGGTGGATGCGCCATCCGGCACCGCGCTGATGCTGGGTGAGGCAGCGGCCGAGGGGCGGGGCAGTGTGCTGGATGACCTGCGCAGCCCACCCTATGATGGCCCCGACAGTGCGCGGCAGGCCGGACAGATCGGCTTTTCAGTCCGCCGGATGGGCGACGTGATCGGCGAGCATTCGGTGAGCTTCGGATCGGACATGGAAATTCTCACGCTGAACCATACGGCGCTGGACAGGAAGGTGTTTGCCCATGGCGCCGTGCAGGCGGCAACGTGGGTCAAGGGCCGCAAGCCAGGCCTTTACGGTATGGATGATGTGCTGGGACTGGCTGGCGCGTGACATTCTGGCACTATAGCGCAACGGTTGAATCAGGGTTGACGCCGCGCTGAGGCGTGGCAGCATGACAAGTTCGTAAAGAATGGCCCTGGAAGGTTCCGGCATGATCGGCATTGTTGTCGTCAGCCATGGCAAGCTTGCACGCGAACTCGTCGCTGCGACTGAACACGTCGTGGGCGAGCAGCCTTGCTTTCGTTCAATTTCCATCGAGGTCGAGGACGATATCGAAGCGCGCCGCGAGCAGATTCGTGAAACAGCCAAATCCTGTGACAGCGGTCGCGGAGTTATCATCCTGACAGACATGTTTGGCGGCACACCATCCAATCTGGCCATGTCGGTCATGTCGGCGGGCAATATCGAGGTGCTGTCGGGGGTCAATCTGCCCATGCTGATCAAGCTGGCCGAGGTGCGTGAAAGCCTGCCGCTGTCAGAGGCCGCCAAGGTGGCCGCAGAGGCTGGCCGCAAATATATCAGTATCGCATCCGACCTGTTGGCGAAGTCTTCCTAGTGCAGCCCGCAACGACAACGGCCACCCAGCGCGTGATGATCGTGAACCGGAAAGGGTTGCACGCGCGCGCGTCTGCCCGTCTGTCGCGCCTGGCAGGTGAATTCGATGCCAATGTCATCGTGCATCACGAGGCCGAAAGTGCTGACGCCCGGTCGATCATGGACCTGCTGATGCTGGTGGCCCACATGGGATGCGAAGTCGAGTTGCGGGCCGAGGGCCCCGAAGCCGCCGAAGCGGTCACTGCGATTGCGAGCCTGATTGCCGAAGGTTTCGGCGAGCGCGGCCCGGATGATGAAGTCTGCTGAACCGGTAAAGTATGCGGCGATTGTGACCTATTCGACGCGGCCGAATATTTCCGGCTGTTCCAGATCGCTCCACTCACGCTTGGCATCTGAATCGTTGGGCTCAGACGCTTCGAGCTTGACCAGATGGATATCGCCATCAGCGTCCGCATAGGTCTTTGCCAGCTGGGCCACCACGGCGACGAATTCGCTCTGGGACACCATTCTGTCCAGATTGGGGTCGAACCGAACGGGATTTGCCAGCGTGTCATCGCGGGTGGGCAGATTATTGGCCCAGTCCTGTTGTTCCAGTGCGCTCAGCCGACCGTCCTGATTGGCATCGGCGACGGCGAAGGCGGCAACCGATCCGGTGTTCAGCTCGGAGGGCGTGACGCGGCCATTGTCATCCGCGTCGAAGCTCATGATCAGGCCGCCACCGGCGACAAGGCGCCCGGAGGCATGGCGCGCGTGGGGATCGCCTGATTTCACGTGGCCCTGGCCAGGCAAGCGGACAATATCATCGATGTCATCCACGTCCTGAGCCGAGATTTCCACGAGGGGGCCGGAAACAGGTGTGCTGGCCTCTTGCGCGAAGCCGGGCGCGGCGAAGCAGAGGGCTGCAGTCAGGGTAGATGCCAGTAAGCGTGGGCGCATGTGGGGTACCTGTGGGATGGCCATGGGGCAGAGTATGCGGCTGTTGTTTATTTGCAACATGACGATTCAGTTACCTTGCCAGCCTTCGGGGGTGGTCTTACCGTCCTGTTAACGCCGCCTTAATGGAATGGGAGCATTCCGTTAACCTCTTGTGGCCGCCTGACAGCGGTCGATTCGGGCGATGGAATTGGAAGATTATGGCCATTAGTGCAGACCAGGTGCCGATCATCATGTCCGCTGGCGCGGCGTCGCTGGGACTGGCAGCGCTGTTGTGGGCATTGCGGGTTTCGGATGGCGCGCGCGGCGCTGCGCGTAAGTTTCGCGAACGGTCGTCCCAACTGGAAACCACTCTGGCAGAGCACAGGTCTGTTCTTGGTGCACACCCCGGCGTTATCCTCGTCTGGCAGGGGGAGGCCCTCGAAGCAGATGATGATGAAATCATTCCGCCCGAACTTTACGGCTCTCCGGTCGCGCTGGCCGGCCTGCTGAGCTTTACTGACGACGCGCTCTCGCTTGATCCGGCGGTTCGCATCATTGAGGGACTTGCCGACCTTGAAGCGCGCGACAGTGCCGGCCAGGACACGACATTGCGCATACGCCTGCGCGAATTGCGTGAGTCGGGCCAGGCATTTTCCCTAACGATTATCGGGCCTTCCGGTCGCTTCCTTGAGGCGGACGGGCGAACGGCAGGTGCCCGCGCGGTGGTCTGGGTGACCGATACGACTATCAAGGGACTGGAAGAAAGTTCGGCCCGCGGCAAGCTGGAAGAAGCCCGTCAGGTTATCGCACGCGATCCGACTGCCTTCCTCGACATGCTGGGCAAGTCGCCATTCCCGGCTTGGCGCGTATCGGGCATGGGCAAGCTGCAATGGGTGAATCCGGCCTATATCGAAGCGGTTGACGGCATCAATCTTGACCGAGTGCTGGACCGCCAGCTGATGCTGGACCAGGCTGCCGCCGAACAGGCGCGCAAGACGATTTCCGAGGGCGTCGACATCGACGAGACGCGCCATATGGTAATCAAGGGTGAACGCCGCGCGATGCGTGTGCTGACCTTCCCGCTATCGGGCGGTGCGGGCGCGATGGCCTTCGACGTGACCGCACAGGAAAATGCCCGCGACGAACTCAATCGCCACGTTCGCGCGCATGACGAAACACTTAACCATGTGGCCGACGCGGTCGCCATCTTTGGCGCTGACCGCAAGCTGACCTTCTATAACAAGGCCTTCAGGGATATGTGGGATCTGGACGAGACGTTCCTTCTGGACCGCCCGACCCACGGCCAGTTGCTGGACCGGCTGCGCGAGCGCCGCAGACTGCCAGCACGGACGAATTATGCCGAATGGCGCGCTGAAGAACTGGCTTACTATCTCGACATTGATGGCGTGAAGGAGGACCTGTGGTCGCTGCCGGATGACCGCACACTGTCTGTGACGCGCCAGCGCCACCCGATGGGTGGACTGTTGCTGCTGTTCAAGGACATCACCGGCGAACTGGACCTGAAGACCAAGTTCAATGCCATCGTAAAGACGCAGAGCTCGACGCTGGACAATCTGCACGAGGCCGTTGCGGTGTTCGGCGGGGATGGACGCCTCAAGCTGTTCAACCATGCGTTCGAGCGCCTGTGGAGCCTGTCGCATGACCTGTTGAAAGACCAGCCGGATTATTCGGCTGTGATCGAGGCCTGTGTGCCGCTGTTCCACGATGTTGAAATCTGGGATGCCATCAAGGGCCACATCACCGATCCGTCCGCGCGGGCTCGCCAGTCAACGACCGGCGAGATGCGTCGTTCTGACGGTTCGATCCTGACTTACCTGACCCATCCCTTACCGGATGGAAATACGCTGATCGCCTTTGCGGATGTGACGGCAACACGCCGGGTGGAATCGGCGTTGCGCGACCGCGCCGAAGCCTTCGAGGCCGCCGATCGCCTGAAAACCGAATTCGTGCGCAATGTCAGCTACCAGCTGCGGTCGCCGCTGACCGTGATCTTTGGATATGCCGAATTGCTGGAAACCCAGCGGAATGGTGACCTCACGGATCGACAATCTGATTATGTCAGCGCCATCCTGTCAGCGTCTGATCACCTGTCCAAGCTGATTGAGAACATTCTTGACCTGGCCATGATTGAAGCGGGCCGGATGGATCTGGATCTTGAAGATGTGCAGCTTCGCGACGTGATCGACGAGAGTATCGAAATGGTCGTGTCGAAGGCCGAGGACACAGAGATCACTGTCCGCGCCGATGTTACCGGCAAGCTGGGCATCATCCGCGCCGACCAGCGCCGTATTCGGCAGGTACTTTTCAACCTGATTTCCAATTCGCTGCGGTTTACCGAATCCGGCGGCGAGATCGTTGTCTCGGCGCAGCGGATTGGCGATATGGTGACGCTGTCTGTGCGCGACAATGGCAAGGGCCTGGAAGCGGAGAAGCGGGCGACCAGTTTCGACAGCTTCGTATCGGGCGACCAACGCGGCGCAGGCCTCGGCCTTGCGCTGGTGAAGCATTTCGTCGACCTGCACGGTGGCACCGTTGGCATGAAGCCGGTTGAAGGTGGCGGACTGGAAGTGACGTGCTGGCTGCCCGCTCAGGCCGTCGTTCATGCCGGATCACCAGAACTGATGTTGGCGGACGCTCGCGCGTGATCAAGATCTAGCTGGCGATCGACAGGCCATCATCGGGATCGGTTTTCGCGAAACCGATCTGGTCACTGCGCTTGGTGCCAATCAGTGCCTTGTCTGTCGCGACGAACATTTCCGACGCTGAACTGAAGGCAATCGAATAGAAGCCCACGCTGACGGTGGATGGCGCGTAGAGCGACTTGCCGCGATAGGAATGGGGGCGCGACAGGACATCCTGAAGTTCGGATGCGAAAGCCGCTGCGTCTGCGCCATCAAAGGTTTCCCAAAGAAGGATCGCAAATTCGTCACCGCCAAGGCGGGCGGCGACGCCGGGACGGTCACCCACCGTTGCCCGGATCCGCTTTGCGACCTGCTGGAGAACCGCGTCACCCGCATCGTGCCCGTGTACGTCGTTGACCTGTTTGAAATTATCGAGGTCGAGCAGGATCAGCGTGAAGGGGGCGCCGCCAAGGCCAGCGGCCCCGAAGGCATCGGCGAAGGATTGTTCGAACCGTCGGCGGTTTGCCAGGCCGGTTAGGAAATCGGAATTGGCCAGCTCGGCCAGGCGCATGTGTGCCGCTTCGAGTTCCTGGTTCTTGCTGATGATGTCTTCTGAATTGCGGGTTGCGACGCGATAAGCGCTACGAAACTTGCGCTGGAGAATGACATTCTCACGCAGGATGGTTGCACTGAACAGCACGGCCGGGAAGCAGATCACGGTGCCGAGCACCATGCCCCGCCCAAGATCCATCCAGAAATTGGTGCCGAGCAGTGAGGAGAAGGCCAGTTCGCCAAGGGCGATGGCTGCAAGGATCAGGAACGTGGAACCAATGGCGACGCGCAGGACATCGCCATGCGACTCCATCTTCGGGTACATCCGTTCCCGTACCCACCGAATAAGGAACCCCTTGGGATTCACGTCCACACCCTCCAACCGGTAATGGTGAAACCTACACTTTCGGCGTTCAGAACGACTAAAGCGGTTGTGTGGAGTTTTGCTGTGCGCGTTAAGGCTTGCGAAGCCATGATGCGCCTCGAAGCGGGAAGAGTGCGAGCCGGCCGGTCTCGATCGCGCTTCCGGCCGGTGTAATCATTGCTGCACGATGCGCTGTCAGCCCTTCGTGAATTTCAGAAGGAAACGGTTCGTCTTGCGGCGGATTGCCGGGTCAAACACATTCATGCTGCCATCGTCTTCGGCATTGGCGAGAATGTCGCTTTCGTCTGTCAGGGTGAAACCATTGGCCTCTGCCATCGCGATCAGGATGGCCTTGTCGATACGGTGGGTTTCGCCGCCTGTCGTGGCGGGAGAACCTGCCGGCGCCATATGGTCCAGCACGATAAACGACCCGCCTGGCTTTGTGACGCGGGCGATTTCCGCGAAGGCCGCTTCGGGATCACCGAGTACACCGGGATCTGCGCCGTCCGGCGTGAACCAGAGTTCATGTGGACCGAGCATCCATGTCACGAGGTCAGCTGAAGCATCCGGCACCACGGACAGGTCGTCGAAGGGCGCCTTGACCTTGGTGACGTTGGCGAGACGCCCGTCGACCCGCTTTTCCACGGCGTCACCGAGAAAGGCATCAAAGGCCGGCGGGTTCTGCATGTAGACCGTGCCCGTTTCGCCTGCGACGCGGGAGAAGAGTTCGGTATATAGACCGCCGCCCGCTTCAAGATCGACCACTGTCATGCCGGGTACGATACCTGTGAAGGCAAGCACCTGCGCCGATTTGCGGACCTTGTACTGCTCATAGTCATCTGCCGGACGGTTATCCTCGCCGAATACGCTTTCATAATCGAAGCCGGCCGGAGCGGCATCGGCGGGTGAGGGTGTTGTTGCTTCGGGCGTCGTGACCTCCACCGGGGCGAGGGCGGTGGGCTCTGCGGGTGCAGGGGGTGTGGTGCAGGCGGTTGCGAGGGCGCCAGCGACAAGTGCTGGAAGTACGTATTTCATGCGTGTTTCCTCCTTGGTATCTGTACTCAGGCCTCGGCGAGCATTTTTTCACTCATAGTCCAGAGGCGTTCAGCCTTTTCATCATCGCAAATCCAGGGGCGGGCGTGTTCCCAGCGCTGGCTGTCGTCTGTCGCCAATTTGGCGATGTCACAGTCTTCGCAATAGACGCCGCCACGGTCATTCAGCTTGGGTGACGTGGCCGCCCAAACGCTGGTGGCTGCGCCTTGCTCTGGTGTCTTGAACATTGCCTGGACCTGAGGCGGGATTGTCCCGTCTGCGGCCTTCCAGCCGAGGGCAACCATTTCCTCGTCGCTCAGGTGGCGCTGGAGCGGCGTGAAGATGCCGCCTGGATGGACCGAAAAGGCGCGCACGCCAACATCGCGGCCGCGATGGTCAACACCAAGCGCGAAGAGCGCATTGGCCGACTTTGCCTGTCCGTAGGCGTCCCACTTGTCATAGGGATGATTGGTGAAATGCGGGTCATCCCAGTGAATGTCCGAGCGCACGTGTCCGGTGGACGACAAGGCGACGACGCGCGCAGAATCGGCGCGTTGCATTGAGGGGGCGAGTGCCAGGCTCATTGCCATGTGACCGAGATGGTTCACGCCGAACTGGCGCTCCCAGCCGGGGCCGACGCGGCCTTCGGGGCAGGCCATGATGCCGGCATTGTTGATGAGGATATCGAGGCCCCGTTGCGCGTCATCATAGTCGCGTGTGAATTTCTCGACTGACTTGATGTCGCCAAGGTCCATTGCGGCGATCTCGATGTCGCCGGCAACGTCGGCCAGAGCCGTTTCGGCCACGTCTACGCGGCGAGCCGGTACGGTCACCCGGGCTCCGGCGCCGGCAAGCGCGCGGACCGCCTCGATGCCAATCCCGGAATACCCGCCCGTGACGATGGCGTTCTTGCCCGTGAGGTCAATGCCCTCAAGCACTTCGCGGGCTGTCGATTTGGCGTGAAATCCCGATCCAATGGGTTGCTGATCTTGTGCGGCCATGCGCGTGGTGTCTCCCGATAGCATTTTCTGTTTGACAGAGTTTGCGCGTTGGAAGCGGCGGCGGCAAGGGCAGGTTACGACTTCTTAAGCAGCGTGCCACGTGGACGGGGACTGGGCCGAGGCGTATGATTGGTTTCAATCAATATCAACCGGAGTGCTCGTCCATGCGTCTTCTCACAAGTCTGATACTCGTCGTTTCGGTCAGTCTGTCGGCGGCACCTGCGCTGGCGCAGGCCAATCAGGTTGAGCGCACTCAATCGGAAATCGCACTTGAAGAGGCAACGGAAACGCTGGCCGCGGATCGCGCCGGTCGCGCTGATGCCATTCGGGATTGCGCGACGAAAGACTATGCCGCGTGCACCAAGCTGGGCGATTATTATCGCAAGGGCTGGGGAGGCGTTCAGGACTATGAAGCGGCCGTCAAAGCCTATCGCAAGGCGTGTGCAGGCAAGGATGCCGCCGGGTGCGCAACGCTCGCCTACATGGCCACGAAGGCCAATGGCATGGAGCAGGACCTGCCGGAGGCGCGGCGCCTGTACAAATTATCGTGTGATCTGGGCGAAGTCAGCGCCTGTGCCGGATATGGCAACATGATGTTCGCAGGCAAGGGTGGCCCGAAGAATGTTGGGGAGGGCACGCGCATCCTGCAAGCGGCCTGCGATACCGGATATGAATGGGCGTGCGACCGGATCACGGGCCTGGCCGCGTATGATCCAAACGATGACACGTGGGAACGCCTGAAGGATGGCGCGGGGCGCTAGGGCGCGAGCGTTACGACCCTGTCTTGGCGGGTTGGGTGAACATCGTATTCGTAAACGCAGGCATAGTTGCAGAGCGCGGTACTGTAGCGGCCGGTGCTGCGGCTGCAGGCGCGGGCGTGGATGCTGGCATAGGAGCGGGTGCCAGGTCAGGGGCCGTTTCGACCTGTGTGAACCAGTCGGCCGGCTGTTGCGGCGCGATCAGGACATCCGCCAGAATGCTGGCGCCTTCTTCAACTCGCATGCTGGGCGCGTAAGCGCGGCCTTCAAGGCGGCATCCGGGCCAGGCCTCAATCATTTCGCTGGCGCTGACAGACCCTTTGATCTCGCCATGCACGATGATGACCGTGCCGGAAACATTGCCTTCGATTACGGCGCCCGCTTCAACAACCAGCAGGCTGTCGGTGCTGATGTCGCCCTTCAGGTGGGCTGACAGCATGGTCGGACCTGTGAAAGCGAGTTTACCCTCCAACACGGACCCTGCCGTGATGAAGCTGCCTTCTTGCGACCGCGGCGCGCGCGGCGATGAGGGTTGATTGGCCAATGTTCTCGTCCCTTGGTGACTGATTATCCTCGGAAAAATAAGCAAAATACGTGCCATACGCGAATTAGACGGCAGGAAAGCCATGCGCAGGTTGAACCGCGAAAAGGCATTTCTTTCGACGCGACGACGCCATCATTGCATGCCAGACTGGCCAGTATGACACTCAGATTCCCAGCAATTGCAGCGCTTCTGGCCCTGACTGCGTGCACACCGGCGCAGGACCCCGTGACGGACAGCCGTCTTCCGCCGCCCGGCGCACGCGGCATTGACCTGTCGCATCACAATGGACAGGTGAACTGGGATGCGCTGGAGGCCGAGAACCTCGATTTCATCTATTTGAAAGCCACCGAGGGGCGCGACTGGAAGGACCAGGACTTCCAGTCGAACTGGATTGAGGCAACCCGGAGGGGGTACCATCTGGGCGCGTATCACTTCTATATCCTGTGCAAGCCTGCCGCAGAACAGGCTGTGAACTTCATCCAGTCGGTGGAGGTGCGGGATGGAACGCTGCCGCCGGCCGTGGATCTGGAATATGCCCACAATTGCGATCCCTTCCGGGATGAGGCTGGCACCAAGGCGGAACTGAAAGTATTTCTCGACAGGTTGGAAGCGGAATATGGCGCGACGCCCGTGATCTACACGACACCTGAATTCCATGCTGACTGGATCGCGGGGGCGTTTGACCGCTATCCGCTCTGGATACGGAGCGTCGATGGGGTGCCGGGCATGCCCTACGCCATCTGGCAGCATTCAATGCGGGGCAAGGTGGCGGGTATCAGTGGCGACGTGGATTTGAACGTGGCCGCGGGTGGCATGCCGGAAGACTGATCTCCCGGCATGCCGCAGTCGCGATGAATTAGTTACGCGCCTTGTCGACCAGCCGGTCGTTCTGGGCCCAGTGCATCATGCCGCGCAGTTTTTCGCCGACTTCCTCGATGAGATGGTCGTTCATACGGGCGCGCTTGGCGTGGAAGCTTGGCGCACCAGCCTGGTTTTCCAGAACCCAGTTTCGGGCGAATGTGCCATCCTGAATGTCGGTCAGGATGCGCTTCATTTCGGCCTTGGTGTCTGAAGTCACAACGCGGGGACCGGAAACGTATTCGCCGTATTCCGCCGTGTTGGAAATCGAGTAGTTCATGTTGGCGATGCCGCCTTCATAGATCAGGTCAACGATCAGCTTGGTTTCGTGAAGGCATTCGAAATAGGCCATTTCCGGTGCGTAACCGGCTTCGACCAGTGTCTCAAAACCTGCCTTGATCAGTTCGACAATGCCGCCGCAGAGGACAGCCTGTTCGCCGAAGAGGTCTGTTTCGGTCTCTTCACGGAATGATGTTTCGATCACACCGGCGCGTGTGTTGCCGATGGCTTTCGAATAGGACAGGGCAACATCCTTGGCGGAGCCTGACGCGTCCTGATGGATGGCGATGAGGCCGGGCAGACCAAAGCCCATCTGGTATTGTGCGCGCAGCGTGTGACCGGGACCCTTGGGCGCGGACAGGGAAATGTCCACACCGGCCTTTGGACGGATCAGGTTGTAGTGAATGTTGAAGCCGTGGCCGAACATGATGTGCTGGCCTTCGCGGGTGTGGGGCTCGATCTCGTTGGCCCACACAACGGCCTGCAATTCATCCGGGATCAGGATCATCACGACGTCAGCCCACTTTGTCGCTTCGGCGGGCGTCATGACGGTCAGGCCTTCGGCCTTGCACTTGGCGCGGCTGGATGAGCTTTCCTGCAAGCCGACGACGATATCCGTCACGCCGCTGTCGCGCGCGTTCAGGACGTGCGCATGGCCCTGGCTGCCATAGCCGATGACGGCAACTTTCTTCTTCTGGATCAGGGAAAGGTCTGCGTCCTGCTCGTAATAAACTTTCATTGGCTTCAAAAAGCTCCGCTTTGGGGTGGGGTTGATAGGGTGAGGTTCAGTTGGCGTCGCACATCCAGCCATCGCTGAAATTGGCTACGCCGATGATGGTTTGATTGATCCGGGCGATCTCGTCAGACGCACGTGCGTGGCGCGAGAAGTAACGCGGACCATCAGGAGTCTTGATGGTGGTAATGATGTCATGCGTGTCGAGCAGCAGAACAACGCGCCGCGATCCGTCCGGGTTGATTGACACGTCTTCGCGCGGGCCATAGGCAGGAAGGCCTGACGAGCCGACGGTCGCCAATGCGGCCTCTACGCTGGCCGATACATCGGCGGGCAGGTTTGTTCCCAGTTTGCAGACAGGCACTTTGCTGCGCTCGGTTTCGTCTCCCGGAACAGAGTGGGCTGACAACCAATAGCTCGGCCCTGTGCCAATCACGTCATATATGTAGGCTGCGCCGCTGGGCGATGCGGTGTCGACGATGCGGATGACAGGTTCTGATGACCCCGCCGCAAGACGCTCTGACCGATTCACGAGCTGTTTGGCGCGGTCCACATCGCACTGTAATTGCGCGGCCTCGGCATCCGCCGCGAGGGCCAGCGCACTGCCGGCCACTTTCGGGCGGCAGCTTTCGGGTGGATCTTCAGCGGCACTGGCCATGCCGGCACCAAGGAGAGCCGCGAACACAAGGAATTTGATACGCATCATCCCTGTTCCTTTCCGCGCTTGATCGAGAGCACACCGGTTCGGCTGACCTCGACGAGTCCGAGCGGACGCATCAGGTCGATGAATTGGCTGATCTTGTCGGACGCGCCCGTCAGCTCAAAGATGAAGCTCTCATTGGTCGTATCGATGACACGGGCGCGAAAAATCTCGGCAATGCGCAACGCCTCGACGCGCACTTCGCCGGTGCCGGCGACCTTGATCAGGGACAGCTCGCGCTCGATGCCGCGTTTCGACTTGGTGATGTCGATGACTTCACCGACCGGAACGATGCGCAGCAGCTGGGCTTCGATCTGTTCGAGGATGTGCGGCGTGCCCTGCGTGACGATCGTGATGCGTGACCGGTGCTGGCTGGCGTCAACTTCAGCGACTGTCAGGCTGTCAATGTTGTAGCCACGACCGGAGAAGAGGCCCACGACGCGGGCGAGAACGCCCGGCTCGTTATCGACGAGCACCGCCAGTGTGCGCCGCTCCACGGCTTCATCTGCATGCGAGAGAAAGTAGGCTGACTTTGGGCCACTGGGTGCGTCAGCGATTGTTCCGTCGCTCATTGTCGTGTCTCCGTAGGGGCGGCAGGCGGCTGCGATGTGTCGAGCACAAGTCCGGGTCTGCGGGATTGGAGGCGCGTTTTCAGCGCCTTGGCGCGGTCGATGGCGTCGCGCCGGTTTTCGTGGGTCTGATCGTCATAGCGCTCGACAATCTTGTCGAGGCGGCGCGGATCGAGATGGGCCTGAAGTTCCGACACCATCAGACGACGGCAATCTTCGATGAAGTCGGCGCAATTGTCACCGGTCGGGCCACCGTCGCGCGTCAGGGCGTCGAGTTCGAAATAAGCCCACATCATGGAATCGAGAATGGGGGGGCGGTGGCCGCGATAGGCGCCGTCCTTGTCCATGCCCTTATTGTCGGCGTCGAGGTTGGGAAAGAACATGCGTCCGCGTTCGACCAGCGCCGAAAGGCCGATCAGCAGGCTAGTCTTACCGCCGGCAAAAGTGGCGTCATTGGCCTGCAAGTGGCGGGTGCGGGCGAACATGGCAGCCCGGCCAAGCGCGTCGATGGCGTGATTGCCCCATTCAAGGCTGGCGGCATCGATGCTCTGGCGCAGGCGTTCGGTTTGCAGGCGGCGCTGGCGGCGGGTTTCGGCCCGCGAGGCGAAGGCGCTGACGAGCGCGACCAGCGCCGAGCCGATCGCAATCACCACATCAAGGTGTTCGCGCAGCAGGGCGAGGATGTCGCTCATACTCATCTATTCAATCCGTCCCAAAACCCTTGCCTGTCTGTGGCTAGACCAGCTTCTTCCCGGCTTCACTGACCTCGTTACCAGTTATCTCCCCAAGGATCATCTCATTATGAGCAGACCCTGACGGAATCATCGGCAGGCAATTTTCGGCCTTTTCGACGCGGCAATCGAACAGGACCGGGCCATCATGGTCGATCATTTCCTGAATCCTGGCGTCCAGTTCCTTCGGATCGTCGCAGCGGATGCCATGGCCGCCGAGCGCCTCAGCCAGTTTGACGAAGTCCGGGATACTTTCTGAATACGTGTGCGAATAGCGCTCTCCATGCAGCAGTTCCTGCCATTGGCGCACCATGCCCATCCATTCGTTGTTCAGGATGAACACCTTGACCGGCAGCTTGTGCTGAACGGCCGTGGAAAACTCCTGCATCACCATCTGGATCGAGGCTTCGCCGGCAATGTCTATGACGAGCGCGTCCCTGTGGGCAGTCTGAATGCCGACGGCGGCAGGCAGGCCATAGCCCATTGTACCGAGGCCCCCACTGGTCATCCAGTGATTAGGTTCCTCGAAATGATAGAATTGGGCTGCCCACATCTGGTGCTGGCCGACTTCCGTGGAGATGTAAGTTTCCCTGTCTTTGGTCAGCTCATACAGGCGTTCGATGGCATATTGCGGTTTGATGACCTCATCGGAATTGCGGTAGCCGAAGCAGTCACGGGCGCGCCACGTGGCTATCTGCTTCTTCCAGACCGCCAGATCCGGGCGTTTGCCCTTGCGCGCTGCAAGTTGCTTCAGGATTGCTTCCAGCGTTATGGCGCAATCGCCGATCACAGGAACATCGACGCGCACGATCTTGTTGATCGAAGAGGGGTCGATATCGATGTGAACCTTTTTGGAATTGGGCGAGAAGGCATCGAGCCGGCCTGTAACCCGATCATCAAAGCGGGCGCCTAGGCAGATCATCAGGTCGCAATCATGCATGGCGTTGTTGGCTTCGAAACTGCCATGCATGCCGACCATGCCGAGCCAGTCGGGATGCGCGGCCGGGAAGGCACCGAGCCCCATCAGGGTCGACGTGACGGGAATGCCGGTTACGGCCTGCAGTTCGCGCAGCAGTTCGGAGGCGCGCGGCCCGGAGTTGATGACGCCGCCGCCTGTGTACAAGACGGGCCGCCATGCGGACATGATCAGGTCGACAGTCGCGGTAACGGATTCCGCGTCGGGTGTCGTGCGCGGCTTGTAGGTGGCCTTGTGGACGCCCTCCTTGCCGATATAGGCGCCGGTGGCGAACTGGACGTCCTTCGGGATGTCGATGACGACCGGGCCCGGGCGGCCGGACGTGGCGATCAAGAACGCTTCGTGGATGGCGCGGGCGAGATCGTTGACGTCGGTGACAAGGTAATTGTGCTTGGAGCAGGTGCGCGTGATGCCGACCGTGTCGCATTCCTGGAACGCATCTGTGCCGATCAGGTGGGTTGGCACCTGGCCGCACAGCACAACCATGGGAATTGAATCCATCATGGCGTCCGTGATCGGCGTGACCATGTTGGTGGCACCGGGCCCGGACGTGACGAGCGCAACCCCGCACTTGCCCGTGGAGCGGGCATAGCCTTCGGCCGCATGACCGGCGCCTTGTTCGTGACGCACAAGGATATGCTCGATATCGGGCGCAGAGAACAGCGCATCATAGATTGGCAGGACAGCGCCGCCCGGATAGCCGAAGATCGAACTGACCCCTTGCTCACGCAGTGCCTCGATGACGATTTGGGCGCCGGTCATGATGCGGGGCTCGTTCTTCGCCGGTTGTGCGGTGCGCGTATTGGGCTTGATGGTTGTGGTCATGAGGCTCTCGGGGGGGGCTGGATAAAATGGGTCAGGGCTGAAATGAAAAAGGGCCCCCTGAGGAGACCCTTATGTGCGCGCATCCGCAATCGACTGAATGGTCAGTCGACTACGGATGCCTAATAACGAGTACCAGTGGTGTGCGCACGGTGCGTTTCCTCCAACGTCGGACTTAGGAATAATCTGCCTCTTTGACCGTGTCAATCTCCCTGTAAAGGGCATGAATGACCCTTAACCGGTTTTCCGGCTCTGGCGACGGAATGCGCGGCCAGAACGGGAATTGCCGGCCAATCCACGTAAATTGCCGTTTTGCATAGCGACGGGTGTCCCGCTTTGCGTTTTCGGCCGCAAGTTCAGCGCTGATCTCACCGCGGGCGAACGCGGTCAGCCAGGGCATGCCGTGGGCCTTCATTGCGGGAAGTTCCGGATCGAGGTTGCGTTCCATGAGGCCGCGGGCCTCGTCCATGGCGCCCTGCATCAGCATGCCTTCGAAACGACGGTCGATTTTTTGGTAGAGGCGCGAGCGGGGCGGGGTGAGTGCAAAGCCGATCCATTCGCCATTGTGAAGGACAGGTGGTTGACGGTCCTCCTGAAACTGGCCGATCGTCCGCCCGGTCGCGAGCCAGACTTCATAGGCGCGGGCCAGTCGCTGGCGGTCACCGGTGCCCAGCCGTTCAGCCGTTTCAGGGTCTACGGGCGCCAGCCGGTCACGCAGGCCGACAGCGCCTTCTGCCTCTGCGATGGCGCGGACATCGGCGCGGATATCCTCGGGAACCGGCGGGATGTTGGACAGGCCCTGTGTCAGCGCCAGCAGATAGAGCCCGGTGCCACCCACAAGGATCGCTCGCTTGCCCTTCAATTCGATGCGTTTGATCTCGCGTCTGGCCTCTTCCAGCCAGTCACCGGTGGAATAGCGGGTCGCGGCATCGACATGGCCAAACAGGTGATGGGCGACGCCGTCCATTTCCGCCGCATCGGGGCGGGCGCTGATGACCTGAAGGTCTCTGTAAACCTGCATGGAATCAGCGTTGATGACTTCACCCCCAAGTCGCCGTGCAACGGCGATGGCGAGGGCGGTCTTGCCGCTGGCGGTTGGGCCATGGATGAGGATTGCCGGATGCATGCTCTAGACCTAAGGGCTTGTCGGGCGCGTGGAAAGACACCAAGAGACTGAAAACATGACCCAGAACCCGGATAATTCCCGCAATATTCTTGCTGTCACAGCCGTGGCGGCGCCTGCGCGCACTGAACTTCCAGCAGAATTGGGGGATATTCTCGCCTCGGCGGGCGTGGGCGAAAAGCAGCTGCGCATACTGTCAGACGGGGGTGCGTGGCAGGCGTGCGAGTATGTGTTCGATGTGTGGGGTGATGGTGGGGTCGATGCGGTGCGCGATGCGCTGAAGGGGCTGGAGGCAGACGTTGCGGTGCTGCCTGCGGCGAACCGGCGCAAGCGCCTGCTGATCTCTGACATGGATTCCACGATCATCGGGCAGGAATGCCTGGACGAGCTGGCAGACTTTGCCGGACTGAAAGCAGAAGTCTCGGCGATCACGGAGCGCGCCATGCGCGGCGAACTGGATTTCGAGGGCGCGCTGACCACACGGGTCGCGATGCTGAAGGGGCTGGAATTGTCAGCGCTGGAGGCAGCCTATCGCGAGCGGATCACGCTGAACCCCGGTGCGCGAACGCTGACGGCGACGATGAAGGTGCATGGCGCACATGCCGTGCTGGTTTCCGGCGGCTTCACCTTCTTCACGTCACGCGTGGCCGACCTGTCCGGCTTCGATGCCCATCGGGGGAACACGCTGGTTGATGATGGCGCGGCGCTCACGGGGGATGTCGGGCGCCCCATTCTCGGGCGGGAAGCCAAGCTGACCGCCCTGGACGAGGCATCTGCTGCGCATGGCCTGACGCGTGACGACGCGCTGGCGTTGGGCGACGGGGCGAACGATCTGGACATGATCCGCGCGGCCGGACTGGGCATTGCCTATCGGGCCAAGCCAATCGTGGCCGAACAGGCAAGTGCTGCGATCAGCCATACGGACCTGACTGCGGCCTTGTTCTTCCAGGGCTATGCTGCCAGCGAGTTTGTCGCTGGATAGCTGCCACGCATTTGCGATTGTAAGCGAGCCGCTTATTTCGCGAGTTCGATCGACAGGAACTGGTCAAACCAGCCGGCATCACCCCGGCGCTTCACACGCAGCAAAAGCGGCTGGTGGGGCGTGGTCATTGCGGTTTCTACCTTGGCCACCGTATCGGTGACGGTGGAGACCTTGTTAAAGTTAACTTCAACAATGACATCACCGCGGCTGAGCTTGCCGAAGGAACGCCCACGCGCGCTGACGCTGGTGACAACAACGCCTTCGACATCTTTTGGTATGCCGAAGCGGCGGCGGATATCGTCGTCGATGCCGGAGAGCTCTGCGCCGAGATCATTGCTGCTGGCAGGGCCATCAGGCAGCAGGTTGCCTGCGCTTGCCGCATCTTCATCCTCAAGTTCGCCGAGCGTGACCGAAATCGTGCGCGCCTTGCCATCACGGATGATCGACAGGGGCACGGTCTTGCCGATCGGGGCATCGGAGATGAGGCGTGTCATTTCACGCACGCTGGCAATCGCCTTGCCATCAAAGCTGAGCACAAGGTCGCCGACTTCCAGTTTGGCCTTGGCAGCGGGGCCACCATCTGTGATGCGCGTAACAATCACGCCGCCCTTGCCCTTGGCCTTATAGGCTTTCACTAGCGCAGCATCAGCATCCTGCACGTTCACGCCGAGCCACGATCGGCGCACCTTGCCCTGGTCGATCAGTTGCTTCGAGATGCGCTTGACGAGGTTGGACGGAACGGAAAAGCCGATACCGACCGATCCGCCTGTCGGTGAAATGATCGCCGTGTTCACACCGACGACTTCGCCGCCGAGATTGAAAAGCGGGCCGCCCGAATTGCCGCGGTTGATGGCGGCATCTGTCTGGATAAAATCGTCAGAGCGGCCGGAATTGAGGTCGCGGTTGCGCGCCGAGATGATGCCCGCGGAGACCGATCCGCCGAAGCCGAACGGGTTGCCGATCGCGATGACCCAGTCACCGACTTCGGCGCGGTCACTGTCTGCAAGGTCGACAAAGGGCAGCGGGGTCCGACTGGAGACCTTCAACACGGCGAGATCCGTATCGCGGTCACGACCGACCAGCGTGGCCTCAAGTACACGACCATCAGAGAAATTGATCTCGATCTCGTCGGCATTTTCGATGACATGATTGTTGGTGATGATGATGCCGTCGGCGCTGATCACGAAGCCAGAGCCAAGCGAACCCTGACGCTGGAAGCCGTCTTCATCACGACCGAAGAATTCGTTGAAGCGCTCCATTGGCGAGCCTTCGGGGAAAGTAGGTAATCCGTTTGGAGCAATGGTCTGCTGGGTGGAGATGTTGACCACAGCCGGCATCAGGCGTTTCGACAAATCGCGGAAGCTCTGCGGTTGCACTTTCTGGTCGACCCCATCAAGGGGACGCGACAGGCTGCCTTGTGCCGAAACCGGCAGGGCAAGAGCAGCGATAAAACCAAGGGCGGCGAGTGCCGGAATGCGCATGAGGCGAGGGGCTCCTGAGAGTCGGAAGTTGCACGTAGCCTGAGCAGTATGGCGCTTTGCGCCTTTGTTGCAACAGGTTCAGGCGGCTCTGACTGCAAACACGAGCAGGGCCGCGCCGACGACAGCCGAGGCCAGGCCTGCGAAGGCAACTTCGCGGCTCGACATCTCGGCGAGACGCGCGGCCATGCGGCGCATAAAATCGGGGGCGATCGCGTAGATCGCCCCCTCAAGAAAGAACCAGATTCCGGCCGCGGCCAGTATCAGATACAGCTTAGACACGTGTCTTCAGCCCTAACGCGAGCCGCCATTTACACGGGCACTTTCGATGAACTGGTCACAGAGGCCGAGTTGTTTCGGACCGACGATGACCTGTGTGCCTTCCTGAATCGCCTTGTCACAGGCAATCAAGGCACGCTGGAACCGGAAGAATTCCGGGTCCTTGTTGTAGGCATTGGCATAAACTTCCGTCGACTTGGCATCGCCTTCACCGCGGATGATCTCGGCCTGTTCGCGAGCCTGAGCTTCGATCACCGTTTTCTCACGGCTGGCCTGGGCGCGGATAAGCCGAGACTTTTCCTCACCTTCGGCACGAATGCGCTGGGCTTCCTGAAGACGGGCTGATTGCATACGGCTGTAGACACCCTGCGCCACTTCCTGCGGCAGGTCTGCCTGACGGATGCGAACGTCGATAATGTCGATACCGTCATCGGTCAGCTGTGCGTTCACCCGCTCGCGAATACGATCCATGAGTTGTGACCGCTGGCCGGAAATGATTTCCGGTACAGGCACGTCACCAAGCGCTTCACGGATGTTCGAGTTAGTGATCTGGTTGAGCTGGCGCGCTGCGGCCGTCTCATTCCGGAAACGCTGGTAGAATTTCAGCGGATCCTTGATGCGCCAGCGCACGAAGGCGTCGACTGAAAGACGACGCTGGTCCGATGCCAGCACTTCAATGTTCTGGATATCAAGACCGATATTTTTCTTGTCGAGTTTTTCGATCTGCTGGAACAGCGGTATCTTGAAATAGAGACCGGCTTGGTCCTGACCGGGCGCGTTATAGACCTGTTTGGGCTCGCCGACCTGAAGCATCAGGGCCTGCTCGTCCTGACGAACAATGAAAAACGAGTTCAACAGACCCAGTATGACGATGCCGGACACGGCAATGATAAGCCATCCAAATGCACGCATGATTACTGCCCTCCGCGATTTTGTGGCTGGGTTCGTTCCAGCGGGAGATAAGGAACCGCGCCCGAATCCTGATCCATGATCAGCTTGTCGGAGCGTTCCAGAACCCGTTCCATGGTTTCAAGATACATACGTTCACGGGTCACGCGGGGTGCCTTGCGGTATTCAGCGTAGATCTGCTCGAAGCGCGAGGCTTCACCCTGGGCATCTGCCAGAACCTGGTCGCGATAGGCTTCCGCTTCCTGCAGGATGCGCTGGCCGGTACCACGCGCTTGCGGGACAACCTCGTTGGCGAACTGTGTGGCCTGGTTGATGTTGGTCTCGGCATCCTGTTCCGCGACGTTCACGTCGTTGAATGCCTCGATCACCTGTTGTGGCGGATCGGACCGGTCAATCGTGACAGCCAGGATTTCGATGCCGGCGCGATAATCGTTCAGCAGGGCCTGGACCTGTTTGGCCACTTCCTGCTGGACCACGTCACGCTCGGTAGTGATGACGCTTTGAAGACGTGTCTTGCCGACAACTTCGCGCATCACGGATTCGGCCACCTGTTCGACGGCCTCCTGAGGCTGTTTCACGTTAAGGATGTAGTTTTCAGGATGCTCGGAATCCACTTTCCAGAAGACCGAAAACTGGATGTCGACGATATTCTCGTCCTCCGTCAGCATGAGGCTTTCTTCGAGATTGTTGCCGATCCGGGTTTCCTTGCGGTTTTCGACTTCCACCAGGACATGCTCCTCAAACGGAGCAGGCAGGTGGAAATGCAGGCCGGGGCCGAAATTGGTCTGCCATTTGCCGAAGCGGAAGACAGACGCCTGTTGGGTCGGGTCAACCATCACGACACTTGTCGACAGCCAGCCGAAAATGCCGATGCCAATGAGGATCATCAGGCCGAGCGGGCCGAAATTCGGTCCTGTGCCGCCGCCGCGGCGTCCACCGCCGCCTCCGCCGCCACCGGAGCGTTTGCGAAACCGCTCCTGCATCCGCTTCATCTGCTGCTCAAGATCGCCGCCGCCGGACCCGCCGCTGGGACGCGTCCAAGGCGAACCACCGTCCTTGCCGGGTTCATCGTCTGATCCGCCGCCCCATGGGCCGCTGGATTTAGTTTTATCATCCCAGGGCATAGCCCCTCCTGTATTGCTATTCAGGCTTCTATATAGGTGTTTCGGTGATAAGTGCATGCCCCAATCTGGGCATCAAGGACGCAGGGGTCGGATTACGTGTTTGGATCGAAGCAAAAATCGCGTCAAAAGCTGGCTGCGCAGGTGCGCGCGGCACTGGGTGCGCCGGACTGGCTGGAGTCCGTGGACGTGGACGATTCCGGCCGGGCGATCCTTGTTCTGCTGGCCGACCCGCACGATACGGCGGGGGCTGAAGCGCGCCGAATTGAGGCGGAAGGCAAGGCTGAACTGGTGACGGGCGTGAAGTCCGTGACCAGCATCCTGACGGCTCAGAAAGTTGCAGCGCAGGCCCCGCAGGTCAAGCTGGAGCCCTCTCCGAGGCGCGTTTCCAAAGGCGCGCGCCTGTCCGATGAGGCGATGCAACAGGGCGCCCCGCTTGCAACGTCAGGCATACCGAAGATTAAGGGCATTGACCGCATCCTGGTTGTTGCCAGCGCCAAGGGCGGTGTCGGCAAGTCGACCGTGGCGGTGAATCTGGCGGTGGCGATGGCGAAAGCCGGCATGAAAGTCGGTCTGCTGGACGCTGACGTATATGGCCCGTCGATTCCGACCATGCTCGGCAAGCAGGACGCCCAGCCCGGGACAGCTGCGTCGAAAAAGCTGGTTCCGGTCGAGGCGCACGGCTTGAAAACCCTGTCGATCGGCTATCTGTCTGATCCCGATTCGCCGATGATCTGGCGCGGGCCGATTGTGATGTCGGCGATCTCGCAGATGCTGAATGATGCCGAATGGGGCGAGCTGGATGTGTTGGTCATTGATACGCCGCCCGGCACGGGCGACGCGCAGTTGGCGATTGCGCAGCGTGTGCCGGTGACGGCGGCAATCATTGTGACGACGCCGCAGGAAGTGGCGCTGGCCGATGTTCGGCGCGGTGCGGCCATGTTCACCAAGACGGCGGTGCCTATTCTGGGCATCGTGGAGACGATGAGCTGGTTTGAAGATCCTGCCGGTGGGCGCCACTATCTGATGGGCGAAGGTGGCGGCGCAGACATGGCACAAAAGCTCGGCCTGCCCCTGCTGGGCCAGGTTCCGATGCTGCAGGCGATCCGCGAAGGTGGTGACAGCGGCCTGCCTGCTGCGCTCGGCGATGGCGAGCCCAAGCGCATTTTTCACGAATTGGCGCGTACCGTGGCGATTGGCCTCGACACGCTGGAATCCAAGCCGGCACCAGAGATCGTTTTCGAAGACTAAGCCGCGTCAGGCGTTGAAGTTCAGGACGAGGCCCGGTTCCGGCCAGCGGCATTTGATGAGCTGACCCGTGCTGGACAGGGTGAGGTAAGCGTCTCTCATGTCGTCGCCGCCAAAGGCGATATTGGTGACCAGCATGTCTGGAAAGGCCGTATGGCTGAACTCGCCCTGCGGCGTGATCGTGGTGATGCCGCCATTCAGGATGGTGGCGACGCAGACATTGCCTGCTGCCGTCATGGCGAGACTGTCGAAATATTGCAGGCCTGGCATCGTCGCCACAACGCGCCCGCCATTGAAAGGCGAGGCGGGCTTGATTTCACCCGGCGCGGCCAGATCAAAGGCCCACATGCGGCCAGTCATCGTATCGGCCATGAATATGGTCTGCTCGTCAGGGGACAGGCCAACACCGTTTGGCGAGGAATAGTGGAAATCGAGTTCGATCGCTTCGGAGGCCCCCTTGGCAAGGAAGAACAGACCGCCGAAATCGCGGTGGCGTGAATAGGTTTTCCCGTGGTCTGTAAAATAGAGATTGCCGGCCTTGTCGAAGACGAGGTCGTTCGGGCCCTTGAGCGGATTGCCGCCGACGGTGTCGAGGACACGCTCGACCTTGCCTGTTGAGAGGTCGATTCGTTCGATCCGGCCGCCGGAATAGTCATCCGGACAATTGCCGGGTATCAGCAGGCCATCGACTTCATGATAAAGGAAGCCGCCATTATTGCAGCACCAGAGCGCGCCGTCCGGCCCGATCGCGAGGCCGTTGGGCCCGCCGCCGGTGGTGGCGACCACTTCAGACTTTCCGCCGCCCCAGTGACGCGAGATCTGGCCCTTCTGGATTTCGACAATGATTATGCTGCCATCCGCCATGACGACGGGGCCTTCGGGAAAGCCGAGGCCACTGGCCAAAAGTTCGAAATCCATGCGCGTTCCTCCTTGTTTTGGAGGCATACTAGGAGCGGCGCCCGGTGGTCACAACGGCTTCCGCGAGGGGAGCAGGAAGGTGGGGTGAATGTGGGGTGTGGTCGAGGCCGCCCTAGACGTCGGTGCGGGCGTCGACCGGTGTACGTTCGAGTATCCGGATGGTGAACGCGTGGTCGTTGCCTTCGCTCACCTCGAACCGTTCGGCCGTCGTTTCATGCCATTCATGTTCTGGCAGGACGGGGAAGAAAGCGTCGCCTTTGGGTGCTGCATCGACGTCTGTCAGGTAGATACGGTCGGCCAGCGGCAGCGCCCGTTTGTAGATGGCTTCCCCGCCAATGGCGAAGACCTCGTTCTTGCCGTCGCGCGCGGCGATCGCCTTGGCCGCGTTCACGGCGGGCGAGAAGCTGGAATAGACCCGCGCGCCAGGCGCATCATAGGTCCAGTCGCGCGTCATCACGATGTTCTCGCGATTGGGCAATGGGCGCTTTGGCAGGCTTTCCCAGGTCTTGCGGCCCATGATGATCGGATTGCCCAGCGTCACCTTCTTGAAGAACATGAGGTCGCTTTTCAGGCGCCACGGCAATTGCCCGGCTGCACCGATTACATTGTTGTGACCACGGGCCACGATGAGGCTGAGCTTTACGTCACGATTCATAACGGGAGTGCGGGCCCTTCTTATATGTGGCTGCGAGGCAATTTTCCCCTCGCTTTGTTAAGCATGTGGAACACATTGTTTTGTGGTCGAATCAACCTGATTTGTCAGCTATCAGAGACCAAATGCAGTTCGAGGGGCCGGTGTGTTCAATTCATTTATCTCCATAATTACCAATGGCAATTCCAGTCTGGCCGTGCAGGTTGTGGTTGCGCTGGCACTCACCTTTACGGCGATCTACATGCTCAAGGGACGCGCATGGGCCTTGATGTATGTCGCTTTGATACCTTTCCTGAACTGGTCTTTTGGCGTGATTCCCGAATTCCAGATTGTCGAAGAAAGTGCCACCTGGACTCAAGGCGTCTCATTGCACCCCATGACGATGGTGACGGGCATGGTGTTCGTGATCCGCGATTTCGTGCAGCGCGAGATGGGCCACCGTGTGCTGGCCGTCATGGCGATGGCCGTGGCCTGGTCGTTCTTTTATGCCTGGCCCGTGATCGCGCTGGCGAGCGGCATTGCCTTCGCTGTGTCCGAAGGCGTCGACTGGCTGATGTTCACGTTTACCAAGTATCGCCTGTCGACACGTATCCTGTTGTCGAGCGCATTGGCGGCGCCGGTTGATACGACCGTGTTCCTGTATGGCGCCGACCTGGCCAAGCAGATGGAGTTCGGAGCAGAGCCCGGCAATTCGCTGCACGTGGCGAACTGGGTGGTGTTTGTCATCGGCAAAATGGTGGGCGCCGTTGTTGTGTCCCGCATCATAAGACGGCGGGAAGACCTCGGCCTGACGAATCCGGCCGAGGCCTGAACCGCTAGGCGGCGTCTGTGTCGAGCAGACCCATACGGCATTTCATGCCGGCAAGTCCCGCGCCGACGAGAGGCGCGACGAGGAACAGCCAGAGCTGTGACATGGCATGCCCGCCGGCAAAGAGCGCCGGGCCAAAGCTGCGCGCCGGATTGACCGACACGCCCGTGACCTGAATGCCAACGATATGGATCGCTGTCAGTGTCAGGCCAATCGACAGGCCGGCCATGGCCGTCGGCGCGGCCACATGGGTCGAGCCAAGGATAACGACCAGGAAGATGAAAGTGGCGACGATCTCGAATACGACGGCTGCGGCCAGCGTGTATTCGCCGAGATAACCGGCGCCCCATCCGTTCTGGCCGAGGCCGTTGACCGCGACATCATAGTCGGCCTTGCCGCTGGCAATCAGATACAGGATGCCAGCGCCGATCGTGGCACCAATGAACTGTGCGACCCAGTATTTGAGCATGGTTTTGCCGTCCATGCGCCCGGCGACAAAGGCACCGAAACTGACAGCCGGATTGACGTGACAACCCGAGACCGGGCCGATGCCATACGCCATGGCGACGATGGCAAGGCCGAAGGCGAACGCGATGCCGAGTTGTCCGACCTGCTCTCCGGCAAGTACGGCGGCGCCACATCCGAACAGGACAAGCGTGAGTGTGCCCAGCAGTTCGGCGAGGAATATTTTCATGGTGTTCCCTCCCAGGAAAAGACGGTTCTGGACCGTCGGGAACGAAATTTGCGCGAATTCGGCCGAATGGGCAATTGACAGGCAATTATGACTGGCTAAGAAGGATGAACGTTATCTTATAACATAAGTAGGTTTCCTCCCATGAAATACCTGTTTGCCGCTGTCGCGGTTGCTCCGCTTATCGCTGGAATGGCCCACGCTCAGGCCGAGGATGAAGTCCGGATCGAACAGCCGGTCATCGTGACCTTGCCGGGGCTTCAGAGGACGGCTGGTGAGCTGGTCAGCAACGTGGCGGCGCTGGACCGCAAGGAGATTGTCGAAAGCCTGGCATCGACGCTGGGCGACACGCTGGACCGCCAGCCGGGCGTTGCCTCGACATCCTTCGGGCAGGGCGCAAGCCGGCCGGTGCTGCGCGGCCTTGGTGCGGAACGCGTGCAGGTGCTGACGAACGGTATTGGCGTGATCGATGTGTCGGCTGCGAGCCCAGACCATCAGGTCGCGACAGACGGGATTGATGCGCAAAAGGTTGAAATCCTGCGCGGCCCGGCGGCGCTGGTTTATGGCGGGCAGGCGATTGGCGGCGTGGTCAACGTGATTGACGGCCTGATCATGGAAGACCTGCCCAAGCGAACGTTCGACGGTGAGGCCTATGCCGCGGGCAACAGTGTCAACGACGGGACCGAGGGCGGTGTGCGCGTGCAGGCCGTTGGCGGACCATTGGTGCTGACCCTGACAGCCTCCCAGCGCAACTTCGACGATTATGACTTTCCCGGCATCGCAGAGTCGGATCGCCTGCATGCACTGGAGGAAGCCGAGGAGGGCGAAGCGCACGAAGAGGAGGCACATTCCAGTGGAACGCTGGAGAACTCCTTCGTCGACACCCAAACTTATGCGGGCGGACTTTCCTGGATTGGCGAGACGGCCTTTCTGGGCCTGGCGGTGCGCCGGGCTGAATCGCAGTATGGCCTGCCGGGCTCTTCGCATGAGCATGACGAAGAAGAACATGAGGGCGAAGAGCATAACGAAGAAGCCCTGCCCTTCATTGATATGGAGCAGACGCGTTATGACTTGCGAGGCGGTATTTCTGTCGACAATGGCTTTCTGACAAATCTGACCGTATCGGCGTCCCAGGCAGACTATACGCATACGGAATTCGAAGGACCGGGCGAGCCGGGCACTGTTTTCGTTTCTGACGGCTTTGAGGGCAGGGTCGAGGTCGGGCATGTGCTGGGCCCCGTGCAGGGCGAGTTCGGCATACAATATGCGGACACGTCGCTGGATGCGATTGGCGACGAGGCGTTCATCGCGGCAACCGATACGACAAGCTTCGGCGTGTTCCTGTACGAGTCAGAAGACTGGGATAATGGCTTGGGTATCGAAGGTGGCATCCGGGCTGAGCAGGTCGATCTCGACAACCGCGACAATGGCTCAGTGAGTTTTGACCTGTTCAGCGCGTCGGCCGGTGTCCACCGGCACTGGGAGTCAGGCTGGTTCCTTGGTGCGCAGGTGGCATGGGCCGAACGCGCGCCCAATTCGAGTGAACTGTTCGCAGACGGCCCTCATCTTGCCACCGTTCAGTACGAGATCGGTGACAGCACATTGGGCAAGGAACGCGGACTGAACCTGGAAGGCACGGTACGCTGGGAGAGTGAGACGGCCAGCTTTGGCGTGAACCTGTTCCACAGCGACTTTGCCGACTTTATCTATCTGGGGCCAACGGGCGCTGTGCAGGATGACCTGCCTGTCTTCACGTTCCGGCAGCAGGATGCCCAGTTTACGGGCGGCGAAGCGTTCGCGGAATACCAGTTGCTGGAGGGTCCGTTCAAGGCGGACTGGAAGTTTGATGCCGGGCTCGATTTTGTCCGTGCGGAGTTCGATGATGGCAGCAACGTGCCTTATGTGCCGCCGGTCACCCTGAATGCAGGGGCCGAGGCCGATTGGGGCGCGCTGGCCCTGGGGGCCAAGCTGACCTGGGCGGCGGATCAGGACTCACCCGGCACAGGACAGCTGGAAACCGATGGTTATATTACGGCGGATCTGCATGCCGATCTGGACATCGCGCGCTATGGATTTGGCCGGCAGGGGACGAAACTGTTTATTGAGGCCCGCAACGTGACCGATGAAGAAGTGCGCCCGGCCACGTCGGTGCTGAAAGACACCGTGCCGCTGCCCGGACGCAACATCCGCGCGGGCATCCGTTACCTGTTCTAGGGCATTCAGACCGCGACGGGCGCCTTGATATGGGCGTGGGGCGTGTAATTCTCGACCTTGAAGTCCTCATATTCCCAGCCGAACAGGTCGGTTTTGTCGGGATTTAGGGTGATCGTCGGCAGGGGGCGCGGCTCGCGGGTTAACTGGAGCTGCGCCTGCTCGATATGGTTCATGTAGAGGTGGGCGTCGCCGAATGTATGGACGAACTCACCGGGCTGAAGGCCGGTCGCGCGGGCCATCATCAGCGTCAGCAAGGCGTAGGACGCGATATTGAACGGCACGCCGAGGAAGATGTCGGCCGAGCGTTGATAGAGTTGGCAGTTCAGCTTGCCGTCCATGACATTGAACTGGAACAGGCAGTGGCAGGGCGGCAGCGCCATATCGTTCACATCGGCCGGGTTCCACGCCGAAACGATGAGGCGCCGGGAATTCGGATTGGTGCGGATCTCGTCCAGCACCCATTGAATCTGGTCAATCACGCGGCCGTCGGGGGCGGCCCAGCTGCGCCACTGTTTACCATAGACCGGTCCAAGGTCGCCCTTCTCGTCGGCCCAGTCATCCCAGATGGAAACGCCATTATCCTTGAGATAGTGGATATTGGTGTCGCCCTTCAGGAACCAGAGCAGTTCGATAATGATCGAGCGCAGGTGCAGTTTCTTGGTGGTGACCACGGGGAAACCATCAGCCAGATCAAAGCGCATCTGGCGTCCGAACACGGCTTTTGTGCCGGTTCCGGTACGATCAGCACGTTCGAAACCGTGCTCGAGAATGTCTGACAAGAGGTCGAGATACTGTCTCATGTAAGGCCTGTCTGGTGCGATTCGCTGGCGAGAACCATTAACACAAACTTGCCAGACGTTTCCAAAATTCTCGGCAGTTACACACCTTATTGAATATTTCTTGTGGGATAAACGCGGCCAGTATCCACACGAATCCAGAGCGGGGGAGGTACAACACGATGAGAAATCCTGTCAAAGGCCTAGCCAAACGCTGGCGCGCAAACGAGCGCGGCAACATCGCCATCATCTTTGCCTTGTCCATCATTCCGATCCTTTCGATCGTGGGTGTTGCGGTCGACACGCAAATGACATTGACCCAGAAGAACAAGGTGCAGGCGGTTATCGACAGCGCGGTGATCTTCGGATCGCGCGCCATGCAGGCCGGTGCTTCGCGGACGGAAGTGACCCAGGACGTCACGTCGTACGTTACTGCCCTGCTGAAGCAGCAAAGCAATTCGCTGGATTGCGCCCCGGTTGCCCTCGAATACGCCGACGACGCTGAAGACATCAACGCATCGATCTTCTGTTCACAGCCGACAACGCTGTCGAACGTGTTCGGGCAGACAAAAATGAATTTTCGGGTCCGTTCCGGATCGACTTACGGTATCGGCAAGGTCGAAGTGGCCTTCGTGTTCGACGTGTCGGGTTCGATGGGAAACAGCGGCAAGATGGCCGATCTGAAGGCCGCCGCGCTGGACGCTGTCGATGCACTGCTGCCAGCGACTTATGATGCCAGTGAATCCGATGACGTGCGCCTGGCCATGACCAGCTACGATTCGATGGTCAATGCCGGCGACTATTTCCGTGATGTTACGAACGAAAACCCACTGCGGACCTATACTGCGACCTATGATGAGGAAACCCGCGTCTGCGTAAAGTGGAAGCGCAACGGCAAGTGCAAAAAGTACTCAACTGTCACAACGCCGAGCGTTACCAGCAAGACTATAAATAATACGTGCGTCAAGGAGCGCATCGGTTCCGATGCGTTTACGGATGAAGATCCCGGTCCTGGCGCATGGCTGGAAGCGGCTGAAGCGACATACAATGAGAGTCGGGACAGGTGGGATGTCGAAACCTGTAACGATATCGGTCCGCTGCCGCTGACCGATAACCGGTCTACGCTGAAGGCCTATGTCAACGATCTTGACGACTTTGGTGGTACAGCCGGCCATATGGGTGTTGCCTGGGGTTGGTACCTGATCGATCCGAAATGGGAATCAGTCTGGCCATCAGCTTCCAAGCCGCTGCCATATGACGAGCCGGACGCAGCCAAGGCCATCATCATGATGACCGATGGTGAGTTCAACTCGTATTTCTCGAGCGGACAGGGCAATTCCTTCGACCAGGCGAAGAAGCTTTGCGACGCTGCAAAGGAAGAGCATATCGTGATCTATACTGTTGCCTTCAAAGCGCCGTCGCAGGGTCAGGCAATCCTGAATTATTGCGCGACCAGCGAGGACCATGCCTTCAGCCCTGAAGATGGTCAGCAGCTGAAGGATGCTTACAGCATGATCGCCCAATCCATCTCTGATCTCCGTATCACGTACTAGAGCGGCGGAGCCTGAGTAAGCACATGACTAAATTGTATTGGCATAGCGTTTTGATCTGAACTGGAGAAAAAGTTGAAGCGCGCTGTAGTGAAATACCTGTCTATTCGTTGGCGCGCCGATACCGGCGGTAACATCGCCATTATCTTCGCGCTATCTCTCATCCCGATCCTTGCGATCGTGGGGGTCGCCGTTGATACCCAGATGACCCTGACCCAGAAGAACAAGGTTCAGGCTGTTGTCGACAGCGCCGTTATATTCGGTGCACGGCAGATGCAGGAGGGCGCAAGCCGCACCGCAGTTGCCCAGGATGTGGATGCCTATGTGACGGCCCTGCTGAAGCAGCAGAGCAGCAGTCTCGACTGCGCGCCTGTGGCCGTCGAATACAAGGAAGACACGCAGGATATCGATGCGTCGATATTCTGTTCCCAGCCCACGACATTGTCGAATGTGATGGGCCAGACGAAAATGAATTTCCGGGTCCGTTCCGGTTCGACCTATGGTATTGGCAAGGTCGATGTGGCCTTCGTGTTCGACGTGTCGGGCTCGATGGGCAATAGCGGCAAGATGGCCGATCTGAAGGCCGCCGCGCTGGACGCCGTGAATACACTCCTGCCAGCATCGTATGACACGGCAAAGCTGGACGATGTCCGTCTCGCGATGACGAGTTATGACACGATGGTCAACGCCGGGAGCTATTTCAAGGCGGTGACCAACAAGAACGCAACGCGCACATATACCGTCAATTACAATGTCACGACGCAGATCTGCATTGCGTATAAAAGCAACGGCAAGTGCAAAACCTACCAGAATGTCGTGACGCCGAAAGTGGCGACAAAGACGATCACCAGCAAATGCGTAAAGGAGCGCCTCGGCGCCCAAGCATTCACGGATGCTGCACCAGGACCCGGCGCGTGGCTGGAAGAAGCGGAAGCCAATTTCAACACGTCGTCGGAAACGTGGAGCGTGGAAACCTGCAACAGCATTGGCCCACTCCCGCTGACGGATAACCGCACGGCCCTGAAAGCTTATGTCAACGGCCTGAACGATTTCAGCAATACCGCGGGGCATATGGGTGTCGCTTGGGGCTGGTATCTGATCGATCCGAAATGGGATTCGGTTTGGCCAGCTGCATCAAAGCCGCTGCCGTATGACGAGCCGGATTCGGCCAAAGCCATGATCATGATGACTGATGGTGAGTTCAACTCGTACTTTTCAGGCGGTGCGCAGGGCAATTCCTTCGAACAGGCAAAGAAGATGTGTGACGCTGCGAAGGAAGAGCACATCGTGATCTATACGGTCGCGTTCCAGGCCCCGAAACAGGGCCAGGACATTCTGAACTATTGTGCAACAAGCGCCGACCATGCGTTCGAGCCGGAGAATGGCCAGGAACTAAAGGACGCCTACAGCATGATTGCCAAGTCGATTTCCGACTTGCGGATCACCTACTAGGCAGTCGGCAAGCGGACGGACGGCAAGGCGCGGTGTATGGTTTACCGCGTCTTGCCAAAACCGGCGCAAACGCCCACCAAAATCTAACGTCGAAACAAGCAATGTCGGTCATTCTGATGCATGGATGCGACCAGAAAAGTCGCAGTTGAGGCGGGTAAAATGTCCAGGCTTTTGAACGACGTTCGTGTCAGTCATTATGCGACCGGCACGCAAGCAAACATCTCGGTGATCGCTGCAATCGCGATCGTTCCAATTCTCAGCATCGCCGGCATCGCGATCGATGTGCAGATGACGATTACCCAGAAGGCCAAGGTTCAGGCCGTGATCGACAGTGCGGTTATCGCGGGTTCCAAGGCGATGCAGGCCGGCAAGACCCAGCAGGAAATCAGCACGCTTGTCACGAACTATGTCGACTCTCTGATTGATGTACAGGATTCGGGATTGTCATGCGCAGATCCTGAGCTTGCCTTTGAAGACGGCACGCAAAACATCATTGCCTCTATCCGGTGTTCGCAGAAGACGACCCTCTCGCAACTGTTGCATCGCGATACGCTGGATTTCTACGTCACTTCGGGAACGACCTATGGTATCGGCAATGTCGACGTTGCCTTCATTTTCGATGTTTCCGGCTCGATGAATTCCAACAGCCGTCTCGACAATCTGAAGAATTCCGCAAAGGTCGCCTTTGACGAATTGTTGCCGGATGACCGGGAACTGGACGGCACGGTGCGCATCGCGCTGACGACCTATAATGCCAACGTCAATGCGGGCGAGTATTTTGACGACGTGACGCGCAAGATCACGCTTGGCACTGATGCGTCGTCCGGAAGCAATTCGGCGCAGTCGCGCTATAACGCTTACAGCAACCGTGTGCTGATAGACCAGTCGACTGGCAAGCGGTTCTTCTATTACGAAAATGCCAGCTGCAGCTATAATTGCAATTACAACAGCAACTGGACGCTCACCCCGAAGCGGCAATGGTTTGAAACCAATATCGGCGACAATACGTGTGTTTCAGAGCGTGTTGGCATCAATGCGTTTACCGATGCGGCAGGCGGCACCGGTGCGACCAATTCGATGATTGCCGGCAATCCGTTGTGGAACTGGAATTCCAGTACGAACAACAAGCGTAACGGCTCCAACGAGATCGAATATGGCGGTGCCAATTCCTCGTCAGGCGCGTTCAACGTGACGCCGACATCCTGTGAGAACTCGGCGCCGCTGACGCTGACCGAGGACAAGGCCGTGCTGAACGCCTATGTCGACGACCTTCACGCAGGCGGCGGCACAGCCGGTCACCTGGGCATTGCATGGGGCTGGTACCTGATTTCTCCGAACTGGAACTCCCTGTGGCCCACACTATCGCACCCGTGGCCGTGGGACGAGCCGGATACGGCGAAGGCCATCATTCTGATGACGGATGGTGAGTTCAACCAGACCCACCCATCGGTATCGGACAGCTCTATCGAACTGGCCATGGAATTCTGCGATGCGATGAAAGCCGAGCCTTACAATGTGCAGATCTACACGGTCGGCTTCCAGGTGCCCAACAATGTGGCCACCACGCCGGGCGGGAAAACCATTCTGGACTATTGTGCAACCGATGCGAGCCATGCATTCGAACCCAGCAATGGGGAAGAACTGACGGACGCCTATCGCGAAATCGCACAATCGATCTCTGACCTGCGGCTCACCCGCTAGGTTGGCTCGCGCAGGGCGCTTCAAGCAAGGCTGACGTCAATGACAACAGGCAAAGCATCCAGAAACTGGTGGACCGGGCAGGGCGGCAACATCGCTGTCATGGGCGCGCTGTTCATTCCGGGAGTCCTCGCGCTTGGCGGGGTGGCCGTCGATTTCCAATTCACGATCCGCCAGAAGAACAAGGTCCAGTTTGCGCTCGATTCTGCCGTTCTGGCTGGCGCGCTGTCGCGTCAGGGCGGCGCGAGCGAAGAGGAGGTCAGCGCCGACATCAAGGCCTACACGGCGGCGCTGGTCGCTGAGCAGGGCGGCAAGATTGACTGCGCGCCCGTCACGGTAACGTACAACCCGGACAACAAGGATATTCGCGGCACAATCCGCTGCGATCAGCCGACATTCATTTCCGACCTGATCGGCTGGGACAAGCTCAGCTTCCGCGCAGGATCGACATCAACCTATGCGGTCGGCAATGCCGATGTGGCTTTCGTGTTTGACGTGTCGGGCTCGATGAACAGCTATAACCGGCTCAGCCTGCTGAAATCGGCGGCAGCAGTCGCCTTCGATGAATTGCTGCCGGATGACGGGCCCAATGATGGCAAGGTGCGCCTGGCGGTGACGACCTATAATAATGCGGTGAATGCCGGTGCCTATTTCAACAGCGTCACGCGCAGTGTGCAGCTGTCGGCAGATGGATCCAATTCGGCTGCCCGCAGCAATTACGATTCACATAATGACGCCCGCATGATCGATGCCTCTACAGGCAAACGGTTCTTCTATTACGAGCATGAATATTGCCCGGGTGGAAACTGCACAGGAAACTGGAATGCCGCGCGCCGGAAGTTTGAGGACGCAAGCGTGATCGACACGTGCGTGTATGAACGCACAGGCGGTGACGCTGCGTCGGACGCGGCCCCGGGATCGATGCGCTGGATCGGTGCTGGCAACCCGCGCTGGAACTGGACCACTGGCAATAACAACAAGCGCAACGGCCAGTGGGAAATCGAAAGCAGCGGCGGCGATTCCTCGCGAGGCGCGTATGATGCGTCCTATGCCGGGTGCCGGGCGTCGGGGCCCGTTCCGTTGACGGATGACAAGGCGGTGCTCAACGCGCATGTTCAGTCGCTGACCGCCAATGGCGGCACAGCGGGCCATATCGGCCTTGCATGGGGCTGGTACCTGTTGTCGCCCAATTGGGCGTCAGTCTGGCCTGAAGCGTCAGAGCCGCTCGAGTACAATACCAAGCAGAACATGAAGGCCGTGATCCTGATGACGGATGGTGACTTTAACACCAAGCACCCGACTGCAGCGAAAAGTTCGTTCCGTCAGGCGCAAGACCTCTGCGATACGATGAAGGCGGCACCCTCGAAAATCCAGGTCTATACGGTGGGGTTCCAGGTGCCGGGTAGCGTTCAGAAGACGGCTGACGGTCGCACAATTCTCGAATACTGTGCGACCAGCCCTGCCTATGCGTTCAACGCCTCGAATGGGGATGAACTGACGGCAGCCTATCGGTCGATCGCGCGGTCAATCTCGGAATTGCGTATCAAGCAATAGCCTGGTCCAGCGGATAGGACATGGCGACATCACAGCGTTCATACCGTTTGCCACCAGCATCCAGCAGGCTGGCATCGTGCACGAAGCCGAGTTTTTCATACAGGTGGATTGCCGCCGCGCATTTGCGATTGGTCAGCAGGTAAAGGCTTTCCATTTCCATCCGGCGTGCGCGTTCGAGCGCAGCCGCCAGCAGGAACTCTCCGGACTTGCGCCCGCGTGCCGATTTCAGCACCCCCATCTTGGTCAGTTCGAACCGGCCATTGCTCATCGGCATCAGCGCGCAGGTGCCGACAATGCCTAGCCCGCCAGTGGAAACAAACATTACCGCGCCACCCTTGTCGACAATCAGGTCGCGCGGGTTGGACAAGATCTCGCGATCGGCCTGTTCCAGCGTAAACATCTCGCTGATCCATTCTGCGTTGATCGCATAGAATGTGCCCGCAAGATCATCGGCATATTCGATGATGGCATGGCCGTCCGAGGCGCGCGACGACAGGGACTTTTCATCGAACGCCGCTTCGATCCGTGCAATCTGTTCCAACAGGTTGGTGTCGGGGCCAGCGGCCAATTCTTCTGCGGCGCGGGCGACATGAGGCCAGACCTCGCGCTTCATGCGGGCAACCGCCTCGATCCCTTCCGGCGTCAGGGAAATGGATTTCTGGCGGCGATCTGAATCGGACACTGTTGTTTCGGCAAGCCCCATGTCCACCAGCCCGACCAGGCTACGTGTCACGGCCGGCTGGCTGACACCCAGCGCGGCGACCGCTTCGGTCACAGTCAGCGGACCATACCGGTCCAGTGCGGCCAGCAAGGGGAAATGGCTCGGTTGTGTGATGAAGCAGTTCTGCTCGAAAATCTGCGCGGCATCGGCCTGCATCCGCTCTGCCAGCCGTTTCAGGCGGCTGCCGAGCGCAAGATATCCAAGGTCTTTCAGAATGTCGGCCATGACGAACTCCAGAATATACATAACACGCTATGTATTTTGGCGGACCTGTCAATACTGGGTCAGAGAATTTCCGGCTTGCAGGGCAAAAGCCTTTCATTTGGACGCCACCTCACCTATATGGAAGT